>Ga0335083_10003095_pt1 | contig 21703 bp, 16 predicted proteins | sample Lox_Sample_42_FD_206716 | JGI IMG/M metagenome (GOLD analysis project Ga0335083, IMG submission 206716) | Soil microbial communities from Loxahatchee National Wildlife Refuge, Florida, United States - Lox_Sample_4.2 | ecosystem: Environmental > Terrestrial > Soil > Wetlands | place: USA...
GCGTCCGCGACATGATCCTGCTGACCGATACACCGGAAAAGAAGGTTGTCGCGCTCGAAGGCTATGATCTCAACATTGTTGGCACGCGTTCCACCAGAGATGGCCTTCCCCGGGCTCCATCTGTTCGAAAACAAAAAACTTAACGAACGGCAAGGTATCCAGGATGGCGCGGGCTCTTTTCACACCGTTCAAAAGCGGAAGTCTCGATCTGAAGAACCGGCTCGTGATGGCGCCGATGACGCGTTATTTCTCGCCCAACGGCGTGCCGACGCCCGACGTTGCAGCCTACTACCGGCGCCGCGCCGAAGGCGAGGTTGGACTGATCATTTCGGAAGGCACAGGTATCAACCGGCCGGCGTCGCTCAATCACGGCCCCAACCTTCCGAGGTTCTTCGGCGGCGATGCTTTGAACGGCTGGCAACGCGTTATTGACGGCGTGCATGAAGCAAAAGGAAAAATGGCGCCGCAGCTCTGGCATGTGGGCGGTACACCCAGCTTCTTCCCGGAATGGACTGTTCCGGCCCCGTCCGAAGGGCCTTCCGGACATTTCGCGCCCGACAAACCCTTGGGTCGCGCCATGACGGAATCCGATGTGGCGGACACGATTGCAGCCTTCGCCCGGGCGGCGGCGGATGCCAAGCGTCTCGGCTTCGATGCCATCGAGCTTCATGGCGCACACGGCTATCTGATCGATCAATTCTTCTGGGAAGGCACAAACCGGCGGCAAGATAGATTTGGTGGGCCCACAATATCGCAACGCGTCCGCTTCGGGACCGAACTTGTGCGCGCAATCCGGTCGGTTGTCGGCCCCGGCTATCCGATTATCTTGAGAGTCTCGCAATGGAAGCAGCAAGACTACGCGGTGAGAATTGCGAAAACGCCGATAGAACTGGAGCAATGGCTGTCACCGCTGGCCGAAGCGGGTGTCGATATATTTCACTGTTCGCAGCGCCGGTTCTGGGAAAGCGAATTCGAAGGCTCGGATCTCAATCTTGCCGGATGGGCAAAGAAGACGACGGGAAAGCCAACGATAACGGTAGGCTCGGTGGGGCTCACCGGCGAGTTCATCGCCGCCAACAGCGGAGAAGTGTCAAAACCCGCGTCTCTCGACGAGCTTCTGCGCCGGCTGGAGCGAGGAGATTTCGATCTCGTGGCCGTCGGCCGAGCGATCCTCCAGGACCCACAATGGGGCCGCAAAATCCGCGATGGCCAACGCGATCTCTCGGATTTCTCCAAGGAAGCCATTCAGACGCTCTTTTAATTGAATTCCAGCACCGATGGTCGGCGGTGGCCCGGGTCTGCGTTGCGGATTTGATTTTGGCAGCACAATCAACGGCAGTCCGGACAGAGCTTTTATACCGGCAACAGAATGGTCCGCTGCGCGGTAACGGTCTCGCCGATCCAGCGCCTGACTTGCCGGACCCGTGCGGTTTGCAACAGGTCGCGCCGTGCCGAAAGCCAGAATGTTCCGGCGATGGAAACGTCCTTTGCCAAAACGCGCACGAGACCAGGCGCCGTCTCGGCCATGAAACAGGGCAGCACGCCGATGCCGCAATCGCGCGCGATCATCTCCTGCTGCGCGCGGATCGACGAACTGGAGATCGAAGGTTTCAATCCGGGCAGCACATCGTCGAGATAGCGAAGCTCGTTTGCGTAAAGCAGGTCGTCGATATAGCCGACCACGATGTGCCGGCGCAGATCCTCTGCATTGGCGGGTGTGCCCTGACGGTCGAGATAGGCTTGCGAGGCATAAAGGCCGAGCGTGTATTCGGTAAGCTTTTCGATTTCGAGCCGCGCATCGTCGGGCCGGCCGAGCGTGACGGCGATATCCACCTCGCGCATCGCCGGCGACAGGAAGCCCGGCATCGCCACGATCTCCAGCTGCAGCTTCGGTCGTTTCGCCAGAAGCTGCGGCACGGCGGGCGCAAGTATCGCGGTGCCGAAACCTTCCGACGTCGAAATGCGCACCACGCCGGAGCCCGTTTCGCCCACCGCCGTGCGCACATCTTCCGTCGCCATCTCCACCCGGCTGGCCGCTTCGAACAATCGTTTGCCGTTGGCGGTGAGAAGCTGGGCCTGCCGGCCGCGTGCGATGAGCGTGCAGTTGAGCGCCTGTTCGAGGCGTGCCACGCGGCGGCCGACCGTGGTGGCGTCCAGCCCCAGTTGATCGGCCGCGCCTTGCAGCGATTTGTGCCGCGCGACAGACAGGAAAATCCGCAAATCGTCCCAGTTGTACATGGGCTTAGCCTATGGTGCATTTTTGCAGGTCTCAACCGGAGAATTCGCAGGAAGCCGGACCTGAGGCCTGTGCTATGCCCGCTGGAGAAAACAGGCACGGGAAACGCCATGCGCACACACGGACACTTCGTCGCCGGAAAACACGTTGACGGTAAGTCGGGCCGTTTCGGCGATGTCTTCAATCCCGCAACCGGCGAGGTGCAATCGAAGGTCGCGCTCGCCTCCCGCGCCGAAATGCGCCACGCGGTGGAACACGCGCTGAAGGTCTTCCCCGAATGGTCGAGCGTGAACCCGCAGCGCCGTGCGCGCGTGATGTTCAACTTCAAGACGCTCGTCGAGAAAAACATGGACGAGCTCGCGCTGATGCTCTCCAACGAACACGGCAAGGTGCTGGCCGATGCGCGCGGCGATGTGCAGCGCGGCCTCGAAGTGATCGAATTCGCCTGCGGCATCCCGCATCTGCAAAAGGGCGAATACACCGAAGGCGCAGGTCCCGGTATCGACATCTATTCCATGCGCCAGCCCTTGGGCGTGGTCGCCGGTATCACGCCGTTCAATTTCCCCGCCATGATCCCGATGTGGATGTTTGGCGTGGCGATTGCCTGCGGCAACTGCTTCATCAACAAGCCGAGCGAGAAAGACCCATCCGTTCCGCTGCGTCTGGCCGAGCTGATGATGGAAGCGGGCGCTCCCGCAGGCGTCCTGCAAGTGGTGAATGGCGACAAGGAAGCCGTCGATGCAATTTTGGAAGATCCGGATATCCAGGCCGTCAGTTTTGTCGGTTCGTCCGCGATTGCCGAATATGTCTATTCGCGCGGCACGAGCCACGGAAAGCGCGTGCAGGCGATGGGCGGTGCGAAGAACCACGCCATCATCATGCCCGATGCCGATCTCGATCAGGTGACGAACGAACTGATCGGTGCAGGCTACGGCTCCGCGGGTGAACGCTGCATGGCGATCTCGGTTGCCGTTCCGGTGGGCGAGAAAACTGCCGAGGCATTGATCGAACGCCTGAAGCCGCGCGTGGAAAGTCTGCGTGTCGGCATCCCCACCGATCCCGATGCGGATTACGGCCCGCTCGTCACCGCCGAACACCGCAAGAAGGTGATGAACTATATCGAGATGGGCGTGAAGGAAGGCGCCAGGCTCGTCGTCGATGGCCGCGATTTCAAGCTGCAAGGCTATGAGAACGGCAATTTCCTCGGCGGCTCGCTGTTCGACCACGTCACACCCGAGATGCAGACCTACAAGGACGAAATCTTCGGCCCCGTGCTGCAGATCGCGCGCGCGAAAAATTTCGAAGAAGCGATTTCGCTTCCCACCAAACACCAATATGGCAACGGCGTCGCCATCTTCACGCGCGATGGCGACAGCGCGCGCGAATTTGCATCCCGCGTACAGGTGGGCATGGTCGGCATCAACATCCCCATCCCCGTGCCGCTTGCCTATCACACCTTCGGCGGCTGGAAGCGGTCGGCTTTCGGCGACGTCAACCAGCATGGTCCGGAAGGCGTGCGGTTCTACACCAAGGTGAAAACCGTTACGGCCCGCTGGCCCAAGGGCGGGGTGCGCGAGAATGCCAGCTTTGTCATCCCGACAATGAAGTGACCGCCATGAGCACCATCGCATTCATCGGCGTCGGCAATATGGGCGGGCCCATGGCGCGCAATCTTTTGAAGGCACAGCACAAGGTCCGCGCCTTCGATCTGAGCGCCGCCGCACTAAAGCCTGTGACCGATGCCGGCGCCACCGCCGCCAAGACCGCCAACGAAGCGATCGCGGGCGCAGACGTCATCATCACCATGCTTCCTGCGGGTCAGCATGTGCGCGCCGTCTATCTCGAAGACGGCGTGCTTGCACATGCCGCCAAGGGCGCGCTTCTCATCGACTGTTCCACCATCGACATAGATTCCGCCCGCGCGGTTCACGCCGCGGCGGAAAAGGCCGGCTTCGATTTTCTCGACGCGCCGGTCTCCGGCGGGGTCGGCGGCGCGGAAGCCGCCACGCTTGCCTTCATGTGCGGCGGCAGCGAAACGGCATTCGGCCGCGCCCAACCCGTTCTCGAAAAGATGGGCAAGCGCATCGTTCATGCGGGCGGCGCCGGTGCGGGGCAGGCCGCCAAGATCTGCAACAACATGCTGCTCGCCATTTCGATGATCGGCACCTGCGAGGCGTTCGTGCTGGGCGAAAAACTCGGTCTCGATCCGCAGAAGCTGTTCGACATCATGTCGGCGGCTTCCGGTCAATGCTGGTCGCTGACCACCTATTGTCCCGTGCCCGGTCCGGTGCCCGCAGCACCCTCCAATCGCGATTACACGGGCGGCTTCGCCACCGCGTTGATGCTGAAAGACCTGAAGCTCGCACAGGGTGCCGCACAAGGCGCCGGGGCGGCCACGCCATTGGGCGCGGAAGCCGCTCAACTCTATGCCATGTTTGCCGCAAACGGCCACGCGGCCATGGATTTCTCGGGCATCATCAAGATGCTGCGCGGAGCGGGTTGATCTCCCTATCCCGTCGGGAACTTGTTTGGGATAATGCTGTCCCATTCGATTGCGCCCACGGGAGACAGCATGAGACTTTCTTCGCCTCTGACGCTTGCCTGTGGTGCGCATCTCTCCAATCGTCTGGCCAAAGGCGCCATGACCGAAGGTTTGGGCACGGCGAATGGTTTGCCGACAGCGGAACTGGAACGCCTTTACAGCCTGTGGTCGCAAGGCGGTGCCGGCATTTTGCTGACCGGCAATGTGCAGATCGACCGCCGGCATCTCGAACGGCCCGGCAATGTTATTATCGACCGCGAACCGGACGCCGCGATGCGCGAAGCGTTGACGCGTTGGGCAAAAGCCGGAACGGAACGGGGCAATCATCTTTGGATGCAGATCAGCCACGCGGGTCGGCAGACACCCGCGCTGATCAACAAGACGCCGAAAGCGCCGTCCGCCGTCAAACTCGGCCTGCCGGGAGGGCAGTTCGGGCAGCCCGTCGCTCTTACCGAAGAAGAGATTCTGGATATCATCCGCCGCTTTGGCGTCGCGGCGGTCGCGGCGCGCGAGACCGGCTTCACCGGCGTGCAGGTTCATGCCGCGCATGGCTATCTTATTTCGTCGTTCCTCAATCCGCGCGCCAATGTTCGCACCGATGCCTGGGGCGGCAGCCTCGAGAACCGTGCGCGCTTGTTGATGGAAACGGTGCGTCATGTCCGCGCGAAAGTCGGCGCGGATTTTTCTCTCTCCGTCAAATTGAACTCGGCCGATTTCCAACGCGGCGGCTTCGCATTCGAGGACAGTCTTGCGGTCGCGCAGATGTTGCAGGAGGCGGGGATCGGTCTGCTGGAAATTTCGGGCGGATCGTATGAGCAACCCGCCATGATGGACATGGAAGGGCTGGAGCCGGCGGACAAGCCGAAGGTCGCCGCTTCAACGGCCGAGCGGGAAGCCTATTTCGTGGATTTCGCAAAAGCCATGAAGGCGAAGGTTTCGCTTCCGCTCATGGTGACAGGCGGTTTCCGTTCGTTGCGCGCGATGGAACATGCGCTCGACACCGGTGCTGCCGATGTGATTGGAATTGGCAGGCCTTTGTGCGCGGACACGAAAATTCTGGCGAGCGTCCTCGATGGTTCGGCAACCGAACTGGACAGATGGGAAAATCGCCTGCGCCTGCTTCCCGGCTGGCTCGATTGGCTGAAAGGCATCAAAATGGTCCGCGGCCTCGATGGTTTTGCTGTACAATACTGGTACTACGCGCAACTCTACGCGCTTGGCCGCGCGGGCAAGCCCGATCATTCGATATCGGTCTGGTCGGCCTGGCGCGAGGTGGAGAAAACCCACAAGCGGCTCGCGGCAAGTATCGCCTCGTCCCAATGAAAGCTTCGACAGATGCATGACGCGTTCCGCGATGAGGTCAGGAATTTTCTGGAGCAATCGCTGACGCCGGAAATCCTCGAAGGCGGGCGCCGAATGACCAGCGTGTTCGCCGAGAAAAGCGTGAGCGTTGCCTGGCAAAGCGTACTGCACGCCAAAGGCTGGGTTGCGCCCAGCTGGCCGGTGGAATATGGCGGAACGGGCTGGAACGAAGCCGAGCGTTATGTCTTCGCTTCGGAATGCGCGAAGGCCGGCGCGCCCAGCCTTGCACCGATGGGTCTCAAGATGGTCGGCCCCGCGATCATGCATTACGGGACGGATGTTCAGAAGACCTTCTTTCTGCCGCGCATTCTTTCGGCCGAACATTACTGGTGTCAGGGCTATTCCGAGCCGGGATCGGGGTCCGATCTCGCCTCGCTGCAATTGCGCGCGACATCGGATGGTGACGACTACGTTCTGAACGGTTCGAAGATCTGGACGACGCATGCCCATGTCGCGGACTGGATGTTCTGCCTCGTCCGCACGCGAACCGAAGGCAAGCCGCAAGCCGGGATCACCTTTCTGCTGCTCGATATGAAAACGCCGGGCATCACCGTCAAGCCGATCATCACGCTGGCGGGCGATCACGAACTGAACCAGGTGTTCTTCGACGACGTGCGCGTACCCAAAGCCAATCGCCTTGGGCAGGAGGATGACGGTTGGACGGTCGCCAAATATCTTCTCACCTTCGAACGCGGCAGCGGCGGTGCGGCAGCAGGGCTGAAGGCAAATCTCGACCGCCTCAGAAACGCCGCGCGCGATCTCGCAGAAGATACGGCCTTTCAGGCAAAAACAGCCGAGCTCGCCATCCGGATCGAGGCCATCGAAATGACGGAACGCCGTCTGGTGGCGGCGTTCTCGACAGGCCAAAGCGTTGGCCCGATTTCATCGCTGCTGAAGATTCAATCCACCGAAACGATGCAGCAATTGGACGAACTGGCCATCGAAGCCGCCGGCCTCTATGGCCTTGTGCGGCAGCCCGAAGTCCAGACCGCGGGATCGAACGCACAGACCATCGGCCCGCCGGAACATATGCTGGCAATGCCGCGCTATCTCAACAACCGCGCGGGCTCGATCTATGGCGGCTCGAACGAAGTCCAACGCAACATCATCGCCCAGATGATGTTGGGACTTTGAGGCCTGGCGATCAGCTTGCCGGTGTGTACCAGATCGGCGACGACCAGCCGCGCTCCTGAATCGTTGCCGGTGCGTCCTTCGTGATCGGCAGATTGTTCTTGATCGCGAGCAGCGTGCTCCAGCGCGGCGTCGGAATTTCGAGCGCGCGCGCGTAATAGACCGCCGGCGTCTTGGCGTCGAATTCCGGATCGGACCACACGACGGAAAGCGTCGCCGCACCGATGCTGTTGCGATAGCTTCCGGTCTTCAGATCGACCGTGTTGCCCACCGCAGGCGCGTGGCCGGTGGCATCGTCCTTCCGATGACCGGAGAGTGCAACGTCAAACACCTTCTCTTTGTAGTTCTTGCCATCGAGCCAGATCTTGATGATCTGGATGCGATCGAGATTTGCGCCGTCCGGGTCCTTCGATGCCTGAACGATGATCTTCGGCGCGTTGGAATCCTGCGGCCGCGCGGGCATATCGCTGCCCATTGGCACGCCTTGCGTATAAGCCTTCGCAACCCAGTCGCCGCTTTTCATCATCGCGGGATCGTAGCTCCAGCCCGCAAACATGCGGATGCGCATCCGCGTGCCGGAAGTCGCAAAGGTTTCCTTGCGTTTCAGGGCCGCAAAAATGGAGTTGCGCGTGTTCTCTTCCGCCCATACCCCGGTCAGGCCCGAGGAACTGAATTCCAGATTGTGTTCCATCGTCTTGGGCGCGTGATTGACGACGGCATCCATGTCCAGAAGCGCAGGCGTCTTGACGATGTCCAGATCGCGCTTCGCGGCTTCGCCGCGCGGCAGCATCGTCTTGGGATCGATGCCCCAGGGGCCGCTGGCCATCGCGTTCTCGTCGGTGGTCTCCAATCCGTTGTGGATGTCCGCGCCGCCGACCACGCCGTATTTGTAAGGGTTGGCGCCGACCGAAGACTGGATGACGAGGCCCCGCCCGTAAGCCTGGCGGATATAGCTGCCATTCGCGTTGCTTTTCACATTCGGCCAGGTCAGCAGGTGATCGAAGATTTCGAAATTCGCGAATTCGTCATTGGGAGAAAGCTCGGGCACCGTGTCGGACTGGCCCTTGTTCTGCACGATTTCCGTCAACGGCTCGTTCATCGCGCGGCGCTGCGCATATTCCTCGCTGATCGGCCGTCCGCTGGAATCGTTCCAGTCGTACATCAATCCGCCGGAGACGTTGCCGTTGTGCGGAATCGCAATGACGTCGATGCCACCGGCGCGCGTCTTTTCCAGATAGCTCCAGAGATCTTCCGGTTTGTCGGAATCGGCGGAGCTGAAAGGCATCGGCGCATGATCGGCATTGAAGATCACATTGCGATGCAGGTTGTATTTTCCTTGCGCCATCGACGACCATTCGTAACCGATGAAAGTCGTGAACTTGCCGGGCTCGTAATTTGCGTTGGCCGCCTTCACCTCAAGGTCCCACGCGTTCTTCATCGCCTGGGGCGCGTTCAGGTTTTGCGGCACCGCCGCCGACCTGTCGTTTTTGGCGACCATATAGAACGACATCTTGGGGTTTTTGATGATCTGTTCGCCCATCGGCGTTTTGGCCAGCGGGTTGTTGGGATCGTCGAATTGATTCAAAACGCCCATCGCTTCGGAATGATCGGTCACCGCCATGAAGTCGAGCGGCCAAGCACGCGTGGCTTTGACGTCGCCGCCGCTTTTGATTCCCTGCTCCAGGCCAAGCTGCGATGCGGGAACGGTCACGGTCTCGCCGCGGGCGAATTTGTAGGCCGTGTCCGGCAGGATCTTCGTGCCAAAGCCCCACGCGTCGAACGACATTGCGGTGTGCATGTGCAACTCGCCGAAAAAGACGCGGCGCTGCGAGGGCGGAACGTCGCTCTTGTAGGCCTGGCCGGGAGGCGTGGACGCTTCCTGGGCAAAGGCTGCGCCCATGCCCGCCAAGAAGAATGAAGATGTCAGCAGAATTTTCCGGATGATCATTTGCTAGTCTCCCTGTTCCAGTATTTTTGTGCCTTCAGCACGTGACGGCGCGGATGGCGCGCGGCCCGGCGAAGCGGCGATGTGCGGTGGCGGCCCCTTGTTGATGTCCGGCGGCGGCAAGGAAAGCGGAATTGCAATTCTCATTGTAGGCCGCGGGTCGGCCTTGTCAATTCACAGTCGCAAAGCGGCCAATGACAACTCGCAAAAATTACGGCCCGATTGACACCCGCGCGCCTTGCGCGCAATGTGAATGATAATTCCGGTTATGGACGGCCCTGCCGCCTGCCCGGTACTTGCGGGAGGGGACAATGAAATCGCGCACGCTTGCCGCGTTGTTGGTCGTCGCCGTGGTGCTGGTCGGCGGATATATCTGGTTTCAGAGCCACTGGTATTACATTCCCGGCTGGATTCAGGATTTCAAGAATCCCATAGAGCCCAATCATCCCGTCATCTGGGGGCAAGGTCCTGCCGTTGTGGCGGTGCCCGCCGGCCAGCGCCCGCCCAACGTCATCCTCATCCTCGCCGACGACATGGGGTTCAACGACATCACGGCCAATGGCGGCGGTGTGGCGGGCGGCGCGGTGCCCACGCCCAATATCGATTCCATCGCAAAGGATGGCGTGCGTTTCGCCAATGGCTATGCGGGCAACGCGACGTGTGCGCCCTCCCGCGCGGCGATCATGACGGGACGTTTCGCCACCCGTTTCGGTTTCGAATTCACGCCCACGCCCAAAGGCTTCGAAAAACTCATCAGCACCTATGACTACGGCCAGCACAAGCCGATCTATCGCTCCGAACTCGAAGACGCCGAACCGCCGATGGAGCAGATGACGGTTCCCACCAACGAGATCATGATCGCGCAGGTGATGAAGAGCCGCGGTTACCGCACGCTGTTCCTCGGCAAATGGCATCTGGGCGAAACCGATGCCACGCGCCCCGAAGCACGCGGCTTCGACGATGTGCTCGGCTTCCTGAGCGGCGCGTCGGATTACCTGCCGCAAGGCGATCCGCGCGGCGTGGAATCGCATCAGGAGTTCGATCCGATCGACAAATTCCTTTGGGCGAATCTGCGCTTTGCGGTGGTCAACAACCGCAGCCATCGTTTCGCGCCGTCGGAATACATGACCGACTATCTCGGCAAGGAAGCGGTGAAGGCGATCCATGCCAACCGCAACCGTCCGTTCTTCATGTATTTCACGCCCAATGCGATCCACACCCCGCTTCAGGCCCGCAAGGAGGATTACGACGCGCTGCCCCAGATCAAGGATCATCGTTTGCGCGTCTATGCCGCCATGGTGCGCGCGCTCGACCGCAATGTGGGCCGCATCCTCGACGAATTGCGCAAGGACGGCATCGACAGGAACACGCTGGTGATTTTCACCAGCGACAATGGCGGCGCCAACTACATCGGCCTGCCCGACATCAACAAGCCTTATCGCGGCTGGAAACTCAGCTTCTTCGAAGGCGGCATTCACGTCCCGTTCTTCATGAAATGGCCCGACAGGATTCCGGCAGGCAGCACCTATGCGGGCGCGGTCGCCCATGTCGATATCTTCGCGACGGCCGCCGCCGTCGCAGGCGCCGAAATGCCCAAGGATCGCGTGATGGATGGCGTCAACGTGTTGCCGTTCGTGCTGGGCGAGGCGCAAGGCTATCCGCACAGGACGCTGTTCTGGCGCTCGGGGTCCTATCGCACCATGCTCGAAGGAGAATGGAAGATCCAATCCGCCGAACTGCCCAAGAAAGTCTGGCTGTTCGATCTCAAGAACGATCCCACCGAAAAACGCAATCTCGCATCCTCCGATCCCGGCGAAGTCAAAACGCTTCTGGCCGACATGATGGCGATCGATGCCAAGCAGGCAAAGCCGCTGTGGCCATCGCTGCTCGACGGTCCGGTGGATATCGATCACCCGCTGTCGTTCCCGCAGAAGCCGGACGACGAATATGTCTATTGGTCAAACTGAATGGCGGCGAAGGCGCTGATTGCTGTCGCAGGTCTCGCCGCGTTGACGGCGGCGGGATGGTTGGTCTTTGCCGAAACGCCATCCTTTGCCGCGAAGCCGCCGCCGATCTGTCTCAAGGATGCGCCCGCCAACGGCCCGCATTCCGGCATGGTGTGGATTCCGGCGGGCACGTTTCAATTCGGCGATACGGTCTATGGCGAGGAAGGCCCCGTCGTCAGCGCCCATGTCGCGGGTTTCTGGATGGACCGCCACGAAGTCACCAATGCCCAGTTCGCGGCGTTTGTGAAAGACACCGGCTATGTCACCCAGGCCGAAAAACCGGTCGATACCAAACTGCATCCCGATTTACCGCCCGATATGCAGAAGGCGGGGGCAATGACGTTTGTCATGCCCAAAAGCGTCGACGGCATGCAGAACATCGCGCAATGGTGGCGCTATACGCCCGGCGCCAACTGGCGCCATCCGGCAGGACCGGGCTCATCGATTGCCGGGCACGAGAATTATCCGGTGGTCGAGATCACCTATGCGGACGCGCTGGCCTACGCCAAATGGAAAGACCGCGCGCTTCCCACCGAACGCGAATGGGAATGGGCCGCGCGCGCCGGCAATCCCAAAGCCGGCCTCGATCACGACCAGCCGAAGAACGCCAACACCTGGCAGGGCATCTTTCCCGTCGTGAACAGCGATGAAGACGGTTTCGTGGGGCTCGCGCCCGCAGGCTGCTACTCGCCCAACGCCTATGGGCTTTACGACATGATCGGCAACGCCTGGGAATGGACCTCCGATGCCTTCGCGCCGGGCCATGCGGCACAAGAACCCTCGCAGGCGGGCGAAGCGCGCGCAGCACTCGCGAGCAACAGCTACGTCATCAAGGGCGGTTCGTTCCTCTGCGCGCCCAACTATTGCATGCGTTATCGCTCCGGCGCGCGCGAGCCGCAGGAAGCCGATCTCGCCGCCAGCCATTTGGGCTTCCGCACCATCTCGCGCACGCCCGGCCCCAAATCCGCAACAGCAGAGAAACCATGACCCTTGCAAGTCCCATCCTCGCCGAATGGAGCGAGCGCCAAGCGACGCTTCGCCCCGATGCCATAGCGATCCAGTTTCAAAATCGTACGCTCACTTACGGCGAACTCGAAACGCGTGCCAATCGCGTGGCGCAAGGATTGATCGCCGCTGGCTTGAAGCCCGGCTCACGCGCAGCCATCGTGTCGCGCAATTCCGACACGTTCGTCGAAATCCTCATCGGCGCGCTGAAGGCGAGGGTGGTGCTGCTCGCCGTCAACTGGCGTCTGGCGCCGCCCGAAATCCGCTACATCCTCGAGCATGGCGAGGCCGAACTGGTGTTCGCCGAAGAAGATTTCGTGGGCGCGGTGAAAGAGGCAAGCGCGCGTGCGCCCATTGCCATCGGCGCGCAATACGAAGCCTGGCGCGATGCCAATCCCGCCGTGGCCCCGCATCTGGCATATGAGCCGGACGATGTGGTGGTGCAGATGTATACCAGCGGCACCACCGGCCTTCCCAAAGGCGTGCAACTCACCAACCGCAACTATTGCGCCTATATCGAGATGTTCGAGAAATTGCCGTGGCAGCAGAACGCGCCGGACGACGTGATGTTCGCGCCCGCGCCGTTCTTCCACGTCAATGGAATCAACGCGGCACTCCGAAGCCTTCATGTCGGCTCGCGCCTCATCACCATCGATCAGTTCCGCCCCGCTGAAGTGGTGGAAATGTTCGCGCGCGAAAAAGTCACGCGCGCCACGCTTGCGCCCGCTATGCTCCAGATGTGTCTCGAAGTGCCTGGCCTCGACAAGCTCGATTTCTCCAGCATCCGGCTCATCACCTATGGGGGCTCGCCCGTCGCCGAGCGCGTGTTGAAGGACGCGGGCAGGGTGTTCGGCTGCGCGTTCGCGCAAGGCTACGGCATGACCGAAGCCACCAGCGCCGTCACCATGCTCGCGCCCGAAGATCACGATCCCGCGCGCGACAAGCTCAAATCCTGCGGCCGTCCGCTGCCGGGCGTGGAAGTGCGTGTGGTCGATGCCGACGGCAAACCGTGTCCGCCGCGCACCATCGGCGAAGTGGTGGTGAAGGGGCCGGTGGTGAGCAAAGGCTATTGGCGCGATGAAAAAGCGACGGTGGGCGCCATCTCCGACGGCTGGCTGCACACCGGCGACGCCGCCTATTTCGACGAAGAGGGCTATCTCTACATCCACGACCGCGTGAAGGAGATGATCGTGTCCGGCGGCGAGAACGTCTATCCCGCCGAAGTCGAGAACGCGCTGTTCCACCACCCGGATGTCGCCGACGTCGCCGTCATCGGCGTACCGCACGAGAAATGGGGCGAGGCGGTGAAGGCGCTGGTGGTCGTAAAACCGGGCCGGGCGGTTTCGGAAGGCTTGCTGATCGAACATGCCCGCTCGCGAATCGCGGGCTTCAAAGTGCCCAAATCCGTCGATTTCGTGGCGGCAATTCCCCGCAATGCAGCAGGCAAGATCCTGCGGCGGGAGCTGCGCAAACCCTATTGGGAAAATCGGGAAAGGAATGTCAATTAAACCGCATTTGCCAGATCGCGTTTTTGCGCTCTACTTGTACTTGGGGGCTGACCGGCAATGACTCGCAAGACAACACCAAAGACGGCGCCAGGCGGCGCGCAGTCTTCAAAACAGACCGAAGGCTGGGTTCTGCCGGCACACCAGTCGCGTTCGCGCGAACAGCGCGACCGGCTTCTGAAAGCGGGCGAGCGCGTGTTTGCTTCGCAGGGGTTCTGGGAATCGCACGTCTCGGAAATCGTGAAGGAGGCCGATTGCTCGGTCGGTAGTTTCTACCGCCGCTTTCGCGACAAGGAAGCCCTGTTCCTGGCGTTGCAGCAGGATATGCACGCCCGTTCCCATGCCAATATCGATCGCTTCTTCGCCAATCCAATCGGCGAGCAGCGGTCACTGACCTCGATCTTCTTTCATTTGATCGACAACACGGGCTCCGAAGCCATCAAGATCAAGGGCTATTACCGCGCGCTGTTCGAAATCAGCCTGCGCGGCCGCAACGTCTGGAGCCGTATGCGCGAGCTGGAGGAATACCAGGCGCGTTGTTTTGAAAAGCTGTTGCGCAAGCGAGGCGTGAAAAACATCGGGCCCGATTTCGTGCCGTCGCTTGCATCCGCCATCCGCATGATGACCGGCAGCCAGATCAGCATCATGCTGCACGGACCCGGTCCCTATAATTTCAACGATCCCGAACTGACGGCGCAATTGACGCGCAGCCTGATGGCGATAGCAGGCGTGCCCGTCGACGAAGACGAACTCGACAGGCTCGTTGCCTCGCGCAAATCCTCCCGGCGCAAGAAGTAGACGCCGCGCACTCTTCTTCGATTCATCCTGCCGTGTTGCAAAGTTCACACGCGTAAGCGCGCGGGTTTGGTTGACCGCGATCCTTCGTTTGCTAATATGTGAACCGAAACTCCGGTTCGTGTCAGAAGGCACCTGGGGAGAATTTCGCGGCAGGCGTGCTTGACGAAGCGAGCGGCCCGCAATGCCAACAACAGCAGGGGAGTGAAACATGCGGAGAGATTTCAAGCGCTTATCGCGCGCGTTGCTGATCGGCGCATCGACGTCGGCTTTGGCGACATTTGTGTCAGCAGGCCCGTCCTCGGCGCAGGATGCAGCACCCGCCGCCGATAGCGGCGGAATCGAAACGGTGGTGGTGACCGCCGAAAAGCGTTCCGAAAACGCTCAGGATGTCGGCATGTCGATCAGCGCATTCAGCGGCGATCAGCTGGAAAACGCGAACATTACGAGCATGACAGACCTGGCGAAGCTCGTGCCGAGCCTCAACATTTTCCAGGCGAACAACAACCGCAACACCTCGATCATCATCCGCAACATCGGTTCGTCGGGCACAAATCCGGGCATCGAGCCCAGCGTGGGCGTCTTCCTCGACGGCGTTTATATCCCCGCATCGGGCGCGGTGATGAACGAACTGCTCGATGTCGCGACCGTTGAAGTGTTGCGCGGTCCGCAAGGCACGCTCTATGGCCGCAACACCCCGGTGGGCGCGGTGAACATCACCTCGCGCGTTCCGACCGACCAGTTCGAAGCCATGATCGACCTGCAATACGGCAATTACGACGAGAAAAAAGCCTCCGGCTATATCGGCGGGGGCCTGACCGACGATCTGGCCGGACGCGTGTCGTTCTGGATGGATACGCGCTCGGGTTACGAGAAGAACCTCTACTACGGCACCAGCATCAACGATTCCGATCAGTATGGCGGCCGTACGCGTCTGCGCTGGGTGCCGGACGAACTCACCACTGTCGATGTGATCGCCTATTATTCGAAGATCTTCAGCCACGGCACGGTCGGCGCGCAACTCGATCCCTACGGCACCGGCGGCATCGCAACACCGGGTTTCATCACAGCATCGAATGCCGCAGCACCCGGTCATCCATTCGTCGCTTTGGGACCGTTCCAGGTCAACGAAGACGACATTCCGGCCGATGCCACGCAAAGCTATGGGCTTTCGGTTCAGGCAAATCGCGAACTGCCGTTCAACGCCACCGTCACCAACATCCTCGCCTACAACTCCTTTCAGGATCACCTGGAAGAATTGTCCGCGGACGGCCTGCCCCAGGATGTGGCGCACGGCAATCAGAACGATCTCCTGTCGTCGGCCAGCGATGAATTGCGGATCGCTTCCACCGGCAAGAACTGGATCGATTATGTGGCGGGCGCCTATCTGTTCCACGAAGATCTGGTCTATGTGAACGACATCCTGATCGACAAAGGTGCCAATCGCGTCTTCGGTACGGCCGGGCCGCTTTTCGTCGGCGACTATTCGGCCTTCCGCTACGAACAGGGCACCGACAGCTTTGCCTTCTTCGGACAGGCGACGGGCCACATCACCGACAGCCTGCGGGTCGTCGGCGGCATTCGCTACAGCTACGATCACAAACACGTCTCGATCTTCAACGACGACACGAATGTCATCACGGGCGTTCCGTCCGCCCCGCTGACCAATACGTTGTTTCCGGAAACGAACCAGCCGCATCTGTCCAGAACGGATACGAGCACCACATGGACCGGCGGTCTGCAATATGACGTGACCGAAGGCGTGATGGCCTATTTCACCGCCGGCAGCGGCTTCAAGGACGGCGGGTTCAACGCGCGTGCGTCAAACGTGCCGCCGTTCGATTTCGGACCGGAACAGTCGCTGACATATGAACTCGGCCTGAAGTCGATCTTCCTCGACAACCATCTGCTCATCAACGCAGACGTCTATCGCATGCTCCTGCACGGGTTCCAGCAATCGACGCTCAATCCGGTCACCGGATCGGGCTTCATTGTCGGCAACGCGGGCAATGTGCGTGTCGACGGCATCGAAGTCGATGCACAGGCCCATGTGTTCGGACCGCTGACCTTGAACGGCAACCTCAGCTATTCGGATACGACTTACACCGACTATCCCTACGGTCAGTGCATCACGACCTATCCCACCAACACGCCGTCTTCCCCGCCGCCTGCTGGCGCGCCGCAGCCCAATCCCGACAAGGCTGGCACCTGCATCTACACCGGTCACACTCCGGCCTATTCGCCGAAGTGGCGCTGGAGTATCGGCGGACGTTGGGAACAGCCTTGGATCAATCCGCACTACAATTGGTTCGTGTCGGCGAATGTGAGTTCCGTCAGTTCGCAATTCCTCGACGCATCGCTTGATCCTCGCTCGTTAGAGGGCGGTTATACTTTGCTCGATGCCAATGCAGGGTTCGAACCGGAATCTGGCACATGGCGCGTCAGCCTGTGGGGCCGCAATCTTACCGATAAGGTCTACTTCCCGGTGGCCGCGGCACAACCTTTGGGCGCTTTGATCAGTTCGGGCGGTCCATTCGGCGCGAACGGCTTCTTCGGCTGGTACGGCCCGCCGCGCACCTTCGGTCTCGAGGGCACCTATCGCTTCTAAGGACAGGGTTCTTGGAAGGTGGGGCGGGTCCCAAAGGCCCGCCCCTATTTTTTTTATCCGGCGTTCAAATTGTAATGCTGATCTTCCGGCTTCCAGTCGTTGATCATGCCGACCATGCGATGTCCCGCCGCTTCGGCGCGAACGATGTGCCCGTTCCAAACCCGGTCGAACACTGGCACGTCGATATCGGCGACAGCATGTGCGATGCCGTCGATTTGCGTTCCGTCGTCCAGCGTGGCGCGGAAGCGCCGCTCCGGCGACCATTTCTCGATGCGGAAATCCGTGATCGCGCGGTCGGTTCCGCCCGCGTCGAAATCGCCATAGTGCCGCTTGCCGGCGAACAAGCCGGTGAGCGACGCATCCGCGCTCCACAGCATGGCGTAGGTGAAGGATGGCCCGAAGCGCGGATTTTCCTGCGTCTGCTCATGCGCCTTGGCGACGCCGCTCAACGATATGGTTCTGCCGGCGACCGATATTGTTGCATCGACCTTGCCGGTCCGTTCGAAGCGTCCGGCAGGAGAACCCGCCCGCAACGGCCCGGGATGAAAAATGCCGTCCAGCTTGAGCGGAATCGCGCCGGGCCCGTTCACGCCCTTGCCGCCATCGTGTGCGTTCACATGCGCGGAAAAAGACAGCGACGTCATGTTCTGCGACGTACCGTTGCGGATGAAATGTGCATCGAGCCCCGGCACGCCGTAATCCGCCGTCGCGGTGTCGGGCCGCTCGTGTTCGGCCGTGCTGGGAAGGAACTGGTCCGCATAGGCATAGATGTGCCCGTCCACCATCGCCATGCACCACACCCACGATGTCTTGAGATCGGGATAGCGCGACAGCCGGTAGCTGAAGCCGTTGCGAGCCTCTTCATCGAAATAGAGCACCATCACGGATTCGCTCCATGTGGTAACGCCCTCGATCTTCGGCCATGGGCTGGCGAGAACGGCCTTCGGCGGAAGCGCAAGCAACGAAAGAGAACTACCGATCAGCAAGCGCCTGTCGATCTGCATGGTATTCTCCTTTTGAAGGTGTCTATGCCAGCAACCGCTCGCAGCCCGTGCCTTTGAGGATGCGGTCCACCGCCGCGCGATCCTTCTCGTTCAACGCGCCGTATTCGGCCCTCAGCCATTGCAGGCATTTCACCTGATAGGGGAACGGCTGTTGCACCCACGGTTTGCCGTCGACTTCGGTTTTCACTTCTTTTGCGCCTGTCCGCTGCGCCTCAGCATTGGCCAGCATCACCGGAACATAGACGCGGCCCACTTCCGCGAGCAGCGCTGTCAGCGTTTCCGGTATGGCATCGCGGGCAATCCAGTCGGCCTCGGTTGGTTCGACGCCCGAAAGGTCTTCCACCAGATCGACCCAGGCCGAAACACGCGGTGCTTCGTGTTGCGCCACCGCCATCGGCGTGGGGTCGAAGCGCACAAGCTGGGTCAGTTGACCGTAAGCGCCGAAATCGGCGGAGCCGGGCCGGTTCCCCAAGGTGAATCTGTAGGTCTGGAAATGCCGTTCCATAATCGACAGATAACGGCGATAGCTTTCCTCGATCACCGGCGCGGTGGTGTCGTTGGATCCCACCACATAAAGCCGTCCGATCTGGCGTTCGGCGATGTATGTCTTCATCTGCGCCAGCTCGTCATCCTTGATCGGCCAACCGGCCCAGATCGGAAGGATGTTCCCGGCATTTTCGATATCGGGTTTGTAATACCAGCGATAATGGAACATCGCCTTGGTCAGCCATTCGTCGCCGTAATCTTCGAGCAGAAAGTCGAGGAACGCGATCACCGGATCGGTGGGGATGATCGAACGCCCGTGATAATCGTTTTCCAGCCGCCGGATGATGGGCGAGGAATCCGTCACCGCTTCCAACTCGCCGGTCGGGCCGGGAAAATAAAAGGTCGGCAACAGCGGCACCTTCGAGCGCGGCAATCCTTCGGGCGGCGAACGGTGCGAGGCGAGCAGCAGACGATAGGGGATACGGCGGTAGCGCAGCACCGCGAGCATCTTGCGGGTGTAGGGCGAACCCGGCACGCCCATCAGCGGTATGCTTGTCTCAAGTCCCATGCGCTTCCCCTTCGGCTGCGATTTTTATCGGAACGGGCCGGGGTTTACAGAACCGGAATTCCCGTTCATCATTCGCGACAATGACCGATTAAACGGGCCGCCGCAATCGAAAAGAGCCCGCGACTGGGGAAGGATTCACCCGTGCCCGTTTCCGGCTTTGTCTGCGCCGACTTTATCATCGCGGCCATTGTCTATCTCGTCTTTCTTGCCTGGTATGACGGCTGGCCGCGTCGCCCGCTCTCGCCCGCCGAAGTCGAAACATACTATGGCAAAATGAAAGCCCAGCGCGCGCCGCAGGGCGAAACGGCGCTTGCCATGCTCGAACGCTTCCGCGCTTTCGCTGCCAGCGATGACGGCGGCGAATTCCACATGGTCAATCTGCTGCGCTGGAGCAAGGCGGATGTGAACAGCGAAGCCCACAAACGCTACATGCGCGCGTGGAGCAAGGTCGCCGTGCCGCGCGCTTCCCATCCCATCTATCGCGGCAGGATCGCGGGCAAGGTGCAGGGCGCGCTTCAGGATCATCAATGGGACGACGCGGCCTTGATGCGTTATCGCAGCCGCCGCGACCTGATGGAGATCATCACCAACGAAGGCTTTGCCCGCGATGTTGGGCAAAAGGGCGTGGCGGTGGAATATACCGATGCCTATCCCGCCACGCCGAAGATCCTGCTCGGTTCGCCGCGCGTGCTGGCGTTCCTCGTGCTGCTTGCGATCGCGCTTTTCTTCGCGGCGCTGATCGGATGAAGCCTTACATTCTTTATGGCGCCTATGCTTCGTTCTACACCGGCAAGACGCGTTCCTATCTGCGCAAGAAGGCCATCCCCTTCATCGAGCGTCTGCCCAGCCATCCGCGCTTCCGCGACCATGTCAGTCCCACCGCGCAATCCAAGCGCATCCCGATCCTGGAAACGCCGGACGGGCAGGTGATTCAGGACACGACGGAAATCTTCGAGTATCTCGAACCGCGTTTTCCCCATCCGCCAGCTTTGCCGCCCGGCCCGCGCCAGCGTCTTGCCGCCTATCTGATCGATCTCTTCGCCAGCGAGAACATGCGCATCGCCTGGCACTATCGCTGGAATTTTCCCGAGAATCTTCCCTTCGTGACAAAGGATTTCGGCCGCACCTTCAAGCCGCAAGGAAGCGACGCGGACCTGCAACGCTATGGCGACATCATCGCCAAACAGATGGATGGTCACCGCGCCAATACGGGCGTCACGCCCGAACTCTATGGCACGCTCGAGCAGATCTATTTCAGCCTGCTCGACACGCTCGAACGCCACTTCACCCACCATCCGTTCCTGTTCGGCGGTTTGCCCAGCGTCGGCGATTTCGGATTGATGGGTCCGCTATTCGCCCATCTCGGCCGCGATCCCTATCCGCTCAACATCATGCAATCGCGTTCCCCCCGCGTTTTCCGCTGGGTCGAACATATGAACACGCCGGAAATCCAGTCGCCGGAATTCGCCGAAACGCCGATGGAATATCTGGCAAACGACGAAATCCCCGACACCGCGCTCGAACTCCTGCGCCAATGCGTTTCGGATTATGCGGCCGTCTACACGGCAAGCGCCCGGCTTTACAACGATTGGGCTCGCCACAATGCGGACAGGCCCAAGGGAAGCCTCGTTTCCGACGACGACAAGGATCAGCCCAATCTCGGCCCCATCGCCATTCCCCTGCGGGGGCAGATGATGACGCCGATGTCGCAAATCCATTCGCTCTGGCTCCTGCAACGGACGTTACGATGGCTGCGCACGCTTGGCCCCGCCGAAAAAGCAGCCTGCGAAAACCTCGCCGCCGAATGCGGCGCAACCGAACTTCTGTCGATCGAACTCGCGCGCCCGCTCATGCGCACCCGCAACAGACTGGCCGTGGAGTAGTGCCGATGGATGCGCGCCCAAACGACATGCCGCTCGCCTTGCCGCCCGCGCCGCCGCTCTCCGCCGCGCGTTACACGCTCGCATTCCTGTTCGTGATCTATGCGTTCAACTATGTCGACCGCCAGCTTCTCTCCATACTTATGGAGCCGATCCGCAAAGAACTGCATCTCAGCGACACGCAGCTCGGCGTTCTCTCCGGCTTCGCCTTTGCGCTGTTCTACGCGACCTTGGGCATTCCTATCGCACGCCTGGCCGACCGCCATTCCCGCCGCAACATCATCGTGGTCGCCATGGCGATCTGGAGTGTGATGACGGCCGCTTGCGGTTTCGCGCAAGGCTTCATCAGCCTGCTGTTGCCGCGCATCGGCGTCGGCATCGGCGAAGCCGGTGCAAGTCCGCCGGCCCATTCCATGCTGTCGGATTTCTATCCGCCGCAGAAGCGCGCGGCGGCGCTTGCGATTTATTCCACCGGTATTCCGGTCGGCATCCTTCTTGGCCTCGCCGGCGGCGGCTGGCTCAACCAGTCCTTCGGCTGGCGCACGGCGTTTCTCGTCATCGGTTTGCCCGGCGTCCTGCTCGCGACTCTTTTCTATTTCACCGCGCGGGAGCCGGTTCGTGGGGCCCAGG
>Ga0335083_10003097_pt1 | contig 21700 bp, 21 predicted proteins | sample Lox_Sample_42_FD_206716 | JGI IMG/M metagenome (GOLD analysis project Ga0335083, IMG submission 206716) | Soil microbial communities from Loxahatchee National Wildlife Refuge, Florida, United States - Lox_Sample_4.2 | ecosystem: Environmental > Terrestrial > Soil > Wetlands | place: USA...
GCCGGGGGTGCGGCTGCGTGGTGGGCTGCCGTTGCGGGCTGTTGGGATGCCGCCGTTGCTGCTGGGGGCGTGGGGGCCGCGCGGGGCCGCGCTGGCCGGGGAGATCGCCGACGAGATCAAGGTGGGCGGCAGCGCCAATCCGGCGGTGGCGGCGCTGGTCCGTCAGCGGGTCCGGGCGGGGGCGCTGGCTTGCGGGCGGCCTTTGGATGCGGTGCGGGTGGTGCTCGGCGCGGTGACCGTGGTGGACAGGGACGGCGCGGCTGCGCGGCGGCGGGCGCGGACCGAGGTGGCCAAGTACCTGGCGGTGGTGGCGGACCTCGACGCGACCGTTTCACTGCCTCCGGGGCTGGCGGAACGGGTCAGGGAACTGGTCGTGGCCGGTTCTGACTCTGCGGCGGGTGCGCTGATTCCGGACTCGGTGCTGGATCTGTTCGCGTTCTCCGGGACTCCTGAGCACGTCGCGGAACTGGCGCGGCGGGTGCTCGATGCCGGGGCGGGCCGGGTCGACTTCGGCGGGCCGCATGGACTGACCGACGTCGGCGGCGTGAAACTGCTGGGACGTGAGGTGCTGCCGTTGCTGCGCCGGTGACGGTTTCCCGATGATCGCCGTTTCCCCGGTGATCGTCGCGGGCATGGGGTGCCGCATGAGGACGATCACGACGACCGATGGCGTAGACATCTTCTATAAGGACTGGGGCTCGGGGCAGCCGATCGTGTTCAGCCACGGCTGGCCGCTGTCGAGCGACGACTGGGACACCCAGCTGCTGTTCTTCCTGCGGCACGGCTACCGGGTCATCGCCCACGACCGGCGCGGGCACGGGCGTTCGTCGCAGACCGGCGACGGGCACGACATGGACCACTACGCCGACGACCTGGCGGCGGTGACGGCGGCGCTGGATCTGCGCGAGGCCGTTCATGTCGGGCACTCCACCGGCGGCGGCGAGGTCGTGCACTACATCGCCAGGCACGGCGAGAGCCGGGTGGCGAAGGCCGTGCTGATCAGCGCGGTGCCGCCGCTGATGGTGCAGACTTCCGCCAATCCGGGTGGCCTGCCCAAGAGCGTGTTCGACGACCTGCAGGCCCAGCTGGCCGCCAACCGGTCCGAGTTCTACCGGGCGCTGCCGTCGGGGCCGTTCTACGGCTTCAACCGGCCAGGGGTGTCGCCGTCGGAGGCGATCATCCAGAACTGGTGGCGCCAGGGCATGATGGGCGGGGCCAAGGCGCACTACGACGGCATCGTCGCCTTCTCCCAGACCGATTTCACCGAGGACCTCAAGAAGATCACGGTGCCGGTCCTGGTCATGCACGGCGACGACGACCAGATCGTGCCCTACGCGGACTCCGGGCCGCTGTCCGCGAAGCTCGTGCAGAACGGGACGCTGAAGACGTACCAGGGCTTCCCGCACGGCATGCCGACCACCCAGGCCGAGACGATCAACGCCGACCTGCTGGCCTTCATCCAGTCCTGACCGGCGCGCAGGCGCAGCGTTTCCGCGCGCTCAGCCTGTGCGGCCGTGGCGGGCGAGGGTGTCGACGCGGCGGAGGGCGTCCGGTATCCGGTGCGGGCCGGCCATCTGCCGGACGAGTTCGGCGGCGCCGAGGCGGGACATCCCGGCGGCGGTGACGTACAGCGGGCGGGCTGAGGTCCCGCGGAGCACCGGGATGGCGTGGGTGGCGGTGCGAAAGGTCCCCGCCCTGGCCTTCCACGCCCTCAGGATGGCACGGCAGGCAGATGGCTCCGTAACCCCATTGGCCTCATCCTGAGCACGGGCACCTAGCTGGCCAGGCTCGCGTGTATCTCCGAGCAAATGTCATAGCTATGGTCTAGAGTCGAATTTAGAAGCTAAAGCTCTGCTTCGGACAGGAAGAGAGCGATCAGCGACCGCATCCCCGTGAGCCCTGAGAAGGGAGGTGACCCGGCATGGGCACTGCCCCGGTGTTCGCCGACGCGAGCCAGGCGCTGGAGGTGGCCCGCGCGGCGCTGGGTTACCTCGCCGCGACCGACGCCACGCAACTGACGCTGGCGGAGCAGGCGGGCTGCCTGCACGGGCTCGAGAAGCTCAACTCGGCCGCGGTCGCGGCGCGGACCTCGATCCTGGGCGCGTTCACCGCGGGCCAGGGGTATGCCGAGGACGGCGACTACAGCCCGCGCACGTGGCTGATGCACCAGACCGGGATCACCCACGGTGCCGCGGTCTCCCACACCGCGTGGATGAAGTGGGCGGCGGCGCACCCGGCGGTGCACGCCGCGCTGGCGGCGGAGCAGATCTCGGCGTCCTACGCGCAGGTGATCTGCGGGTGGACGAGCAAGCTCCCGGCCGATGCCCGCCCGGCCGCCGATGACATCCTGCTCGGTGCGGCCGAGTCAGGGCTCGAGCTGGAAGACCTGGCCGGGCTGGCCGGGGAGATGTACGAGCGGTCGCGGCAGGACAAGCCCGACACCGATCCCGGCGACGGCGAACCAGATGCCGCGGGCCCGGACGGGGAGGGCCAGGACCACGAACGGGACCAGCGGCAGGATGACCGGGGAGTCAAGATCGCCACGACGTTCGGCGGCGCGGGGTGGATCCGCGGGGACCTGACCCCCGAGTGCGCGGAGTTCGTACGGACGGTGCTTGATTCGCTGTCCGGCCCGGTGAACTCCGATGATGACCGGTCGCATGAGCAGCGGTATCACGACGCCCTGCAGGAGGCGATGCGGCGGCTGATCGCAGCCGGGCTGGTGCCGGAGCGGGCCGGGGCAGCGGTCAACGTGCTGGCGTACGTGTCGCTGGCGGACCTGATGCTGATGGAGGGCAGCTCCGCGCTGCTTGAGGAGTGGGCGTCGGGGCTGCGGGCCCGGTGGGCCGGGCACCGCGCCGCCGCCGACGAAGCGGGCGGGCACCAGGGCCTGTGGCTGGACGGCGACGCCGCCCAGGCGCTGGCGTGCGACGCGTCGGTCACCCCGGTAGTGGTGGGGGACGTGAACGCGGCCGCGTTCGATGACCTGGTGCGGCTGTGCGTCGAACTCGGCAAGTTCCGCCACGGTACCGGGGAGGCCCCGCTGGTACAGGCCATCATCGGCAAGGCGGTCGAGCTGCTGTCCGGTCCGGGCGGGCTGGCCAGCTACCTGCGCCGTCAGGAACTCGACGCGCGGCTGGCCGGGCCGAGCCTGCCGCTGGACATCGGCTACAGCAAGAGCGTCCCGGCCCACATCCGCAAGGCGGTCAGGCTCCGAGCCCGGCACTGCGAATGGGCCGGCGGCTGCCGCCAGCCCGCTTCGGCATGCGAGGTCCACCACACCAAGCACAAGGCCGACGGCGGCCCCACCAGCCTGACCGGGTGTGTCTTGCTTTGCCATTTCCACCATCAGGTCATGATCCACAGACGCGGCTGGACCCTCGTGGTCAACCCCGACGGATCCACCACGGCGTGGAATAAGGACAGGACCAAGGTGCTCCGCAGCCACGGGCCGCCCGCCCGGGCTGGGCCTTCGGCGGCCGGGTAACCCGCCCGGCGCCGCGGTCGGCGACCAGTCACATAGGTGGCAGGTACACCAGCAGCCTTGCCAGCGCGTCTATCTGTACATGAGACGGCTCCTGCCTTTAGTGACGACGACGATGGCGATGGCCTGCGCGCTGGCGACGGCCTGCGCGCTGGCGACGGCCTGGGGGCCGGCGGCGCGCGCGGGCCAGCTGACCGGGAATGACGTCTCGTACCCGCAGTGCGGGCAGGCACTGCCGTCCGGGCAGGCGTTCGGCATCGTGGCCGTGAACGAGGGGCTGCCGAACAATACGAACCCCTGCCTGGCGGACGAGATCAGCTGGGCCCAGCTCTCGTCCGGGACCAGCAAGCAGCCGAAGACCTCGCTCTACGTCAACACCGCGGACCCCGGCAACCACGGGATCACCGACTGGCCAGCTGACAACACCGAGCCGCTGTTCGGGCACCACGTCAAGGACCCGTACGGTGCCTGCCTGGGCGGGAACGGCCCGGCCTGCGCCTGGCAGTACGGCTGGAACATGGCCGAACTCGACGCGCGGACCCGCGGCGTGCAGAGCCCGGGCGGCTACCGGTGGTGGCTCGACCTGGAGACCGCCAACAGCTGGCAGCAGAACACCGTCAGCAACCGCGCCGACCTGGAGGGCATGGCCTCCTACTTCCTCCGCATCGGCGCCCGGGTCGGCATCTACTCCACCCCGAAGCAGTGGGATCCGCTGGTCGGGACGGTCAAGCCGAACAGCCCGCTCTACCGGCTGCCCGACTGGATCCCGGGGGCCAAGACGCTCGCCCAGGCGAGGAAGAACTGCCGCCTGGCCCCGCTGACCGCCGCCGGCAAGGTCACCCTCACCCAGTGGAAGACCAAGCCGGCCGGCAGCGACTTCTCCTGCCGCTAGCCGGGGGTCCCCAGCAGGGGCCCCGAGTTCAGCGCGACGGTGTTCGGGGCCCGCACCGCCGGGGTACTCCGGCGGATCCTGGCCGGTACGTGAGGAGGTCAGGCCAGGTTGCGCGGCAGCAGGGTTGACAGCTCCGGCCCGAAGGGGATATTCAGTACAACATAGTACGCGGTACTGACGAGTGGGGGATGGCGTGCATACCAAGTTCGACGGCCTGGGCCGGTTCGCCGACCCATCGCTGCTGATCCTGACCAGCTTGGCCGACGGGCCCAAGCACGGCTACGCGATCATGACCGACGTCACCGCCTTCAGCGGGGTGCGGATGGAACCGGGCACCCTGTACGGGGCCCTGGCCCGGCTGGAACGCAACGGCTGGGTCACGCCGCTGGCCAGCCAGGAGCGGCGCCGCCCCTACGAGATCACCGGCGCCGGCCAGGAGGTGCTGGCCGAGCAGCTCAGGACCATGCAGAAGATCACGCGCGTCGGCCTCAACCGCATCGCCCCGCGCGAGTCCTGGACAGCCCCGTGATGGCCGCGACACTGGCCGCCCGGCTGTCCCGGTTCCTGGTCGGCTGCCATCCACGCCGCTGGCGGCAGCGCTACGCCGACGAGCTGCTGGACGTGCTCGAGCAGCACCACGCGGGCACGCGGACCGTGCTCGACCTGGCCTTCAGCACCCTGGACGCGCACCTGGACCGGGCCAGCGGGGTGAACGCGCTGGCGTTCGCCCCCGGCCGGCCGATCCTGGTCAGCGCCACCGGGTTCGACATCAACGGCCTGGACACCGTCTGGGACATCGCCGACCCGGCCCGGCCCCGGGCGCTGGCCAGGTTCGAGGGGGGCTCCCCCACGGCGATCTCGCCGGACGGGCGCACCGTGGCCACGCAGTCGTTCCACGACCAGCCGACGCTGTGGGACGTGGCCGACCCGGCCCGGCCGGTCCACCTCGCCACGCTGGGCGGCCATACCGCCCAGATCGCCGCGTTCGCGTTCGGGCCCGGTGGGCGCCTGCTGGCCGACGTCGGCTTGGACGGCGCGGTGACCGTCTTCGATCTCGCCGGCCGAGGCGGTGCCGTGCTGACGGCGAAGGTGCACGCGGTCCCGGGCGCGCTTGGTCCCGCCGACGCGCCCGGGAACACTGACACCACCTACACGCTGGCGTTCTCCGCGGACGGGCACACGCTGACCGCCATCGTCGCCAGCAATTCGGCGGACCCGGCGCGGGCCGCCGCCACCCAGACCGTGTCCCGGTGGAGCCTGACTGCCGCGGGCACGGCCATCCCCGCGGGCACCGTCAGCCGCGACTCGACCCCGGCCGGGCAGCTCACGGTGGCCCCGGACGGGCGCTTCCTGGCCCGCGGCGCGCCGCCGGGCGGCGACGCGGTAAGCCTGTCGGTCCTGCGCTGACTCAAGGCGCTGACTCAAGGCGCTGACTCAAGGCGCTGGCCGAGCTTACCCAGCAGCAGGGCCTCGGCCAGGCAGGCCCGCTCGAAGGTGGCCAGGTGCAGGCTCTCGTTGGCGCCGTGCGCCCGGGTATCCGGGTCCTCCACCCCGGTGATCAGGATCTCGGCGTCAGGGAACAGGCCGGCGTAGGCGGTGACGAACGGGATGGAGCCGCCCGCGCCCGCCTCGACGGCGGCCGTTCCCCAGGCCGTCCCGAGGGCCGAACGGGCGCACCGGTAAGCCCGCCCGCCGGTACGGGCGGCGAAGGGGGCAGCGGCGCCGCCCGCTTCCACCCGAACCTGGGCGCCCCACGGCGCACGGTCCCGCAGGTGCGCGGCCAGCGCGTCGCGGGCGGCGTCCGCGTTATCCCCGGGGGCCACCCGCAGGCTCACCTTGGCCCGCGCCACCGGGACGAGCGTGTTGGAGGCGCCCGCCACCGGGGGCGCGTCGATGCCGATCACGGCGAGGGCGGGCGCGGCGCTCAGCCGGTCGGCCAGGCGGCCGGTGCCGGTCAGCCGCACCCCGTCGAGCAGGCCGGCCTCGGCCCGGAGCTGTTCCTCGTCCAGATCGGGCGACGCGGTCGTGCCGCGGACCAGGCCGGGCACGGCGACGTCGCCGTTCTCGTCGTGCAGGGTGGCCAGCAGCCGGCACAGCGCGGTCAGCGCGTCGGGGACCGGGCCGCCGAACATGCCGCTGTGCAGGCCGTGGTCCAGCGTGCGCACCTCGACCACGAGGTTGGTCCCGCCGCGCAGCGTGGTGGTCAGCGCGGGCACGTCGAGCGACCAGTTGCCCGCGTCGGCGAACACCACCACATCGGCCCGCAGCCGTTCGGCGTAGGCGGCCAGGAAGTCGCGCAGGGCGGGTGAGCCCACCTCCTCCTCCCCCTCGACCAGCACGGTCACGCCGACCGGGAGCCCGTCGGGGAAGGCACGCAGCGCCGCCAGGTGCACGGCGACGCCGGCCTTGTCGTCGGCGGCGCCACGGCCGTAGAGCCGCCCGTCCCGCTCGGCGGGCTCGAACGGGTCGCTGTCCCAGTCGGCCGGGTCGCCCGGCGGCTGCACGTCGTGGTGCGCGTAGAGGAGAACGTGCGGGGCGCCGGACGGGCCCGGCCGCGAGCCGAGCACCGCGGGGCGGCTGTCCCCGGCGGTGACCACGTCGACCTCGGGCAGGCCAGCCCCGCGCAGCAGCGCGGCCACTTCGCTGGCGCTGGCCCACAGCCGCGGCGCGGCGTCCGGGTCGGCCGACACCGACGCGATCCGCACCAGCCGCTCAAGGTCGGTGCGGGCGGACGGCAGCACCGCCCGCACCCGGTCGGTCACCGCCTGGTCGTTCATCGCCGGATCGCTGATCGATGCCATGACCAGGACGCTACTCCCGAGGTCCGACTGGTGACCAGGTGCGACCAGTTAGGGTGAGAAAAATGCCGGAGGAAACCGGACGGGTCGTCGCCGTCCAGGCCGAAGTACAGTACCAACCGACCGAGATCGCCGGGCAGTGCGTCCGGATCGGCGCGAACCCGGAGGACCCGGAGGACCCGGAGGGGCCGGACGGACCGGAGGGACGCGAGGGACCGAAGGGGCGCGAAGGGCCAGAGGGATGCGAGGGGCCGGCGAGCTTCGCGGTTCTACCCTGGTGCATCTCGCTTCCCCCGGACGGGGCGGACCGGCTGCTGGTCGTGGTGCACGGGGCGCTGAGGGACGCGGGCCGCTACCTGGAGTACGCGAAGGCGGCCGCGCGGGAGCACGCGAAGGCGGCCGCGCGGGAGCACGCGTCCCGCACCTTCGTCGTGGCGCCGCAGTTCCTGGCCGACGTGGATCTGCGCGGCGGTGCGGAACCGTGGCCGGGCACGCTGTACTGGGACGCCGAGGGCTGGAAGGGCGGTCAGCGGGCGCTCGGGGCGGCGAACCTCAGCTCGTTCACGGTGATGGACCGCCTGCTCGGGCAGCTGACCGCACCGAACCGGTGGCCGACCGGACGGCCGCCCGCGGTCGTCGTGTACGGGAACTCGGCGGGCGGCCAGTACGTCAACCGCTACGCCGCGGTCGGCCGCGGGCCCGACCGGCTGGCCGAACGTGGCATCGCGGTGCGCTTCGTCCTGTCCAACCCGTCGACGTACCTGTGGTTTAACACGGATCACCGCTGGCGCTATGGGTTCGGCGGGGCGCCTGCTTACGTCGAGGGCGGCCCCCGCGAGAACCGGCGGCGTTACCTGGCCCGCGACGTCACGATCGTGCTCGGCCGCCAGGACCGCGACAACGCATCGCTGCTGCTGGAGACGCACGCCGCGGCCATGGCCCAGGGGGCGAACCGCCACGAACGCGGGATCCGCTACCACGCCTACGTCACCGGACTCGCGCGCGAGGATGGGCTTGAGCCCCGGCACCGATTGATCGAGCTTGACGGCGTGGGTCACGCCGCCGCCGACGTGATGGCGGCCGGGCCGGTCAGGGAGCTGCTGTTCGGATAACTCCGCGAACAGGTGCAGGTCGGCGGCGAAGTGGCGGGCCATGTCGAGGGCCGGGTCCAGGTCGGGGTGGCGGACGATGACCATGCCGTCGGCGATCAGGGTGGCCCGCCAGTCGCGGCGGGGGGCGCCGAGCGGGAGCAGGTCGATCGCGGCGACGTGCTCGCCGTACTGGGCCAGCAGCTGGTCCAGGCCCTCGTACCCGGTGATCCGGCCGGCGCCGCGGGCCCGCTTGAAGATGCTGGCCGCGTTGTACCGCCGCTCGACCGGGAACGGGATGCTCCCTTGGGTCACCGCGTAGGCCCACGCGGTGAACAGGTCGGCGTCGGTGGCGTAGTTCATCACGTCCACGGTGCGGGCGCCCGGCGGGCGGGCGCCGATCTCGCCGAACACCACCTCGCCGTCGGCCTTGCGGTACCACTCCATGTGGGTGAAGCCGTCGGAGAAGCCGAGCGCGCGCAGCACCGAGCGGCCGAGCTCGCGGCCGCCCGCCAGGCCGGGCGCGTCCAGGTCGCGCAGGGCCAGCGTGACCGGGCTTATCCACTCGTGCAGCTTGGTCTGGAGCGGGCGCGGGTGGTACTGGCAGATGTTCTCGACCAGCACCTGGCCGCCAGCGCAGATGGTGTCGTAGGTGAACTCCTCGGCCTCGACGAACTCCTCCACGCTGACCCGCGGCACGTGCCGCAGGCCGGGCAGGACCGCGTCGAGGTCGGCGACCGAGTCGGCGCGGTAGGTGTCGGCCGAGCCGGCCCCGTCGATGGGCTTGACGATGAGCGGGTAGCCGACCTGCTCGGCGGCGGCCCATACCCCGGCCACCGTCTCGGTGGCACGGTGCCGCGGGGTGCGCAGCCCGGCCGCGTCGAGCAGTTGCTTCATCCGCTCCTTGTCCCGGAACGGGACGGTCTGGGCCACGGTCAGGCCAGGCAGGCCCAGATCCTCCCGCAGCCGCCCGGCGAGGACCATGTACGGCTCCCACAGGCACTCGACCTGGTCGATGCGCACGTGCCTGGCCAGCCCGCGCACGGTCGCGACGACGTGACCCTCGTCGGCCAGCGAGCCGGTGTGGACGTAGTGGTCCAGTGCTTCGGAGGCGATCGGCGGGAGTGCCTCAGGCGACTGATCGCCCAGGCCGATGACGGTGGCGCCCGCCTGGGACAGCCCGCGGGTGAAGAAGGCCATCTCGGCCGGGTAGCCGGGCGAGAGCATCAGGACGTTCGTCATCCGAGCTCCACTCGCACGGTGCTGACGATCTGTTTGAGCGCGGCGGTGACCGTCGCGGTGTCCGGGTGCCTGATCGTGATCCAGCCGTCGCCCTCGTAGCTGCCCGAGGACGGCTGGCCCGCCCGCGGCAGCCGCGAGTCGACCACCAGCGCGGTCACCGCGGGCGGCAGCGCGTCCAGGCCGTGCACGCCGCGGACCTGGCCGGCACCCTGGCCGCGCAGGTAGACGGTGCCGGCCGCCCACCTCCGGGCGGGCGGGTCGAACGTCCCCTCGGTCATCAGCCGCGCCCAGCCCGAGTACAGGTCGAAGTCGTGCGCGTAGCACAGCATCGAGGTGATCTGGGCGCCGGGCGGCCGGGCGCCGACCTCGGACACCGCCACCGAGCCGTCCGGGCGGCGGAACCACTCCATGTGGCTCAGGCCGGTGCGGAGCCCGAGCGCGCGCAGCGCATCCGGGGCCACCCCCCGGATTCCTTCGTACTCTGGCCCTGAAATGTCGCGTGGCAGCCGCACCACCCACTGCATCCACGGGTGCCGCAGCACCTCCAGCGGGGTGGGCAGGTAGTCGGAGACCGAGTCCCAGACGACCTGGCCGTCGATCATCACGCTGTCGTAGGAACCTTCGTCCCCGGTCAGGAACTCCTCGATCTGCGCGGGCCGGTCGGGGGCGGGCGGCGCCATGTCCAGCCAGGCCTTCAGGTCCTCCGCGTCGTCGAGGCGGAACGTGCTCTTCGCCCCGGCGCCGGCAGGCGGCTTGACGACCAGGGGGAAGCCGACCCGTTCGGTAAATTCGAGAGCGTCACCGGCGGAGACGGCCAGTTTATGCCGGGCGCACGGGACGCCGGCCCCCTCCAGCACCGTCTTCATCCGGTCCTTGTCCCTGAAGTTGGCCGCGGTGGCCGGGTCCATCCCGGGGATGCCGAAGTGCTCGCGGACCTCGGCCAGCGGGACCTGGAGCTGCTCGAGGACCGCCAGCAGCCCGTCGAGCGGGCCGAGGTGGCCTGACAGGCCCTGGACGGCGACGGCGATCTGGGCCGGGTCGAGCGCGTCCTCGATTTGCCAGTGCGCGGCCAGGGTCTCCTGGAGCACCGGCGGCAGCCGGTCCCGCGGCTCGCAGGTGATCAGCGCGGTGCGCACCCCCGGCAGCCTGGCCGCCGCCTCGACGAACCGCGTGGTGGTATCCAGCAGGTAGGGCGCGACGAACCCGGCGGTCACCATGGCATCTACCTACCCTCCGGTTACCATGCCAGACATGAACGTCATATTCGTCGAGCCGTTCTTCCCGTCGAATCAGCGGCAGTTCGTCCGGGCGCTGGCGGAGGCCGGCGCGACCGTGATCGGCATCGGCGAGTACGGCGTCGAGTCGTTCGACGACGACCTGAAGAACTGGATGCACCACTACGAGCGGATCTCCTCCGTCACCGACACCGAGGCGCTGACCCGGGCCGTCCGGTGGGTGCAGGACAAACTGTGGGTGGACCGGATGGAGGCCACCATCGAGGCCCACACGATGGCGGCCGCGCAGGTCAGGGAGGCGTGCACGATCCCCGGGACGTCGGTCCGCACCGCCTGGCTGTGCCGGGACAAGCCGTCGATGAAGGAGGCACTGCGCGAGGCGGGGGTGCCGACCGCGGCCTCGGCGGGCGTCTCGACTTCGGCTGAGGCCTTCGAATTTGCCGAACGGGTGGGGTTCCCGCTGATCCTCAAGCCTCGCAGCGGCGCCGGGGCGTCGGGCACGGTCCGGGTCGACTCCTTCGATGAGCTCGCGCGAGCCCTGGCGGGGTTCGGCGGGGCCGATTCGGTCGCGGTGGAGGAGTTCGTCGAGGGGCACGAGGGGTTCTACGACACGATCACGATCAACGGGTCGGTGGCGATGGACTTCGTGTCGCACTACTTCCCGAACGTGCTCGAGGCGATGCGGACGCGCTGGATCTCGCCGCAGTTCGTCTCCACCAACCGGATTGACAGTGTGCCGGAGTACGGTGAGCTGCGGGAGATGGGGGCCCGGGTGATCGCGGCGCTGGGCATCGGCACCTCGGCCACGCACATGGAGTGGTTCTTCGGGCCGAAGGGGCTGCGGTTCTCCGAGATCGGCTGCCGGCCGCCGGGCGTGGGCGCGTGGGACCTGTACTCGGCGGGCAACGAGATCGACCTGTACCGGGCCTGGGCCGACGCGATCGTGCACGGTGGCACACCGATCGTGCCGTCGCGGCGGTACGCCAGCGGGATCGTGGCGCTGCGGCCGTCGCAGGACGGTTCTATCTCCGGTTACTCCGGCGTGGACGAACTGCAGCAGCGGTACGGAGAGTGGGTTATCGACGCGCACCTGCCGTCGCCGGGCACGCCCACCCAGGGAGTCGAGGCCGGGTACATGGCCAACGCGTACGTGCGGATGAAGCACCCGGACTACGACGCGCTGCGCGGCATGCTCGACGACGTGGGCCGGACGCTGCACGTCTATGCCGCTTAGCGGGTGGGCCTCGTGAGGGTCGTGCTGCTCGGGCCGCAGCGGCGGCCGACGCTGGACGGGGTGGTGCGATCGCTGGGCCTGCTTGAGCCGGCGCTGACCGGCTCTTTCGCCGTGGTGACGGCGGGGTGGCAGGAGCGGGAGCCTGACGACGGGGAGCTTGTCTCGCTGCTCGCCGGCTCTGCTGGCCACCACGGGGCTGGCCACCATGGGGCGGTGAACCTGGGGCTGTACCGGCGGGGCGTGGACGTGGCCGAGCGCGATCCGGTATTCGCGGCGGGCTGGGACGAGCTGCGGCGGACGCTGGCCGGGCTGCAGGAGGTGTACCTGCTGCGGCTGGACTACGCGCTGCGGGCGGTATACGCGGTGCAGCGCCAGGCTGGTTCCGGCTCGGAGTCGGTCGAGGACGCGGTGGCGGCGGTGCGCGCGCTGGATGAGGCGCATCTGCGGCGGGTGAACGGGGCGCGCGGGGAGTTCTACGCCCGGCTCGAGCCGCACGCGCGGCCGGTGATCGCGGCGCACCGGGACGAGGTAGCGGCGGTGCTGCGGGACGCTGGCGCCTTGGTGGTGGCGGGCGGGCACGTGGGGGTGCTGGCCGACGTGCTGCACCTGTTCAACGTGGCCGCCGCGCTGAACGGCGGCTCGCTGGTGATCGCGTGGTCGGCCGGGGCGATGGCGCTGACCGACCGGATCGTGCTGTTCCATGACCGGGCGCCGCAGGGGCCCGGTCACCCCGAGGTGTACGGCAGCGGGCTGAGCCTGCTGCGGGACGTGGTGCTGCTGCCGCACGCCCGGGCCCGGCTGCTGCTCGACGACGCGCCCCGGATGGCGGTGCTGGCCCGGCGGTTCGCTCCGGCGCGGTGCGTGCCGCTGGAGGCGGGCAACCGGATCGACGTCTACGACGGCGCCTGGCCGACCGGGTTGCGCGTCATCGAGGCGGCATGAGGACCCGGTGGTGAAGACCCGGTGGTGAAGACCCGGTGGTGAAGACACTGCCGAAGCTGGCTATCAACCGGCTGCGGGAGCGGCGGCCGCTGGACGGGGCGACCGTGGACCGGTTCCTGGGCCGGCACGAGGTGCCCATCGTGGAGGGATCCCGGTGCACGTTCCTGTGGCGGGGCGAGGCCGACGAGGTCTTCATGGTGCACCGGATCTTCGGCCTGCCCGACCACCTGCGGCTGCGGCGGCTGCGCGGCACCGACCTGTGGTACGCCGTGCTCGAGCTGCCCGACCGCTCCCGGGTGGAGTACCAGCTCGAGGTGGTGCGCGGCGGGCACCGCGAGCGGATGAACGACCCGCTCAACCCCCGGCTGGCCCACAGCCCGGTGGGGAGTTCGTCGGTCTGCTACGCGCATGGCCATGTCGTGCCGGAGTGGACGGCTGTTGACCCGGAGGCCCGGCCGGGGTCGCTGGTAGACATGGTGGTGCCGAGCCGGGCGCTGCGCCGGGACTGCCCGGTCACCCTGTACCTGCCCGCCCGGTTCCGCCGGACGGCGACGTACCCGCTGCTGATCGTGCACGACGGCGGGGACTACCTCGGCTACGCGGCGGCCAAGACCGTGCTCGACAACCTCATCCACCGGCTCGACGTGGCCGAACTGGTGGCCGCGTTCGTCTACCCGGGCGACCGGCTGGCCGAGTACGCCAACTCGGCCGCGCACGCCCGGTTCCTGACCGCCGAGCTGCTGCCCCGGCTCGAGGGCGAGCTGCCGCTGTCCGGCAGGCCGTCGTCGCGGTGCCTGATGGGCTCCAGCTTCGGCGCCGTCGCCTCGCTGGCCACCGCGTACCGGCACCCGGACGTGTACGGGTCGCTGCTGCTGCAATCCGGGTCGTTCGTGTTCACGGACATCGGGACCGATCACGGGGGCGGCACGCCGTTCGAGCCGGTGGTCCGGTTCATGAACCGGTACCGGGCCACGCCGCGGCGAGTGGCGGACCGGATGTTCGTCAGCTGCGGGGTGTACGAGCCGCTGATCGTGCCGAACCGGTCCATGGTCCCGGTCTTCGAGTCGGCCGAGATGACGGTGCGGTATGTGGAGACGCGCGACGGGCACAGCTGGGAGAACTGGCGCGACCAGCTGCGGGACGGGCTGTCCTGGATTTTCCCGGGTCCACAGAAGTTCTTTTATGAGTAATGATTTGTACGTGAGCATTTTGCGTGCTGGCCTGCTTCGTGTGAGCGGCCATGAGTGATGCCCTGCGGGTCAGGGAGCGGTGGTACTCGCCCCGGGTGCAGACGGACATCACGGTGGTGCGCTGGGGCGTGCTCGGCGTCCCGGTGCTTATCTTCCCCACGGCGGGCGGCGACGCCGAGGAGATCGAGCGGCAGGGCCTGGTCAACGCGTGCGGGCCGCTGCTGGCCGAGGGCCGGGTCAAGCTGTACTCGGTGGACAGCGTGGCCGGGCGGGCCATGGTGGCCAAGGACGGCTCGCCCGAGCACCGGATGTGGCTGCTGAGCCAGTTCCAGGAGTGCGTGCGGTGGGAGGTCGTGCCCGCCATCCACGCTGACCTCGGCGGCCGCGCCCTGGACATCATCGCGGCCGGCGCCTCGATCGGCGCGTTCAACTCGGTGGCGGTGCTGTGCCGGTACCCGGACGTGTTCGGCGCCGCGGTCGGGATGAGCGGCAGCTACCGGATCGAGCGGTTCTACGACGAGGCCTGGAGCCAGGACCTGTACTACTCCGCGCCCATGCAGTTCCTGCCCGGCCTGGACGGCGCGCACCTGGACCGGCTGCGGCAGCGGCAGGTCATCCTCGCCTCCGGCGAGGGCGACTGGGAGGACATCGGCTCGTCCTGGCAGATGGCTGCTGTGCTGGGTGACAAGGGCATCCCCAACCGGGTCGACAACTGGGGCCCGCAGTGGCCGCACGAGTGGCACACCTGGCGCGAGATGCTCCCCCAGTACCTCCGCGAGCTGACCTAGCACCCGCCGATACCTCCGCGAGGCACCCGCCGATACCTCCGCGAGCTCACCTAGCGGATTCCTCCCGAAGTTTCCAGTGATCCCCACAGTCACAGCTGCCCCACACTCACCTTGCTAGAGTCAATGGTTGCGGCATTCTAATGTCCTCACTTGGTAGAATGCCACAGCCATTGAACTTGGTGGGGGTCAGGGTTACTCGGGCTGGGCGGATCCGGGCGACTCTTCGGCGAAGATCTCGTCGCAGAGGTCGAGGCACTCGATGCAGACGGTGGCGCGGGGCAGGAGCCCGTGCGGGGCGGGGCCCGGGGCGGGCGGGATGGAGCTCGCGGCCAGGCCGGCTACCTGGTGCGGCTGCTTGCCGCAGAAGCTGCAGGCCAGTTTCGGCTGCGGCCCGTCCTGCGGACCGCAGGCCGGCTGGTCCTGCCGCGGCGGCATGATCACCGAGGTGAACGGGCTGCCGGGCCGCGGGCCAGAGCTGATCACCGTCCGGGCCTGCGGAGCGCAGGTGTCGCAGATGTAGGCGTGCGGGCCCGCGATGAGCTTCGCGGCCTGGGCTCGGTCGCGGCCGCAGAACGTGCAGGCGACCTCGGGGGCGGGGCCGCTCTTGGGGCTGTCGCGGAGCCAGCGGCGGGAGCCGCCGGCCGACTCGACGATCTGGTGGACCCGCTGGTGGCTGAGGCCGAGCGCGCCGGCCAGCTCGCGGAGCGAGGCGCCGTGCAGGTGCAGTCGCCTGACGGCGCGGTGGAAGTCGGCCCGGGCCACGTCGGCGTCGCGCTCGGCGTCGATCAGGCGCTCCTGGGTACGCCGGGCTTCGGCGAGCAGGTCGCTGTCCATGTGTCTATTGTAACTAGACACTAGACACCCGCCAAGGGGGCCAGGTCCGGGTTCGGCGGTCCTCGCGGGGGGGTGAAGTCGCCGCGGCGCAGGCCGCGCGGTGGCTACTTTGGCGGGGGCTACTTTGCTTGCGGGACTGCCGTCTCCCCCGCCGACGGCGCGAGCCCGACGAGCTTGGCGAGGAACCGGTCGGCCTGCTCGGGGAAGGGCGGCCAGGGCAGGTCGGGCTCGTTGATCCGCAGCGACAGCATGCCGATGACGGCCGTCCGGAGATCGAGCGCGACGGTGGCGGCGTCCCCTGGCCAGGCAACTCCGGCGTCCATGCAGCGCTGCACCGCGGCCGTGGTGCGCGTGAACGCGGCCTCCTTGAAGGGCATGCCGACCTTGCTCTCGTGCATCACCTTGTAGAGGCCGGGATGCTCCCGCACCCAGGCTGCCTGCGCCAGGATCCGTGCACGCAGGCCGAGAGCGGGGTCCTGGTGCGCGTCCTCGGCGTCATCCGCTGCCTGGACCATCTCCGCATGGCAGCGTTGCATGGCCGCCGCGACGAGCGCGTCGCGGTCTGGAAAGTACAGGTAAACGGAGGTGGGGGAGATCGACACCGCGCGGGCGACCGCGCGCAGCGACAGGGCCTCGTCGTCGGCTAGGTCGCCGAGCATCTGCGCGGCGGCAGAAATGATCTCCTCCCGCAGCCGCTCCCCCTGCCCGCGCGCGTTGGGGCGGCGAGGGCCAGCAGAGTGACTGGCCGGGGTGGTGTCGTCCATTGCCCGGTCATTCTAGCTTCGCGTACTTGCGCGGCGGCCGCCGCAGCAATACGGTTGTTCATACAAGGACAGTTGTCCACATAACTTAGGGGAAATCACAATGCCGCTAACGCTCGAAGAAGCCCAGGCAGTCATCACCGGCGCACACGAGCGCGCCGCCAAGATTGCCGCACCGGTCACGGTCGCGGTCGTCGACGAAGGCGGGCACCTGCAGGCCCTTGGCCGCATGAGCGGCGCACCGCCGCTCTCAGCCCGGATCGCCGAAACCAAGGCGGCCAGCATCGCCCTCTTCCGTCGCGACGGCACCGCCCTGCGCCAGCTGCAGGAGGCCAATCCTGGCTTCTTCGCCCAGCTGGACCGGGCCGTGCGGGTGCCCATCCTGGCGGGCGCCGGCGCGGCGCTCATCCGGCGGGGGGACACCGTCCTCGGCGCGCTGGCGGTAAGCGGCGGAATGGCGCCCGGGCAAGACGACGAATGCGCAGAAGCCGGGCTTGCTGCGCTCGCTCCCTAGTGCAGCCCTCTCACTAGGGGCAGTTCACGGGGGTGAATTCGAGAAGGTCAGGCCTGGCCGGTCTCGAAGCGGCTGATCTTGCCGTCGGCGATGGTGAAGGCCCACCGGGTGCGCATCTCGCCCCAGGTGTCGTTGCGGTAGGCGGCGGTCAGGGAACGGCCGCCGTCTTCAGCCGAGATCACGTCGAGGTGGCCGTGGACGGTGAAGATCTCCCGTTCGGCCCAGTCGGCCAGGTCACGGTCGCTGCCGTCGTCTGACATGGTGGCGTCCGGGGTGAGCGCGGTGAAGAATGCCTCGTGGTCCCCGGCGTTGATGGCCGCGATCAGGGCCTGGACGGCTGGCTCGGTCACGCTCATGGTGGCTCACGATACGCGGGTCAGGCGAGCCGGGTGACCTCGACGGTCACCGTGGACGCGCTGGCGGGGGCGCCGTGGTAGATGCCCTTGAGCGGGGAGACGTCGGCGTAGTCGCGGCCCCGGGCCACCACCACGTGCCGCTCCCTGACCGGGGCACCGCTGGTGGGGTCGAGGGATCGCCAGGAGCCGGCCCAGTACTCGACCCAGGCGTGGCTCTCGCCCACCGCGGTCTGGCCGGGTTCGGCGGCCGGGTCGGCGTGCAGGTAACCGGAGACGTACCTGGCTGGCAGCCCGGCCGCGCGCAGCAGGGCCACCGTGACGTGGGCCATGTCCTGGCAGACGCCCTGGCCCTGGTCCCAGGCCTCCTGGGCGTCGGTCCGGACCCCGGTGGAGCCGGCCATGTACCTGACCCGGGCCCGGACCCGGGCGGCGATCTCCTCGGCCGCCTGCGCCGGGTCCGTGTCGCGGGCGGCGTCGGCGGCGGTGGCCGCCACGGCGGGGGTCACGGTGGTCAGCGGGGTGGGCAGCAGGAACTCGAGCAGGCGGCCAGGCTCGGCCTGGGCGCCCAGTTCCGGCCAGGACAGCACCGGCGGATCCTGGGTCTCCGGGGCGGCGGCCAGGCCGGTCTCGACGGTAGCCTGGGCCCGGATGGTGAGGCGCTCGTGCGGCTCGCCGATGTCGAAGACGCTGACCAAGGTGCCCCAGTAGTCGCAGTAGGTCCAGACCGGCACGCCGGTGCCGACGGAGACCCGGCTCTCCAGCGTGACCTGGGCGGGCAGCGTCAGCGGGGTCATCCGCACCTCGTTGAACGAGGCCCGGGCCGGCCCGGTGTAGCTGACCTCGGTGGTGTGGGTGACCCGCAGCCGCCAGCCCATGCTCAGCCGTCCCTTTCCCACGCGACCGGCGCCTCGTACTGGAAGTACCGCCCGGTGATCGCCTCGCACGCCGCCGCGCAGGCCCGCTGCAGGGTGCCCAGCAGCTCGGGCAGCTGCTCGGTGAGCTGGCCGGTGTCGGCGTACTCGAGCCGGGTGCGCTGCTGGCCGACCGGACGGCGGGCCGGGTCGTCCATGCCCATCCGGACCGGGCCTGGGTTCAGCGCGGCCAGGCAGTCCTCGGCGGTTACCAGCGAGTGCAGCACCGAGCGCGGGAACAGCCGGTCGCGCAGCAGGAACTCGGCGACCAGGGCCGGCTCGGCGGCCCCGCCGTGGGTCCTGATGAACGACTCGTAGGCCCCGCAGGCCCGCAGCAGCAGCGGCCAGCTCTGCTCCGGCGGCCCCGGCATCCAGGCCAGCAGCAGCCGCGCCGTCATGTCGGCCCGTTCCAGCGAGCGCCCGAGCACCAGGAACCGCCAGGCGTCGTCGTGGCTCATGGTCGAGTCGGCCAGGCCGAAGAACAGTGCCGCGCGCTCCCGGATGAACCGCAGGAACACGTGCGGCCCGAGCCGGTCCGCGGCGCGGCGCTGGCCGGTCAGGCCGTGGCCCGCCACGTTCAGGCACTCCCACATCTCGCTGGAGATCACCTCGCGGATGCCGCGGGCGCCGGCCCGCGCCGCGAGCACCGCGCCGGCGATGGCGCTCGGGCTCTTGGTGTCGTAGGCCAGCCGGAACAGCGCGCTGCCGACGTCGGGCGCATCCGCCTCGGGCTCCACCCCGAGCAGGCCGAACAGCGGGCCGCAGTCCGCGCCGGAGCCGGCCCGCTGGACCCCTGGGTCGCCGAGCAGCCGGTGCACGTAGACGTCGACCAGGCGCGCGGTGTCGTCGGCACGCTCCATGTAACGGCCGGTCCAGAACAGGGTCTCGGCCATCCGGCTGAGCAGGTCGCTGGTCATTGCTGAGCTCTACTCATTGCTGGTCGGGACCGCTCTGCCGCGCGACGGCGGCTTCTTCGGCCGGGCGGGCGGTCAGCAGCGGGAGGGCCCCAGCGGGCTCCTCCCTGGCCATCGAACGAGGGCTGGCCAGCACCCAGGTGTCCTTGGATCCGCCGCCCTGGCTGGAGTTGACCACCAGCTCGCCTTCCGGCAGCGCCACCCGGGTCAGGCCGCCGGGCAGCAGCCACACGTCGTCGCCGTCGTTGACGGCGAACGGCCGCAGGTCGATGTGGCGCGGCGCGAGGGTCTCGCCGATGAGTACCGGCGAGGTGGACAGGGCCACCGGGCGCTGGGCCATCCAGCCGCGCGGGTCGGCGCGCAGCCGCTCGCGCAGCGCGCCGAGGTCGGCCGGGGTGGCCCGCGGGCCGATGACGATGCCCGCACCGCCGGCGCCGTCGACCGGCTTGACCACCAGCTCCTCAAGATGGCCCAGGACCCAGTCCAGGATGTCGGGCTGGTCGAGCCGGTAGGACTCCACGTTGTCCAGGAGCGGCTCCTCGCTCAGGTAGTACCGGATCAGGTCCGGGATGTAGGTGTAGACGAGCTTGTCGTCCGCCACGCCGTTGCCGACCGCGTTGGCGATCGTGACGTTCCCGGCCCGGGCCGCGTTGATCAGGCCCGCGCAGCCGATCACCGAGCCGGGCCTGAACTGCAGCGGATCCAGCCAGTCGTCGTCCACCCGGCGGTAGATGACGTCGACCGGGCGGCGGCCCCGGGTGGTGTGCATGTAGACCCGGTTGCGGGCGCAGAACAGGTCACGCCCCTCCACCAGCTCCACGCCCATCAGCCGGGCCAGCAGGGTGTGCTCGAAGTAGGCGGCATTGTGCACGCCGGGGGTGAGCACGACCACGCACGGATCGGAGGTGCCGCGCGGGGCGGCGGCGCGGAGCGCGGCCAGCAGCCGGGACGGGTACTCGTCCACCCGGTGCACGTGCTGCTCGGCGAACAGCGCGGGGAACGTCCTGGACATGGCCAGCCGGTTCTCGATCACGTAGCTGACCCCGGACGGGACCCGGACGTTATCCTCCAGCACCCGGAACCTGCCCTGCTCGTCCCGGATGAGGTCGATACCGGCTACGTGGACGCGGACGCCGTTCGGCGGGGAGAAGTCGGCGACCTCCCGGCGGAACCGGGGCGAGGTGTAGATGAGCCGCCAGGGCATCACCCCGTCGGCGAAGACACGCCCGGCGCCGTAGACATCGGCCAGGAAGGCCTCGAGCGCCTTCACTCGCTGGCGGACGCCCCGCGCGACCAGGTCCCACTCGGCCGCGTCGATGACCCGCGGGATCAGGTCGAGCGGGAACGGCCGCTCCTCCCCCGCGAAGTCATAGGTGACACCGCGGTCGGTGAACACCCGGGCCAGCTGGTCGGCGCGGAACCGCAGCTCGGCCGGGTCCATCGGCTGGAGCACCGAGACCAGCGCGTCGTAGGGCGGCCGGGGCTGGCCAGGGGCGGCGAACATCTCGTCCCAGGCCTCGGCGAGCAGGTAGCCGTCGAAAATGTCCGCCACATCCGCAGCGTAAGCAGGACATGTTTACCGTGAATCACCACTATGTTTCCGTTTGTTTCGCGGGCGGTCCGATAGGTTAAAGGGGTGGATTGCGGTGACCTGGCGCACCTGCGGCGCGCGCGGGACCTGCTCGACCGGGAGTACGCGCGGCCGCTGGACGTGCCGGGCATGGCCCGGGCGGCGCTGATGTCGCCGTCGCACTTCGCCCGGCAGTTCCGGGCGGCGTTCGGCGAGACGCCGTACGCGTACCTGCAGAGCCGGCGCCTGGAGCGGGCCATGGCGCTGCTGCGCCGGGGCGACCTGTCGGTCACCGACGTCTGCCTGGCGGTGGGGTTCACCTCGCTCGGCTCGTTCAGCTCGACCTTCAGCCGGCTGGTGGGCGAGCCGCCCAGCGCCTACCGCGGCCGCGACCACGCGTCGATGGCGCCGGTGCCCGCGTGCGTGGCGCGGACGTGGACCCGGCCGGGGTGGCGGGGGCCAGAGCGAGACGAGACGAGCAGGATCGGAGAAGCGCCGCGGCCGGCCGCCGCATTAGCGTGAGCGGCATGCCACTCACGATTACTCACACCCCCGTGTACTGCCTGGACCTCGACCAGGCGCTGGCCTTCTACACCAAGCAGCTCGGCTTCGAGGTCCGCCAGGACGTCCCGATGGGTCCTGAGATGCGCTGGCTGACCGTGGCCGCGCCCGGCTCCGCCCACGAGCTGCTGCTGGCGGGCGTCGACCACCACATCCCGCCGGTCGACCGGGCGGCGATGCGCGACATGGTCAGCAAGGGCAACCTGGCCGTGTTCCTCGAAGTCGACGACCTGGACGCGGTCTTCGAGTCGCTGCGCGCAGCCGGCACGGAGGTCCTCCAGGAGCCGGTGGACCAGCCCTACGGCGTGCGGGACTGCGGGGTGCGCGACCCGAGCGGGAACCACCTGCGTCTCAGCCAGCCGCTGGGCCGCTGAGGCTCACGCAAA
>Ga0335083_10003098_pt1 | contig 21694 bp, 18 predicted proteins | sample Lox_Sample_42_FD_206716 | JGI IMG/M metagenome (GOLD analysis project Ga0335083, IMG submission 206716) | Soil microbial communities from Loxahatchee National Wildlife Refuge, Florida, United States - Lox_Sample_4.2 | ecosystem: Environmental > Terrestrial > Soil > Wetlands | place: USA...
GTGGCTCGGCCCGGGCGATCGGGACGTCGGTCGGCACGGGGGCAGGTGTCGCGGGCGCGGCGAGGGCCGCCGCCGTCGGCGCGGGAACGGGGATCACCGGCGCCGCCGCCGGCTCGGGTTCGGAAGGCGCCGTCCGGGCCGCCTCTCGTGCGGTGCGCGCTTTCGCGCCGGCTTCGAGCTTCTGAACCTCGACGGCCAGCCGTCGGGCCACTTCTTCGCGGAAGTCCGCTTCGGACATCGAGCTCGTGGGGCCGGCCGGCGTCGCGGCCAGCTCCGGCAGGAGCGTCGGCGTGGCGCGGACGGGCAGCGGGGCGGCGGGCGTGGCCGGCTTCGGCGCCGCGGCGGGCTGTCTCCGGGCGACCACGTAGACGCCGCCCGCGATCGCGGCGGCCACGACGAGGGCTCCCGCGGCGGCGATCGCGCCGCGACGCCGTGGCGGCGCCGGCTCGTCGCCGGGCGTGCCGTCGGCGGGCGGTTCGAGCCGGCGGGTCTCGGCGCGCGGGGGCTCCCGGGCCGGCGGCGCCGGCTCGGCGTCGCGGCCCCCCTCGGTCAATCGCGCGCGCGACTCGTTCTCGATTTCCTTCCGGAAGAGCTCGTTCAAGAAGTACGCGAGGTTGAAGGTCGAGGGCGAATACGGTCCCGAGAAGAGCAGCTTGCCGAGCTCGCGCCGCAGGTCTCCGCTCGTCTTGTAGCGCGCGTCGGCCGGCGCGAGCGCCATCCGCAGGACCGCGAGGATCTCGGGCGCCACGGGCGGCGGCGGCGCTCCGGCGAGGCCCTTCACGGCGGCGAACGGGTCGGGCGGGATCGGCGGACCCGCCAGCAGCGCGAGCAGCAGGACGCCCACCGAGTAGACGTCCGAATTCTTTCCGGGCGCGCCGCGCTCCCGGACCTCCGGCGCGACGTAGGGCCCGATCTCGGCCGCGAGGCGCGGCTTGCGGATCGCGGGGAGGATGCCCGGCGCCAGGCCGAACCCGGCGAGGCGTGTCTCGCCGTCGTCGGACAGGGTGACGAACCCCGGCCACAGCAGACCGTGGAGCGTGCGATCGTCGTCGATCGTCGTGTTGTAGGCGTGGTCGAGGGCCGTCGCGACCTTCTCGGCGATCAGGAGGGCGTGCTCGACCGGCACCTTGCGCCCGAGGACGCGGCACTTGGAGAGGAGAGCGTCGAGGGTGCGGCCGCTCTGCTGGATCCAGGCGATGTAGGGCACGCCGTCGACAGCGTCCATGTCGACGCCCCGCGCGATCGCGGCGTGCTTCAGGAACTCGTGGACCTCGCCGCTTTCCTCGATGGCGTCGAGAATCGATTCGGCGGGGAGCTCGTCGGTCTCGAGCATCCGCAACAGGACGAACGGCCGGTCGTCGGTCAGGCGGACGGCCCGGTAGACCCGGCCGAGCGCGTCGGACCCCAGGGCCGCCGTGAGCGAATACCGTCCGAACGGACGGGGCAGCGTTTCCGTCGTCATTGTCGTGGGGGCGTTCCGAGGATTGTCGCGTGCCCCCGGCCAGCGGTCAAGGCGCGCGGGAAGAGCGGCCCGAGTTTCGCGCGTGCGCTTCCGCGGGCGTGTCGCCGCCGCCCGAGGCGGCGCGCTGACGCCGGGCGGTGGCGATGGCGTCGAGGTGCTCCTGGAAGGTCTTCGAGAACGTGTGACCGCCCGCACCATCGGCGACGAAGTAGAGGAACTCGGTCTTCGCGGGCGAGGCGGCCGCCTTCAGCGCGTCGGCTCCCGGGTTGCAGATCGGACCCGGTGGCAACCCGTCGACGACGTAGGTGTTGAACGGCGAGTCGTAGCCGTAGTCCGAGCGGTAGAGCGTCCCCGTCCACTTGCCGTCGCGCTTCAAGGCGTAGGTGACGGTCGGGTCGGCCTGGAGGCGCATGCGGTGGCGCAGGCGGTTCCAGTAGACCCCGGCGATCACCGGCTCTTCGCGGTCGAGCGAGGTCTCCTTCTGCACGATCGAAGCGAGCGTGACCGCCTCGCGCTCGGTCAGGCCCATGGCCTGGGCGCGGGCGCGCAGGTCGGGGCCGAAGTGCCGGCGGAAGTTGGCGAGCATCGTCTCGACGATCTGCCGCGCGGACGTCGAGCGGGTCACGGAGTAGGTGTCCGGGAAGAGGAACCCTTCGAGGTCCGGTGCGCCGCGGGCGACCGACGCGATGAGCTGCGGGTTTCGGAACGCGTTTCGGAACGCCTCGGGCCGGCTGATGCTGCGGCTCCAGAAGAGCTCGAAGGTCTCTTCGGCGGTCAGGCCCTCCGGCACCACGATCGTGTGCCGCAACACGTCGCCCCGTCCCATCCGCGCGATGACCTCGGACAGCGGTGTGGGCCGCGTGAAGCGGTACTCGCCGGCCTGCAGCGCGGTCGCGCTCCGGGCCACGCGGTAGAAGGCCTCGGCGAGGCGCGCGGGACGGACGACGCCTTCGGCGTCGAGACGGCGGAAAATCTCGGTGGTCGACGTGCCGAACGGAAAGAAGACGATCACTTCCTCGCCGGTCGGCGGCCGCCTCGGGAATTCGAGCTCCCGGTAGAAATAGACGCCGATCGCCAGGGCGAGCAGCGCCAGCAGCAGGCCGATGCGGAGGACGCGCCGGACGGCGCTCACCGCGGCCTCGGGCCCGCCGAGAGCAGGTAATCCTCGAGCAGCACCGCCGCGGCCGTCCGGTCGAGGTCCTCCTTGCGGGCGCGGCGCGGGAGGCGGCGAGCCGCCTCGTCGGACGTCAGGGTTTCCTCGTGGAATCGCACGGGCAGGCCCGAGTCCCGCTCGAAGCGGGCGGCGAAGGAGCGAATGCGCCCGGCGAACGCGCTCTCCACACCCTCCGGCGAGCGGGGGATGCCGAAGACGACGAGGGCCGCGTCTTCGTCGCGGCAGAATCGCGCGAGGGCCGCGACGGCGGCAGCGTCGCTCTTGCGGGCCAACGTGACGCGCGGGGTCGCGAGCAGGCCCGACGCGTCCGAGGTCGCCAGGCCGATCCGCTTTTCGCCGAAATCCACGGCCACGACCACCGACATGAACACAGGGTAACCCGAGGGGCAGGCGGGCGCTATCATGGAGCGGGCCCGAGCGGCCCGAAGGGAGGAACGCCGTGAGCCGAGTTCCCGGACCGTCCCGCGCGACCGTCCTCGCCCTCGCCGTGATCCTGCTCGTCGCCGGCGGCGCGCCCTCGTCGGCGCGACAGAAGACGCCGACGCCGCAGGCCGCCTGCGTCCTGACGAACCCGGCCTACTCGGGCAAGTGCACGCAGATGACCCCGCTCGAGGCCGGCTCGACGCCCGCCACGGCCTGCCAGGCCGTCGTCGACTGCTTGAACAACGTCGACTGCCTCAAGACCTACTGCAACGCCACGACGGTGCGGAACGGTTGGAAGCTGGAGTCCGCGAAGTAGCGTAATTGAGGGCGGCGATAAGATGCGCCCCCTATGAAAGAGCTCGTCATCCTCTCCGCCGCTCGGACGCCGATCGGCTCGTTTCTCGGAAAGCTGTCCTCGCTGTCCGCGCCCGCTCTGGGATCGGCCGCGATCCGGGCGGCGCTGACTCGCGCCGGGGTTTCGCCCGGCGACGTCGAACAGGTGATCCTGGGCAACGTCCTCCAGGCGGGCATCGGGCAGGCGCCGGCCCGGCAGGCCTCGCTCGGCGCCGGGATTCCCGACAGCGTTCCGTGTGTCACGGTCCACAAGGTCTGCGGCTCCGGCATGCGCGCGGTCATGGACGCCGGCAACGCGATCGTCGCCGGCGAATACGACGTCGCCGTCGCGGGCGGCATGGAGTCGATGTCGAACGCTCCGTATCTCCTCGAGAAAGCTCGGACGGGGCTGCGCATGGGCAACGGCACGCTCGTGGACTCGATGATCAAGGACGGCCTTTGGGACCCGTACAAGGACACCCACATGGGCAACTGTGCCGAGCTCTGCGTCGGCAAGTACCACTTCACGCGCGAGGCGCAGGATGCCTTCTCCCTCGAGTCGTACCAGCGGGCGCAGAACGCCTCGAAGACCGGGCTCTTCGCCGACGAGATCGTGGCGGTCGAGGTGCCGCAGAAGAAGGGTGACCCGCTGAAGATCGACGCGGACGAGGAGCCGTTCTCGGCGCCGCTCGACAAGATGCCGACGCTGAAGGCCGCCTTCCAGAAGGACGGCACGGTGACGGCCGCGAATTCCTCGAAGATCAACGACGGCGCCGCGGCGCTCGTCGTCGCGTCGGCCGACAAGGCGAAAGCGAAGGGCTGGAAGCCGATCGCCCGCATCGTCGCGGCGGCGGGCGTGGCCCAGGCTCCGGAGTGGTTCACGACGGCGCCGGTCGGCGCCGTGCAGAAACTCCTGTCGAAGGCGGGGCTCAAGACCGCCGACGTCGACCTCTGGGAGGTCAACGAGGCGTTCGCCGCCGTCGCGATGGCGGCGATCCGGGAGCTCTCGCTCGATCCGGCGAAGGTCAACGTCCGCGGCGGCGCGGTGGCGCTCGGCCACCCGATCGGCGCCTCGGGCGCGCGCATCCTGACGACGCTCATTCACGCTCTCCGCAAGGAGGGCAAGAAGCGGGGCATCGCGGCCATCTGCATCGGCGGCGGAGAGGCCACGGCGATGCTCGTCGAGACGGTCTGAGGCCGGACGCCTTCGATCTCGTCTCGGGCGGCGTTCCCCGGTTCCGGGCCGAGGCGCCGTGGGCCTGGCGGGTCCTCGCGCGCCTGCAGCGCGGTCTCCCGGCCGCGCGCCGGACGGAAACCCCGGGCCGCGCCCCCGTCGTGGCGGACGCCGCGGGGGAGAGCCCGCTCGTCCTCGTCCACGCCGACCCGGAGGCCTATCTCGTCGCACCGGCCGCGGCGCGCCTGATCGCGGGCCTCGCGGCGCGGCCCGACCTCGACCTCGTCCTGCCGGGCACGAACGAGCCCTGGTGCGAGGCGGCGCGCGTCGCGCCCCCGTTCGCTTACTCGACGCCGACGCTGCTCGAGGAGGCCGCGGCCGCGGTGGCGAATGCCGCGGCGGGTCCCGCGCCGGTCGAGGCCCCGGCCTCGCCCGTCTACGCGATCCGGCGCGCGGCCCTGGAGCGCGCGGCCCGTGGCGACCCCCTCGAGCGCCTGCCGGAAAGGCTCCGGCCCCTCTCGGCCGCGGTCGACCGCGGCGCGTACCTGCACCGGTACGGCGCGATGGACGCGTCGCCGCGCGCCGACCTCGCGGCGCTCGTCCCCGAGGGCGCACGGGCGGTCCTCGACGTCGGCTGCTCGCGGGGCGCGACCGCGGCCGCGCTGCGCGCGCGCGGCGTCGCCTTCCTTGCCGGGATCGAGCCCGACGCCGAGGACGCCGCGGCCGCGGCCGCCGTGTACGACGAGGTCCGCGCCGTGGCGCTCGAGTCCTCCGGCGCCGGATTCGGGCGGACGTTCGACGCCGTTCTCTTCGGCGACGTCCTCGAGCACCTGGAGGATCCGTCCGACGCGCTCGTTCGGGTGCGCGCCTGGCTCGCGCCGTCCGGCGTCGTCGTGGCGTCCGTCCCCAACGTCGGGCACTGGTCCGTGATCGACGACCTGATCCGCGGCCGCTTCGACTACGTGCCCTATTCGCTGCTGTCGGGCACGCATGTCCGGTTCTTCACGCGGCGCACGCTCGTCGATCTCTTCGAGGCGAGCGGCTACCGCGTGCGGCAGATCGACGTCGTGCGGTCACCCGCCCCGCCCGGGCGCGCGGCGTCGCGCGACCGCCTCCGCGCGCTCCCCGGTTCGAGCGACGACCTCGACGTCGCCGAGTTCCTCGCCGTCGCCGAAGCGGCCTCCTAGCGCGGAACGCGCGGCGGATGGCGGGTCGGGCCGCCGGTCCGCTATCATCGCGTCGGATGATTCAGAAGGTCGTCGCCACCGCCGACGAGGCGGTCCGGGACGTGTCCGACGGGGCGACGCTGGTCGTGGGCGGGTTCGGCCTGTGCGGGATCCCCGAGAACCTGATTGGCGCCCTGGTTCGCAAGGGCGTCAGGAACCTGACGATCGTCTCGAACAACTGCGGCGTCGACGACTGGGGCCTGGGCCTGCTGCTCCGCACCCGCCAGATCCGGAAGATGGTTTCCTCCTACGTGGGCGAGAACGCCGAGTTCGAGCGGCAGTTCCTGTCGGGCGAGCTCGAAGTGGAGCTCGTCCCCCAGGGAACGCTCGCCGAGCGGATGCGGGCCGGCGGCGCGGGCATCCCCGGGTTCTACACGCCGGCCGGCGTCGGCACGCTGGTGGCGCAGGGCAAGGAAGTCAAGAACTTCGACGGCCGCGACTACGTCCTCGAGCGCGGGATCGTCGGCGACTTCTCGATGGTCGCGGCCTGGAAGGCGGACCGGCTGGGGAATCTCGTGTACCGCAAGGCGGCGCGCAACTTCAACCCGATGGCCGCGACCGCGGGCCGCATCTCGGTCGCCGAGGTCGAAGAGCTCGTCGAGGTCGGCGCTCTCGACCCCGAGGCGATCCACACGCCCGGCGTTTTCGTCCAGCGCGTCGTCGTCGCGCCGCGCCAGAAGCGCATCGAGCGGCGCACGGTGCGGAAGGGCTGAGGGGCGGCGCCGTGCTCGACCGCGAGGGGATCATCCGGCGGGCCGTCCGGGAGCTGCGCGACGGCTACACCGTCAACCTCGGCATCGGGATGCCGACGCTGGTCGCCAACCACATCCCCGCGGGGATGGAGGTGGTCCTCCAGTCGGAGAATGGCATCCTCGGTCTCGGGCCCTATCCCGCCGAGGCCGACGTCGACCCGGATCTGATCAACGCCGGCAAAGAGACCGTGACGGTCAAGCCCGGAGCGTCGTATTTCTCTTCGGCGGAGTCTTTCGCGATGATCCGGGGGGGACACATCGACCTGTCGATCCTCGGCGCCATGCAGGTGGACGAAGAAGGCTCGATCGCCAACTACATGATCCCGGGGAAGATGGTCAAAGGCATGGGCGGCGCCATGGACCTGGTGGCGGGCGCCCGCCGGCTCGTCGTGACGATGGAGCACACGGCGAAGTCCGGCGAGCACAAGATTCTGAAGCGCTGCACGCTGCCCCTGACGGGGCTGCGTTGCGTCCACCGCATCATCACGGACCTCTGCGTCTTCGACGTCCGGCCGGGAGGCGTCGGCCTCGAGCTCGTCGAGCTCGCCCCGGGCGTCGGGATCGAGGAGGTCCGCGCGAAGACCGGCGCCGCATTCCGGGAAGCCGCTTCCATTCGCTCCATGGACGCGTGAAGCTCGCCCTCGCCGCCGTTCTGTTTCTCGGTACCTCCATCGCGGCGCTCGCGCAGGATCCCTACAGCCAGGCCGATCCGTTCGAGTCCCGGTTCAAGACCAAGCCGAACTTCCAGCTCAAGTTTCACGTTCCCGAAAAGGGCGGCGAGGTCCGCCTGTACACGAAAAAGCCCGTGCACTTCGAGAAGGACCTCTACTGGGAGGGGAGCGAGGAGGTCGTCATCGAGTACCAGGACGTCAAGATCACGGCCGACGAGGCGCACTACGACTTCCCGACGAAGACCGCGACCCTGACCGGCCACGTGGTGATCGACCAGGGGCCGACGAGGATCTCCGGCACGCACGGCACCTTCGACCTCGACACGAAGACCGGCGTCGTCGAAGACGCGACCGCGGACCTGCCGCCCACCTACCACATCGTCGCGCAGTCGATCGAGAAGATCGGCGAGGCGACCTACCGCGTGAACAAGGGTTTCTTCACGTCGTGCGAGGTGCCCAGGCCGGCCTGGCAGTTCGCGATGTCGCAGGCGACCATCACGATCGACGACTACGCGCGCATGCATGACGTCACGTTCAAGGCGGGCTCCGTGCCGCTGTTCTACACGCCGTACCTGATCTGGCCGACGAAGGAGGGCCGCGCCTCGGGCTTCCTCGTCCCCGGGCTCGGCTACAGCAACGAGCGGGGCGCTTTCCTCGGCCTCAACTACTACTGGGTGACGGGCCGGTCGACCGACATCACGACGCAACTCGATCTCTTCAGCGACGGCACGGTCGGGCTGGGGGAGGAGGCGCGCTGGCGGCCGACCGCCGAATCGGCCGGCCTGTTTCAGGGCTTCGTCGTGCGCGACCAGGATGCCACCGAGTGCGTGCCCCTGTCGCAGGCGCCGCCCAACGGAGGCAACGGTCCCTGCACGCTGCCCAACGGGAGCCTCGGCGTCTACACGACGGGGGTGGAAACGCGCTGGAAGCTGCGCCTCGACCACGTTTCGGACGATTTGCCGTACGACATCCGCGGCGTCGTTTCGGTGCGCGCCTACTCCGACGAGGAGTACCTTCAGGACTGGGAGAAGAACTTCAATCTCAACTCGGCCAAGCAGATCCCGTCCTTCGCCTACCTGACGCGCAACATCGGCGCCGACTCGGTCAACCTGCGCTTCGAGCGCACCGAGACCTTTTACGCCGCGACCGTCATCCAGGAGCGGCTCCCGTCGCTCGAGTACTTCCACCGGACGGCGCCGATCGGAGACTCGCCCGTCTTCTTCGCGCTCGAGGGCTCCCTCTCCGGCCTCTACGTCGACAAGGGCCAGGGGCTCCTCCACGGCCTGTGGGGCCGCTTCGACGTCGCGCCGGTCTTCTCGTTCCCGATCAAGTCGATCCCCTGGCTCTCGGTGCTCGCCCAGGCGGGCGGCCGCGTGACCGAGTACACGGACTCGACCGACGAGGGGCAGACGACCTTTACCGGCAACTCGCTGTTGCGCACGTACGCCACCGCGGGCCTGTCGCTCGTCGGGCCGTCGTTCTCGCGGATCTACGACGTCGACATCGGGCCGTGGGTGAAGTTGAAGCACGTCATCGAGCCGCGCGTCGACTACACGTACATCTCGAACGTCGAGAACCCGGAGAAGATCCCCGCGTTCGACCAGATCGACACGACGCTCGGCGAGAACCAGGTCCGCTACGCGATCGTCAACCGGCTGCTCGCCAAGACTTCCGGCTCCGGCACGGGCTCGGCCGAGGAGATCGCCTCGCTCGAGATCGCCCAGACGTACGCCTTCGAGCTGCCGCAGACGATCCTGCTGCCGGGAGCGCAGGAGGTGGTGCAGCGCAAGAGCGGTCCGATCGAGGCCATCCTGCGCGTGGCCTCCGGGAGCCTGCTCCACCTCGACGCCACCTTCGACTATGACCCGATCGCGTCTCAGCTCACCAGCACGACGCTGACGGCGGGCGCGAACTGGGGCACGAACTACGCGGCGCTGTCCTGGTTCGAGTCGAACCCCGTCACGCTGCCGGGTCAGGTCGTCGCCAGCTCCGACCAGTTCCGGTTCACGGGCGGCATCGACCTGAGCAAGATCTTCCGCATCGACGCGAGCGTGGCGTACAGCGCCGACCAGAACCTGCTCCAGGAGGGCCGATTCCTCCTGACCTACAAGGGCTCCTGTTACACCGTGTTTCTCGAGTATCGCGACCTCGACCTGCCGCCCGCGCCGCGGCGCGACCTGCGGCTCGTCGTCAACTTGAAGGACATCGGGACGCTCCTCGACGTCAACGGCTCGATCAACTCGCTGCTGGGGCAGTAGCCGCGCTTTCGTTATGATCCGTCGTCAATGAAGGGCCTCATCCTGTCCGGCGGCAAGGGCACCCGCCTGCGGCCGCTGACCTACACCAGCGCCAAACAGCTCGTCCCGATCGCCAACAAGCCGGTCCTCTTCTACGGGGTCGAAGCGATCGTCGCCGCCGGGATCAGGGACATCGGCGTGGTCGTCGGCGACACGAAAGAGGAAATCCAGGCGGCCCTGGGCGACGGGTCCCGTTTCGGCGCGCGCGTCACGTACATCGAACAGGACGCGCCGCGCGGCCTCGCCCACGCGGTCCTGATCTCCGAGAACTTTCTCCGGGGCGAGCCGTTCGTGATGTACCTCGGCGACAACGTGATCGCCGACGGCATCACGGCGCTCGTCGAAGACTATCGCCGCATCGGCTGCAACTCGCAGATCCTGCTGGCGAAGGTTCCGAACCCGTCGCAGTTCGGCGTCGCCGAGCTCGAGGGCGGCCGGGTCGTCCGCCTGACCGAGAAACCCAGGCAGCCGAAGTCCGACCTCGCGCTCGTCGGCGTCTACATGTTCGACGACTCGATCTGGGACGCGGTCAAGGGGATTCGGCCGAGCGCCCGGCAGGAGCTCGAGATCACCGACGCGATCCAGTGGCTCGTGGACCACGGCAAGACCGTCCACCCGCACCTCGTGTCGGGGTGGTGGAAGGACACGGGCAAGATCGAGGACATGCTCGAGGCCAACCGGATCATCCTCGACACGGTCGTGGCCCGCGGCGGGGAAGCGGCGGCCCCGGAGTGCCGCGTCGAGGGCAAGGTCGTCGTCGAGAAGGGCGCGAAGCTCGAGCGCGCGATCGTGCGCGGCCCCGCGATCATCGGCGAGGGCGCCGAGATCCGCGACGCCTTCGTCGGCCCGTACACGGCGATCGGCGCGGGCTGCCTCATCGACCGCTGCGAGATCGAGAACTCGATCGTGCTCGAGGGCTCGCGCCTGGAGCGGATCCCGGTCCGCATCGCCGACTCCCTGATCGGCAAGAACGTGCGCATCCACCCGGGCCTCGAGCGGCCGCGCGTCCACCGCTTCCTGGTGGGCGACAACTCGGAGATCGGCCTCGTATGAAGCTGCTCGTCACGGGCGGCTGCGGGTTCATCGGCTCGAACTTCGTGCGCCACGTTCTCGCGTCGCGGGGCGCGGGCGTCTCCATCGTCAACCTCGACAAGCTCACCTACGCCGCCAATCCCGCCAACCTCGCCGACGTCGAGGGCCTGCCGAACTACCGCTTCGTGCGCGGCGACATCGTGGATCCGGACGTCGTGGCGATGGCGATGGAGGGCTGCGACGCCGTCGTCAATTTCGCCGCCGAAACGCACGTGGACCGGTCGCTCCTCGGGGACGCGTCGTTCATCGAGACCGACGTCCGCGGCGTGTTCGTCCTGCTCGAAGAGGCGCGGCGCCGCGGCGTGCGGCGGTTCGTGCAGATCTCGACCGACGAGGTCTACGGGTCGATCCCGGCCGGCTCCTTCACCGAGGAATCGCCCCTGAACCCGCGCAACCCCTACGCCGCGTCGAAGGCCGGCGGGGACCGCCTGGCCTATTCCTACTGGGCGTCCTACGGCGTCCCGGTGATCATCACGCGGGCGTCGAACAACTACGGGCCTTTCCAGTATCCGGAGAAGCTCATCCCGCTCTTCGCGACGAACGCCGTCGACGACCTGCCGCTTCCGCTCTACGGCGACGGACGCAACGTCCGGGACTGGCTCTTCGTGCGCGACCACGCGGCCGCGGTCGACTTCCTGCTGGACGCTGGGAAGCCCGGCGAGACCTACAACATCGCCGGCGGCAACGAGGACGAGAACATCGCGATCACCAAACGCGTGCTTCGCGAGCTCGGGAAGCCCGAGACGCTGATCCGCTTCGTCGACGACCGGCCCGGACACGACCGGCGCTACTCGCTCGACGCGAGCAAGCTCGGGCGGCTCGGCTTTACGCCGTCGACGCCGTTCGAGCAGGGCCTCGTCGAGACCGTCCGCTGGTACCGCGACAACGAGGCGTGGTGGCGCCCGATCAAGGAGCGCGACGCCGCGTACCGCGAGTACTACCGCACGCAATACGAGCAGCGGCTGGCCACGTCGTCGGCCACCGCGAAGAAGCCGGGCTGACCGGCCGCGAGCATGGCGCCGGCGGGCGGGGGTTCCCTCGACAGTCAAGCGGCCCTGCTGACCGCTCCGCAGCCGGCGCCGCGCCGCCGGCGCCGGGTCCTCGTCACGGGCGCCGCGGGCATGCTCGGCTCGGATCTGGGACCGGCCCTCGCGGCGTCGGGACACGAGGTCCTCGCCCGGCCGAGGTCGGACCTCGACATCGCCGACGCGAAGGCCGTCGCGCGCGCCGTCCGCGAGCTTTCCCCGGACGTCGTCGTCAACTGCGCGGCCTTCACGAAGGTCGACGACTGCGAGACCGACTCGCGCGCCTTCGAGGTCAACACGCGGGCCGTGGAACATCTGGCCGACGCGTGCGGCCAGGGCGGCGTCCAGCTCGTGCAGATCTCGACCGACTTCGTCTTCGACGGCGAGAAGGCGGCTCCGTACACGGAGGAAGATCCCGTTGGCCCCCTGTCGGCCTACGGGCGCACGAAGCTCGGCGGCGAGGAGGCCGCGCTGCGCCTGCCCGGCAGCCTCGTGGTGCGGGCGTCGTGGCTCTTCGGCCGCTCGGGCTGGAACTTCATCGAGGCGATCCTGAAACAGGTCGCCGGCGGCCGAAAGGAGCTGTCCGTCGTGACGGACCAGGTCGGGCGCCCCACGGCGACGACGGACCTCTCCGAGGCGATCGTGGCTCTCCTCGAGGCCGGCGCCTTCGGGATCTACCACTTCGCCAACCGCGGCGAGGTCTCCTGGAACGAGTTCGCCCGCGAGATCCTCTGGCGCGCCGGGATCGGCGACGTTTCGGTCGAGCCCACGACTTCGGCCGTGCTCGCGCGCCCGGCGAAGCGGCCGCCGTACTCGGTCCTCGACACGGGGAAGTACGAGCGGCTGACCGGCCGGCCGATCCGGTCCTTCCACGAGCCGCTCGCCGAGTACCTGGCACTGCGGGCCCGGCCGGAAGCCTAGGGCCGGGAGCGAGGCCGGCGTGACCCCGAGTTTCCTCCGCTAAACTCGGCCGATGTTTCCGACAGGAGAAGAACCGATGCGCCGTGTCACCCTCGGGCTCGCCGTCCTGCTGTCCGCGCCGGCCCTGCTCGCCGCGCCCGAACCGCGCGCTTTCACGCTCGACGACGCCGCGAACTTCCGCCGCGTTTCGGCGCCGGACGTCTCGCCCGACGGCAGCCGGGTCGCCTACCAGGTGCGGACCACCGACGCGAAGGAAGACAAGCACGAGACCCACCTCTGGATGACGAGCTGGGACGGCAAGGAGACCGTGCGGCTGACCTCCGGCAAGGAGTCCGAGAACACCCCGCGGTGGAGTCCCGACGGTCGCTATCTGGCCTTTCTATCGTCCCGCGGCGACGAGAACGACGCGGACGAGCTCTGGCTCCTGCCGCGCGGCGGCGGCGAGGCCGAGAAGATCACCGAGCTGCCCGGCGGCGTCGAGGATTTCGACTGGGCGCCCGACTCGAAGCGGCTCGTCCTCGTCGTGCGCGACCCCGATCCCGCCTCGTCCGAGAAGGATTCGGGCAAGAAGAAGCCCAGGAAGCCCATCGTCGTCGACCGTTTCCAGTTCAAGCTCGACGAGTACGGCTACCTCGACACGCGGCGCGATCATCTCCAGATCGTCGACCGCGAGACGCGCAAGCTCGAGGTGCTGACCTCCGGCAATTTCGACGACGCGCTGCCGTCCTGGTCTCCCGACGGGAAGACGATCGCGTTCGTCTCCAAGCGCGGCGCGGATCCGGACCGCACGGACAACTGGGACGTCTACGCGATCGAGCCGCGGGCGGGCGCCGTCGCGCGGCCGCTGACGACCTTCGAGGGCGCGGACAACGAGCCCGATTGGGAGAGCCGCCTCGCCTGGAGCCCCGACAGCAAGTGGGTCGCCTACCTCCAGGGCGGGCCGGACAAGCTCATCTACTACGGCCTCCACAAGCTGGCGATCGTCGGCGCGGACGGGAAGGGCGAGCGCGTCCTGACCCCGGACCTCGACCGGAACGTCCAGGCGCCGCAGTTTGCGCCCGACGGCAAGTCGATCCTGTTTCTCCTCGAGGAGGACCAGGCGGTGCACCTGGCGAAGATCGCGGCCGCGGGCGGCCCGGTCGAGCGCCTCGTCGGCGGCCGGCGCGTGCTGTCGGGCTTCTCGACCGCGCGCGACGGGCGAATCGCGTTCCTGTCGAGCGACCCGAAGACCCCCGACGAAATCTACGCCGTCGAGCCCGCCGGACCGCGCGCGGTGACGCACCAGAACGACGCGTGGCTCGCCGGCCTCCGCCTCGGCGCCGTCGAGGAGACGAAGTTCAGGAGCAAGGACGGGACGGAGATCCACGGCTTCCTGGTCAAGCCGCCCGACTATCAGGCGGGCCGGCGATATCCGGCGGTGCTGCGGATCCACGGCGGCCCGGTCGGCCAGCACGAGTGCTCCTTCGACGAGGAGTGGCAGTGGTTCGCCGCCAACGGCTACGTCGTCATCGCGGCCAACCCTCGCGGCAGCTCGGGCCGCGGCGAGAAGTTCCAGGCGGCGATCTACGCCGACTGGGGGCATCGCGACGTCGAGGACGTCCTCGCGGCCGTGGACGACGCGGTTTCGCGCGGGATCGCGGACGCGGACCGGCTCGCGGTCGGCGGCTGGAGCTACGGCGGCATGATGACCAACTACGTCATCGCGTCGACGACGCGCTTCAAGGCGGCGACGAGCGGCGCCGGCATCTCCAACGCCCTGACGGGATACGGCACCGACCAGTACGTGCGCGAGTACGAGCAGGAGCTCGGCACGCCGTGGAAGAACACCGACGCCTACATGAAGGTCTCCTTCCCGTTCCTCCACGCCGACCGGATCTCGACGCCGACGCTCTTTCTCTGCGGCGACGCCGACTTCAACGTGCCGCTGGTCAACTCCGAGCAGATGTACCAGGCGCTCCGGAGCCTCGGCGTGCCGACCGAGCTCGTCATCTATCCCGGCCAGCACCACGGGATCCGCAAGCCGAGCTTCCAGCGCGACCGGCTCGAGCGCTATGTCGCGTGGTGCGACAAGTACACGAAGGCCGGCGGGAGCGCGGGCTCGTCCGGCGCCGCGACGGGACACTGATCGGTCCGGCGCGATGACGCCCGCCGAGTGGAAGCGCAAGGCGGTCCACGCGGGCATGGGTCTCTTCGCGCTGGCGCTGCGCTGGCTCGACGGGAACACGGCCGCGGTCTTCGCGGCGGCGGCCCTCGCGTTCAACGTGTGGGTCATGCCGAAAATCGGGCGGAGCCTCTACCGGCCGGAGCTCCCGCGCCGGCACGACCCGGGGATCGTGTCCTACCCGGCCGTCGTGCTCGGGCTTCTGCTGGTCTTCGGGAAGACGGACCTGCCGCTGGTCGCATGCGTGTGGGCCATGATGGCCTTCGGCGATCCGGCGGCCGCGATCGCCGGACGCACGGTCGGCGGTCCGGCCCTGCCATGGAACCGCGACAAGACGTGGGTCGGCCTCCTGGCCGACGCCGCCGTCGCCTGCGCGACCTCGCTCGCCGTCTTCGCGTTCGTCGCCGCGCGCGCGCCCGGGCAGGACACGACGCTCGTCCTCCTCGGCGGAGCGTCGGTGTTTGCGTTCCTCGAGTCGGTGCGCTCGGGCCTCGACGACAACGTCGTCGCGGCGCTGCCGACGGCGCTCCTGCTCTACTGGCTCAACGGCCACTGGCCGCCGCCGGTCCAGCCCGGCGCGGCGTCGTCGTGGGGCGCGCTCGCCGTCGCGCTCGCCGTCAACGTCGCGGTGGCGGCCGCGATGGGCGCGTCCCGCGTCGTGCGGCCGTCGGGAGCGGTGGCCGGCGCGATCGCCGGCTTCGTGATTCTCGCCGCGGGAGGCTGGCGCGCGTACGGCGTGCTCTGGGCCTTCTTCCTTCTCGGGACCCTCGCGACGCGCCTCGGCTACCGGCACAAGGCCGAGGCGGGCACGGCCCAGGCCGACCAGGGGCGGCGCGGCGCGGCGCACGTCGCCGCCAACTGCCTCGTTCCCGGGGCGCTGCTCGTCCTGGGGCTGCCGGCCGCGGCGTTCGCGGCGGCGTTCGGCGCGGCGCTGGCCGATACGCTGGGAACCGAAGTCGGGACCCTGTACGGCCGCCGCGCTTTCTCGCCCCTGACGTTCCAGGCCCTGCCTCCGGGAACGCCCGGGGCGATCTCGCTGCCGGGGACGGCGGCCGCCGTTCTCGGGGCGGCGCTCGTGGCCGCCGCGGCGGGATGGCTCGGCCTCCTCTCCGTGCCGGCGGCCGCCGTCGCGGCGCTCGGCGGATTTCTCGGCGCGCTGTCGGAGAGCTGGCTGAACGACTTCGGCCGGCGCGCGGGCTTTGCGCTCGACCACGAGTTCGCCAACGCGCTGAATACCTTCATCGGCGCGATGGTCGCGCTCCGGCTCGGTGTGGCGTGACGCGGTGAAGCGCTACCTGCGCCTGGCGCGCCCCTTCACGCTCCTCCCGCCGCTCGTGGGCATCGTCTCGGGAGCGATCTGCGCCTTCGGCTCTGCGCACAACCCGGATCCGGCGCGGCGCGTGACGTGGGCCGTCGTTCTGACCGTCGCGATCGGGTCGCTCTGCGCGTCGGCGATGAACGCCGCGTCGAACATCGTCAACCAGATCGCCGACCTCGAGATCGACCGCCGCAACAAGCCCGAGCGCCCGCTCGTGACGGGGGAAATCGCGATCCCGCGGGCCTGGGCGGCCGCGGCGGTTCTCTACGTCCTCTCGATCGTGCCGACCTGGGTCGTCGTCCCGTATCCGTACGTCACCCTCGCGGCGCGGCTGACGGCGCCGCTCCACCTCCACGCCGCCTTCTTCATCTACTGCGTCGGGGCCCTCGCGACGTTCGTCTACTCGTTTCCCGCCTTCGGGCGCACCAAGCGCCACTGGTTCGCGGCGAACTTCACGATCGCGGTCACGCGCGGCGGCCTGCTGAAGGTCGCGGGCTGGTCCTTCGTCGCGTCCGTTCTCTGGGGCGAGGCCTGGGCGATCGGCGGTGTCTTCGCGCTCTTCCTCCTCGGGGCGACCTCGACCAAGGACTTCTCGGACATGGAAGGGGACCGCGCCCACGGCTGTGTGACGCTGCCGATCCGCTTCGGCGTCGTGAAGGCCGTGAAGATCATGGCCCCGTTCTTCGTCGTCCCGTGGCTCCTGATCCCGGTGTTCGCGTGGCTGCCCGGCGGCTGGCACCTGACGGGAAACCGGTGGCTCCTGACGGGGCTGGGGTTCGTCCTCTCGACCTGGGGCGTCTACACCGTGCAGCTGCTGCTCGAGAATCCGGAAGAGCTCGCCTCGACGGAGAACCATCCGGCGTGGACCCACATGTACCTGATGCTGATGTGCGCGCAGGCCGGATTCGCGCTCGCCTACCTGTTCTAGACGCCTCCGGAGAGGCGTAAAATACGAGGCACATGAAAGAGACTGCGGCGGCGCCGATTCTGGCGTCGTCGGCCGGGGAGCCGGGCTTCCGGGTCCGCTGGAGCGGCCTCGCCGTATCGTTCGACGAACGGACCTTGAACGCGCTGGTCCACCGCCTGGTCGACCGCATCCCGGACCTTCAGGACCTGCGGGTCCGCGTCTCCAACGGGGAGCTGTCGGCGACGCTCGCGGTGCGCCGCTTCGGTGTGCCGCTCTCGGCCCGCGCCTCGCTGTCGCAGCTGCGCCTGAAAGACGGCTTCCTCGCGTTCGTTCTCGACCGCGTGCAGGCCCTGTCCTTCATCCCGATTCCCGATCAGCTGCTGACGTACCTCGTGCAGAAGGCGCCGGAAGGATTGCTGACCTGGTACCGGGACGACCGGATCATGGTCGTGAACCTGAACGACTGGATGCCGCCCGGCGCGGACTTCTCGCTCGAGCGGACGGTCTTCGACGAGGGGCAGCTGACGCTCCACCTCGCCCCCGGGTCCTACGACTTGACGGAGATCCTCGGGAAAGCGCCGGACGACGGCGACTGAGCCGGCGGCGCGCTCGGGAGCGCGCCCTTGAGCGCGGCCTCGATCTCGAACGGCTCGGGGACGGAGGCCGGCGCGCCGACGAACGTCGTGCAGAGCCGACCGTCGGTCTCGTAGACGTCGCCCCCGCCGTTGACGCCCCGCCCGGCCTCCCGCACCCGCAGGGTGCAGTCGACGCCGGCGCCCGGCCGCTCGCGGACGAGATCGGCGACGAGCTTGTCGCGCTCGGTGTCGACGCGCGTTTCGATGCGGTGCACGACCTCGCCGGTGTAGCGCGAGAAGCCGAGGTCGCGGTCGTAGGTGGCGGCGCCGAGCCACACGGTCGCGTGCGGGTCCTTCGGGTCGTTGGCGCGCCACAGACGCACGTGGTGGCGCCGGCGCGGGCTGCCGCCGACGATCTGCTCGAACGCGAGGTCCTGCGGCCGCCCCCGGAGGACGTGCGTGCTCACGGGCGCCGAGACGTAGGGCCGGTGGAAGAGGACGCTGGTCGCGTCCCGGAGTCCCGAGCGCAGCGTGATGCGGTCCGCCGGGGACCAGCCCGCCTTCTCGAGGGCCGCCGCGATGTCCTCGCGCGAGCCGACGAGGGCGACGTTCAAGGGATCGGCCGCGATGCCCTCGAGCGTGCGGGTGACGCACGCCGGGGCCCCGGAACCTCCGGCGAAGCGGTGGTACCCGAGCCAGGAGACCGGCATGACGACGTAGGCGAAGAGCGCGTAGGCCGGGAGAAGGAGAAGCGCCGCCGCGAGCGTCCGGAGCAGGAACCTCATGGGAAGGAAGAGTCTGCCGGGGATCGGATGAACGGAAGATGAATCATGAAAGGGTGGGCCAGAAGGGGCGCTGGGCGGCCACCGCGGCGTCGAGCGCGGCCCGGGCGGCGCGGTTGGGCTCCGCCCGCGGCGGCTCGTCTCCCGCCTCGCCGGCGAGCACGCGCAGGCAGGCCGCCGCGGAGCGCGCGATCGCGTCGAGGTTGTAGCCGCCTTCGAGGGCGAGGATGGTTCTGCCGGGACAGAGGCCGCCGACGCGGGCCGTCAGCGCGGCGTACCCGGAAGGGGACAGCCGCATCGAGCCGAGCGGGTCGCCGTCGGCGGCGTCGAAGCCGGCGGAGACGAGCGCGACGTCGGGCGCGAAGGCGCGGGCGATCGGCAGCAGGATCCGGTCGAAGGCGGCGAGGTACTCGGCGTCGCCCATCCCGCCGGGCCACGGGACGTTGACGGTGAAGCCGCGCCCGGCGCCGCCGCCGACCTCCGAGGCGGCGCCCGTGCTCGGATAGAAGGGAAACTGGTGCGTCGAGAAATAGAGGACGGTCGGGTCGTCCCAGAACGTGTGCTGCGTCCCGTTGCCGTGGTGCAGGTCCCAGTCGACGACGAGGACGCGGCGGGCGGCGCCGCGCTCCTGGAGCGCCCGGGCGGCCACGGCGACGCTGTTGAAGAGGCAGAAACCCATCGCGTGATCGGCCTCGGCGTGATGGCCGGGCGGCCGCAGGAGCGCGAAGCCGTTCTCGAGATTTCCGGCCGCGACTTCGGCGGCGAGGTCGATCAGGCCGCCGGCGGCCAGGCGCGCCGCTTCCGCCGAGGCGGACGCGGTGTAGGTATCCGGGTCCAGCTGCACGAAGGGTTCGCGCGCGGTCGCGTCGATCGAGCGGACGTAGGCCGGCGTGTGAACCCGGTGGAGCTCCGCGTCGGTCGCCTCGCGCGCCGGGACGCGGCGGCAGCGCGCGGCGAGGCCTTCCTCCTCGAAGAATCGCCAGATGGCCGCCGCGCGGCCGGGGTGCTCGGGGTGGTCATAGGGCGCGCGGTGCGCGAGAAAGCGTTCGTCCCAGACGAGGCCGGGCTTCACGGTTCCTCGAGGAGCGCCGCCAGCGCCGCGGGCTCCGAGACCGGCGCGCGGCAGGCGAAACCGGAACAGACGTAGGCGGCGGCCGTCGCGCGGCTCGAGCCGCGGCCGGCGGTGAGCTCCGCGAGCTCCGGCGGTGCCGCCGACGCGTCCGCGTGGGCGACGACGCGGTTGAGTTTCGGGCTCGCGAAAACGGCCCGCCGCAGCCCCTCGAAGTCCTCGCGCCCGGGCGCGCCGGCGAGGACGACCTCGCGCGGCGGAGCGGCCGAGAAATCCAGGGCGCTGAGCATGCGGGGCAGAGCCGCCGGGGCGCGCGCGAGGATGGGCGCCGCGGCGGCGAAGACGGACTCGGCGCGCGTTCGCCAGGAGGCGTCGCCCGTGAAGGCCGCCAGACGCAGCAGGTTCATGGCCGCGACCGAGTTCGAAGACGGCGTCGCGCCGTCCCAGCTCTCCTTCGGGCGGAGGATGAGTCCGTCGTGCGCGTCGGCCGAGAGGTAATAGCCGCCGGCGGGCTCGGCGAAACGCTCCTCGAAGCGCGCCTGGAGACGCACGGCCTCGGTGAAATAGCGCGGCTCGAAGGTCGTCTCGTAGAGGTCGAGGAGGGCCTCGACCACGAACGCGTAGTCCGTGGCGAACCCGGGGATGCCGGCTCGGTTCGCCCTCTCGCGGTGGAGGAGCTCGCCGCCGTCGACGCATCGCGCGAGGATCCGGTCGGCCGCGTCGCGCGCGGCCTTCTCGTAGAGGGGCTCCTCGAAGACGCGCCCCGCCAGCGCGAAGGCCGAAACGGCGAGCGCGGTCCAGTCGGTCAGGAGCTTGTCGTCGGTGCCGGGTCGGACGCGGCGGGCCCGCGCCGCCGCGAGGGCGCGGCGCGCGTCATCCAGGATCCGGGCGATCTCGTCTTCGGGCTTGCCGAGCTCGGCCGACAGCTCGGGCAGGGTGCGAACGACGGACAGGACCGTCTCGCCGTTCTCGAAGTTGCCGCGCGCCGTCACGCCGAAGCGCGCGGCGACGACGGGCGCCGCTTCCGGCCCGACCGCGGCCGCGAGCGATTCCGGGTTCCAGACGTAGAAGGTGCCCTCCTCGCCGCCCGAGTCCGCGTCCTGCGCGGCGAAAAATCCGCCGCCCTCGGGCGCCATCTCGGCCAGGAGGTAGTCGAGCGTTTCGCGGGCGATGCGGCCGTAGAGCGCGCCGCCGAACGCGCGGTGCGCGAGCGTGTAGACGCGCGCGAGCATGGCGTTGTCGTACAGCATCTTCTCGAAGTGCGGCACGAGCCAGCGGCCGTCGACGGAGTACCGGTGGAAGCCGCCGCCGACCTGGTCGTACAGGCCGCCCGCGGCCATCTTCGACAGCGTCGTTTCCGTCATCTCCCGGGCGGCCGGTTCCCGCGTCCGCAGCCAGTGCCGGATCAGGACCTCGAGGCGCATCGCCGGCGGAAACTTCGGCGCGCCGCCGAAGCCGCCCTCGGCGGCGTCGTACTGGCGCTCGAGGATGCGAACTGCCGCGGCGAGAACGTCGGCCGCGGGCGCGAGCGACGAGGCCGCGGGCGCCTCCGGACGCTCCAGGTGCTCGAGCATCTCGGCGGCCGAGGAGACGAGCTCCTCGCGCCGCTCGCGCCAGGCGGTCGCGATCGCCGCGAGCAGCTGCGGGAATCCGGGCTTGCCCCAGCGCGGCGCCGGCGGAAAGTACGTGCCGCCGTAGAAAGGCCGCCGGTCCGGCGTCAGGAAGATCGAGAGCGGCCAGCCTCCCTGGCCGGTCATGAGCTGCACCGCCTGCATGTAGACGTCGTCGACGTCCGGCCGCTCCTCGCGGTCGACCTTGATGGGAACGAAGTCGCGGTTCAGCGCGCCGGCGATCGCCGCGTTCTCGAAGGACTCGTGCTCCATGACGTGGCACCAGTGGCAGGTCGAGTAGCCGATCGAGAGGAAGATCGGCTTCTCTTCCGTCCGCGCCCGCGCGAAGGCCTCTTCGCCCCACGGGTACCAGTCGACCGGGTTGTCCTTGTGCTGAAGGAGGTAGGGGGAGGATTCGAGGGCGAGGCGGTTGGCCACATCGGGAGAATATCGTCGCCTCGCCGGCGCGGGCGGCCGCGAGGGCCGCCCCTACAGGAAGGCGTAGGGGCGGGGCTTGTCCCCGCCCGCGCGACTCAGGTGTATCCCGTGCTTCCGGTGCGGCTGCGCCGTGATCGTGATTTCGGTGTCGTGGTCCCGGATCGTGACGACGTCGCCCGGGCCGAGCTCGTCGAGCCGGCGCAGGACCTCGGAGGTCGAGATCCTTCCGCCGTCGTCCGAAAGGGCCTCGACGAGGGCGCGGGGCACCCGCATGTGGACGTGCT
>Ga0335083_10003099_pt1 | contig 21692 bp, 23 predicted proteins | sample Lox_Sample_42_FD_206716 | JGI IMG/M metagenome (GOLD analysis project Ga0335083, IMG submission 206716) | Soil microbial communities from Loxahatchee National Wildlife Refuge, Florida, United States - Lox_Sample_4.2 | ecosystem: Environmental > Terrestrial > Soil > Wetlands | place: USA...
GCGGATGCACCGCGAGGTCCAGGACGAGCAGCGTGGCGGCGAATCCGAACACGCCATCGCTGAACCCTTCCATCCGGTCCTTGCTGAGGACCCGGTGGCCGCGCGGGGGATCTTCGTCAGCTGGCACGGCACTGCCTCCTTCGCGTCGGCTGGCAGGCGATGGCAATCTGCGGATCAGGCCGTCATGCCCTGACGCCGGGCCGCACGGCCCCAGAATGCCTGGCAGCGATCATGCCACGGGCTAGCGCCCCGCAAATAAGGCCCTGAGCGGTGACCAAAGACCCTGACGGATCTGATTCATCCCTGATAAGAGCGGCGGCAAATTTACCGGTTATTTCACCCGGATGAGGTGGTGCACGACCTTGAGATCGGTGCGCATCCTGGGATTGACGGAGAAGACCGCGTGACCCTGAGCCGTCAGCAGGCCTGCTGGTTGGGCTCTTGTGTGGCGCGGCTGAAATGCCCAGCCGCCATTGTTTGCGCGGCTGCGGTGAGAACAGGAGATTCGATATGGCGAAGCCCGAAGCGGTATTCATTTACATCGGCACCTATCCCGATGACATGGCGGCGCAAGCCGACTACGACGTCGTCAAGGACCTGCACGCGGTGGGCGCGGTCGGGACCTACGACGCCGCCGTGGTCACCAAGGACGACTCGGGCAAGGTGCACGAGAACAAGGACGAGATGGCCACCCGGCACGGCGCCTGGGGCGGGGCCGCTGTCGGCGCGCTCATCGGCATCCTGTTCCCGCCCGCGATCATCGCCACCACCGCGGTCGGCGCGGCGGTCGGCGGGGTGAGCGGCCACCTGTGGCGTGGCATGTCCCGCTCCGACGTCAAGGAGCTTGGGGACATCATCGACGCCGGGCAGGCCGCGCTGGTCATCGTCGGCGAGAGCAAGATCGAGCAGGCGGTGGACAAGGCCGCGCTGAAGGCCGAAAAGCACGTGGCCAAGGAACTCGACGTCAAGCCGAAGGACATCGACAAGGCCGTTCGGGAAGCAGCCACCCAAGTCAGCTGACCCGTCCGGCCCCGGCCGGCCCGGCTGGTGCGCCGCGCCGGCCGGAACAACCGGCACCTGGAGGGCCCATGAGAACTAGGCATCGGCCAGGTTTGCGCAGATGGCAACTGCTTCCGGCCGCGGTGATGGTGCTGGCCGCGCTGGCCGCCGGGTGCGGCAGCAGCAAACCGGCCTACTGCACCGACGCCAGCCAGCTCAAGACCTCGGTTCAGGACCTGGGCAATGTCACTGTCAATGTCAATGACCTCAGCTCCGTGGAGACTGCGGTGAGCAAGGTTCAGGCTGATGCCAAGAAGTTCGCCAGCGACGCGAAGTCGGCGTATCCGTCGCAGACCACGGCGCTGAAGAATTCGGTGTCGGGCCTGGAGACCGCGGTCAAGTCGGCCAAAGCCACGCCGTCGGTGACCACGGTCGCGGCGGTCGTGTCGTCGGTCACCCAGGTGAAGACCGCGGCCAGCAACCTGCAGAGTGCCGTGAAGGGCGCATGCCAGTGACCAGCACCCGGCGGATGCACCAGGGGGCCAGCAAGGGTCATCAGGGGGGAGCGCCGCAGACGTCGGCGTGGAACTGGGTGGCCATGGGCCAGATGGGCCTGACCGGCTGGACCAGGGTAGCCGCCAAGCCGGTCGCCCGGGCGATCGCCCGCCGGACCGGACGCCCGGAGGCGCAGATTCTGTCGCTGATCGGCGCGGGGTTCCTGGCGATCTCACTGATCGACTTCCTCCGCCAGGTCGACGCCGTGATCGCTGCCGGGCGGCCCGCCACCACAAAGACGACGAGGAGAAGACCGTGAGCAAGCCATTCAAGGGCACGATCAACATCGACATCAAGGACTCGAAGCCGGACTGGGCACCGTACGCCCAGCCGGTCCCACCAGAGGGCGCTCCGAGCGTGCTGTACGTCGTCCTGGACGACGTCGGCTTCTCGGCGCTGGAGCCGTACGGCGGGACGATTGAGACGCCGAACATCAAGCGGATCGCCGACAACGGCCTCATGTATACGAACTTCCACACCACCGCGCTGTGCTCGCCGACGCGGTCGTGCCTGCTGACCGGCCGGAACCACACGACGAACGGCATGGCCTGCATCAGCGAGGCGTCGTCAGGCTTCCCCAACGCGAACGGGCACATCCCGATGGAGTGCGCGATGGCCCCCGAGGTGCTGGGCGAGCGCGGCTGGAGCACGTTCATGGTCGGCAAGTGGCACCTGTGCGCCGAGGACGAGGAGAACCTCGCCTCGCGACGGCAGGGGTGGCCATCCGGGCGCGGCTTCGACCGCTGGTACGGGTTCCTGGGCGCGGAGACGAACCAGTGGTATCCCGACCTGGTCTACGACAACCACCCGGTCGACCCGCCGACGACGCCCGAAGAGGGTTACCACCTCTCGGTCGACATCACCGACAAGGCGATCTCGTTCATCCGCGACGCCAAGGCGGTCGCGCCGGACAAGCCGTTCTTCCTCTATTACGCGTTCGGGGCCGGCCACGCGCCGCACCACGTGCCGAAGGAGTGGGCGGACAAGTACAAGGGCAAGTTCGACATGGGTTATGAGGCCTACCGCGAGCTGGTCTTCAAGAACCAGAAGAAGCTCGGGATCCTCCCCGACGGCGCGGAGCTCTCGCCGATCAATCCCTACACCGACTTGAAGGGCCCGAAGGGTCAGGACTGGCCAGCCCTCGACGTCGTGCGCCCGTGGGCTTCCCTGTCGGCCGAGGAGAAGAAACTGTTCGCCCGGATGGCGGAGGTCTACGCCGGGTTCGTCAGCCACGCCGACCATCAGCTCGGCCGGATGCTCGACTACCTCGAGGAGTCGGGGCAGCTGGAGAACACGCTGATCGTGCTGGTGTCCGACAACGGCGCCTCCGGCGAGGGCGGCCCGAACGGCTCGGTGAATGAGAACAAGTTCTTCAACGGGATCCCGGACACGATCAAGGACAACCTCAAGTACCTCGACGTGCTCGGCAGCCCGCTGACCTACAACCACTACCCGACCGGCTGGGCGTGGGCGTTCAATACGCCGTTCAAGATGTGGAAGCGCTACTCCAACTACCAGGGCGGCACGGCCGACCCGATGATCGTCTCCTGGCCAAAGCAGATCAAGAAGGCGGGTATTCGCCGCCAGTACCAGCACGCGATCGACATCGTCCCGACGATCTACGACTGCCTCGGCGTCGAGATGCCGGAGGTCTACCGGGGTGCTACGCAGATCCCGCTCGAGGGTGAGAGCTTCAAGGCGAGCCTGCACGACGCGAAGGCCCAGGGCAGGCAGACGCAGTTCTACTCGATGCTCAGCACCCGCGCGATCTACCACCAGGGCTGGAAGGCCGCTTCGGTGACCCCGGCCACACCGGACGCGTGGGGCGAGTTCGCGACGCAACGGTGGGAGCTGTTCAACACCGAGACCGACCCGAGCGAGTGCCACGACCTGGCTGAACAGTATCCGGACAAGCTGGCGGAGCTGGTCGCGCTCTGGTGGGCGCAAGCGGGTATGTACAACGCTCTGCCGCTCGAAACCCGGACCGCGATAGCGATCCTCGACACCGAGCGGCCGCAGCTCGCCAAGTCGCGCGACCAGTACGTCTACTACCCGGGCTGCGAAGAGGTGCCGGAGTCGGTCGCGGTGAACATCCGCAACCGCTCCTACTCGATCACGGCCGACGTCACGATCGACTCGGCGAAGGCCGGGGGTGTGCTGTTCGCGCACGGGTGCCGGTTCGGCGGCCACGCGCTGTACGTCAAGGACGGCAAGCTCAAGTACGACTACAACTACGTCGGCGAGTTTGACCAGTACGTCGAGTCGGCCAAGCCGATCCCGGCCGGTGACTGCCGGCTCTCGGCCTCGTTTGAGAAGTCAGGGACCGGGATGCCGACCGAGGGCCTGCTCAGCCTCTACATCAACCAGGAGAAGGTCGGCGAGGGCAAGATCAAGACCCAGCCCGGCAAGTTCTCCCTGGCCGGCGAAGGGCTCAACGTCGGCCTGGACCGGGGCGAGCCGGTCACCAGCGACTACCCCGGCGACGCGCCGTGGCCGTTCACCGGCGGGACGATCCACAAGGTCATCGTCAACGTGTCCGGTGACCCATGGATCGACCGCGAAAAGGAAGTCCAGGCCGCGTTCGCACGCGACTGACAACCAGGAGCCGGGGGCGCGGGTGGTGCCCGCGCCCCCGGATAGATCGGGGTAAGGCCGTGAGCAGCGAAGATTTGCTTCCCAGCTGGCGCGAGGGCGCAGCGAAGAGCGCGGTTCTGGAGTTCGTTGCGTCCGTCACCGGGCCGGGCGCATCTTATGTGCCGCCCGCGGAGCGGATCGCGACGTTCGACAACGATGGCACGCTATGGTGCGAGAAGCCCCAGTATGTCCAGGCCAGCTTTATCTTCCGCCGCTGGAAGCAAATGGTCCAGGCGGACCCGGCCAAGGCCAAGGAACAGCCCTACAAGGCACTCGTGGAGGACGACCAGGCCTACCTCACCAACCTGCTCGACCACGTGCCGGACCTGGTCAAGGGGGTCACCGAGGCGTACCAGGGCATCACGGTCGGGGCCTTCGAGCAGGCCGTGCACGAGTTCTTCGCCACCGCGACCCACCCGACCCTCGGCGTACCGTACACGAAGGTCGGCTACCAGCCGATGCGCGAACTGCTCGACCTGCTCCAGGCCCGCGGGTTCATCGTCTTTATCTGCTCGGGAGGCGGACGGGACTTCGTGCGCCCGGTCTCGGAGCAGATGTATGGCATTCCCCGTGAGCGCGTGATCGGCTCGGCAACGATAGTCCAGTACCGCGACGGGGACCTGTACCGCACCAAGGACGTCGAGCAGCCGATCGATGACGGCGCCGGCAAGCCGGCCCATATCTGGATGCGGACCGGGCGCAAGCCGCTGCTGGGCTGCGGCAATGCGGACGGCGACGTGCCGATGCTCGAGACCGCCCGGTTCAGCATCCTGATCCGCCACGACGACGCCAGCCGCGAGTTCGGCTACGACACCGGCGCGGAGAAGGCCCTGGCCGACGCGAAGGAACACGGCTGGACCGTGGTGAGCATGCACGACGACTTCAAGGTGGTGTTCGGGCCGTGATGGCGGCAAGCCCTGGCGCCGCCAGCCGGGTACCCGACCTGTCCGCGGAGACCGCGGGGCCCGTGCTGACCATGCCCGGGGCTCCGCTGGCGTTTCATGTGATGACCAAGCCGACGGGGGCGGTCTGCAACCTTGACTGTGAGTACTGCTTCTTCCTGTCCAAGGAGATGCTGTACCCCGGCAGCCGGTTCCGGATGGCGGCCGATCTGCAGGAGACCTACATCCGGCAACTGCTGGAAGGTCACGCCCGGGCCCCGGAGGTGGTCGTCGCCTGGCAGGGCGGCGAGCCGACGATGATGGGCCTGGATTTCTTCCGCCGGTCCATCGAGCTGGAACGCAAGTATGCGCGCCCTGGGCAGCGGATCCTGAACACCATCCAGACCAACGGCACGCTGCTGACCGACGAATGGGGCGATTTCCTTAACGCCAACGCCTTCCTGGTCGGGATTTCTATCGACGGGCCGCCGGGGATGCACGACGCCTACCGGGTGGACAAGGGCGGCAAGCCGACGTTCGGCCGGGTGATACAGGGCTTGGAGGTGCTCAAGCGCCACGGCGTGGAGTGGAACGTGCTGACCACCATCCACGCGGTCAACGGGGACCACGGCCGGGCGGTGTATACGTTCCTGCGCGATGATCTCGGGGCCACGTTCATCCAGTTCATCCCGATCATCGAGCGGGCGACCGAGCAGACCCTGCCGATCGCCGACACCGGCTGGGGCGGCGGCGTCCACGGGCGCCCGCTCTACACCCAGGACGGGAACCTGGTCACCCACCGCTCAGTTGGCCCGGAACAGTACGGCCGGTTCCTGATCGACGTGTTCGAGGAATGGGTGCGCCGTGACATCGGCACCGTCTACGTCCAGATGTTCGACACCGCGCTGGCCAACTGGTACGGCCAGGGCGGCGGCATGTGCGTGCACGCCAAAACCTGCGGCAGCCAGCTGGCCCTGGAGCACACCGGGGACCTGTACTCCTGCGACCACTATGTCGAACCGGACTACCTGCTGGGCAACATCAACGACAAGCACATGCTGGAACTGATCGCCTCGCCCGCCCAGCGCAAATTCGGGCAGGACAAGCACGACACCCTGACCCGCTACTGCCGCGACTGCGACATCCGGTTCGCCTGCCACGGCGGCTGCCCCAAAGACCGGTTCGCCACCTCCCCCTACGGCGAACCCGGCCAGCACTACCTGTGCCCCGGCTACAAAGACTTCTTCCACCACGTCCGCGAGCCCATGCAGCAGATGACCGCGCTGCTGCGCGCGGGCCAGGCCCCCGCCGAACTGATGACCCGCTACGCCCCGCAGGACTCCCGCCGCGGCCGCAACGACCCCTGCCCCTGCGGCAGCGCCCGCAAATGGAAGCACTGCCACGGCGCCAGACCGGCGGGCACAGTCGACAGGGGGTGACCGTCTGATGGATCCTCGCGGACGCTTGCCCGGGGAGGACGCATGACCGTCGCCCTGATCACTATCGCGGTGATCCTCATCCTGTACGGAGCGGTCTCCAAGCCGCTCGATGCGCGGGGCATCACGTCGGCCATGATCTTCACGGCGGCTGGCCTCGCTGTCGGGACGTCCGCTCTCAAGCTGGTGAACATCCACGTCGAAAGCCACACCGCGGAGCGGTTCTGCGAGCTCGCCCTCGTCTTTCTGCTGTTCAGCGACTCGACGCGGATCGACCTCGCGGGCCTGCGCCGGAATCTGGGCTGGCCCAGCCGGCTTCTGCTCATCGGCCTGCCGCTGACGATGCTGGCCGGGCTGGGTGCCGGCGTCCTCGTCTTTCCCAGCCTCGCGCTGGCCAGCGTGTTCGTTCTCTCGACGATGGTCTGCTCGACCGACGCTGCGCTCGGGCAGCGTGTCGTCTCGGACAAGGCAGTGCCGGCCCGCGTGCGCCAGGCGCTGGACGTCGAAAGCGGGCTCAACGACGGCCTCGCCGTGCCGTTCTTCCTGGTAGCTGTCGACCTCTCGCTGGCCCAGCTGTCGGGCGGCGTGACGGCGGCCGTGGTGCGCAACATGGCGGAGCAGATCGGCTGGGGCCTCGTCGCCGGTATCGTCGCCGGCACGCTGACGGGCCTGCTGCTCCGTGCGGCAGACCACCGGGGGTGGCTGGAGGGACAATGGCGGCAGATCCTGCCCCTTGTGGGGGCGCTGCTTGCTTACCTGGTGGCCTTGCGGCTGGGCGGCAGCGGCTTCATCGCGGCCTTCACCGGGGGGATGACGTTCGGCTACTTCTCCAGGCGCCACGATCTGCCCGTGACCAGCCTCAACGAGGACGTCGGTGGGACACTCGCGGGCGCCACGTGGGTCGGTTTCGGGGCGCTCGCCGTCGGCATGCTGCTGCCCCACGTCACCTGGCCGATCGTCGCCTATGCGGCGCTCAGCCTGACCCTCATCCGCATGGTTCCGGTGGCCATCGCGATGCTGGGGACCGGGGCGCAGCTCCCGACCGTCGCCTTCATGGGCTGGTTCGGTCCCCGCGGCCTGGCATCCATCGTCTTCGCGCTGATCGCATTCGACAGCCACATCCCCAACCGGCAACTGCTGTTCACCACGGTGATGGTGATCATCCTCCTGAGCGTCTTCCTGCACGGCCTGTCGTCGGTGCCGCTGGTGGCGTCCTACAGCCGCTGGTACGCGGCGCACGTGGCGAAACGCCCCACTGCCTCCGAGGCCAAGCCGACGATCATGTCCCGCCTCCGGCATCACCCGACGCCGGAGGAAACCGAGACTGAAGCGGCTACCACCTAATAGCGCCCATTGCACTGATCGGCGCTCGGCAGACCAGAGCTCAGTTGGCCACCTGTGCACTCACCCCGTATCAAGCAGCAGGGGAAGATCAAATAGATGGAGGATCGATGGAGGTCGTTAGGGGCACAGCGGGGTAGTACCGCAGGGTCTCCAGGGTGTCGTGGGGTGGCGTAGGAGCACGGCAGGAAAGTACCGCAACAGGTACGGATCTGGACGGACGCGGATACACGCTCCGGGGGCGGTGACCTGCCGGGATGGACGTGGGTGGACGGCCTGCCTGTTGTTTGCAAGCAGGGGGTCAGGGGTTCGAGTCCCCTTAGCTCCACTGGTCAGAGTCAAAATTCGAACAGCCGAGCCGGAGAGTACGGCAGTAAAGTACCGCAACCGGCACGGCACGAGGTTCCGCACAGGCGTTCGAGTGGGTACGGCGCCTGGCCGTGGCTCTAAGCCGCCGAGGCAGCTCCCAGGTGCTGAGCCGGAGCTCCGTGCCGCTGAACAGGAAGAACACTGTCTTTCTGGTCCCGTGCCATCCGTCCACGCACCCCCGATCAGCGTCCAGGTATTGCCGCTTTACAGGTGGCTCTTGCCTCGTATACAGAGGGTCAGCTCAGTCGTCGAGGGTGCTCGAAACTCAGCCACTCCGGAGCGAGCTCCTTGACGTTCTTCGCTCGCTCGCAAGGGCGCAGATCGCCGATTAGGCACGGTTGGCGCCTTCGAAAAGGCCCAGCGCAGAATATCCGTTCCTGTGCGGGGTGCTAAACGAGGTGGGTGCTGTTTCGTGCCACGGTGGCTACCGACTGCGTGGCTGCGGCGCCTGGGACGGATCTTCCAGCAGCGGAGGCCTGCTGCATACATTGTTGGGTGGTTCCTGGACGCTGAAGGGCGGTGCCGGAGCCGACCGGTGCCGCCGCGCCCTCCCCTTTCAATGACGGTGTCGTCACCCGAACCGGCTGATCCGCGCCGCTGGTTCACGCTGATTGCTGGCCTAGCCTGGGCTAGGCCAGCAGCAGGCCGCCGTCTACGGTGAGGACGGTGCCGGTGACGTAGTCGTTCTCCATCAGGTACAGGTGGGCGGCGGCGATCTGGCCGGGATCGCCGACGGTCTTGGTCAGCGTCCGCCCGGCCAGAGATGCGAACACTGCTTCGCGCTGCGGCTCGGGCAGCCGGTCCCACAGTGGCGTGCGGAACGCCCCCGCCCGGACCGCGTTGACCCGGATCGGGGCCAGTTCGACGGCCAGGCCCCGGGTCAGGCCCTCGCCCGCCGCCGCGCTGGCCGCCGCCAGCGCGGCCCCCGGCGCCGGGCGGGCACTGACCGTCCCGGTGGTGAGCGACACCGACCCGCCCGGCCGTATCCGCGGCGCCGCGTACTTGACCGCGGTGATCTCTCCCCAAAGCCGTACCTCGAAGCCTTGCCGGGCCTCGCTGAGCGGCAAGTCCGCCAGCGGCCGGGGCGTGAAAGCGTCGCCGGCGGTGTAGACGAGGTGGTCCAGCGACCCGATCCGGCCGAACACATCCGCGACCGACGCCTCGTCGCGGGTGTCGATGACCTCCGCGTCGCACGTGCCGGGCAGTTCGGCCAGGGCGGCGCCCAGCCGGCCCTTGCTGCTCGATGCGATCGTGACGACCGCGCCTGCCGCCGCTGCGGCGCGGGCCGTCGCCAGCCCCATGCCGGAACTGCCGCCGATGATGACAACGCGCTGGTTGGCCAGAGACATGCGCTTCCCTCCTAGTGATGACTCATTGAGACATCACTATAACCGCTATGTCTCAGTGAGTCATCACGGATAGGGTAAGCACATGGCCCGATGGGAACCGCAAACCGCCGAACGGCTGCGCACGGCCGCGCTGGAGCTGTACCTGGAGCACGGGTACGACAGCGTGACGGTCGCGCAGATCACCGAGCGGGCCGGGCTCACCCGCCGGACGTTTTCCCGCTACTTCGCCGACAAGCGGGACGTGCTGTTCGCCGGGTCGGAGCGGCTACCGCCGGCCCTCGCCGGCGCGCTGCTGCGGGCGGACCGTTCCCTGCCGCCCTTCGCGGCTCTGGTGCGGGCCATCACCGAGGTCGGCGAGCAGCTGGCCGGCCAGGCCACTCTCGCCGCGCAGCGCCGCACGATCGTCCAGCAGAGCACCGAGCTGCGCGAACGCGCGGGAACGAAGTTCGCCGAGGTGACTGACGCGCTGGCTGAGGCACTGCGGCAGCGGGACACGCCCGCCGCGAGTGCGGCGCTGCTGGCCGAGGTCGGCACGGCCCTGTTCCGGAGTGCGTTCGAGCGCTGGACCGACGAGCCGGGGCGGGCGAGTTTCGGCGAGCACGTCCGCGCCGCGGCGGCGGAGCTGGCCGCCAGCCTCTCCGCGGCCAAGCCGGCCGAGCTGACTCCCTAATTGGGCGGGTTACCCCCATCATGCGCGGACAGCTACACGAGCCGCTGTGCCCGCCGCGCCGATTGCCCAGTTACGCACATGTGGTGAACAAGCGAGCAGGACAGCCAGCGACGGAGATCGGCGGCGATGTGCGCTGGGTACTCGTGGCGTGGTTACCCGCTGCGGCCGTGTGGGCCGCCGATGTGGGAGGCGCAGCCAGGCTGAACGGCGGCCCGGCCCGTACCGGGCAGGCCCGGCGAGATAGCCTCGGCACCATGCAGAATTCGGTCGCGCTGGTCACTGGCGCCAACAAGGGCATCGGCAAGGAGATCGCGCGCCATCTGGCCGCCGCGGGCCTGACGGTGTATGCCGGTTCCCGTGACGCAGCCCGTGGCCAGCGCGCCGTCGAGGAGATCGGCGGCGATGCCCGGCTGCTGGTCCTCGACGTGACCGACGCCACGAGCATCGACGGTGCCGCGCGCCGGGTCGGCACGCTGGACATCCTGATCAACAACGCCGGCGTCTCTGGCGACGACAAGACGGCAGACCGGGAAGACCTTAGCGCCATGCGCCGCATCTACGAAACGAACGTCTTCGGGGTCATGGCGGTGACCAACGCCTTCCTTCCGGCACTGCGGCGGTCGGCGCATCCGCGGATAGTGAACATCTCCAGCGGCACCGGATCGCTGGCCTGGGCCACCGGCCCGCAGTTTCCGCACCGGGGCAGCTATGCCGCCTACCGGTCATCCAAGACAGCGCTGAACGCGCTGACCGTGTTCTACGCGCACGCCCTGGCCGGTGCCGGCATCAAGGTGAACGCGCTGGCACCCGGCCTGCGCCGCACCGATCTCAACGCCACCGCCACCGCCAGCGGCGGCGACCCGGCCGAGGCGGCGGCGGGCGCGATCCGGCTCGCCCTGCTGCCAGACGACGGGCCCTCCGGTGAATTCTTCTCCTGGGACGGGACTGCGGTCCCGTGGTAACAGCAAGCACCTAACGGATTTTCCGGCGCGTCGCCTAGCCCTCCGGTTACCGTCTGCAACGAAGTGCGTTTAGAAGGTGAAGTCCTTGGGCGCACCTTCGCCTACCCGGCCGTCCACGGCCTCGCGCAGGACGTCCGCGTGGCCAGTATGCCGCGCGTACTCCTCAATCATGTCGAGCAGCATCTCGCGGACTATGGGCGTACGCCCGTCCGGCCAGGTAAAGGACGCCGGGTCGTCGAGCCGTCGCTCCTTGATGACCTCGGCCACCAGTGCGCGAGACTTCTCGACGGCGTCTCGCCACACTCCGTAGACGTCTTCTGGAGCGTCCAGTGCGCCAGTGCGCCATTCCCAATCAGGATCGGCATCGAAATCCACCGTGTCCCAAGGCGGTCCGTAACCCTGGCCGGCGAGCTTGTCAGCTAGCCAGTCCGCCTCGACCAACGCCACATGCTTGACCAGACCACCGAGTGTCATGGCGCTGGCAGCCGTGGTCGCGCGCAGACCTGCCTCGTCCAGGCCCGAGGTCTTCCAGGCGAAAGTCCGCCGGTTGCGTTCGAGAACCGCGAGCACGGCCCCCACCTCGCCGCGAGCCGCCGGCGCGTCGGGCTGTTCAGCCGCCTCACTCATGGCTGGCATCAGACGTAAGCGGATCGACAGCCCAACCGCACCGAACGGGGGTTACCTGTGCGCTCCTACGGCACTGATGATTACCTTTCGTAGCGAGTCTGGGCTGACAGCGGCACCTTGGGCGCGTACAGGACAGCCCCGGCCTGTCGTACCGGTGCTCTACGGTGCTATGGCATGGCGAAGGCTGCGCGTGTCCTGGCGGTGCTCAAGAGAGACGGCTGGGTGGAAGCCAGGCGCTCGGGCTCCCACCGAGTCCTGGTCAAGGGTGATCAGCGCCATGTGTGGGCATACCATGACGGTGTCGATCTCGGCGGCCCTGCAATGTCCAGGATCGCCCGCGACTACGGGTATACGCTTGACGAGCTGCGGAAACTGTAGGGCGGTTGGTAATGAGTACGCTGCGTGTCGAGCTGTTCTGGGATGAGGAAGCCGGTAACTGGCACTACCGCGTGCCGGCCCTGCACATCAACGGCGGCGGGACTGCAACGCGTGAGGACGCCGAGCGTGAGTCGCTGTCGGCTATCACGTTTGCGCTTGAGGGAGATCCCGGGGAGTTCGACCCTTCGGCGCAAGCCGTGACCCTCGACGTGCGTGTTGCACCGGCCGCCTGAACGGGCTGGGAGTACCGCAGGAAAGTACCGCAACAGACCAGGATCTGTGCGGATCTGGATGCACGCCCAGGGACGGTGACCTGCAGGCACGGACGCCGGTGGACGGGCTGCCGATTGTTTGCAAGCAGGGGTCAGGGGTTCGAGTCCCCTTAGCTCCACAGGTCAAAGACATAATTCGAAATCACGAGCCCATACTTTGGGGCAGGGTGCAGCAGCAAAGTACAGCAATCTGGACCGCTCGAGATGTCGTACAGGCGTTCGATCGGGTTTGGCTCTCTTGGATCGGTGGGCCTCGCTCCGGGCTGCTGAGCAGGAAGAACGCCATCGTAGAATCCTGCGCTAGCTGTCTAGTGGCCAGCAGGTAACGTGCTGAGCCCGCCGTTTCAGGGCTGGTCCTTGCCGCACATACAGAGGGTCGACGAATGGCAGCTCATTTCGTCACATACGATTAGATATTCTCGCGACGCACCATAAGTGCACTGCGCACATAACGGCGGGACTGTGCGCATACATTTCGGCGGCGTGTCACACGTGCCAGGGCTGGTCTCGGCTGGTTGGACTGCGCCCTGCCGTACCCGCAGGGCAGTGCCTGAGCGACGCTGGCTGGGATCAGAACCCAGCCGTATATATGTGAAGCACTGTCTGGATATACTCAAGAGGGAGGTGGCGATGGCGAAGACTTTGATCGACGTGGACGAGGAGTATCTCGCGGCAGCCCAGGAGGCACTGCATACGGAGACCAAGAAGGACACAGTCAACGCGGCCCTGCGTGAGGTGGCGGCGCTGGCGGCGCGGCGGCGCGATCTGCAGCGGCTGGAGTCCGGTGGCCTGCCGGACCTGGCGGATGAGGAGGTGATGGGCGGGGCATGGCGGCAGTAGCGCGGTATCTGGCGGATACCAGTGCGCTGGCCCGCCTGCGGCACCGCCCGGTCGCTGCGGTGCTGGGGCCAATGATCGAGGCTGGGCTGGTCGCTACTTGCGGGGTGGTCGAATTCGAGTTGGGCTGGGCGACCCGCAGCGGCAAGGAGTTCGATGAGCTGCGAGCTGACCGGGACGCCGGTTATGAGTGGCTGCCTACCCGTGACGAGGATTGGCGCCGTGCCCTGGAAGTGCAGGGGATGCTCTGGCGCGGCGGACAGGTCAGGGCGGTTGGTTTCCCGGATCTGCTGGTGGCCGCTGTCGCAGAGCGGGAGCGCGTAACCGTGCTCCATTACGACAGCGACTACGATCTCATCGCGCAGGTCACGGGCCAGACAGTGACCTGGGTCGTGCCCCGGGGAACCGTCACCTGACCCGGTGCCCGGTACAGCAGGAAAGTACCGCAACAGACCCGGATCTGTGCGGATCTGGATGCACGTCTAGGGACGGTGACCTGCGGGGATGGACGCCGGTGGACGGGCTGCCGATTGTTTGCAAGCAGGGGGTCAGGGGTTCGAGTCCCCTTAGCTCCACCCTTAGCTCCACTGTTCAGAAGATGAATGCGAACAGCCAGGCTGAGAGCACCCGCGGCGTAGCTGCGCACCAGCGTCGCCGGAGCGAGGACGTGGGTCACCGGTCGGCTGGACCTGGAACGAACTCGCCTCCCCCGGCCACATAAGTGTGAATAAAGGCGAAACTGGTAGGGCGGGCATGTGAGCACCGGAGGCGGGCAGCGCCGGGCGGCGACCATCCGTAACGCCCGCCCGGCCGCCGAACCCTCCGTCCCGTAGACATCGGGGATGCTGTCGTGGTCGGTGTCGGCGGACTCGGCCGCTTCGAGGCGCCGGTACGCCAGGTTGCGCAGGCGCAGCATGATCGCAGCCAGCAGCGCCGCGATGAGCGATCCGGTCAGCACCGCGATCTTCACATGGGCCTCGCGGGCACTGCTGATACCGAATGCGAGCTCGCCGATGAGCAGCGAGACGGTGAACCCGATTCCGCCGAGCATGCCCAGCCCCAGCACGTCGGCCCAGCTCAGCCCGTCGCCGAGGCGGGCCCGGGTGAACCGGGCCACCAGCCAGGTGGCTGCGATGATGCCGGCTGGCTTGCCCACCACCAGCCCGCCCACTACGCCCGGTGTCACGGGATCGGCCAGGGCCCGGCCCAGGCCGCTGACCGAGCCGAGGCTCACTCCGGCGGTGAGCAACGCGAAGACGGGGACCGCGAAACCGGCCGAGACGGGCCGCAAGCGGCGCTCGAACTGCTCGGCCAGCCCGCGCCCGGAGGGGGTGCCACGGGCGCGGGGGCTGTCCAGCACCGGCACGGTGAGCGCCAGCAGTACCCCCGCGACGGTGGCGTGCACACCTGAGGCGTGCACCAGGGCCCAGGTCGCGACGGCCAGCGGCAGCAGCAGCCACCAGGCCCGGACCCCGCGGCGGACCAACCAGGCGAACCCGGCCAGCGGCAGCAGCGCGGCTAGCAGAGGCAGCACTGAGAGAGTGGACGTGTAGTAGACCGCGATGATCACGATGGCGAGCAGGTCGTCCACCACGGCCAGGGTGAGCAGGAACGTGCGCAGTGCCGCCGGCAGGTGCCGCCCGGCCACCGCCAGCACGGCCAGCGCGAACGCGATGTCAGTAGCGCTCGGGATGGCCCAGCCGGTGACCGCCCGGCCGCTGGCGCCGGCGGTGAACGCCAGGTAGATAAGGGCGGGCACGATGACGCCGCCCACAGCGGCGGCGACCGGTACCGCCGCCCGGCGCGGGTCGCGCAGGTCACCGGCGACGAACTCCCGCTTCAGTTCCAGCCCCGCCACGAAAAAGAAGATTGCCAGCAGCCCGTCAGCCGCCCACGTCGCCAGGTCCAGGTGCAGGTGCCAGACGGCCGGCCCGACCGTCAGGTGCCGCAGCGCGTCGTAAGCAGCTGCCCAGGGCGAGTTCGCCCAGACCAGCGCCACCACGGCGCCAGTCAGCAGCAGCGCGCCACCGATCGTCTCCTGGTGCAGCACCTCGCCGATGCGGATAGCCTCCAGCCACGAGCCGGGCCGGAACAGGGACATATTGGGGCGTGAAGAGCTGCTCATCGGTGCTCACTTTCCGCAGTCGGTTCGGACACTGCCGACCAGGCTTCCCGGCACACCGATTCATGCTTTCGAAGGCACGCTAACGGGCGCAGCTGGAACCTCGGTGTCGGCACTGTGGAGACGCGGTGAAAGCAGGGCCAGGAGACACCCAGCGGGAGCCAAGCGGGGTCCCTGTCCGGCGGCCACGCAGGGCGCGGGAGGCGGTGATCACGCACGGGCCGGCGCCGATGCCGCGGACGTGCTGAAGAACCCGGTCATCACCGATCTGGCCGCCAAGTACGGCAAGACCCCCGCCCAGGTGGTGCTGCGCTGGCACCTCGACGGGCGCTCCGCGCTGCCGAAGTCGGTCACCCCGTCCCGCATCGCGCAGAATATCGACGTCTTCGACTTCACCCTCGAGTCCGGGGAACTCACGGCGATCGATGCCCTCGACACCGGGCTACGCGGCGGACCCGACCCGGAACTGCTAAACACCCGCACGTTCCCGCAGACCATTGACAACTCCTGAAAAACACCGGGTAGGCATCGCATTACACGTAGAGGAGATTCGCGATGGAGAAGCGAGTTCTGAGCCCTGGCAAGCTGGAGGTTTCGGCGCTCGGGTTCGGCTGTATGGGCATGAGCCAGGCCTTTGGCCCGAACCCGGGCGACCGGAGCCAGATGATCGGTCTGCTGCGGACCGCGGTCGACCGTGGTGTCACGTTCTTCGACACGGCCGAGGTCTACGGCCCTTTCGTCAACGAGGAACTCGTCGGTGAAGCGCTCGCGCCCGTTCGGCATCAGGTCGTCATCGCGACCAAGTTCGGCTTCGCGTTCGACGCCGACGGCCGGCAGTCCGGCTTGTCCAGCCAGCCCGAGCACATCCAGCGGGCAGTGGACGGCTCGTTGCGGCGGCTCGGCACCGGCCACATCGACCTGCTGTACCAGCACCGCGTGGACCCGCAGGTACCGATCGAGGACGTGGCCGGGACGTCAAGGACATGATCGCGGCGGGCAAGGTCCGTCACTTTGGCCTGTCCGAGGCGGGCTCGCGCACCATCCGCCGGGCTCACGCCGTGCAGCCGGTCACCGCACTGCAGAGCGAGTACTCGCTGTTCTGGCGGGAGCCGGAAGACGGGATCATCCCGGTCCTGGAAGAACTGGGCATCGGGCTGGTGCCGTTCAGCCCGCTCGGCCGCGGCTTCCTCACCGGCCGCATCGACCAGGCCACTCAGTTCGGGGAAGGAGACATCCGCGCCAACCTCCCACGCTTCACCGCCGAAGCTCGCGCAGCTAACCAGGCGCTGGTTGACCTGCTCGTCCGCATCGCCGACGGCAAGGGCGCCACACCGGCGCAGATCGCGCTGGCCTGGCTGCTCGCCCAGCGGCCGTGGATCGTCCCCATTCCCGGCACCCGGCGCCTGGAACGGCTGGACGAAAACCTCGGTGCCCTCCAGGTCGAGCTGACCGCGAGCGACCTCGACGCCATCGATTCCGCGGCGGCCCAGATCCGGGTGGTCGGCGACCGGTACCCCGAAGCCATGCAGCGGATGATCGACCGCTAACCGCTCAGTCAGCTTGCTGCGCTGGCGCGTGTCTTCAGGGGTGTGAGGAGGGGTTTGAGGCGAACTCCTCCGGGAGGTGTGTCGTGTTCGCTGCGTACGCCGGGGTAGTCATCTGCACCTTGGTTCTCAACGCTGCCGCTGCGGCGGCTGACTTCTTGCGGGCCCGATTCGTCCTGGCAAACTCGGCTGAGCTTGGCGTGAGCGAAGGCTGGCTCCCGCTGCTCGGCGGGCTGAAGGCGGCCGGTGCGGCCGGTCTTCTGGTTGGGCTGTTGTGGGCGCGCCCGGCCGGGCTCGCGGGGGCAGCCGGGCTGATGCTGTTCTTCATCGGCGCGATGGCCGTCCACGTGCGCGCTGGGGTTCTCCACAACCTTGCCTTCCCGGGCTGCTATCTGGCGCTGGCCATCGGATCGCTGGTCCTCATGGCCGCGCGATGACCGCCGGGTAGGTGAGAGACGATGGATGAGCGAGAGTGGCTGACCGAGCGATTCGAGCAGCACCGAGGGCATCTGCGTGCGGTCGCCTACCGGATGCTCGGGTCGATGGCAGAAGCGGACGACGCCCTCCAGCAGGCGTGGCTTCGGATCCGCGACCAGGACCCGGCGGGCGTCGAGAACATGCAGGCCTGGCTCACGACTGTCGTCGGGCGCGTCTGCCTGAACATGCTGCGCTCGCGACGGTCGAGACGCGAGGAACCTTTGGCGCACCTCCCGGATCCGGTGGTGAGCTTTGCGGACGTTGACCCCGAGCACGAGGCGCTGCTGGCCGATTCGGTCGGGTTGGCCCTGCTCGTCGTGCTGGACTCGCTCGCCCCTGCCGAACGGCTCGCGTTCGTGTTGCACGACGTGTTCGCCGTGCCCTTCGCAGACATCGCGGCGGTTCTCGACCGCTCGGAAGCGGCTGCGCAGCAGCTTGCCAGCCGGGCGCGGCGTCGCGTGCATGGTGCCCCGGAGCCGGATCCAGATCTCGGGCGTCAGCGGGAAGTCGTCGCGGCGTTCTTTGCCGCCTCGCGCGACGGCGACTTCGGGGCACTCGTCGCGGTGCTCGATCCCGAGGTAGAGGTCCGGATCGATGGCGGTGTGCTACGAGAGGACGCCTCGCTCGTCCTGCACGGTGCCGCACGTGTCGCACGGCACACGGTGAGATATTCCAAGCTCTCTCCGTTCGTCAAGCCGGCGCTCGTGAACGGAGCGGCGGGAGCCGTGGTCGCCCCTGGTGGACGGCTGTTCGCGGTGATGGCCTTCACCGTCACGAACGGGAAGATCACCCGAATCGACGCCCTTCTCGACCCGGAACGACTGGCACGGCTGGAGGTAGAGAAGGGATAGGCGCCGCATCACCTCACCGACCGGCTCCGACCCCACCGACATCCGCTTCACCCCCGGTGGGGTGGCCGGAGACCTCCTGATGAACACCTTCGGGATCGCCCGAAAGATCCGCCACGTGCTGCTGGACGCACCTGGCATCGGGTCATAGGCCCGGCCGGGAACGGCTGGCCAGGCCTCTATGCTCGTGGTCAAGATTCTCTTGCGAAGGCGGTGGCTTGATCGTGCAGGACTCCTGGCCGAGGCCGTTGCCCCCGGGACAGCGCGGGGGGACCATCAAGCTGGTGCGCTGCGCACAGTGCCAGGGGCGGCTGTACTACACCAGGCTGAAGGGTCAGCCGCGGCAGGAGGATCACGAGCAGGGTTGCCAGGTGTTCATCACGGCCATCCGGATGGTGCGATACGCCGACGAGCTGAAGCAGGCCGCATCCGAACCGGACCAGGGAGACTGGCGCAGTAAGCGGCGGCGGCGGAAGTACTTGCTCGGCAACGCCAAGAAGCTGACTGTGGCGGCCTGCGAGGGCGACCCGGCCGCTGCCGTCCGTGCCCTTGGTAGCCAGTATCAAGCCGAATGCCAAGCGGGCGGCACCCCAGCCGACACGACGCGAATGGCGGAAATGCTGATGAGGGCGTGCCGGCAGCTAGCTCTGGGAGAGCCTACGGCGCCCGTGCGCTGAGCCGGGGCGGCGCCAATGCGTCTGCTACTTCCTGTGCGGTCTGTTCCCAGCCGCGCAGAGTCGACCGGCGCTGGCGTGCGGAGGCCCGCAGCCGGTGCCGTTGGCGCTCGTCACCCAGCCAGTCTCCGATCGCGGCGGCGAGCGCAGCCGGGTCGCCCGGAGGGACCAGCAGGCCGGGGCGGGTGCCATCGGCGGCGGCGCCGAGCGCTTCGGGCAGCCCGCCGACGGCGGCGGCTATGACGGGCAGGCCATGGGCCAGCGCTTCGGTAACGGCCATGCCGTAGGTCTCCGAGCGGGACGGCGCGACGAGCAGGTCGGCGGTGGTGTACGCGTGGCTGAGCTCCGCGCCGGTCAGGACGCCGGCCAGCCGGATGCGGTGGCCGTAGCCCAGGCGCGTGATACGGGTCCGCAGTTGCCCGGCGAAGTCCGGGTCACGGTCGAGTGGTCCGGCCAGCAGGCAATGCCAGTCCCGCCCGGCCAGGCCGGCCAGTGCCTCGACGAGGAGGTCCTGCCCCTTGTGGTAGCCGAGGACCCCGACGCAGATCAGGTGGCCACGGACGGGCCGGGCCGGGACGGCGACCCGATCGACACCGGGCCGGGCGACGTGCACCCGGCGAGCCGGGATCGCGTACCGGGTCAGCATCTGCCGGCGGCTCCATTCGCTGGTGACGACCACGCCGTCGGCCGCCCGGAGCACGACTCGTTCGGAGCGCCGGGCGCTGGCATCATGGCCGGCGTCCAGGGCGGTGGCCAGTGGCATGTGCAGCAGCACTGTCATTCGTATCCGGCCAGCGTGGGGCAGCAACTGCCCGGCGGCCGGCGAGGCGATGAGCCCGTCGATCAGTACGGTCTCCCCGTCGGGGATGGCGGAAATGATGCGGGCCAGATCATCGCGGGCCTCCTGACCCGGCCCCGGCCGTGCCGCGGCGACGGTCGTGACCAGCACATCCCATCCGGCCTCGGCCAGTCCGGCGCAGACGCGCTGGTCGTAGATGTTGCCGCCGGTAGGCTGGCCGGGATTGTCGAACCCCTGGGGGACTACTACGTGGACCCGCACGATGTTCCGGCCCTCCAGAGCGCATGCCGCCAATGACCTGCTTCGATGAAGCCTCGATGCCCCTCGACTATGCCCGCTACCTGGCCGCCAAGACGACCGTGGATGACCGGGCGCTCAACCGGCATGTGCTGGCCGAGATGCGCCGCCTGATGCCCGCAGGTGCGCCGCGGGTGCTGGAGGTCGGCGCCGGCCTGGGAACGATGGTGGCCCGTCTGATGGACTGGGGCGCGGTCGGCGCGGGCGAGTACATCCTGCTGGATGCGGATCGGCACCTGCTGGATTGCTCGCACCGCTGGCTGCGCGACTGGGCGGTCGCACGGGGCCTGCGCAGCGACCCACTGCCGGACGGGCTGTGGGTGGGTGATATCCGGGTCCGCCTGGTGCACACCGAGCTCGGCAGTTACCTGGAGGCTGGGCACCGGGCGCTGGTCGACGTGCTGATCGCCAACGCCGTCCTGGACCTGGTCGACGTGCCGGCCGTCCTGCCCGGATTGTTGCGGTTGCTGGTCCCCGGCGGCGTCTACTGGTTCACGATCAACTACGATGGCGAGAGCATCTTCGCGCCCGGCCACCCCTGCGACGACCAGATCATGCAGGCCTACCACCGCGACATGGATGAGCGTGTTCGTTACGGCCGGCCGGCCGGGGAAAGCCGGACGGGCCGGCACCTGTTCCACCACCTGCGGGCCGCGGGCGCGCCCGCCCTGGCGGCGGGGTCGTCGGACTGGGTCGTGAGCGCCGGGCCGGATGGGAACTACCCGGGCGATGAGGCCCACTTCCTGTGCAGCATCCTGGGCACGATCCGCGACGCCTTGCGTGATCGCCAGGACTGGGTGGAGCCGGCGAACCTGTCCGACTGGCTGGCCGACCGCGGTCGGCAACTGGCCGTGGGTGAACTGGTCTATATCGCTCACCAGCTTGATTTCGCGGGCCGCTGGCCCGGCTAGCGCCCGGCCAGCGCCCGGCGACCACGGATCCCGTCCAGGCCCACGACACGGCCCGGCTGGGGGGCCGCGATCGCCGCAGTCGGCGCTTGGGAAGGCGGCGGATGCTCGCGGGTTGCTGTCAACAGCCCTCGGTTCCGAGGTGCGCCGGGCCGAGCGCGCCGTTGTGCGGGTGCGGCTCGGCGGCGCGCTCAAGGCTGCACGACAGCAGATCATGCCCGCCACGCCGGGCCTTGGTGGCCAGGTAGGCGGCGTTGGTCTCGGTAAGGTGCAGGTTGGTGGGGACCTGCCTGGCGATCGTGATGCCGAGGTCGGCCAGCTGAGCGCTCTTGTCCGGGTTGTTGCTGAGCAACTCGATGCGGTTGGCGCCGAGCGCGTGCAGCATCTGGGCCGCGCTGGTGTAGTCGCGCTCGTCGGCCCGGTGACCGAGCGCGAGATTCGCGTCGTACGTATCCAGGCCACGATCTTGCAGCGCGTAGGCGTCGAGTTTGCCGTAGAGCCCGATGCCACGCCCTTCCTGGCGCAGATACAGCACATACCCGCCGTGCTTGGTGATCCGCTCGACCGCTTCGCGCAGTTGCGGCCCGCAGTCGCATCGCTCACTGCCGAACACGTCACCGGTGAGGCATTCAGAGTGCAGGCGCACCAGCGGCAGCCCGACCGCTGCGGGCCGGCCGAGCTCCAGGGCCACGTGCTGCTGCCCGTCGGCCAGG
>Ga0335083_10003101_pt1 | contig 21680 bp, 19 predicted proteins | sample Lox_Sample_42_FD_206716 | JGI IMG/M metagenome (GOLD analysis project Ga0335083, IMG submission 206716) | Soil microbial communities from Loxahatchee National Wildlife Refuge, Florida, United States - Lox_Sample_4.2 | ecosystem: Environmental > Terrestrial > Soil > Wetlands | place: USA...
CGCGGCGCTCGGCGTCTCGGGGGCGGTCTCGGTCCGGGGGGCGTTCACGCGGCGGCTCTCAGAGGAAGTAGTCGAAATCCTGCTCGCGGTGCACGCGCCGCCGCACCCGGAACACGTGCGCCGGCGCGCGCGCCGGGTCGAGGCGCACGAAGTTGCGGGAACCCTGCCACAGGAAGCGGGCCCCGGTGAGCAGGTCGTGCATCTGGTACTGGAAGCCCGCCTCGATGCCGAGCGCGGCGAGGTCGAGCTCGATCCAGCCGGCGTGCGCGTGGTGCGGGTCGAGGTTCACCACGGCGACGATCTGGCTGGCGCCGTCGGCGCTGGTCTTGCCGTAGCACAGCAGCTGCTCGTTGTCGGTGGGGAAGAAGACCAGTCCCGCGTCCGAGTGCAGCGCCGGATTCTCGCGCCTGACGCGGTTCAGCAGCGCGACGAAGCGCCGCAGGCTGTCCGGGCGCTCGAGGTCCCACCGGCGCAGCTGGTACTTCTCCGAGTCGAGGTACTCCTCGCCGCCCGGGTCGCGCGGCGCCGCCTCCATCAGCTCGTAGGCGGGGCCGTAGATGCCGTAGCTCGCCGACAGCGTGGCGGCGAGCACCAGGCGCGACATGAACATGGCGCGGCCGCCGAACTGCAGCGCCTCGGTGAGGATGTCCGGGGTGTTCGGCCAGACGTTGGGGCGGAAGTACTCGCGCCCGGGCCCGCGCGCCAGGTCGGTGAAGTACTCGATCAGCTCGCGCTTGGTGTTGCGCCAGGCGAAGTAGGTATAGGACTGCGAGAAGCCGAGCTTGGCGAGCCGGTGCATCACCTTGGGCCGCGTGAAGGCCTCGGCGAGGAACAGCACGTCCGGGCTGGCCTTGCGCGTCTCGCCGATCGCCCACTCCCAGAACGGGAACGCCTTGGTGTGCGGGTTGTCGACGCGGAAGATGCGCACGCCCTCGCCGATCCAGAAGTCGAGCACGCTCTTCAGCTCGACCCAGAGCGCGCGCCACTCGTCGCATTCGAAGTTGAACGGATAGATGTCCTGGTACTTCTTGGGCGGGTTCTCGGCGTACTGCACGCTGCCGTCGGGTCGCCAGCGGAACCATTCCGGGTGCTCGCGCACGTAGGGATGGTCCGGCGCGCACTGGAACGCGATGTCGAGCGCGATCTCAATATTTAGCGTGTTTGCGCTACTGACTAGATTCCTGAAATCTTCCAGTGTGCCCAGGTCCGGATGTATCGATTTGTGGCCGCCCTCGGCCGAGCCGATCGCCCAGGGGCTGCCGACGTCGCCGTGCTGCGCGCGGACGGCGTTGTTGCGGCCCTTGCGCTTCTCGCGCCCGATGGGATGGATCGGCGGCAGGTAGAGCACGTCGAAGCCGAGCTCGGCGACGTAGCCGAGCCGCGCCTCGACGTCGCGCAGCGTGCCGTGGCGGCCCGCCTCGGGCGAGGCCGAGCGGGGGAACAGCTCGTACCAGGCGCTGAAGCGGGCGCGCTCGCGGTCGACCACCAGCGGCAGCTCCTGCGGCCAGGCGGCGGCGAAGCGCCGGTCGGGGAAGCGGTTCGCCAGGGCGGCGAGCTCCTCGCTCAGGCCGAGCGGCTTGAGCTCGCCCGCCGGCAGGCCGGACTCGAGGCGCCCGGCCCATTCGGCGAGGCGCTTGCGCTCCTTGCCCGAGGCGCGCGCCGCGGCCGCCGCGACCAGCGCCGCGCCGACCCTCGCCGCGACGGCGATGTCCTCCGCCTCCTCGCGCCGCGCGAACTCGTGGCGCCAGGAAAGGAAGGCATCGACCCACGCCGTCACGCCGTAGACGTAGCGGCCGGGCGGGCCCGCGGAGAAGCTGCCGCGCCAGCGGTCGTTGCCGAGCGGCTGCATCTCGGTCTCCTGCCACTCGGCGGCTTCCTCGGCGCGCCAGCGCAGCATCACCCGCAGGACGTCGTGCCCGTCGGTGAAGCAGTCGGCCTCGACCCGCACCTCGTCGCCCTCGATGCGCTTGACCGCGAAGCGCCCGTCGTCGAGCGACGGGCGCACCGCGTCGATGACGGCGCGCACGCGTCCATCCTGGCGCGCCGCCGCCGTGCGCTCAGCCATCGGCCGGGCTCCGGAACCAGACCGCCGAGAGCGGCGGCAGCGTCACGGTCAGCGAGTAGGGGCGGCCGTGCGCGCCGACCGGCGCCGCCTCGACTCCGCCGAGGTTGCCCCAGCCCGCGCCGCCGTAGAGCGAGGCGTCGCTGTTGAGCAGCTCGGTCCAGCGCCCCGGCCGCGGCACGCCGAGCGCGTAGTTCTGCCGCGGCACCGGCGTGAAATTGCACACTGCGGCGACCACCGGCCCGCCGCCCTTCGGCTTCCTGAGGAACGCGACGACGCTGTTCTCGGCGTCGTTGGCGTCGATCCATTCGAAGCCCTCGTGGCCGAAGTCGATCTCGAAGAGCGCCGGCTCGACGCGATAGCACCGGTTGAGGTCGGCGACCCAGCGCTGCACCCCGGCGTGCTCCGGCATCTGCGCCACCCACCACTCGAGCTCGCCCTCGTGCGCCCATTCGCGGCGCTGGCCGAACTCGCCGCCCATGAACAGCAGCTTCTTGCCGGGGTGCGCCCACATGTAGCCGTACAGCGCGCGCAGGCCGGCGAACCGCTGCCAGCTGTCGCCCGGCATCTTGCCGATGAGCGAGCCCTTGCCGTACACCACCTCGTCGTGCGAGAGCGGCAGCACGAAGTTCTCGTTGAAGGCGTAGATCAGGGAGAAGGTGAGCTGGCCGTGATGATACTTGCGGTGGACCGGGTCCTCGCGCAGGTAGGCGAGCGTGTCGTGCATCCAGCCCATGTTCCACTTCAGGCCGAAGCCGAGGCCGCCGAGGTAGGCGGGGCGCGACACCATCGGCCAGGCGGTCGACTCTTCCGCGATGGTCATGGTGTCCGGGTGGTCGCGGTAGGCCGAGATGTTGAGCAGCCGCAGGAACTCGATCGCCTCAAGGTTCTCCTTGCCGCCGTAGGGGTTCGGGATCCACTCCCCGGCCTTCCTCGCGTAGTCCAGGTACAGCATCGAGGCGACGGCGTCGACCCGCAGGCCGTCGATGTGGTACTGCTCGAGCCAGAACAGCGCCGAGGACAGCAGGAACGCGCGCACCTCGTGCCGCCCGTAGTTGAAGATGCTCGAGTTCCACTCGGGGTGGAAGCCCTGGCGCGGGTCGGCGTGCTCGTACAGGAAGGTGCCGTCGAACTGCGCCAGGCCGTGCGGGTCCGCCGGGAAGTGCGAGGGCACCCAGTCGAGGATCACGCCGATGCCGTTCTGGTGCAGGTGGTCGACCAGGTACATGAAATCCTGCGGCTCGCCGTAGCGCGCGGTGGGCGCGAAGTAGCCGGTGGTCTGGTAGCCCCACGAGCCGTAGAACGGGTGCTCGGTGATCGGCATCAGCTCGACGTGCGTGAAGCCGGCGTCGCGCACGTAGCGCGCCAGCTCGTGCGCGAGCTCGCGGTAGCCGAGGAAGGCGCCGTCCTTGCGGCGCCAGGAGCCCGCGTGCACCTCGTAGATGGCGACCGGCGAATCGAGGCGGTTGCGGCGCGCGCGGGCCGCCATCCAGTCGCCGTCGCCCCAGTCGTACTCGAGCGACCAGGCGCGCGAGGCGGTCGCCGGCGGGCACTCCGCGTACGCCGCGAACGGGTCGGCCTTCTCCAGCGTGCCGCCGGCGTTCGACTCGATGCGGTACTTGTACGGCTGGCCGCGCCGCACGCCGCGCGCGGCGCCTTCCCAGACGCCGGTGCTGTCGGGCCGCGGCGCGAGCCGGTCGGCGCCGGGATCCCAGCCGTTCCAGTCGCCGATCACCGAGACCGCGCGCGCGTTTGGCGCCCAGACGGCGAAGCGGCCGCCGCCTGCGGCATCGAGGTGGCAGCCCAGATGCCGGTAGAGGCGGCCGTGGGTGCCTTCGCGAAATAGGTAGACGTCCTGATCGGTCAGCATGCCTGACTACGCGTTTTCCCCAATTTTCGCTCCCCGGAGCCCCCTGAGAGCGCGCTCAATCTGAGCAGACGACAGAAATCAGACAGGAACCCCGATAATTTCGTTCGATTTCATCTTTCCACGCATCCGGGCTTCGCGTACGTTACTGACCTCGTTCGTGCGTCACTTAAGTATCGCGTAAGCCCGGCAGGCGTACCCTCGCAACGCGCAATGTTGCTCCCGAGAACCTCGTACGGCGAAGACTGCGATGGCCGCGGCTGACCCCCCTGCCGCGGCGGGGGCGCTCGCCAAGACCGACGACTACGCCAGGCGGCCCGCGACCGAAACGCTGAAGGTGCTCGGTGTCGACGCCGGGCGCGGCCTCTCCGCGCAGGAGGCGCGCGCGCGCCTGGCGCGCCACGGCTACAACGAGATCGAGGAGAAGGAAGAGCCGCTCTGGCACCGCGTCTTCCGGCGCTTCTGGGGGCCGATCCCGTGGATGATCGAGATCGCCGCCCTGCTCTCGGGGCTGGTGCGCAAGTGGGAGGACTTCACGATCATCCTGGTGATGCTGGCGGTGAACGCCGGCCTGGATTTTTTCCAGGAGCGGCGCGCGCTGAACGCGCTGAAGGCCTTGAAGGCGCGGCTGGCGAACGAGGTCATCGTGCTGCGCGACGGCGCCTTCGCGACTGTCGCGGCGCGCGAGCTGGTGCCGGGGGACATCATCCGGCTCCGCCTCGGCAACGTGGTGCCCGCCGACGTGCAGCTGCTGAGCGGCGACTACCTGTCGATCGACCAGTCGGCGCTGACCGGCGAGTCCCTCCCGGTCAGCCGCAAGGCGGGCGAGGTCGCCTATGCGAGCACCGTGGTCAAGCAGGGCGAGATGCTCGCCGTGGTGGTGAACACGGGCGCCGCCACCAATTTCCACGCGGTGGTCGCGCTGGTGGCGCGTGCCGCGCTGGAGGAGCGCAGCCATTTCCAGAAGATGGTGGTGCGCATCGGCAATTTCCTGATCCTCGTGACCGTGGCGCTGGTGCTGCTGATCGTGCTGACGGCGCTGTTCCGCCACGAGCACTTCCTCGAGATCGCGCGCTTCGCGCTGGTGCTGACGGTCGCCGCGATCCCGGTGGCGCTGCCGGCGGTGCTGTCGGTGACGATGGCGGTCGGCGCGCTCAACCTCGCCCGGCGCAAGGCGATCGTGTCGCGCCTCACCGCGATCGAGGAGCTGGCCGGCGTCGACGTGTTCTGCTCGGACAAGACCGGGACGCTGACGAAGAACGAGATGCGCGTGGCCGACCCGGTGGCGCTCCCGGGGCACGACGAGCGGGAGCTGTTCCTCGTCGCGGCGCTCGCCTCGAGGCCGGAGAACCGCGACCCGATCGAGGAGCCGATCTTCCGCCACGTCGAGGAGCATTTCGCGGACCTGGACTGGAAGAGCTACCGGCAGGCCGCGTTCGCGCCTTTCGACCCGGTGCGCAAGCGCACCGAGGCGCGGATCGAGAAGGGCGCCGAGCGCTTCGTCGCGGTGAAGGGCGCGGCGCAGGTGCTGATCGGGATGGCCGAGCTGCCGGAGGACGCCGCGGCGAAGCTGCGCGCCACGGTGCACGCGCTCGCGGCGAAGGGCTACCGCACGCTGGCGGTCGGCCGCAAGGGCGGCGAGGCGCCGCTCGAGCTGCTCGGGCTGATCCCGCTCTACGACCCGCCGCGCGAGGACTCGAAGCAGGTGATCGAGGACATGCAGGCGCACGGCGTCGCGGTGAAGATGGTCACCGGCGACAACCTCGCCATCGCGCTGGAGATCGGGCGCATCCTGGGCTTGAAGCCGCGCACCATGCGCTCGGAGCAGCTCTCGGGCAGCGCCGGCAGCGAGCTGCTGACGCTGTCCTCGGTGCTGTCGGCGGCGATCTTCCGGAAGCTGAAGCCCGAGACCTCGGGCAAGGACGCGCAGCGCTTCGCCAAGGAGGTGATGGACGCGGTGGCGCAGATGTACGACACGCGGCTGCTCGAGCGCGAGTTCATCCATACCCACGAGTCGGCGATCGTGGAGATGATCGAGTCGGTGGACATCTTCGCCGAGGTGGTGCCCGAGGACAAATACCGCATCGTCGACACGCTGCAGAAGGGCGGCCACATCGTCGCCATGACCGGCGACGGCGTCAACGACGCGCCGGCGCTGAAGCGGGCCGACTGCGGCATCGCGGTCTCGAACGCCACCGACGCGGCGCGCGCCGCGGCCGACATCATCCTCACGGCGCCCGGGCTGGGCGTCATCAACGAGGCGGTGAAGCAGGCGCGCATCACCTTCGAGCGGATGAAGAGCTATGCCGTGTATCGCATCGCGGAGACGATCCGCGTCATCCTGTTCATGACGGCAAGCATCGTGCTGTTCAACTTCTATCCCGTCACCACGCTGATGATCATCCTGCTCGCGCTGCTGAACGACATCCCGATTCTCAGCATCGCCTACGACCGCACCCGCGTCGACCGGCGCCCGGTGCGCTGGAACATGGCCGAGCTGCTGACGGTCTCGGCGATGCTCGGCGCGGCCGGCGTGGTGGCCTCGTTCGGGCTGTTCTACATCCTGGAGGAGCTGGGGTTCCCCTCCGGCGTGATCCAGTCGCTCATCTTCCTGAAGCTGGTGGTGGCCGGGCACGCCACCATCTTCCTCACCCGCACCGACGGCTGGTTCTGGAAGCCACCGTACCCGTCCGCCGTGCTCGCGCACGCCAGCTTCTGGTCGGCGGCGCTCGCCACGCTGGTGGTGGTCTACGGCTGGTTGGTGACGCCGGTGGGGTGGCGCTACGCGATGTGGGTCTGGGGCTACGCCCTCGCGTGGGTCGTGTTCAACGACATGGTCAAGATGTGGGCCTACCGCCTGCTGCGCGCGGGCAGGGCGCCGGCGTGAGCGCGGAGCACAGCGTCCCGCTGTTCTGGCCGCTCGCGGCGGCGTACGCGATGGGGGAGGCCGAGCTCGCGCTGTTCATGAAGAACCTGAAGTTCGTCGCCGAGGCGGAGAAGCTCGAGGGCGGGCTCGAGCCGCGCTTCGCTACCGCGAACACGGTGGCGCTCGAGCTGCGCACGCTGCGGCTGCGCGCCTTCGGCGAGGCCGCGTCGGGCGCGGTGCCGACCCTGATCGACGCGCCCTTCGCGGGGCACACGGCGACCATCGCCGACTACCACAAGGGGCAGAGCCTGGTGGAGACGCTGCTCGCGAACGGCCACGGGCGCGTGCTTGTCACGGACTGGAAGAGCGCGACCCCGGAGACGAAGGACTACGACATCGACAGCTATCTCGCCGAGATGAACGTGTGCGTGGACGACCTCGGCGGGCGCGTCAACCTGGTCGGCCTGTGCCAGGGCGGCTGGATGTCGGCGATGTACGCGGCGCGCTACCCGCAGCGCGTGGCGACGCTGGTGCTCGCCGGCTCGCCGATCGACACGCAGGCGGGCGACGGGCCGCTGAAGAAGATGGTGAACGAGCTGCCGGCCGGCTTCTACGAGGAGCTGGTCGCCGCGGGCGGGGGGCTGATGCGCGGGCGCTTCATGCTGGAGGGCTGGAAGGCGATGCATCCGGAGGAGCAGTACGTCGACAAGTACCTGCGCCTGTACGAGCACATCGACGACCCGGACTACGTGAGCAAGACCGAGACCTTCGAGCGCTGGTACGAGAACCCGATCGACCTGCCCGGGCGCTGGTACCTGCAGGCGGTGCACCAGCTCTTCCGCGAGAACCGGCTCGCCAAGGGCGAGTTCGTCGGCCTCGGGCGCAAGCTCTCGCTTCGCGACGTGCGCTGCCCGCTCTACCTGCTGGCGGGCGAATCCGACGACATCACGCCGAAGGAGCAGGTGTTCGCCGCCGAAGGCCTGGTCGGCACGCCGAAGGCGCAAGTCGAGAAGGCGGTCGCGCCCGGCGGCCACGTCGGCCTGTTCATGGGCGCGAAGACGCTGCGCGAGCACTGGCCGGGCATCGCGCGCTGGATTCTGCGCGAGCAGGGCGCGGCGCCGCGTTAAGGGCACGACATTGCACGATCGAGGTCGAATTGACGTAGCTCAAGCCCCGCGCGGCCACCCCCGCGACAATGGCTCGTCCTTTCCCTGCCGCAAGGAGGGTTGAATGCGCAGACTCTATTTCCTGGTTCCCGACACCGCGACCTGCAAGAAGGTCGTCGACGAGCTGCTGCTCGCCCATGTCGAGTGGAAGCACATCCACGTCCTCGCCAAGCGCGGCACGCCGCTCGAGTCGCTGCCCGAGGCCTCGCACTGGCAGAAGAGCGACATCATTCCGGCGATGCTGCGCGCGATCCCTCTCGGCGGCGCGAGCGGCATCCTCGCCGGACTGGTCGCGCTGGTGATCGAGCCGCACCTGGTGATCGCGGGCGGCGCGGTGCTGCTCGCGAGCGCGCTCGCAGGCGCCGGCATCGGCGTCTACCTGGGAGGCATGGTCGGCCTGAGCCGCGGCAGCACGCGGCTGAAAGCCTTCGAGGAGGCGATCGCGCGCGGCGAGCTGCTCGTCATCACCGACGTGCCGCGCGACCGCGTGGAGGAGGTCGGCGGGCGCATCAAGCAGGCCTATCCGCAAGCCACGCCGGAAGGTACCGAGCCCAGAATGCCGGCCTTCCCGTGAGGCCGCTTTACAGCTCGAATACCTGATTTAGCCGCGGCATCTCGACGCGCGTGTCGCGCAGGCGCTGCGCGAACGCCTGCATCGCCGGCTCGTCGCCGTGCACGAGGAAGGTCCGGGGCGCGCGCGTGTGCCCGTGCCAGGCGAGCAGCTCGTCGCGGTCGGCGTGCGCCGAGAAGCCGTTGATGGTGTGGATGCGCGCGCGCACCGCGACTTCCTCGCCGAAGATGCGCACGCTCTTGGCACCGTCGATGATGCGCCGCGCCAGCGTGCCCTGCGCCGCGAAGCCGACGAACACGACGCTGCAGTGCTCGCGCGCCAGGTTGTGCCTCAGGTGGTGCCGCACGCGCCCGCCGGTGCACATCCCCGAGCCGGCCATGATCACGGCGCCGGCGACGATGCGGTTGATCGACATCGAATCGGCGGTTTCGCGGGTGAAGTGGAGGCCGGGCAGCCGGAAAGGGTCGCGCCCCTCGCGGAACAGCTCGCGCGTGCGGGCGCCGTAGAACGCCGGGTGGCGCCCGAAGATCTCGGTCGCGGAGATCGCCATCGGCGAATCGAGGAACACCTGGATCGCGCGCGGCAGGCGGCGCTGCTCGATGCCGGCGCGCAGGTAGTAGAGCAGCTCCTGCGCCCGCTCCAGCGCGAAGGTGGGGATGATCGCGTTGCCGCCGCGCTCGAAGGTGTCGGCCACGGCCTGGTACAGCTCCTCGACCGAGGGGGCGAACGGCCGGTGCAGGCGGTCGCCGTAGGTGGTTTCCATCACCACCGCATCGGCCTGCGGCGGGATCGCCGGGTCGCGCAGCAGCGGCCGGCCCGAGTTGCCGAGGTCGCCGGAAAACAGCACGCGGCGCTTGCGCCCGCCTTCCTCCAGGTCGAGCACGACGCTCGCCGAGCCGAGGATGTGGCCGGCGTCGAGGAAGGTCGCGCGTATCCCGGGCGCGATGGCGAGCGGCTCGCCGTAGGCCGCGACGCGGCCGAACGCGTCCTGCACGTTGAGCGCGTCGAGCACCGTGTACAGCGGGCCGATGGCGCCCGCCTCCTTGCCGCGGCGCGCCGCCCAGCGCTCGCGGCGGCGCGCCTCCTCCTCCTGCAGGTGCGCGGCATCGAGCATCACCAGGCGCGCGAGCTCCCGCGTCGGCGCCGTGGTGACGATCTCGCCGCGGAAGCCGCGCTTGGCGAGCAGCGGCAGGCGGCCGCAGTGGTCGAGGTGCGCGTGCGTGAGCAGTACCGCGTCGATCGCCGCCGGGTCGAAGCCGAACGGCTCGGCGTTCTCCTCCTCCAGCTCGCGCCCGCCCTGGAACAGGCCGCAGTCGACCAGCACGCGGCGCCCCGCGCACTCGAGCAGGTGGCACGAGCCGGTGACGCCGCGGTCGGCGCCGTGGAAGGAGAGCTTCATGCCGCGCCATCGTGGCGCCGCGCGCGTCCGCGCGGTTGATTCAGGTCAAGGCGGCCGCGCGAGCGCGCAGGGGAAGGCCGGCGCCAAAGACCGTGTTGCATCAGGGGAATTTGGCGCTCCGTTTCCTGTCAAACTGCTGACCGATCGAGAGGGGGGCGCGCGCTTGAGCACGGAGACCAAATCGGGCCATCGCACGGCGGCGCACGCGGAGCGCCCGCAGCGGCTGGTGGTCGTCTCCAACCGGCTGCCGTTCACGTTCAAGCGCGACGAGCAGGGCGCCTGGCGCGCCGAGCCGGGCGGCGGCGGCCTCGTCACCGCGCTGCTGCCGGTGCTGCGCAACCGCGGCGGCGTCTGGATCGGCTGGCCGGGGACGACCGGCGACCCGAAGGAGCTCGCCCAGGCGCTCGCCGAGAGCGGCAAGAGCGCCGGCTACTCGTTCGGCGCCGTCGACCTCACCCCCGAGGAGATGCACAACTTCTACCTCGGCTTCTCCAACGAGATCATCTGGCCGCTGTTCCACGACCTGCAGTCGCTGTGCAACTTCGATCCCGCGTACTGGCGCACCTATTGCGACGTCAACCGCAAGTACGCCGAGGCGATCCGCGCGCATGCGCGGCCCGGCGACTTCATCTGGATCCACGACTACCACCTCATGAACGCGGCCGCCGAGCTGCGGCGCCTCGGCGTCGGCTCGCGCCTCGGGTTCTTCCTGCACATCCCGTTCCCGTCGCCCGACATCTTCCTCAAGCTGCCGTGGCGCGAGTCGCTGCTGCGCGCGCTGCTCGAGTTCGACCTGATCGGCTTCCAGACCCTGCGCGACCGGCGCAACTTCGTGCGCTGCGCGCGCATGCTGGTGGAGGGCTTCGAGGCCGAGGGCCGCGGCCAGGTGCTGGTGGCGCGCTTCGGCAAGCGCGAGGCGCGCATCGGCGCCTTTCCGATCAGCATCGACTACGCCGCGTTCGTGCGCCGCACCGACCGGCCGGAGGTGGAGGAGAAGGCGCGCGAGCTGCACCGGCTGCTGCCCAACCGGCGCCTGATCCTCGGCGTCGACCGCCTCGACTACACCAAGGGCATTCCGCTGCGCCTCAAGGCGTTCCAGCAGCTGCTCGAGCGCTACCCGGACCTGCGCGAGAAGGTCTCCTTCATGCAGGTAGTGGTCCCGAGCCGCGAGGACATCCCCGAGTACCACCGCCTGCGCAGCGAGATCGAGCAGCTGGTGGGCCACATCAACGGCAGCTTCGCGCGGCCCGGCGGCTGGGTGCCGGTATGGTACGAGTACCGCAGCCTGTCGCGCCGCGAGCTGCTCGCCTACTACCGCGCTGCCGACATCGGCCTGATCACGCCGCTGAAGGACGGCATGAACCTGGTGGCGAAGGAATACTGCGCCTGCTCGCTCGAGGAGGACTGCGTGCTGATCCTCTCGGAGTTCGCCGGCGCGGCCTCGCAGCTCGCGCGCGGCGCGCTGCTGGTCAATCCCTACGACGTCGAGGGCGTGGCGGACGCGATCCGCACCGCCTTCCTGATGGACCCGGCGGAGCGGCGCGCGCGCATGCGGCGCATGCGCGCCTCGATCCGCGAGCACGACGTGTTCTGGTGGGTCGACTCGTACCTGCGCGCCGCCATCACGCGCGACCTGAGAGCGTTTCCGCAGCCCGAGGGCGCGGGCGCGGATGCCACCGAGTATCAGCTGCCGTTCTGACGCCGCGCGGGATGGCGAAACAGCGGCGCCGGCTCCCGCAGCGCTCGGTGCGCGATCAGGAACGCGGCCGCGTTCCACGACTGGCCGCGCATGCCGCCGGGGGCAAAGCTGCGGCCGTGCAGCCACTCGTTGAAGGCCCAGCCGCCGAGCGCGTTGGCGCGCGCCGCGGCGGCGAGCGCGGCGCGCGCCGCCGCCACGTCGCCCGACTCGGCGAGCGCCGCCGCCCAGAGCGCGCCGGCGAAGGGCCAGACGCCGCCGTTCTGGTACCGCCAGGCGAAGTTCTGGCCGTGGCGCGCCATGTAGGGGCGCCACTGCCTGCCGCGGTAGGCAATCGGCTCGCACACCACGCGCAGCGCGTAGGGCGAGGCGGCGCCCGCGCGCTCGAGCGCGGCGCGAATGCGGCGCGCCGCGGTGCGCGGCGCCAGCCCGCAGAGCACCGCGAGCGCGTTGCCGAAGGCGTCGCCCTCGTCGCCGCAGGTCGCGTAGTTGACGTAGGAGAGGTAGAGGCCGCGGTCGCGTGCGATGCGCTTGGCGTACTCGGACAGGATGCGCAGGCGGCGCTCGCGCGGACGCGGCGCCGTGAACGGCATCAGCAGGCGCGCGGCGGCTTTGCGCGTTGCTTCGGCGTCGAGCCCGTACTGCAGCTTGACGAGGTGCCAGAGGGCGTTCGAGTACAGCACGTAGCCCGAGCGCGGCATGATGTCGGCCCAGTCGCTCGCCTCGTTCTGCTGCAGCAGGCGGAAGCGCGGGTGCTCCTGGGCGCGCAGCCACGCCAGCGCGCGCTGCGCCGGGGCCGCGAAGCGCCGCCGCAGCGCGGCGCGCGGCCGCGCCCGGTCGATCGCGGCGAGCGCGATCAGCCACCACAGCGTGGCGTCGATGCAGCCGAGGTACCAGAAGTCGGAGCGCGCCCTGCGCGCGTCGACGATGTTGGGGATCTGCCCCTCGGGCGACTGGTGCGCCGCGAGCGTGGCGAGGCCCGCGGCCGCGCCGCGCTCGAGGCGCGCATCGCCGGAGATCGCCATGCCGATGGCGCACAGCGAAGCGTCGCGGCCGAAGATCGCGCAGTAGCCGCGGCGGCGGGCGCGCGCGCCGCGGCTGGCGGCGAGGACGCCGGCCGGCGTGAGGTTGGCGCGCAGCAGCCGCACCGAGCGCTCGCGGCACTGCTCCAGGAGCGCGTCGTCCGCGGCGGAGGGCGCGAGGCGTTTCATGGCGTGGAACGGCGGCGAGTGTAGCAAACGGCCATGACCTCCGACCGCATCCTCGAGACGCGGGTTCCGGCGAGGCTCGACCGCCTGCCCTGGAGCGCGTTCCACTGGCGCGTCGTCGCCGCGCTCGGCATCACCTGGATCCTCGACGGCCTGGAAGTCACGTTCAAGGGCGCGGTGAGCGGCGTGCTGCAGCTCCCCGGCACGCTGGGCCTGACGCCGGCCCAGATCGGCCTGCTCGCCTCGGGATACCTGAGCGGCGCGGTGCTCGGCGCGCTGGTCTTCGGCCGCCTCACCGACCGCCACGGCCGCAAGCAGCTGTTCTTCGTCACGCTCTCGGTGTACCTCGCGGGCGTCGCGCTGAGCGCGTTCTCCTGGAGCTTCGGCAGCTTCCTCGCGTTCCGCTTCATCACCGGCTGCGGCATCGGCGGCGAGTACGCGGCGATCAACTCGGCCATCGACGAGCTGATCCCGGCGCGCTACCGCGGCCGCGTCGGCCTGATGATCAACGGCAGCTTCTGGATCGGCGCCGCGCTCGGCGCCGGCGTCTCGGTGCTGCTGCTCGACACCGGGCTGTTCGACGTCGACGTCGGCTGGCGCGTGGGCTTCGCCGCGGGCGGCGCGCTCGGCCTGGTCATCCTCTTCTTCCGCCGCTCGATCCCGGAAAGCCCGCGCTGGCTGCTGACGCACGGCTACGAGGCGGAGGCCGAGCGCGTGGTGGCGGACATCGAGCGCGCGGTGGAGGCGAGGACCGGGTGCGTGCTGCCGGCGCCGGAGGGCGCGCCGCTGGTGCTGCGGCCGCGGCGCGAGTACGGCCTGCGACTGGTGCTGAGGGCCATGGTCCTGCGCTATCGCGCGCGCTCGGTGCTCTGCGTGCTGCTAATGATGTCGCAGGCGTTCCTCTACAACGCGATCTTCTTCACCTACGCGCTGGTGCTGACGCGCTTCTACGCCGTGCCGGCGGCGAAGACGGGCCTGTACCTGCTGCCGTTCGCGCTCGGCAACTTCCTCGGGCCGCTCGCGCTGGGGCGCTTCTTCGACACGGTCGGGCGCCGGCAGATGATCGCGCTCACCTACGCCACCTCGGCGGTGCTGCTCGCCGCCACCGGCTGGCTGTTCGCCGGCGGCCTGATCGGCGCGCCGGCGCAGACGGCGCTGTGGTGCGTGATCTTCTTCTTCGCCTCGGCGGCGGCGAGCTCGGCCTACCTCACCGCCAGCGAGGTATTCCCGCTCGAGATCCGCGCCCTCGCCATCGCGGTGTTCTTCGCGGTCGGCACCGGCGCCGGCGGCATCGCGGCGCCGTGGCTGTTCGGCACGCTGATCGGCACCGGCTCGCGCGAGGCCGTCTACCACGGCTACCTCGCGGCGGCCCTGCTGATGCTGGTCCCGGTCGCCGCGGTGCTCGCCTTCGGCGTGCGCGCGGAGCGCAAGCCGCTGGAGGAGATCGCGCCGCCGCTCAGCGCGGAGGACTAGGATCCGCGGCGGCGGCCGCGGCCTCAGCGCTGGCCCGGATCGGCCGCCATCTGCTGCGCATATCCGGCGCGGACCATGGCGGACATGCGCTCGAACAGCGCGTCGGGATCGCGGCGGCGCATGACTGCGATGTCGTGCTCGGTGCCGGTCGCCAGCACCAGCTCGCGCTTGCCTGCTGCTATCGCCGCCAGGATCGCCTCGGCCGCCTCGGCCGGCGGCATGCCGTTGTCGATCGTGGAATCGCTCACCCCGCGCGCCGAGCCGTCGGCGGTGAGCGCGTTCCTCGATACGTTCGTGCGGATCGACCCCGGCGCGACGACGTGGACCTGGATGCCGAGGTGCTCGTTTTCGGCGCGCACGGAATCGTGGTAGCCGATCAGCCCGTGCTTGGCGGCGCTGTACGCCGAGCGCAGCGGCGCGCCGACGATGCCCGCGACGCTCGAAATCGCGACGATGCGGCCGCCCCCGGCGCGGACCATCCTCGGCAGCAGCGCCTGCGTGAGCGCGATCGGCGCGAGCAGGTCGACGGCAATGATCTTCTGGTAGACGGCGAACGCCGTCTCCAGCGCCAGCGAGCGCTGCGAAATGCCGGCATTGTTGACCAGCCCGTCGATGCGGCCTTTCCAGGCCCACGCCCGCTCGGCGACGCCGGCAAGGGCGCCGAAGTCGGTCGCCTCGAACGGCAGCAGCAGCGCGCTGGCGCAGGCGCCCGCCACCTTCTCGAGCGCCGCCACGTTGCGGCCGGAAAGGACGACGCTCGCGCCGCGCGCCGCGAGCGCGCGCGCCAGCGCCTCGCCGATCCCCGACGAGGCGCCCGTGACCCACCAGCACTTGCCTTCGAACGCGGCCATGGGTCAGTACAGCGTCGCCTTGAGCCGCTCCGGCGCGGCCTCGATCAGCCTGCGGTAGCCGTCGTTCAGGCGGTCGATCTCCTTCAGCACTGCGCCCTTCGACTTCTCGCCGTACAGCTCTTGCAGCTGCTCCATCGAAGTGACGAGGTGGTCGCGATAGCCCATGGCGGTCCCTGGAGGAACTGAGAGAGGCGAGTTTACGCGCAAGCGGTCTGCAGGGGTCCGAACCGCGGCGCCCGGGAATGCCGCCTCCGTTGCGCCGGCACTCATCGCTCGAGCTGCGCGCGCAGAAACTCGGGAACCCGCTTGACGGCGTCGGCACGCGCCGCCGGGTTGGTGCCGACATGCGCAGTTCCCGTGGGAGCGCGCGCGAGGCCTTGCACGAGCCGAACCGGCATATCGGGCGCGTCGAACGCGTGATAGGCCCCGGGATAGGCAACAAACTCGACCGGCTCCCTGCGCTTCGCCGCCGCCTCCGCGAGGTTCCGGCAGGCCTCGAACGGGGCCCAGTCATCGTCGGCCCCGAACAGGATCATGAGCGGAATCCGCGTGCGCCAGTTGCGTCCTTCCGTGGTTCGCTTCGGATTGACGCAGCCCGGATAGAACGCGATGGCCGCGCGGAAATCTCCCTTCGGCAGGCGCCGCGGTCGCGCGCCGGACTTGGCTTCGATGGCCCGCATGACCGTGCCGCCGCCGTTCGACCAGCCCATCAGCGCGACGCGATCGGATTTCACGTAGGGCTGCGCCTGGAGCCAGAGCAGCGCGCCATAGGCGTCGCGCGCCCGCCCGCGGGCCGCGGTTACCGGCGGCGCCTTCATCTTGCAGATCTCCGTCAAGCCGCGCGGCCCGAAGCTGTCGGGCAGCAGCACGACGTATCCGGCCGCTTGCAGCCGCTCGGCCCAGTCGACGTGGTGCGCGGTCAACTCGTCCGCACTGTGGTGGCGCGGAGGGCGTCGGCTTGGGTACCGGTAGATGCCGTTGCAGCCGTGCAGCAGGACAACCGCCGGGAAGGGGCCGGCGCCGCGCGGCTTGAAGAGCTTCGCCTCGATGGCGGTCGGCTTCCCGCCCGTCAGATCCGCGTCGAGCGAAGCGAAGTCAACGGTTTCCTGGGCGCCGACGGGCGCAGCGGCCAGCAACGCGGCGACCGCCAGACCGCCCCTGATCGCTGCGCAGGCCCATGCCACGCAAGCTCGCGCTACTTCTCGAGCGTTCCCTCTCGTCCAGTTGCAGAGCAGGATCGTCCGCATGGACGCCTCCCACGGCGTATGCGCGTAGGAAATCTACGCCTGACGAGCGGCGCCTCGAAACTAGGGAACTCCCTAGTACGGACGCCGCATCGCTTCGGCTCCGGAAAGTCCGGGTCCCGGCCAGCCGTCCTATCATTGCCGCAGGGGAAATCAGGGGAGGTCGTCGTGCTTCGAATCTGCGTAGCCGTCGCCGCGCTGCTGATCTGCGCGCCTGCGCCTGCAGGCGATATCAAGCTGGGCTACGGCTCCGGCGAATTCGAATTCCTCGATCCCGCCGGCGATGCGGCGAAGCCGGTCACGGTGTACACGTATGTGCCGCGGCGCGCCGAGCTGAAGAGCGCCCCGATCCTCTTCGTCATGCACGGCTTCCACCGCTCCGCGAAGTCCTACCGCAACGACTGGGCCTACCACGCCGATCGGGCGGGCTTCATCGTCGTCGCGCCGCTCTTCGACGCCAAAGTCTGGGGCAACGAATACGCGAACCCGCGGATCCGCGATTCGAAAGGCAGGCGCGGGACACTGCACCCGTCGTTCGTCCTCATCGAGCACCTGTTCGACGCGCTGCGCGAGGCAACGCACGGCACGCAGCGGCGCTACTTTATCTACGGATTTTCCGAAGGCGGCCAATTCGTGCACCGGCTCGTGCTGACGATGCCCGAGGCGCGCTACGCGCGAGCGGTGATCGGCACGCCCGGCTGGTACACCATGCCCGACTTCGAGACCAAGTGGCCCTACGGCCTGAAGCACACGAGCACCAATCGGGCGGCGCTGAGGAAGATCCTGGAGCGCGACGTCGTCCTGCTGCTCGGCGGGGCCGACAACGACCCGAATCATTACGAGCTGTCGAAGACACCCGGCGCGATAGCCGAGGGGCCGGACCGCGTCGCCCGAGGGGAGAATTTCTTCCGCATGGCGCAGCTGCGCGCCGAGGAGCTGCACGCGCGTTTCGCCTGGCGCATGCAGATCGTGCCCGGCGTGGCGCACGAGCCGAAGAAGATGTCGCCGGCGGCGGCGGCCCAGTTCGCGCTGCCGCTAAGTTCGCAGCGCCGCGCCTACTTCACAACCTCCGAGAACAGCCCTGCGGCGCAGATGAAGCTCGCAGTGAACAAGGGTGTTGCGGATGCGACTTCGGCCCGCCGCCGCCGCCGCCGGCGAAGTTGATGGCGCCCTGCAATCCTGACGGGGGATGCGCGGCAACGGTGATCGCCGTCGTGCCGCCGTACGATTGACCGACCACGATGGCACGGTCCTTCGCTATGTCGTCGCGCCTGCGAAGCTCCTCGAGGACGGCGAGCGTCTGTGCCGCCGCGGCCTCGAACCCGGGCCGATAGTGCTTGCGATTGCAGGGACCCGAGTCCTCCACGTCCTCGCCTCCAGTCTCCCCGTAGCCGACCCGCACCGGAACGGCAACCATGAAGCCGAATCCGGCGAGCCATCGTGCCGCCGGCGCATAGGGGCCCGTCCTCAGTGCGGCCCGCTCGGCAGCGTAGCCCGAGCGGCCATGATTCAGGACCGCTACCGGATACGGTTCCGGGGCCGCGTTCTCGTGGAAAAGCGCGACATGTATCTGCCGCTCAACCCGGCCGCCTCGGCCATCCAGAATCGTGACGGGCGCCTTGATGCTGTCTTCGACGATCCATGCCCGGGCCGCGGCGCACGCGCCAGTCATGGCGAGGAACGCGAGGAACTTCGCGGGTCCCCACACCACTCTCTACCCGAGGATCCGCGCGACGACGATGAAGGCTACGCTGCCGCCAAACATGACCTTCAATCGAGTGCTGGGCTTGAACTTGGGTGATAAGGAAAATATGAGCGCGCCAACAATGCCTATTGGCACCGTTGCGGCAGGTAGTTGACCGAAATCCTTGCCGGCGATCGCGTAGGCAGCAAGCACGCCTGCGCCCCAACCGAAAGGCAGCGCAAAAACCGCAGCTCCGACGACTGGCAGCCAAGCGCGCATGCGAGCATGCTCCCTAGACTAGCCCACCTCGAGCGTCAGGCCGGCGTCGAAGAGCGCGTTCTCGTTCACGCCGTCCTTCGCATAGCCGCGCGGGTTGCAGAGCACGCGCGCGCCGTTGACGACGTAGTCGAAGCTGTCGTGCGTGTGGCCGTGGATCCACAGGCCGGCGCGGCGGCCGTCGATGAGGTGCTCCGCGTCGGAGACGAAGCAGGCATTCAGCGCCGAGCCGGCGAAGCGAGGATGGATGCTCTGCAGCGAGGGCGCGTGGTGGGTGATGACCACCGTCGGCCCGCGATGCGGCTCGGCGAGCCGCGCCGCGAGCCATGCCGCGTCCTCGGCGAAGAGAGCCGCCGAGGCCTGCGGCGTGAACGGCGCGTCGCCCACGCGCACGACGCTGAAATCGCGCATGAAGCGCTGCGCTTCGCGCATCGCCCCCTCGCGCGCCTCGCCTTCGCCCGCGGCCAGGAAATCCGTCCACAGCGTCGCCCCGAGGAAGCGCACGCCATCGATCAGCGCCGCGTCGCGATCGAGCACGCGCACGTTGGTGCCGGCGGCGAGCCGCTTCAGCTCGGCCGGCGTGCCTTCGATCGTGCCGCCGTAGAACTCGTGGTTGCCGGCGACGTAGAGCACCGGCCTTGCGATGCGCGAGGCCCAGGCGATCGCGCGCTCCGGCCGCGCGATGTCGCCGGCGAGGATGACGAGGTCGGCGGCCTCGCCGGGGAGCGGCAGATCGCCCTTGCTCAGATGCAGGTCGGACAGAACGTTCAGCTTCACAACTCCACCCGGCCTCCCTGGCCACGGCTGAGGGCGACGCGGCCTAGTTGCCCAGGAGAACGTCCAGGATGACGCCGGTCGCGATCGCAATCAGCGCGTAGTCGGCGCCGACCTGGACCCAGTGGTAGCCGCGCGGCGGCGCGCTCAGGTGATGCGCGCGCCAGTCGTCCACCACGTAGTTTCTGTGGCGGTATTCGACCGCAATGCGATCGCCCCTGTGGAATTCATGGTGGGGGCCGATGCCGCGCTCGTCCCGACGCGCTATCGGCCGCATGGGCGCCTTGCGGCTCGGCTGGCGCGCCTTTTGCCCGTGCGGCTCCGCCCGCTGCGGCGGGCGATCGCGATCCTCCTGGTGCTGGGCAAAGGCGGATCCGGCGAAGCCGAGCGACATCACGGCGGCTACAACGACAGACCTGGTTTTCATCCTGTTCTCCCCGGGGTTTCGAACGTCGACGATAGGTGTCTGCGCATCCGCGGCCACTCTACTCCTGAACGCGGGCCGCGGGTCCTCAGTCGTAGAACAGCCGGTTGATGCCGGTGGTAAGGCGGTCGGCGGCGACGCCGTAGACGTGCAGCGTCACCACCACCGAATCGCTGCGGTTCGAGACGCGGTGGTAGGTGGGTCCGCCGAGGTCGATTTCCGCGAGGTCGCCGGCGCGCATCTCGGCCGTGCCGATCGACTCCAGGGCATTGCGCGGGGCGCGGAAGCGCTCCTCGGTCAGCTCGCCCTCGGCGACGCCGTAGGCGCACCAGACGAAGTGCCCGTGCACCGGGCTCTGCTGCCCGGGCAGCCAGGTGATGGCCGAGATCACGAATTCGTCCTCGGGGTCGACGTAGAGCAGGTGGCGCATGTAGTGCGCCGGGTCGCCGACGCGATGCTCGGGCCGCAGCCAGCCGCGGCTCGCTCCGACCGCCTCGCGCAATGCCGCCGCCAGCCCGGGATCCGCTTCGCCCTTCGTGAGCATCGCGCGGCCGAACGCCTTGGCGGCGAGCGCCAGCGGCCGCAGGGCCGGGTGGACGGGATTGAGCGCGGCGGCCATCGTCAGACCAGGCCCTCGAACAACTGCACCTGCACCGGCTCGCCGGCCTTCACGGCGCCGCGCTCGTGCTCGAGGACGATGAAGCAGTTCGCTTCCGACATCGAGCGCAGCACCCCGGAGCCCTGCTGGCCGGTGGTGCGCACTTTCCAGCCCTCGCCGTCGCGGTAGACGACGCCGCGCTGGTACTCGGTGCGGCCCGCGACCTTGCGGATCGGCTGCGCGCTCGCCGCGGCGAGCAGCGGCGGCTCCAGCGCGTCGCTCTGCCCGCCGAGGCGCAGCAGCGCCTCCCGCACGAACTGGTAGAAGGTGACCATCACCGCGACCGGGTTGCCAGGCAGGCCGAAGAGGAACGCGCCGCCGACCCGGCCGAAGGCCATCGGCCGGCCGGGGCGCATCGCGATCTTCCAGAACAGCACTTCGCCGAGCTTCGCCATCAGCGCGCGAGTGTAGTCGGCCTCGCCGACGGAAACGCCGCCGGTGGTGACGATGGCGTCGGCCGAGGCGGCGGCGGAGCGGAACGCCGCCTCGAGCAGCGCCGGGTCGTCGCGCACCACGCCGAGGTCGGCGATTTCGACGCCGAGGCGCTGCAGCATGCCGCGCAGCGTGTAGCGGTTCGAGTCGTAGACCTCGCCCGGCTTCAGCGCGGTCCCGATCGAGGCGAGCTCGTCGCCGGTGGAGAAGAGCGCTACCCGCAGCCGGCGCCGCACGCGCACTTCGCCGATTCCGAGCGAGGCGATCAGCCCGAGCTCCGCAGCGCGCAGCCGCCGCCCGGGGTGCAGTACCGGGACGCCGGCCTTGAGGTCCTCGCCGGCGGCGCGCACGTTCTGGCCGGCCTTCTGTCCGGGCGGCACCGCGACGCGCGTGCCCTCGGCGCGGCATACCTCCTGCACCACGACCGTGTCCGCTCCCGGCGGCATCATCGCGCCGGTCATGACGCGGACGCAGTGACCGGCATCGACCCTTCCGGAATAAGGTCTTCCCGCCAGTGCCCGGCCGACTTCCTGCAGGAAGACCTCTTCGCTGGAAGACAAATCCCCGCTTTGCACCGCCCAGCCGTCCATCGCCGAGTTGTCGTGGCCGGGCACGTCGATGCCCGGCACGATGTCCTGCGCCAGAACCCGCCCGAGCGCGTCGCGCACCGGCACCGTCTCCATTTCCGCCACCGGGGCGAGGCAGGCGTGGATCGCGGCGCGCGCCCGGTCGACGCGCAGCGCGTCGGGATCGTAGCCGTCGAGGCAGCTCACCGCCTGCGCGATGGAAGGGGCCGCGCCGCTCATGCGTCGCCTATACGCCGCTCATATGCCATCCAGCTCCGCGCGCGTGTTGATGTTGCGGAACGCATCCGCCTCGTCGTCGAAGGACACCTCGACGTAGGCGAGCGCCGCGTACCAGGCGTCGATCTTGCGCCCGCCGCCCGCCAGGAACGCGTCGAGGTCCTGATGGAGATCCTTCCTCAGAAGGCAAAAGACCGGATGCGCCTGTTCGCCCGTCTTCGCGACG
>Ga0335083_10003103_pt1 | contig 21678 bp, 21 predicted proteins | sample Lox_Sample_42_FD_206716 | JGI IMG/M metagenome (GOLD analysis project Ga0335083, IMG submission 206716) | Soil microbial communities from Loxahatchee National Wildlife Refuge, Florida, United States - Lox_Sample_4.2 | ecosystem: Environmental > Terrestrial > Soil > Wetlands | place: USA...
AGTCTAGGTTTTGAGTAGCGTCACATCGAGGGCCTGCCGGCCGGAGTTAGCTTCCTCAAGTGACAGCGCATCGCGCAGCGCAGTCGCCGTTCAGCTTGAACATCGCGTTCAGCGGCGTGAACACGCCTGGGACAACTGTGCTGAAAGGGATCTCGATTGATCAGGTGCGCGACAGGATCCCATCTCTGCGGACGCGCGTTTCACGCCTGCGAGCGAGATGTATGGGAATTAGAGAAGCGGGGCGGGGTGGACCGGCTTCTGCAGCATGATGGAGGACAAGACGCCCTCCCTGCCAATTCATTCTCTTGGGGCCCCAGTGAGACCAAGAAAGTCGGGGAGTAAAAGTACGCAGCTCTGAACCGTTTTCATCCCTATCTGTGTTATCTCACGCGAAGACAATCCGGAGATCTCGAACCGGAAGTAAATTGTCTGTCATGGCGATTCACTCTTGCTCACCTCAGGCCCTCTCCGGTCAGGCGCTGTCGCCGTTCACCCGCTCCCGCTGGTCTTGCGTGCGCCGCCGTCTCTACCTCTCGGGTGGCGGCCCGGAACGGGAAGGGTTTCAACCTCCTCCCCTCGCTCCCGTTCTTCGCGTTGTGCCTGGGGTCGATACCATTTGAAATAGACCAGGGCGCCGATGCCAGCCGTCACTGCCAGCGCGACCAGGACATACAGCAACGGCCGGTAGTGCCGCGAGAAGAAGCCGACCATTTGCTGCCCATAGGCCCTGCCCAAATAAGCCACGGCAAAAAAACGCACCGCACGCCCCGCCGTTAGCGCCGAGAAAAACTTCTCGCGCGGATATTGCATGACCCCGGCGACCATCAGGACGGGAGTGAAAGGGAAAGGTGGCGGTAGGATCGACCCGGCGAACAGCGTCGTGAATCCACGTTTCTCGAAACGCTTGTAGGTTTTTTCTGCGCGCGCTTTCCCCACCTTTCTTTCCAGAGCCATCTTGCCGCCTCTTGCGGCCAGCCGGTACGTCAGATAGCCCCCAAGCACCTCCCCCACGGTAGCCATGAAGGCGTAATAGGCCCACCATTCGTGGCGATGCGCCGAGAGCAGAATGACGAATACGTCCACGCTTCCCGCCGGGGCAGAGATGAAAGGGGCGTTGTCGGCGAGGCCCAGCAGGATCAACCCAGGTCCGCCCAGGCGGTGGATCCATTTCCACACCGAGTCGGCCACCAGCAATAGAGAGAGGATATTCATACTCGAGCCCGATCGTTAGAAAGATGGGGAGCGAGACTTCAAGCGCCTCAGAGTCTATTCTTCCGCTCCGGCGATCAGCTCGCTTTCTTGTCCGGCACGCCCAACAGTTCGTGTTTGCCGACGAACTCATCTTCGAGAGCAGCCCATTGCGGCAGCCCGAGGATGTCCTCATACTCTTTGAACGTGACCGACTCCTCTGGAGGCATCGGGCGGCCTGCCTTGAGGTCCGCCACCGCCTTCTGGATGGCGCGGGTCACGCGGAAAATGACCGTCGACGGATAAAGCAGCATTGTGTAGCCGAGATCCTCCTGATGTCTGTCGTGTCAGTCGCCTCCCCCATAATCACTGCCTTAGACGTGCCGACTTCGGGGGTGGCGCCTACGCCGTTTTGCAAATGTAGGCGCGACGCGCTGCGCCACTTTTTACCTGGCGGTGACTTGTCCTCTGCCCGAACCGTGCGCGGCAGGCAGTTGCAACTCAGAACGAGCCTGCAGTAACTGCACCAGCTGGGAACGGGACACAATTCCCTGCAAAGTGCCGTTCGCGACCACCGGCAGTTGGTTCACATCCTTGCCGGCCATGAGTTTGAACGCCTCCAGAACTTGCATGTCAGGAGTGATGATGTGCAATTCCTCGATCGGCCGCATAGCTTCACGCACCGTAGTGTTGTCCCAACGCTCGCGCGGGAGGGCGCCAACGTCGCGTGGGGTGATGAGGCCCACCAGGCGGCCCTGGTCCTCCACGGCAAAACAGCGCTGGCCGGTCTTCAGAAGGTAGGTATCCACAAAGTCCTGCAGAGTCATCCCGCGGTTCACCGTGACGCAGTCGTGCGACATCACCTCGGACACTCGCACTCCTCGAAACGCTGCTGCAATCTCCACCTGGGCATAACTGGATCTGGCCGCCTCCATCAGAAACCAGCCGATAAACGCAATCCAAAGGCCGCCAAAGCCGGCGCCGGAGAAAAATTGCCAGATCCCATCCAGAATAAATAGAAAGGCAACGACTTGGCCGATGCGCGCGGCGATGCGAGTGGACCGATCCGCGTTCTTGGTGATCGCCCACACGATCGAGCGCAGCACACGGCCGCCGTCGAGGGGAAAACCAGGAATCAGGTTGAAGACCGCTAGAATAATGTTGATATATCCCAACCAGACCAAGACCGCGGTCGCCCCAGTGCGCGGTTCGGCCAGACGTCGCCAACCCAGGCCGACGGCGAGGGCGAGGCAACCCAATCCTATCACTAGGCTGGCGATGGGCCCCGCGATCGCGATCCAGAATTCTGTTTTTGCGTCGGGGGCATCGTTCTCAATTTGAGAAACACCCCCGAGCGCGAACAGGGTGATCGCCGAGACTTTCAGCCCACGGGCTTGGGCCACCAGTGAATGGGAGAGTTCATGCAACATCAAGGTGACGAAGAACAGGACAGCGGTGAACAGCGCAACGGTCCAGTTCTGGGTTGTGCCCCAATCGGGATTCACCTGGCGGAAGTGTTCGCTGAGCGAGAAGGCGATCAGGGCAGCGATGATAAACCAGCTATAATGAAGCCCGATCTCAATTCCGGAGATTCTTCCCAGCTTGATGTTGGAGCGCATTTGCGACCTCCCCTAGGGCAGCCGATACCACTGCACATAACCGGAACGCCCAAAATCCGGTTATTCACGCTCCGTCGATCGAAGAAACGGCAATGCCGATCGACTCCTTGAGTGACCGGCTGGAGCGGCATCGGTGTCTGTCGCGCGACGCCTATGACGATACTGCTTGCAGAACAAGGCGTTCTACACGGCTGGCTCGGCGCCATATCTTCGAGGCAATCGTCATTCTGGCGATTCCGCCCCTGAGCACCGCAACGGCGACTAGCGTTCTGAGCGTCACAGGGGCGTGTCAGGAAGAGAAGCCGTAGCGCGACTGAATTAGTGTTGCCAGCGGTTGACGCACATCGTCCAGGTGCCCAAGCCGACATCGCTGCTCGATTTTCCGAACGTCGGATGCCAAGCGACGATCGTGGAACACCTCCGCAATCCATTTCGAGAAATCTCCCCGGCGCGCGTGTCCGCCGAGAGACGCGGCCGGTGTGCTCGGCAACAAGAGGACAAACTGCTTCAACGACCGAGCGGGAGGCCCAATGGCTTTCCCGTTATCGGTAAACACGAATTCCTGCCCTCCGGCCAGTTGGACATCGAAATACTTCGTCTTATGCCGGACATGCGGAGTCAATCGCGGCAAAAGCCTGAACCGCCGCAATCTTCCTCCAGCCTCTGCAGTCCCAGGTAAGAGGGCAGCCTCGCTGGTGGCGAGTGCTCCGAGAGCCATCGTCCATTCGGGTTCGGCGCTTCTGTTCCCGGCCATCGTCAGCAGCGTTTGCACCTCTTGCGGACGGGTCAAGCGTTTAGCCACGACCACTTCGATACCTTCGCGAAGATCCGGATGCAGGTCGGACGGGCGATAGGTAACAACCGCGTATGCGCCCAACTCAAAATCCAGCAGTTGCTTGACGTTGGGTTCATCAAGGAAGTAATGGGCCTCATCGACGACAATCCGATGCGGAAGACCTGTGGTTCGCCGGAGGGAAGCCAGCATCGGCAGCAGGGCTCTCAGATAATTAATCTTCTCTTCGTAGGGTTCGCGCGATAAATCGATGACGACGCTTAGATCGAAATGCCGTAGCGCACGAGCCACGTCAGGTATGTCCGGCGGCGGATTGTCGCCTCCCATTACCAGCACGCCGGGCAGTGATTCGAGCTCACTGTGATCCCCTTCCGGATCGATCACGCAGACGCAGTAGCCTTGGAGAATCATCTCTTCGCACCCCAGCCCGGTGACCCAGGACTTGCCGGATTGAGGATCTCCGACGACCAGAACGTTCCGCCCATCGACGTCGAACGCGAGCGCACGCCCGTCCTCCAGGGTACCAAGCGTCATGCAATGCCGGCCAGTTCGAGGGCGAGGTAACCTTATCTCTTTCGCCGCTTGCCGAATATAGGCGGCTACTGCGCGGGGGCCGTCTCCATGTAGAACCTCGTCCGCTTCCTTTTGCAGTGCTGCGCTGCCCCAGCCGACAGCCACCGCAATCTCGCATTCTGCGAGGAGGTCGTGGTCGTTCTCAGCGTCCCCGACCGCAATCGCGTTGTGGACCGAGAGACGCAGTACGTTCAGTACTGCCCGCAGTCCGGTGCCCTTGCTGATCGCCTGCGGAAGGACCATGAGCCGGCTGCGGTTGAACAACAACACCAGCGGCAGTTCGAACTCCCGGATCACCGCCAGAATTTGCGAAGCCGAAGCAGCATCCGCCTCCACGATGCACTGGCCCGTTCTGAATTCGATCCCACGGCGGCGCAGTTCGTCGAGGAAGGCTCGAGGTGGGGGATAGCCAATCAGCCTGGACGGACCATTTGGGAATGCGACCACGGCACCATTCTCCGCAACCACTGCGTCAACAAAGGCGAGATCTCCCGCCGCTTGCCTCAGGTCAGAGAGGATGCGACCAGTGACGAGCACTACTACGATCCCGCGCGCACGTGCCTCCAGGATTGCGGCTTTGACCTCAGGCTCCAGTACGCCATCCCGTGCGATGGTCCCGTCATAGTCAAGCGCTAAGACACCAAACTTCATGATCGTCCTCGTCTGCGTGCACTGATGTCAGGCACCCTTCAGGAGAAAATCAAACCCCAACCTGGAATCCTTGATTCGGCTCTTCCCCTGGTGCGTTGTACGCCTCTCCCAGCCTGGGTACAGCGGACTTGCCGCCCGACCAGACCAGTCGCCCGCGTTTTCACGAGCCGCAAGCTCCTCAGCAATCAAGCGGTGAATCTGCAACACTCTGAGTCCTCGTCGCGTCTTGGCCGATCTCCGCAGGCCTAGGGGTTGCCTTCCAGCGTGTTCCTGATGGTCGTGAGCGCCTTTTGTAGATTTGAAACCGACCGGCCCACCGCAGCCTTTCGAACAAGCGATCCCTTGACGCCCGTCAGGCCCGCCTGCTCGGAACCCATGGCCTTGATCAGATAGAAGCCGGGTTGCTTCGGGTCGTCGCTGTCGCGGACGCAGACGGAAAGGTCCAACGCGGTCTGGAAGTAGTGGCTCGAATAGAGCTGTTTTTGGGCGATGGCACAGGCTACAGGGTCGGCAGGCCCACCGCGCATGGTCACCATGTGCACGATGCGCAGCGTCGGCTTCAATCCGAATTTCACTTTTGCCCAATAGAACGTCTCCTCAAATTTCGCGGGCTTTCCACGGGGATAGTCGAGAAGATAACGGTAGAAATGCGGCGCCTGCTCTGCCAAGGCATTGTCGTAGCTGAGCAGGTAGGCGAACTGTTCGGGCACCGCGGTCGGGTCACGCTTATCGTTATAAACCCCCAAGGCCGCATTGCCCTCGCGCTGGTAGGCAAGCAGACGCTCCAGTGCCGTCTTCTGGAGGAGTTGGTTCACTTGCTCGTCCACGTCGGCGGCAGACCAATTGATGGACCGGTGAAGTTGTTTGATGGAGGTCGCGGGCATCTGAATTTGGCAGTTGCCGGGTTCGCAACTCTTCAAGGCCTCGATGTCATCACTGTCGAATGTAAAACCCCGCAAGTCAGTGAGCTGCGGAGGGTCGGTGAATACCCCGAGCGCCAGGAAGCCCGGAACCTGACGGAGGCGGTCGAAATTGCGGGCAAACTGGAAGTAGGTCTCAGGTGAAGCGTGGATGTAAATCGCGCCAAACAACAAGACTTCGGACGGCGTACGGGGCGGGAGGGCCATCGTGACGGCCTGTCCGCCGCGGATGGCGGCGATTTGATCCTCACTCAGTCCGATGTTCTGCCGAAAGAATGTTCCGAGGTCCGGATTCGACTGAGAAGAGCCGGGCAAGGCAGTCGATGCCAGTAAGGCCAGCATGGCGGCAATAAGCATCGCGTTTCGGATCATGACCACTCTAGGTTGCGACCGCCAGGACATTTCCAGGCTTGATCGCGATCTTGGCGGTTGCCTTGCGGAGAAGAACCCGTTTGGCGGCTTCGACCAGCAAGAGATAGACTCCGGTCGCGACGGCAACAAAAGCAAGGTACGCCGCAGGCAGCGGCGTGAAGCCGAGCACGCCCGCAAGCGGGCTGAAGGGCAAATAAAGCCCGATCGTCACAACCCCAAGGCATGTTGCCATCAAGGGACCGCTCGGCCGGCTACGGAACGGATTCTTCGAAGTGCGGATGACGAACAGCACCAGCGTCTGGGTTGCCAGCGACTCAACAAACCAGCCAGTATGAAACTGCGCTTCGCTCGAGTGAAAGAAGTGCAGCAACACATAGAAAGTCAGAAAGTCGAACATAGAACTGATCGGCCCGATGAACAGCATGAAGTTGCGGATCAGACTGATGTCCCAGCGTTGGGGCTTTTGGAGGTAGGTGTCGTCAACATTGTCCGTGGGAATCGTGAGCTGGCCTACGTCATATAGAAGGTTATTGAGCAGGATTTGCGTGGGCAGCATCGGCAAGAACGGCAGGAAGAGAGAAGCCGCCGCCATGCTGAGCACATTTCCAAAGTTCGAGCTTGTGCCCATCAGCAAGTACTTCATCACATTACCAAAGGCTTTGCGCCCCTCGATGATGCCCTCATGCAGGACCCGCAGGCCAGGTTCAACGAGAATGACGTCGGCAGCCTCGCGAGCCACGTCCGCAGCGCTGGACACGGAAATGCCAACATCGGCCGCGTGCAGCGATGGCGCATCGTTGATGCCGTCACCCATGAACCCCACCGCGTGGCCGCTGTGTTTGAGAGCCAAGAGAATGCGGTTCTTCTGCACCGGAGAAATGCGTGCAAATACCCGTGTCTCCTCGGCAACGTGCGCGAGTGCCGGATCCGTCGTCCGGTCCAATTCGTCGCCTGTGACGATGCGGACGGATTCGATCCCTACCTGCGCGCAAACGTGGCCGGTGACGCGGTCGTTGTCGCCAGAGATGACCTTGACCTCAACTCCATCCTGCTTTAAAGAAGTCAGAACCTGGGCCGCGTCAGGCAGCGGCGGATCAGCAAAGCTCAAGAAACCGGCCAAGATCAGATTGCGCTCGTCCGCGACGGAGTAGTCCGGGCGGGCAGGAACTTCCGCGTAGGCCACCGCCAGCGAGCGGAATCCCTGGCTATTCAGCTTATCGCTCGTCTGTTGGATGTGTTTGGCAGCGTCTTTGCTGATGGGTTCTGCTTTGCCTTCGACCTCGTAACCGGAGAGCAGGGAAAAAATCCCTTCCAGAGCACCTTTCGTGATGAGAACTCTTTGGCCCTGTCGCTCCACCACCACCGAAAGCCGCCTCCGCTCGAAATCGAAAGGAATCTCGTCGCGCTTGATGTAATCTTCGTTCTTTGGAGCAGGCTGATGGAGAATGCCGTCATCCAGCGGACTGCGGATACCGGTCTGGAACTTACTGTTAAAATAGGCAAGTTCCAGCGCGCGTGAGGATGGATTCCCGAAAGGATCAAGAGAGCGATCGAGCGACATGGTTCCGGCGGTGAGCGTTCCGGTTTTATCGCTACAAAGCACATCCAAACTGCCGAGGTTCTGAATCGAGGACAGATGCTTGACGATGACCTTCTTATGGGCCATGGCGACGGCGCCTTTCGAAAGCGTCACCGACGTAATCATGGGCAGGAACTCGGGCGTTAAGCCAACCGACAGCGCCACCGCAAACATCAGAGATTGAAGCGGATCGCGGTGGCGTGCAACGCTGACGACAATCAGGAAGAGAACGAGGAAAAAGACCGTTCGCGCAATCAGCTGGCTGAAATGTTTCAAGCCCCGATCGAAGGCTGTCTCTTCTGGACGGGCTGCGAGGCGGGCCGAAATATCGCCAAAGGCAGTCCGAGCGCCCGTCGCGGCCACCTCCACGGTTGCCGTTCCGCTCACGATGGATGTGCCCAGAAAGACCATGTTGCGCGCATCCGCTTTGGTCGAGGCAGGCTCTCCGGTTGCTTCTTTATCGGTCGGGAGCGATTCGCCGGTTAGCGCTGCTTGCTGCACATAGAGATCGCGGGCAATCAAGAGGCGCCCGTCGGCGGGAACCAGGTCTCCGGCAGAGAGCCGGAAAATATCTCCCGGCACCACGTCACGCCGCTGAATCTCTTTCCATACCCCGTTCCGGAGGACTGTTGCGGTAGGAGCAACCCGATCGCGCAGTTGTTCGATGGCCCGTTGAGAACGATAGGTCTGCGCGAAGTCTATAGCCGCGCTCAACAGAACAATCACCCCGATGATTCCCGCATCTACCCGATCGCCCAGGAACGCCGAGGCCACTGCCGCAATCAGCAGGATCAGCACCAAGGGATTCATGAACGGATGCAAGAGATCGAAGAGCACAGAGTGGTGCTGTGTCGCTGCCGGCTCATTCGGCCCGAACTGGTCGAGGCGGGCCCCGGCTTCCTGTTCCGTCAAGCCAACAGTGGCAACCGGGGTTTGAGCAGCATTGGGCGACATGGCTGGGTCACTCATTCCGCGATGGGCTGGAACCTCTCAAAGATTCGTCCTGTAACTGCTCCAAAGATGAAGCCGCCAACGTGGGCTGCGTAAGCGACACCACCACCCGACTGTGCATCCGCCACGGCGCCGACCTGGCTGAAGAGCTGAATCACAAACCACAGCCCGATCAAGAGCAAGGCGGGAATGAAAGTAATACGCGTGAACCAGCCCAGCAAAAGCACCGTGCGTATCTCATCGTGAGGGTAGGTGACCACAAAGGCGCCCATCACGCCCGCAATGGCGCCACTGGCGCCCAGGTTGGGAACTGTTGAACCAGGCGCCAGTGCGATCTGCGCCAGCGAAGCCACCAGACCGCTGAGCAAGTAAAACGCCACGTACCATACGGGCCCCATCGCGTCTTCCACTTCCGGGCCAAATGCCCACAGGAACACCATGTTGCCTATAATGTGCATCCAGCCGGCGTGCATGAACATGGCGGTCAGAATGGTGATCCAGTGGTGGCCTGCGACAATTTGGGCGGGGACCAATGACCACTGGTTTACGAATGCATCCCCACCCATCAGTTCCATTACGAAGACAACCGCGTTCACGACAATGATCGCGGTGGTCACAACGGGGAAACTCTCAGGCTGTCGAGTTGCGTCCGACAATGGGATCATACCTCCCATGCCATCTTCCTCCGTTCCTCGGGACACGCGTCCGCTTCAGCGAAACGCTCCCCTGGATTTGCTCCTTGTTCATTCTTCCGCAACGGACTCCTCCTGGCTCAATTCTTTGGATCAGGCAACCAGCCTTCCCGGCAGAGCGGGAGATCCTGCGGTCTGACTATTCTCCAGCGCCTCTTTCACATCACTGCCGCTCACCGTCTCTTTATTGAGCAGAAGCTGGGCCAATGTTTTGTGAGCCGGCCGGTGCTCCTTCAGCAGTGCCTGAGCACGTACATACTGTTCGGTCACGAGACGCTCGACTTCCGAGTCGATCACTTGGCGAGTCCCCGGACTGAGCTGGCTATTGTCCTCGACCGATCCCGCCAGGTATTGGAGCTGTTGACCCGCGTACCGCACCGAACCGAGCTTTTCACTCATGCCAAATTCTGTGACCATACGCCGGGCCAGCTCAGTGGCGCGCTGAATGTCGTCACTGGCCCCGGTGCTGATGGTCCCGAACTCCACCATTTCGCCGGCGCGCCCGCCCAGCATAACGGCAATCCTGTCCTTCAGTTCGTCGATCGAGAGCAGATAGCGGTCTTCGGTTGGCATTTGCATGGTGTAACCCAAGGCGCCACGGCTGTGGGGAACGATGCTGATCTTGCTGACCGGTTCGCCATGCGGCACCAGTTCAGCCACCAGCGCGTGCCCGGACTCGTGGTATGCGACCGTAGTTCGTTCCTGCTCGTTCATCACCCGGCTCTTTTTCTCGGAGCCCGCAATCACTCGTTCGATCGCAGCCTCGAAATCATTCAACGTGACATTCGCGGCATTGCGCCGGCCAGCGCCTAACGCCGCCTCATTCATGGCATTCTCCAGATCAGCGCCACTGAAGCCGGCCGTCATCCGGGCGGCCTGCTCCATGTCAAAGTCTGCCGCCAGCTTTACACCCTTGCTATGAATTTTCAGGATTTGCACCCGGCCAATGAGGTCCGGATTGCCAATGGCGATCTGGCGATCAAAGCGGCCCGCGCGCAGAAGTGCAGGGTCGAGCACCTCCGGACGGTTGGTGGCAGCCATGATAATCACTGGGGCGCTGGTGTCGGTTTTGAAGCCGTCAATCTCCGCCAGCAACTGATTGAGGGTTTGCTCACGCTCGTCATTGGCGCCCATACGCATCACGCCGCCCCGGCTCCGACCAATGGCATCAATTTCGTCAATGAAAACGATCGCAGGAGCCGCTTTGCGCGCCTGCTCGAACAAGTCGCGCACGCGTGCGGCGCCCACGCCGACGAACATCTCGACGAACTCGGAGCCGCTGGTCTCGAAGAACGCGACTTGGGCCTCACCCGCCGTTGCCTTGGCCAACAGCGTCTTGCCGGTGCCCGGAGGCCCGACGATCAAGACGCCCTTGGGAATATGCCCACCGAGTTGAGCGAATTGCTCGGGTGTCTTCAAGAACTGAATGATTTCTTGGAGTTCGGCAATGGCTTCATCCGCTCCGCCCACATCTTTGTAGGTGACCGTAACGTCCTCGGGCTTGACCTCAATTGCTTTGCTCCTGCCGACCCCAAAGACGCCCAACCCTCCGCCGGCGGCCCCGCCCGCTCGCCGGTAGACGATGTACCAGAAACCGCCGAGTAGGGCAAGCGGCAGAAGGTACTGCAGCAAAATGCCACCCAGGGGGTTCGGCGGACGCTCGAAGTCGTAAGTTACATTTGCGCCTTGTAGCTCTTCAATCAACTTGGGGTCGCCCGCAGGGGCTGGTACGGTATTGAATGGGACGACCGGGGGAACTCCGTCCGGCTTAGGATTCTTCATCTCACCGATGATGCCCCTTTCGCCGATGGTTGCCTTCACGATTTGAGCACCAGCTAGTTTTGTCTTGAACTCACTGTACGGAATTTCTGTGCTCCGGCTAGGAGTCAAGACGAATAGCTGGAATAGCCACAAGACAATTAGGCTGGTAATCAGATAGCCGACGGCGAAACGAAACTGACGTCGACTTTGCTCCTGGCGCTTCTTTTCATCGTCGCGGTTGTGTTTTCTTGGTGACGATTCCGGTTCGTTCATGGTCCACCTCCCGATGCGCAAGCAAAATCACCCGTGATTTACGCGCTGCGCTCAATTTGAGCGATCAGTTTCCGCCTGCACGTCTCACGCAATCGTCGCTTCAGCAGCAACTATTGTGAACTCAGCATAATTCCTGACACCAAGGTTCTCCTCCGTTGTTCGCATGTTTGAATTGCGGGCAGCCGGGCTCTTGATCACTTTTGCCCGGCGTTGGCTTTCGCTGTCTCAGCCCGTGCTTTGAGCGTTTGCAGCTTCGTTTCAGCGGTCTGATCTGGGGTCTCAAGCTTGTCGTGGACAATGCTGAAAACTTTGCCTTGTCGTTGACGAGCAGCTTATAGGCGAGCTTCAGGATTCCCGTCATGGTCCCTTCCCTGGCAATACCTGGGACTCTTGATCTCGGGCACAGTGGGCTGCCATATCGGCGCCCACGTTGAAGTCAGACGCTCGCCACCGGGCACGGCGAGTCGCGCACCATCGCATAGGTAAGATCCCGCATGCGGCCCCGCGCCCCAGACCGGGGACCCCTTCCGATCACGAGCACGTCGGCATCCGATCGGCGCGCTTCCTCAAGCAACGCCTCTTTCACCGGACCGACGCCGATTCGAACGGGAACCTGGCAGCCAATCGTCCTCTGGAGCTCGTCAAGTCGCCGGCGCGCTTCCCGCTTTTCGGCAAATTCTACTTGCTCTTCCGCGCCTAGCTGAGTGCGCAGGCTGGGGTCGCCGCCTGGAACCGCATGAATCAGCGTGAGCCTCGCCCGGACCGCCGCCGCCAGGCGACTGGCATAGCCAAGCGTCCCTTCCGAATTTGCGTCTAAGCCGATGGCGCAGAGCCACTCCCGATGCGCCATCGGCCTGGGCACTACTTCCTGAGCGTGCTGGGTTGTCAGCACGGGGCAGTCGGCGTCGTTGAGCACCTTCGCGGTCGTCGAGCCGAGCAGCATCCGTCGGAAGGAGCCGGCGTGCGTGGGCATGACGATAAGGTCGAACCCACCCGCCCTGGCGAACTGAGCGATCTCGGTGGCCACATCACCCGACAGCAAAATTCTCGGACAGTCCGCGACCGGGAATTCAGACGTAAGGTACGAATCGAGTTCTTCACGGGCAAGCTCCTCGTGCTCTTCGGCAATCTCGGGGAGTGGGCGCACATAGAGTTCGAATCCGTTGTGACCGATGAGATCGAATACGTGAACCAGTGTGACCCTGGCGCCACAGATAGCCGCGGCCCTCTTCACGTAGGGGGCCATAGCGGTGCAGGACGATGAGAAGTCCACAGGAAAAAGGATGTTTTCGATCATTCTCCTATACCTTCCACTCGAGTTCCCCGTGATCTACTTTCGATCTTCGCCATCCGAGCCATTCATCTCCTTGCACCCCTCGTGCCCACCGGGCGATCAGGCTGGCCTGACTTCGGTTATGGACAAGCTGTGAATGGCTCCGGCGAAGCCTATGAGCGCCGCGCCGTCAAAGATGAGGTCGACGCCGATCGCGATGCCAATAAAGAAGGTGCTCGCTGCAGGCCACGTGGTCAAAAGAAAGATCCCGAGAGCGAAAGAGACGACTCCAGAAAAGACCGTCCATCCCCACCTGGGGAACTGAATGACGGTCGCGCCGGCTGCCCGAAACAGCCCTCCCACAATGAAAAGGGCGGCGAGCAGCATGGTGATTCCTGCGGCGCCTGCGTCCGGGTGACGAATCAGGAGATATCCGGTCACCCCGCGAATGATCGCGTTCAGAAGGTACAAGAAGAACCCGTGCCAGTTGAGGGCTTGAAACGCGCTGGCGAGCCAAAACACTCCGCTGAAGGCAAGCACCCAGCCCAACGCCAGGATCGAGAAAGTAGTTGCGGTCTGCGCCTTGACAACGCACATGGCGCCGAGAAGGGTAAGCATAATGCCTAACACGAGGAACCAGCCCCAGGATTTCCTGACTTGCTCGAGGCCGGCGGCGAAGAAATCAGAAAGGGAGTTCATTGTTGTTCTTCTTTTGCGCACTGCCGATCACTACGTCTTCCCCGTCGGCAGCACGGTTTGAATCGATTTTCAGCGGAAGAAGCCATTCATGGTCTACGAGCCCCCGAGCAGCATCAGCCTCCGGCAGGACCCCCGATCAAGCGTGAACTCAGTTCAGCGCGCACGGAGGGTGTTTACAGTCGCACTGGAGCTCGTCTTCATCTGCATCATCGGCGTCCGCACAGTAGTCGCTGCAGTACTCCTGCGTGCAAAGAATCTGACATCGGCATCGCTTGTAAGCGCATTGGTGCCACATCTCCGCATTCGTGATGCCTTCCATAGTCCGCCTCCCTCTTTCGAAATTCGCGATCAGGCGCTCAGCGTGCATCAGGCCTGTTCATCGGCGGCGCAGTCTTTAGAATAGTGGCTGGCGTAAAGCTGCTTGATCGCGACAATATCGATCGCGCCGGACGATGGTAAGCCGGTATGGAGTCAAATTTTCAAGGAAGGTCTTCCCATAATCAGCCCCGTCCGCCCGGTCTTTGAGCAGCCGGGCTGCGGTGTCTCGCGCTATGACACCTTGGCCCTTGCCGCCGCAGCCTTCGCCTTGAGCACCTCGGCTTTCGCCTGCGCCTGACGCGTTTCGGCCTCACGTCTATCTTTGGCCTTTTGCAATTGGGCTTGTATCTTGGAGTCGAGCTGGTTGATCTTCTCCTGAAGCCTTGCCTTCCGATCGGCGTGAGCCTGGGCATGCTCGGACTTCAATTGAGCGAGGTCAGCCTTCATGGCGACGACGTGCTCTTCGTGGATCGTGTGTTTGACCTCTGAGAGAGCCCGGCGGAATACGGTTCCCCCGATCGCCTCCATGCGAGTGTCCACGGGAGTAGTCAAGTCTTCGTCAATGTCCGCCACTACCGCTACCCGGTTCGGCAACAGGGCCTTCGCCACATCATCAATGAAGTCGTCACCAATCCTAGCCTTGTTCAGGTCGGCCGTGGCGCCACCAACTAACCCCGCGGCAGCACCGATGGCCAAACCGGCCGGTCCGGCCAGGAAACCGACGAGGCTTCCCAGCACGGTCCCTGCGACGGTGCCATACAGCAACTGGTCATCGCCTTCCACTACCGTTACCCTGCCATCTGGATTTTTCGTCACTAGCGCGTCGCCGTAAACACTGATGATGCCGTCATCGGCCAGTTGCCGAAGCGCCTTCTTTCCTTCGTAAGCTTTCCACTGGTTGTCAAAAACCACTACGAGCATTCTGTCCATGATGCTTTCTCTCCTTTTGCATTTCATTTCAACGCGCGATTGCGCGGTTGGTCGTGTCTTGGCGGAGGCGGCGGAGGTCGTCACGCGCAAGGTCGCGAGATCCCCGACCGGCCGCATTGACCTCCGCTTCGCTCTCTCGCGAGTGGCTTGAACCGCACCCCAAATTGCGACCGTCGTCATTCCGATCCTCATGGTGGCCACGGCAGAGCATCTGAGCTGGGCCCCTTTTGGATCGTATCTGTCGCCGGGCCGGTGTATACCGAGGCTCCAAGGTCATTCAGAGCCCTTCATCAAGCGGCCGCGGCCTTCAGCGACTGGTTGACGGCCTCCGTCAAGGCTTTGTTGAAGCTGTCGACGTCGGTGCTCAATTCCTTCTCAAACTGCTTCACGGCGTGCTTGGTAGCGTCCTGCAGAAACTGTTGCAGCTTCGACCGGCCGATCACGATCAAGGTTGAAGTGCTCTCCTGAAGGGTATCCCCGATCTGCTTCAGATCAGAACGCGACAATCCTTGCCAAAAGTGGCCAATTAGAGCTCCCGCAACAGCGCCGACTGCGGCTTCCCACACCAGGTACGGCGGGAAGAAGATGCCCACCAGCGCCCCCACCGCCAAGCCTGTCCATGCCCCGTACTGGGTCGGCTTTTCGGTCGTGACGATCTTCACTTTACCGGTCGCGTCTTTGCTGACAACGGCCGCATCGTACGTGCCGATGACGCCGGCAGAATGAAGCTGTTTCACCGCCCCGTAGTCGGCCTTCGCGTCGTCGAGACTCGCATAAGTCGCGACGTAAACAACCACCGTTTTATTCGTCTTGTCTGCCATAATTCCTCCTTTGAGTTAACTGCATCTTCTGTCGAAAGCCCTCCATCTTCGTTCGCAAGGCACGCTGTCATAAGTCAGCCGCGCGCACAGTGATTTCGTCGGCGCCCGCGCAAATCAGGAGTCGCCGGCCGCACCCACTGCGCCATCAACTGGCCTCCTGAAGAAGAAACCGTCAGTCGAGCGATCTCGCGAAGCATGTTATACTCCAAACGATAAGTACATGTGTTTTCTTGTACCTAACGGCTTTGCTTTGTAATTCTCGCGGCACAATCTGTTATTTTTGTGGTAAACATTGTCAAATTTCCTTCCGGGGTGCCGCCATCTGGTCCAACAGCATTTCCTCGTAGTTGTCCTGTGGCCCGAACGACAGCACGAGGCGGCGGGCGAGGTGTCCCAGGTCGGCTTCGCGCTCGTCCAGCGCGGCCACACACATCCCTGCCACGCTGGGCCTCCCAACTACCTCGTGCGTTACGACACCTTGGCTTTTGCAGCCGCAGCCTTGGCCTTGAGTACCTCGGCTTTTGCCTGCGCCTGACGCGTCTCGGCCTCACGCCTGTCTTTGGCCTTTTGCAATTGAGCCTGTATCTTGGAGTCGAGCTGGTTGATTTTGTCCTGAAGCTTTGCTCTCCGGTCGGCATGAGCCTTGGCGTGCTCAGCCTTCAATTGAGCGAGGTCGGCCTGCATGGCGGCGACGTGCTCGTCGTGAAGCGTATCCTTCACTTCTGACAGCGCCCGCCGGAACACGGTGCCGCCGATCGCCTCCATGCGGGTGTCCACGGGCGTAACCCAATCCTCGTCAATTTCGGCGACTACTGCCACTTTGTTCGGCAATAAGACTTTCGTGACGTCGTCGATGAGGTCCTCGCCAATCCGAGCGTTGTTCAAATCGGCGGCCCCGCCCACAGCCGTTCCTCCAATCGCGCCGATAGCCAGACCCACCGGGCCGCCCAACAGACCGATGAGGCTTCCCAGCGCCGTTCCCGTGAGAGTGCCGAGCGGCGCGGAGTCATCCGATTGCTTTACTGTTGCTGTCCCATCTGCGTGCTTCGCAAGAACTGCCCAGGCGTAAACGCTGATGCTGCCTTCGCCGTCCAGTTGCAGAAGGGCCTTCTTCCCTTCGTACGCTTTCGTTTCGTTGTCAAAAACCACCACCAGCATGCGATCCATAGGTCATCTCCTGTCTTGAATTTGATTGCTGCCCGGCCACCCCTTTTGGGCGCTGCCGGGGTTCTACAGTGCTCTCGGTCAACCGGTCAGGGCTGTGCCAGACTTTCCTCAGCATGTGACTGCGATGAGGTCCTTCACTTCCTTGACCCCAGGCGCGGCCCAAGCAGCATCCTCTGCCTCATCCCGCTCTGCCCAGGAGCGAACCCTCCCGCTCAAAGTCACCTTACCTCCGTCTGCCTGCACCTTGATATCCTGCGCATCCAAAATGGCGTTGCGCTGGAGTGCGGCTTCGATCTTGGCCTTGACGTCCGTGGGCGCCACTTTCGGCTTAACGGTGATCTCGTTGGCTATTCCCGTTACTCCCGTCAGGTAGCGCACCACCCGCTCGGCAGCCGATCTCTGGAATTGCCAGTCAACCTCGCCTTCCAAAGTGAGGAAGCCGTTCCCCACCGTCACCCTAATCCGGTCCTGCGGTATTAAGACATCCCACTTCAAAGCGTTCCTGGCGGCCTCGGCGGTGTCCGCATCGGTCCGCTCACTGGGGCCGGGGAGCTTGACATTGATCTCAACCGCCAGGGCTTTTACGCCAGACAACCGTTTTACGGCCCTCTCGGCCGCCCACTTTTCGGCGTAGCTATCCACAGTACCCTCGATCGTCACTACGCCGTCTTTGACGGTGACCCCGATGTCTGTAGCCTTTACACCCGGCTCCCATCTGAGTTCCTCGAGAACACTGGTCTGTAATGCCGTGTCACTTTGCATCGCGTTTTCTCCTTGTTCATGGTATTTTTGCTGCCTTCTGTAAACCCTGTTGACCGACTACATGGCGCACGCGCTGCTCTAAGTGCATTGAGCCTTAAGCCGGTCTTTCTTGGATCTTGGTCTCTTGCACCTTGGCAGCCTTCGGCATCGAGAGCTCCAGCACTCCATCCTTAAGTTTGGCCGTGACCTTCGTCGTATCAACCTCAGCAGGCAAGTTAATGGCCCGGAAGACTTGGTTCGAGCATCGTTCCCTGTAGATTGTCTTCTTGCTTGTGCGCTCTTCGTTCGTTTCACGCTTGCCAGTGATCGTAAGACGATGAGGCTCCGCCGCCACCTCGAGTTCTTTGGCACTGAAGCCCGGCACCTCATCAGTCAGTTCACTCCGCGTCTTCTAACGTCGCACTGTCTCCCAGAATGCAGTTGCACTTCCAACATTCTGAACTCAGAAGAAAACGGTTAGGTCATTCTGTTTCATGGGCTTTACGTGTGTGTCGCGCATCCTATCTCGCCGGCATGCAAACCTCGCATCGTCAACGTGCTGACGCGGTGTCAACCTGATGACAGTTGCGACGGTCTGTCCAGCTCCGACATGGGATTCGGAGACTTCGGCCACGCACTGTTGAACTAAGCCTTTCCGCGCTCCGCATGAACCGTGAGCGCACCGTCGGATTCTGTGATGTCGACATGAACCGGATGCAGCAACTCCGACTCCGCGCGGAACCAATCTTCAAGGTCGTGGCCGTGTGTGCGCCCTCGGCCGTCAAAGATCTCAAAGGCGTGGCGGGAGATCGAGTTGAACAGGTCCTGGATTCGATCCCCCAGGTCGCTGCTGGGAAGCAAGTTCACGGGCGCGGCCTCCTTGGCCGGCTGCATTATCGCTGCGGACTGAGTTTGCATATGCGTTCTCCTTACGTGAAGTGTTCCCACCTGACCGTGGGACTTACTCTGGTGCACTGCGCCTGCCGAAGACGCGTTCTAACCGCGATCACGGCAGCTGATTGAACACAGAAGAGCTTTTGCCTTATAAGGCTGCGGTCCCTTGAGAGATTACCCTGGGACCCTCGACACTCTTTCGAGAAGTGCCGAGCGTCTACGACACTTGAGTGCGTCTTTGCTCCTCCCTGAGGCCGATGGTTGGTTCAGTCACTGAACTTGACCTCCTTAGGTTCTGGTTCTCCTGCCTCCCACACTGATTGAGCAAATAACTGAAGGTCTGTGATCAGATACACAAACCATTGTGACCAGTGTCACAGCTCGAATTTGCCGCTCGAAGCCTGACCGTTCTGCGGTACGCGTTTGGGCAAGTGCTACATCATGCGTGGCCGGGCAGACTGCCTAAGATCCACTTCAGCCTTCCGTGCTTCGGGTCGATGCCGGCTTTGAGACTCGAACCACTCACGGGGGCGCTTTCCCTCCGGCTTCCCTCATTCGAGTTCACGGATGCGTGGCCTTTCCGCCAGAACCCACTCCCGCACATAGGGCGGACAACGCCTGAGCTCCATTCCCTTTGCCTCGCAAACCGCCAGGAAGTGAGCCGCGTCCAAATCGACGAGCCGCACCTCTTCGAGATCCAGCACGATTCTCCCGGTGCTGTCATCAATTTGGGCCTTCAACTCTTGTACATGTTCCGAGTCAATCCGTCCGCTGAGCCGGAGAACAGTGTCCGGTCCATCCAACACTTTCTCGATCTTTAAAACCATTTTCGGACTCTCACCCGTCAATGGGGCACTCCGGATGCCAAACGTAAGCTATTGTGTAAAGAGACTTCGATCCCGCCTTTCGGTGATGAATTTCGACAATTGGCGAGTTTTAGCAAGAAACATCGACAGTTCTAACCTCTAGCTTCAGCGTCGGCATGCGGAGGTGACTATTCAAAACCAGACAGAGTGAACGCTCCGTGCAGTGCGGGATGCTCGTAGGGATACGGAGAACCTTGGGGGATGCTCGTCGCGATACAGGATCTCGGAGAGATCTGCCGGGGTGGGGCAGGGTCCTGTCGTTTCGTGCCGAAATCTAGACTGATTGCCCGGCCCCGGAATGGTCCTGAGCGTTAGGTCAAAATATTGCCTGCCGTTCCTACGTGGATAGGAAGGCTGCTTGCCGCTGACCCTCCGGGCACTTCCTGGGCAGACGCAGCACTGGATTGAGTCGTTGACGGGTTTGGTACGATGTGGACGAGCACCACGCGGCTGTTCTCGCGGCAAGCGAAGGATTGTAGCTCGGAGGAGCGCCTGTCTTGAGTCATCTTCCGTTTGACCAGCTCCGCAGTCGTCTCTGCGGTCCGTTGATTACACCGGCGGATGCCGACTATGAAACGTCCCGCGAGATCTGGAACCGGTTGTACGATCGGCGTCCCCGCGCCGTCGTTCGGTGTGAATCCGCCAGTGATGTCATCGCGGCGGTCCGGTTTGCGCGCGAATACGACCTCGAGATCGCGGTGAAGGGCGGTGGGCACCATGCGGCCGGCTATGCCTCCACCAACGGCGGAATCCTCCTGAATCTGGCGGGTATGCGCACCGTGACTGTGAGTCCGGCTCCACAACGGGCCGTGGCGCAAACCGGGCTTACCTGGGCAGAGTTCGACCAGGTCGACCAGGCTTTCGGCCTGGCCTGCACCGGCCCGATCGTTTCCATGACCGGCATCGCCGGCTTCACCCTTGGTGGCGGCATCGGCTGGCTGCACCGCAAGCTTGGGCTGGGTTGCGATAATCTGCGCTCGGCAGAAGTGGTCACGGCAGATGGCGCTTTAGTTACCGCGAACGACGCCGAGCATCCCAATGTATTCTGGGCGTTGCGGGGCAGCGGATGGAACTTCGGCGTAGTCACCTCGATGGAGTTTCAGATTCATCCGATCGGACCCATGGTGGTCGCCGGACTCGTCTATTTTCCTTTGGAGCAGTTCTCCGCGCTCGTCGAGCGCCATCGAGAGCTCAGAGACCGGTTTCCTGACGAACTCACAACATGGTTCTTTCTCCGCCTGGCGCCTCCGGTCTCAGCTATCCCCAAAGACTGGGTGGGGCGTCCGGTGGTCGCGTTGGCTTTGTGCCATTGCGGGGCCGTGGAAGAAGGAATGAAGTGGGTGGGGGAGTTCACTCGGGCGCCGGCACCCCTGTCCAGCACAGCCGGCGCCGTGCCGTATTGGCTTTGGCAGAAATCGCTGGATGTGCGCTGGGGCAACGGTTTTTATAACGATTGGCGCGGCCACTACTTCTCGGAGCTTCACCCCGCGGCACTGGAGATCCTCACGGATTACGTGTCCCGGCTCGAGTCACCGTGGACTGACATCAAAATCGCACACCTGGAGGGTGCGGTGGGCCGCATCCCCGAAACCGCGACGGCCTACGGTAATCGCGGTGCGAGATTCGCCCTGGTGATCCAGGCTCGCTGGGAGCGCAATGAAGAATCGGCTGTCCAGATCGCATGGGCGAAAGAATTGCGGGACAAGCTGGCTCCGTACGCGACCGGGGGTGCGTACTCGAATTTCCTCGCCGCGGACGAACCACACCGTGCGCGCCGCGCACGGTCCGGAAAACTATCATCGACTCCGAGAATTGAAGTCAAAATACGATCCCGAGAACGTTTTTCGCGCCAACCCGAATGTTCCGCCTGCGCCGCGGGATCCGGCAGACGCCGAGTGAGCGAGGCGACTTTACGTCCATTTGGATAGTTTCTGGATGGGCCAACTCGCCAATAACCTCGTCTTTCGGGATTGTCAGTGATACCATTCGCCGAGAGAAACCACGAAGGCGATGCGGTCTTGCAAGAGCAAACTCGGTCTGTTCACACTGGCATTCCTTCTCGGCTCGGCTTCCGTTCGCCCACAACTTCCCCCGCAGACAACTCAGCCCCCCGTTTCCGGAAAGGATTCCACCAACAAGGCGACCTCTCGGGCTGATCCCCGGCACCGGTTATGAGCAGACCGCGGTGCGACTCGCCAAGGGCGATCTCCTGATCCTATACACGGACGGCGTCACAGAATGCAGCTCAGCGTCGCGGACTGGGCGCCGCGTTCTCCAAAACTCACGAACGGTACGAGAGCGATGCTCCTCAGCAGCTCTAAACGGAAGGGGCGATCGTCTCGCCAACCATGCTGGCTTACCCTCCTGACGTTGCCAGCGATGATAGGCTTTGGGAACCACTGAGTCAATAAGAGAGGAGCGCAGGAGCGCAGGTGCGAAGAGTCTTTCGAACATTGGTCGAACCTCCTGTGAGATGAAGATTCGACCAGTATGAGGATCAGTCGCGGAACCCTTCGGAACAATTGTCCCAGGCGTGAAATGGCCTGAGAAGGCCAAGTCGTTGAAAAACGCTCGGTATGGCCAGCACACGAGCTAAC
>Ga0335083_10003105_pt1 | contig 21673 bp, 17 predicted proteins | sample Lox_Sample_42_FD_206716 | JGI IMG/M metagenome (GOLD analysis project Ga0335083, IMG submission 206716) | Soil microbial communities from Loxahatchee National Wildlife Refuge, Florida, United States - Lox_Sample_4.2 | ecosystem: Environmental > Terrestrial > Soil > Wetlands | place: USA...
CGCAGTAGGAGTGGGTGTTGGACTTGGGCTCGGACTTGGGCTCGGACTTGGCGTGGGCTTAATCCAGGAGGCGGCTATCGGCACCTGGATTAAAGCTGCTACGTGCCCGGCGCTTCCCTGGGCCATAGCCGGAATCGCTTTGAATTGGCCGCTCGAGGGATCGAAAATTTCCGCGCTCGCCTGCGGTTTGTAGGTGGGACTGAAGCCACCGGCGATCAGCACTTTGCCATCGGGCAGCAGCGTAGCCGAATGGCCGAAGCGGCTGACCCCCATATGCAGGAATGCAACAAACCGCCGCGCGATGGGATCGTAAATTTCGGCCGAGTCGTCGTGCCCGCCGGTGATCAGCACGCGACCGTCTTTGAGGAGCGTTGCCGTATGGCCGGCGTGACCTTCTTTCATTTTTGGCCCGGGAATGAACGCGCCGGCCTTGGGATCGTATAGCTCCGTCGTGTCGAGAGGGGCGCTTCGTGCGGATAGGCTGCCGCCGGCAATCAGAACGCGGCCGTCGGGCAGCAGCGTTGCAGTATCATAGATGCGGCTTTGGCGCATCGATGCGGTTGGGGTGAACTTGCCAGCCGCCGGATCGTAGAGTTCTGCGCGGCGCGGCCCGCCGCCGCAAACGAGGACCTTGCCGTTGCGGAGCAGGGTCGCGGTTTGACCGTAACGCTCGTTAGCCATCGCGCCGGTCTCGGTGAAGCTCCTGCTCTTTGGATCGTACAGTTCCGCCTGGGTTTCGCCGCCGCCGATGATCAGCACCTTTCCGTTGCGCAAGACGGTGGCTGTGGGTTCATCGCGCGGCGTTTTCATGCTGGCGACGGCTTTGAAGCGCCCGTTTTGCGGATTCAGGGTCTCGGCGGAACGGAGAATCCACGGCATCGGCGGACCCGGAAACGACAACAGCGGCACTAGCACCGTGTCCACGCCGCCCACAATCAACACTCTTCCGTCAGGCAGGACTGCTCCAGCGTGTCGGTCGCGACGCGCTGTCATCGGAGTAGTCAGTACGAATCTATTGGCGGCGGGATCGTAAATTTGCGCCGCATCCAGAACCGCAGGGCCTTCCCCGGTGGGCGTTTGCACCATGCCCGTGCCGCCGGCGATGAGAACCACCGGCTTTAGCGCGGGCGTTGGCTTCGGCGACGGCGTTGGCGACGGCTTAGCTTTGCGCGAGTGGCGAAAATGCTGTCTGCGATGCGTTTGTTGCGCTCGTGCTAAAGGATTCGCGATGAGCGCGGCGGCGACAGCTATTGCGGCCAGCCAGAGCGCCGGCCGGAAATTGATATGTGCTCCAATTGCAGCTTTTGGAATCGCGCCACGCAGCCGATGACTACTACCTGATCCTTCGGTTCGCATCGACTATGCTCCGGACTCGTGGCTGCTGCGCCGGGCGCCGGCGCGATCCGCCTGTGGCGCCGGAGCGCCGTTGGCAAGGTTCTTCGCTGCCACCCACGCGTCTTCACGCGCCGCGACTTCGAGCGGAAGGCCTCGCGTCTCATCGATAAATGCGCCGAAAATTGCGGCGCTCGGGATGCCGAGCATGGCCAGGTAGCGGATGACGTCGGTAAGGCCGCCGAGCGGCCCGATTAGCGTCGCGATCAGCACCTGCGCGACGACGGAAAAGGCGGCAGCGGTAATTGCTTGCCAGCCGATCATCGTGGTGCGCAGGGCAGCGGGCAGCAATTCGGTCACCGCGGCGTTTGCGCCGACCGTCATCACGGCGGATGCGACTTTGAACCAGCAATATGCCACCAGCAGCCACGTCAGCGGCCACGTCAGGCCGGCGGGCGGGCCCCAATAAAAGGCCAGCGCACCCAGCCAGCCCGCCCCCCCGACATACATCACGGTTGGCACGCGACCGAAGCGCTCCGAGCTCCATGCGCCCACAAGAAAACCAAGCATCCCGACCACCATCCCCGTCACAACGATCAGGCTCGCCCTCTGCGGGTGCAATCCGATAATCGAAACCGCGTCGAAGTAGAGCCAGCCGTTGACTGCACTGCCGGCGATAGTGTCGAGCGCCGCGCATGCGAGAAGCGTGATCGAGCGGCGCCGGTACAGCGGATGAAAAATATCGAAAAAGTGGCTTCTGGCGACGGAATCGGTCGATGCCAGCCGGGACCATCGCGAGTCAACCGGCAGCATCCGGGCGATTGGCACCGCCATGAGGATTCCGGCAACGCACGGCGCCAGCAGCCAGCGCCACGAATATTCCCATTGGAGCAGGAACGGAATGACAATGTATCCGAGCACCCCGCCGATCGCGCTGGCGCAAGCCGCAAAGGCCTGGCCCTGAGCGCGCTGCTCCATCGGAAGCTCCTCGGCGAGCAAAACGATCGCCGACGAAACCGATCCGCCGAGCAGCGCAGAAATCAGAATCTCGAAAAGCGCAAAGAGCTCCGCACGACGCGTCATGGCGGCGAGCAGCGAAAAGACCGGGGCGAAGAGAAGACTTATCAGGATAATCCGGCGGCGACCGACGCGGTCCGCCAGCCGAGCCAGAACCAACGTGCCAAGCGCCGAAAGCGACATCCAGGCGAACAACTCGGCGAGCCGCGGCTGGTTCAAAGCGAAACTCTTTGCGATCCACGGCGAGGCGACGCCCACGATCGACAGGCTGTAGCCCTGGTAGATGAGCAGCGCGACGATCGCGGCGATAATCGTCGGGCCCGACCGGCGAGAACAATCGCGGGTCTGCACGCTCTCAGACTGCACAGTCTGTGATCCAATTCCAGTTGAAACCATGCGACACGTTGCCAGTCAGCCGTCGGCTCACGCTAAGGAGCATAGCGACCTTCGCAATTTCGCTTCCAATCATTACCCGGATGCAGCTTGCGATATCGGTTAACGCCTCGACCATCTGGTATGACGATTTCGGGCGGAGTGCCTAACACGGACGAAGAATTCGTCATTTAGCGCACGCGATACAAAGGCATGTCGATTGCTCCTAAATCACCCAAAATCCGGGAAAATTTTTACTCGGCTGGATCTCAGCAGGTTAATCATGGATTCCGACGATATCCCTTCCGCCCGCTCGCCATTGCTCAGGTTTCTTTCCTTCGTCAGACCACATCGCAGGCTGGTGCTGGGTGCGGCTCTGACCGGGATCGGCAAGTTCACGCTGCCACTGGCATTCCCGCTCGCGTTTAAGTACGTCATCGACGTTTTACTGGCCTCGCCTTCGAAGCTGGACGGAATCAATCTCACGATCGATCGGTGGTGCGCAGCAGTCGATCGAATCTCTGAAGCCGCGCCGAGCCCGGAGCACAAACTCGCGGCGTTGAGCGGCGTGCTGTTGCTGCTCTACGCGGTGCAGTCGATCGCCAGCTACTATCGCAATTACTGGGCCGGAGTCGCGGGCAATCGGCTCCTGTTCGAGCTGCGATGCCGCCTGTTTGCGCACCTCCAACGCCTTCCGCACACTTTCTTCGATCGCAATCCTGCGGGCGCGATTGTCTCGCGCGTGCTGAACGATGTGCAGCAGGCGCAGGAACTGGTAAACTCGGCGTTGATCGATGTCTGGATGGACGCCGTTTCGCTCGGCCTCGTGGTTCTGGTGCTGTTTGCGATGGATTGGCGCTTGGCGCTCGTCGCGATGTGTATCGCACCGGCCTGGCTGACGTTCATGCGCCATTTCGCGCCGCGCATCAGAGCCGTCAGCCATCGTGTGCAGGAGACTCTGGAAGACATATCGGGAGAGGTCCACGAGCGAGTGACTGGCGCTGCCACGGTCAAATCGTTCGGACGCGAGGAACACGAGGTTCAGCGCTTCACCGAGCGAAGTGAGCACCTGTGCGAGCGCACCATCGACAAGGTAAAACTGGCGGCAGTGCAGGAGATGCTAATTCAACTGCTGACGCGATGCGCGCCGGCAATAGTAGTTTGGGTCGGCGCCCTGATGATCATCCACGGCACCATTACTCTGGGCACGATGATCGCCTTTTTTACTTACCTAGGCTTTTTATATCTTCCACTTGAGCGCTTTGCGCAGTTTTCTATCGTGGTCTCATCTTCGCTCGCGGCAATCGAGCGCATCTTCCAATTTATGGATCTCAAGCCCGAGATCACGGACCATCCATTGAGCCGGCCGTTCGCGGTTCGTCGAGGGAGCGTCTGCTTCGACCGCGTCGGTTTCTCCTACCCGGCTCGCAACGGCGCTCCTGGACGGAACGCTTTGAACGAGATCAACCTGAGCGTGCCGGGCGGTTGCAGAGTGGCGCTTGTCGGCCGGTCGGGCGCGGGCAAAACCAGCCTGGCGAACCTGATCCCGCGGTTTTACGAGGCAACGACCGGCCGCGTACTAATCGACGGCAAGGACGTTCGGCACTACACGCTTAAATCGTTGCGTGACAGCGTGAGCCTGGTAGCGCAAGACGCCCTTTTATTCAGCGCCAGCATTCGCGATAACCTGCTGTATGCGCGTGCCGATGCGACCGAGTCCGAACAATACCAGGCGCTGGAACTTGCCAATCTGCTAGAGTTCGCCAAGAGCCTGCCCGCAAAACTGGATACGATTATTGGCGAACGCGGGGTGAAACTGTCCGGCGGACAGCGCCAGCGGCTCGCGCTCGCTCGAGCATTTCTCAAGGACTCGCGAATCGTGATTCTCGACGAGGCGACCTCGGCGATCGATTCGGAGTCCGAGAATCTGATTCACGAGGCGATGGAGCGTCTGATGGAAGGGCGCACGGTGTTTCTTATTGCTCATCGCCTGCGCAGCGCGATCAACGCCGAGCTGATCGTCGTGCTCGATCATGGCACCGTCGTAGAAACTGGGACTCACGCCGAGCTCCTGGCCCGCCGAGGCACCTACGCGCGGCTCTTCACCGAGCAGCTTCGCGGGCTCGCGCCGGAGCCGGCGCATGCGTCGGGAGATCTTCGGTCGACGATGCAGGCATAGATGATGCACGCATAGATAGATTGTTCTGGCGATCTCGGTAAAGACATTCGCGAAGGGGGACTGGCTTGGAACATTCGGAAGGCCGAAGGGCCGCTATTCGCCTTCCACCACATGATTAAAATTGAACCAGAGGAGAAGGATTTTGGATACGATGACTAACGGCGACAAACCTACCACAAGACCGGCAGTTCCGCGGTTGCGCATCGCGCAGGTCGCGCCGCTATATGAGAGCATACCTCCCAAACTCTACGGCGGTACGGAAAGAGTGGTCTCCTATATAACCGAAGAACTGGTGCGCCGCGGTCATCACGTGACCTTGTTCGCTTCAGGCGATGCGCAGACCGGCGCGGAACTGGCTCCCGGATGCCCGCAATCATTGAGACTAGCCAACAAGCCGGAGCTCGGTGTAGTGCTTCAGCTTCCGATGCTGACCGACGTTTACGATCAGGCGTCGCGGCGCTTTGACGTTATACATTCGCATATCGATTTCTGGAGCTTTCCGTTTGCGATGCGGAGCCCTGTCCCGACGATCGCCACGATGCATGGACGGCTCGATGTGGAGGAGATCCATCCGGTCTACGCGCGGTATCGGGCCATACCGTTGGTATCGATCGGCGAGGCCCAGCGCGCCCCGCTGCCTCGAATGAACTGGGTCAGGACCATCCATCATGGCATGCCGCGCGACCTTCTGCGCTTCAGTCCAGGGCCCGGAAAATACCTGGCATTTCTGGGCCGCATCTCACCTGAGAAGCGCCCCGATATCGCGATCGAAGTCGCCCGTCGCGCTGGAATCCCGCTCAAAATCGCGGCCAAGATCGATGTCGTCGATCGCGACTATTTCAACGCCGTTATCAAACCGCTGTTGTCGCCGCCGGACGTGGAATATATCGGCGAGATAACCGATGCGGAAAAGAGCAATTTCCTGGGCGGCGCTCTGGCGCTGATGTTTACAATCGATTGGCCGGAACCTTTCGGCCTTGCCATGATCGAGGCGCTCGCCTGCGGAACGCCGGTTATCGCGCGGCCCTGCGGCTCAGTGCCCGAGGTAATCCGTCCGGGAATCGGCGGCTTCATCGCTGACCGCGTCGAGGAGCTGGTCGCGGCCGTGGGTAAAGCGTCTCATCTCTCGCGCGAAAGGTGCCGGCAAGAGTTCGATGAGCGGTTCACCGTGGAGGTCATGGTCGACCGTTACGAAGAGGTTTACCAGCAGCTTATCCGACAGAACCGGACCAAGCCGTTCGGAAAGCCCAAAGAGATCCAGTACCGAGCTGGGATTCCCCAGCCGCGCGCTGGGGTTCGCGAATCCGGGCTGTGAAACGTCAAACCGTCCGGCGTGCCGCGCCCGACCGACATGCGAACACAGCGGGCCGCGGGCGTGGTCCGCGCAAGATCCTTAAGGTCGGCGCCGACTTCTACATCCTCGCCTCCGCGCTCGCTTCGCGCCGGCACTCCCGAGTGATAGCCGATGGGCAGAGCTTTGCCGTCTTCGATGTCGGCGGCGATATCTTTGACTATACGAGCGGCGGCGCGCTCGGCTTTTTTCATTGCGACACGCGTTACGTAAGCCGCTTCGAGCTCAGAGTGCATGGGAACGCACCTTATCTGCTGAACTCGTATTTGAGTGACGACAATGCGCAACTGCGAATTAACCTGACCAATTCGGACCTGCGAGGGCCGGACGGGACGATTCGGCTGCTGCGCGATTCCATTCAGATGGAGCGGAGCTGGGTGCTGTCCGGCGCGACAATGGTCCATCGCTTGCGCCTGCGCAACTACGCGGACGCCGATCTGGACGTGCCGATTGAGTATTTGCTGGAGGCCGATTTCGCCGACGTTTTCGAAGTGCGCGGGGTCGCGCGCGAAGGTCGCGGCAAGACCCTGGAACCAATCCTCAAGGAAACCGGCCTCGAATACCGCTACGACGGCCTCGACGGCAAACGCCGCTTCACGGAGGTTACATTCGACATCAAGCCGCGAGCGCTCAGCGCCAGGCGGGCCAGTTTCCGGGTGCGTCTCGCGCGCGGCGAGTCGGCGGTGCTCGAGGCGCGCATTCGGGGCGGCTCGGAGCCGGCATCCGCGGGCGTGAATTGCCCGGCGCCATCGGGTTTCGACCAATCGCTGGCTATCCGGCGAACGGAGATCGAAGCGTCCCGAGTCGCGTGGGCGCGGCTTTCCACCAGCAACGAGCTTTTCGATTCCCTGCTCAAACGTTCGCAGGCCGATCTGCTCTCTCTCATCTCGCGCGACGTGCACGGCGGTTTCATGATGGCCGGCATCCCGTGGTTCGCAACCCTGTTCGGCCGCGACAGCATCATTACCGCGATGGCGATCCTGCCGTTCAATTCCGAAGTCGCCGCGTTCACCTTGCGCGCGCTCGCGGCGATCCAGGGATCGCGGATAGACGAGGCGCGCGACGAGCAGCCGGGCAAGATCGTGCACGAGATCCGCGCGGGCGAAATGGCCGCCACCGGGGAAATTCCCTTCGCTCGCTACTACGGCAGCGTCGACTCGACGCCGCTCTTTCTCTGGCTGTTCGCGCGCTGCGTCAGGGTCACAGGGGACCTCGCCTTTGCCGAAGAACTGTGGCCGCACGTCGAACGCGCGCTCGATTGGATCGAGCGCTGGGGCGATCGCGACGGCGACGGATATGTCGAATACTGCCGCGAGACGCCGCGCGGGCTGGCAAATCAGGGTTGGAAGGATTCCGCAGACGCGATCTCTCATGCGGATGGCGAGTTGGCGCGAGCGCCGATCGCACTTGCCGAGGTCCAGGGTTACGTTTACGCGGCGTATGTCGGCGTCGCGCAAGTCGCCTCGCAGCTCTCCAAGAGCACGATCGCCGACCGCCTCGAAGAACGTGCCGCGGCGCTTAAGCATCAATTTACCCGCGATTTCTGGCTCGAGCCCGAACGCACCGTGGCGCTCGCCCTGGACGCCGACAAGCGGCCGTGCCGGGTGATGGCTTCGAATGCGGCGCACTGCATGGCCGCCGGGCTGATCGACGTCGAACATGCCGCGCATCTGGCAGAGCGGCTGTTCGAAGACAAGATGTTTTCCGGCTGGGGCCTGCGCACCCTTGGCGCCAACGAGCGGCGTTACAACCCGATGAGCTATCACAACGGATCGGTGTGGCCGCACGACTGCGCGCTCGCCGCGATGGGCCTGGCACGATACGGCTATCGCTCGGCCGCGCTGCGCATTCTCGGCGGTCTGTTCGATGCTTCCATCAATATCGGGACTGGAAGCCTACCCGAGTTGTTTTGCGGTTTTCCGCGCGAGCCGCAGCTGGGCCCGGTGCCCTACCCGGTAGCCTGTTATCCCCAGGCCTGGTCGGCTGCGAGTCTCTTCATGATCCTTCAGGCCGTCATGGGCATCGAGGTCAATGGCCGCGAGCGGCGGCTGACGATAGACTCGCCGACGATTCCACCCTGGCTCAACTGGCTACGCATGGACAATCTGCAAGTCGGCGACGGTTCGGTTTCAGTGATGCTCCAGCGAACGAGCGATGGCGCGTCCGCCACAGAGATCCTGGAAAAGTCCGGTCACGTTACGGTCGAAGTATAGGACCGGCCGCGTACTCTGACTTTCCGCTTTCTGTCAGTCCGTTCCTGGTCTGGCTCAGGATTCCCCGGCGACCGGCCGGACGGGCTCTGCAGTGGCTCGAGTACCGAAGGCCTGTCCCGCCATAGCGATTAGACTGGATCCCTCGTAGTGCAAATAGACAATTGCCGCCGGTGTTCCGGCGATAAGCAGGGACAACGGTCCCGCGATTCCCCAGCAGTGGGCCGCTATCTCGCCCGCTGCCGCCACCAGCCCACACGCGATTGCAAGCCTGACCCCGGGCATTGTCGCCGCAATCAGGTCGCGCGCCACAAGCCCGGTGAAGCGGCAGCATACGTATTGAGCGGCAAGCGCGCTCACGAGCTCGACTCCGCTGACGGCCGCAACCACGCCCAGCAATCCAGTGCGCCGCGACGCAACAACAGCCACGACCATCAATATCAGGCGTAATCCATTGAGATGTATATCCAGCGACGGATACCCTTTGGCGAAATAGATCGAGCTGATGGCGACGGTTAGTCCGGCCGCAATCATCCCCGCCGTCAACAATCGCAGCGGCAGCGCTGCGGCAATCCACTGATGGCCGTAGGCCGTGCTCACCAGATCCGGAGCGGTTACCGCCATGCACACCATTATCGGTCAGATGATGCGCGCGATTGATCCGAAGAAATTGGTGTAGGATCGAGCCAATTCCTCGTCGTCGTCCTGCAATTGGCAAAACGCGGCGTAGGTGACACGGCCGGCTACTCGGTGAAGCCGATCGGGAATGAAGCGCAATAGATCACGCGCCATTCCATACAGGCCCAACGGCCCGCCGCCCAGGATGCGTCCGATCAGCAGATAGTCAGAAGTTTCCGAAGCGGCTTGAATGACGCGGCCGCCCCAGATACTGAATGCGAAGCCGGCCAGGTCGCGAGCAGCCCTCATTCGCGGCATGCCAAGCGGGATCCCGGCAAAAATCCAGATCGTAAGACCCTGTGCCGCAAAGCGCGCCGCCAGTCCACCGACCAGGCTCCAGCGCGGCTGGTTGTACAGCACAAGCGCGAGAGCGACCGAGAGAAACGCCGCCTCGGCCAGCACATCGGCCCATGCCAGCGCGTCAAATCTGAACTGCCTCTGCAATTGCGCGCCGCTTACTGTCGATGCCGAGTTGATCAGCAGCGGCAGGCACAACAAGCGGAGGCCGTCTTTGAGCTCAGGCATATGCATCCACCGGGCAAGCAGATCGGCGGCGGCAAACATTGCGCCGATCCCGACCAGCGCAACTCCGCAACTCAGCCACCATGCCGTGCACTCGTGCTCGTGCGTGATGTGCTTGCGCTGTATGAGCGCATCGGGGATGCCGCTCTCGAGAGACATCCTCACGATTGCGGTAATTGCTACCAGCGCCTTGAGGGAACCGAAGTTAGACGGCGTAAGGGCGCGCGCCAGCACGACCAACCCGCTCATCCGGATACCCTGGGCACCGAACTCGGCGAGCGTGTTATTGCGCACGCTGCGCGCGAATGCCCGGGAGACCTGCTCCGCGCGCGCTTCCTTCAGAATCTCATCCACAGGTTGCCCGCCAATGCCCGCTGAATCCGGCTTACGGGCGAGCTTGTCGAATGTTCTCGATTTCGCGCGTTACGGTACCGGGGTAAGAAGGCCGGTAACGCGTCGAGAGCGTATCGTTCGAATTCTATCGGCTGCGCTCCGGCAATCTGTATTTGATCTGCACGGTGCAGCCGAGCGGCGTCGGGGCCATCGTGGGCAATCAGTCCCGTGCCGGATCAACGCCGCTTCTTCATTACACGCCTGCGCTTGGCTGATCGTGCTTTCCATTGCGGTGCAGCGGCGCAACGACAGTCATGGGAACATGCTTGGCGGCCTTTGCGCCGCCGTGTGCGAATTCGAGGATCATCCCGGTCGATGATTTGCGAAACACGGAGAACGCCTCTTTATCGTCGTCCTCGGAGACCAGGAGCAATCGCCCGCCCATGGCCAGGTTAGCGCACTGGACGCGAAGCGCCGCTTTCATCTGTTCGTCGCTGAAATATTTCGCGTTCAGCAGGTTAGCCACCTTGATCAGGTTCGGCCGATCGCCCCTCCACGGAGCAAAGAGATCGTATCGCTCTATCGTGATACGCGGATCCCGTGATGCCAGCTCGATCAGGCTCGGCTGGATGAGCAGCACGTCGCGTGAATCCTCGACTTTGCGCGCTCCCGAGAGCAGCAACCTGGCGATCGAGGTCAGCGGAAAATGGGCACTTTTCATCTCGGAATAAACCAGAAACCGCTTCGATGCCCGCAATACGCAGGTCCCGTTTCGATCGAAGAAGTACAACACTCCGTGGCGATCGTGCCCGCAGCAGGTCGATAAATTGAGGTCCGTTACAAAGAAACGCCCGAGGTTCTCTCCGAGTTCCCGAATCAGGTCGAGCGAGGTGCTGCCATCCGATGCGCCGACGTCAAGCACCACGGGCCGCTGTCCTTCGTACAGGCGCGACATGAGCCTGTTTGAATGTTGGTGGCGGCCCGGGCGCGTTGTTTTGAACGTGACGCCGAACTGCAAGGTAGCGATCGCGCGTGAAAACGCGGATGGCGGCAACTGGGAGGATTCGGCACTCGCCAGCGGCCGGGGATCGTGAAACGCGAAGGATAAACGGGAGAAGCGGGAGGGCCAGCCTGCTTCATTCAGTTTGATGGGTAGCCTCATTTGTTATTCACCGTCGAACCGCGTCTGCCCCTGCAGGGACAATGTGTAGCCGACACATGCTCGCGGGATTGTCGCTCAAATGCCGCATTGCGCCCACAAAAAAGGCCGCACATAGTCGTGGACCAGGTTCACGCCCAAGCCAGGCGCGTCGGGAATCGGCATTTGGCCATTTCTGACATACTTTTCCGGCGCGTAATCGACGAGCTGAAAGTGCTCTATCGATCGATACGGATACACTTCCTGGATCATGAAGTTCGCTATGCACGCATCAAGGCTGAGCGCCGCGGCTGTGGAAACCGGGCTCGCGCAGATATGCGGCTGAATCCTCATGTTGTAGGTCTCGGCCATCGCCGCGATCTTCTTTGCCTCCATTATTCCGCCCGTGTTGCCAATATCCGGTTGCAGAATATCAGCCGCATGGCTTTCGACTATTGGGCGGAAGCCATAGCGGGTATAGATGCGCTCGCCCAACGCGACAGGAATGGCCACGTGTTCGGAGAACTTCTTCAAAGCGGCGACGTCGAAGGGATCGACCGGCTCTTCCACGAACAGCAGATCCAACTCCTCGAAGCGCCGGCACAACCGGATACTTTCGTCGGTAGTCAAGCCGCCGCTCAGATCGACCATGATGTCCACGTCGCTGCCCACCGCCCGCCGCACAGCCTTGACCTTCTGGAAGGCAAGCTCGGCGAAAGATCGGTCGACCGACCGGCGGGAGACGTGCCGGATGCTCCCTTTCTCGTTCGGGATAGCCAATGGGTAGCATTTGAGCGCCGTATAGCCTTCGCTGAGCGGACGTTCCGCGGCCCGCGCGTAGTCATCGGGCTTGACGCACTGATATGACCAGCCATTGGCATATACGCGGACGTGATCGCGCAATTTTCCCCCTAACAGCTCATACACCGGGACTCCCAGCGCCTTACCCTTGATATCCCACAGCGCCTGCTCAATTGCGCTGATGCCGGCAAAGACGATCGTTCCGCCGCCTTTGGCCCAGAACGAGTGGTCATACATCTCGGTCCAAAGCTCTTCGATCCTGGCCGCATCTCGGCCCAGGACCAGCGCCTCGACGAGATCCTTCACCATCCCGGCCGCGCTGGTACCTCCTATCCCGTAGGCCACGGCTGCCTCGCCGACGCCGACGATTCCATCAGTAGTCAGAAGCTCAACCAGCACCGGATGCAGGCTGCCTATATTGACCAGATAGATTTTGGCGGCTGAGATTTTCACGGCACAGCAGAAATCTTCGCCGCACGAGCCTGGTCTCGCGGCGCTGCATCGCAAGGCTGAAGCCGGCCGGCGGACATCGTCGGCGCGTCTTTCAAACCGTTGGATCGCTCGGGCAGCGCCGGCGGCGTCCGGGCGGCACGCCGCTCTCTGCGCGCCCTGGCCGCGTCACGCAGGGCGCGCTTGGCGTCCATCATCCAGGCGGCCGCGAACGGCAACGGGTCGTCGGCTGCGAGGAAGGTCATTTCCCGCACGCCGCGAAGCGAATTTATCCAACCCCCCAGTGTGAACTTGCCGTCGCGCCAGTAGCGGACAGAGGAGAGCAAATCCACGTCTTCGACTATCCATTTGCGGCCCTCGGGAGCGCGGGCCGGAGTAACCGCCTGTCCGGTCATGTCCTGGTAAAGCGCGCGCACCACATCCATCCCGTTGTCATCCACGAAAACCCGGAACATCGCGCCCACGCGCGGATTGATGTCGTTAACCTTGTATTTGCCGTCACGGGTGTCGTAGCGGTAGCCGATATCCAGTGCGCCGCGGTATCCGATTTCCTTCATGAACGCGAGCGTGGTTTCTTCCACGTGGTCATTCTTTGCGCACATGGCCAGGGTGGCCTGCCCGAAATAAGGAGGGAAGTTCCGGAGCTTCCTCCCGGTAAAGATCACGCGGCATTCGCTGTTCCCATCGAAGTAGCCGTTGAACGTCCAGGTCATCTCGTCGGCGCCGGGAATGTACTCCTGGAGCATTACATTCGGGGCGGCCGGATTTTCGACCACGGCGTACCGCTCCAACAGCTCGCTCTCGGAGTTGACGATCATCATCCGCCAGGGCTTGACCCCGGGGACCAGGTTATAGATTGGCTTCAGCAGAATGGGGAAACGCGCGGTCTTCAAATATTCGACCACGTCGTCGCGGGATCGTGGAAACGCGGTCTCGGGCGTGTCCACATTCGACTTCTTCGCGAGATGGTACATCTGCCGCTTGTTGCATAGCGAACGCACCAGGGCCGGATCGCAGGCCGGGAATATATACTTGTCGGCGAGCCGGCCGGCATGCTCGGCCACGAACATCGCGCCGATGTCGCTCGTCGGAATGAGTAGCGCGCGACGGCCGATCGTTCGGCCGACTTCGTCAAGGAAGTTCAACGAATCTTCTGCCGGCGCCTTGTGCAGATCCCAGATGAATTTCCCGCAACAGTAGCGCGAAGAGAAAGTCGGCGAAGCCCGGTCGGCGTCAATGCCGTATACCTTCACTCCCGCACGTCCCAACGTTCGGGTAATGCCGATTCCAACGTGATGATGACAAACCAGGATGACGACCGGGGTCGACGTATCTTCAAGCATCGTGGATGTCTCTCCCGGCCGCTGCCGGAACCGCGGAAGCCCGGAAGCCTTCAATCACCACTTCATTGTTTTTGAGCGCGCAGGGCGCGTTCAGATCGGCGACATGTTGAAGGATGAACTCAAGGTCTTCGAGCTGGCCGCTGTCTCTCAGATATTTGGCGCTCTTGTTGGCCGTCCATGTATCCACCGGCTGGTTCTTCCAGCGGTTGACGATGTCCAACGTATTGCGGTCCGCCGCCTGATAGCCGAGATCCATCAAGTTCTCGGCCAGCCAGGCGCAGCACATCTGATCTTCTTCCCGGAATTCGCTGTAGTTGCCCGCCCCAATGACGGCGATTGCCGAAAAACGCGTCGCCAGGTAAGCCGCCGTGGAAAGATAGTTTCTCAAGCACGCAAGAAAGGCGGCCTCGCAGCGTCCGGCCTCGTGACACAAGCGGGTCCCGGAGGAAGACAGCAGCACCAGCGGCCGCTCGATATCAGCCCTCGCCAGCAAACGCGAAGGGCTATTGTTCAGATGAAACCCCGGCGGCATGATGCCGCGCTGTTCGCCGGCGAGCAAGGGATTGTCGAGCCCGCCGGCGAGGCGCAAGGCGGCGTCCATGGTGGGCACCGGAAAGCATCGGCGTCCTGCGGCCACGGCGGTGACGGCCGTGGTGGTGGCGCGAATCACATCGATAGCAACTACGGCATAGCCATTACGATACGCTGCGACACTTTCCGGAAAACAATCGATAACAACGGTGTTGCTCATCTAGGCCGCCTTCTGTGCTTCGGTGCGGGGCCGCAGATTGCTCTTGTTGAAAGCGTCGGAGTGGAGTCCTCGCCGGTAGATTTCGACGCGCAACAGCTCTTCCAACCTTACGTTCGAAAGATGGACCGGGCTCCCAAAATGATCCAGCAAAGCAAACTGGCTCGACTTATTGGGCGCTTCGAAGGTGACGACCCCGAACCCAAATGCATGGGCGAAACGGTCGGCGAGGGATTTGTTCAGACAGCCGTCCGAGTTGAACAGGCCGACTCCCTGGGCGGACTCCCGTGCTTCCACAATCAATTCAACCGCGCCGGCATCAAGCCATCGCTTTCCCTGATCGACCAGTTCATCTATGACCTCGGCGTCAAACGCACCTCCATGCTTTTTCCCCAGTTCGAACTGGACCTGGAGTTTTCGCTGACAGGCCATCGCGACGACTTGTGCGGCGGGGAGCGGCATGTCGGTAAAGCCCTCGCCGCATTCGATCCTCGTAACGCCGAGGTCGGCGCAGAGGTCAAGGTAGGCCAGCAATTGACCCTGCGCGACAGCTATCTCGAAAGGGCCCCCTCCGGTCACGGTCGGCACATTATGCGCCTTGGCGTAAGCGATCTTTTGCCGGATCACGGTTTCGTTCGCGATCATCCAGCAAGCCATCGAAATCTTCAGCAGCGACATCAGATGGCTGCTTTGCCTCAGATGACCTTCGAGGGTGATGGGGTCATAGCCGGGATCGAAAGGGCTGGTCGATGGCGGTATCGGCGATACCCCGATGAGCTCGAGAAAATCTTTCGTGTGATATTTTTCTGGAATCTGCATGAGTCCGCCTCCTCCGAACCGGCTGCAATTAACGGTTAGTGCCAGAAGCGTTCATGCCACCTGAACCCAGCGTGGCGTATTTACACAGCCAAGATGGCAGCAGCGCTGCCCATCGATCATCGGAATGTCTGGGTCAGCGGCGTGCCAGCTATAACCGTGAAATAGCCAGTTGTTGGTCGAGCAAGCGCTATGCCACGGTCAAAAGCTGTGAGGCACCGACGGCTCTGTTGGATAAATCAACCGTCCGAACGATGCCGGTAGAGGACGCTTGGTAATTTATTCACCACCATAGGGAGATCTTGCACCGAGAGAACGCTTGGATCGCGATGGCGAGGCGATTAGGGCTTGAAAAAATTGAGGAATAGATCTTTCTGTACTGGCACCATGATTGCTGGCCTTCTTCCGTCTGCGTGAGAGCGAAAAAGCCCACAATGCTCAGACGGATCTTATGACGGATGCACGCCGAAGCCCGCTCAGGCTACGATAACGAGAGCGCTAGCAACGTCGTGAGCCTGCAGCTGCGGCCCTTCAACGAGCACGAGGCCTTGTGGCGGGACTTGGTGAGCGCATCGGGCGAAGCCACGCTTTTTCATCGCGACTCATGGCTTCGGCTGCTTGCACGCGTTTATTCGGTATCTCTCTGGATCGCCACGCTCAACAGGAACGGAAAGATCGCTGCAGCGTGCGTGTTCGCACGCGCGCCTTTGTCTAGGCGCTTCATAGCCCTACCCTTCTCCGACGCATGCGCCCCGCTCGCGCGAGAACCTGATGCGGTCGGTCCGCTGCTCAACGCGCTGATAGCTCGAGACGGGTCACCTTGCTCGTACGAGATTCGGGGAATTAGCGGCGACGCGCCATGGCTGACCGTGGAATGCTTCGTCAACTGGCGCCTGTGCCTTGATTCTTCGCTCGGCAAAGTCGAACAGCGGTTGGCGTCGAATTTTCGCCGCAATGTGCGGCGCGCGTCTCGGCATGCGGTCAGCATCGAACATGGAAACTCGATCGAACTGCTTAAAAGATTTTACACGATGCAGCTACAGAGCCGCAGGCGACTGGGCCTTCCGCCACAGCCGTGGCGCTTCTTCAAATCCGCCCAGGAGATTTTCGCCGCGGAAGGCAACTTCGAGGTCTGGATAGCTCGCATCAGTGGAGAGGACGTCGCGAGCGCGGTTTTTCTGCGCGACGGCGACGTGATGCATTACAAATGGGGCGCCCGCCGAGCTCACGATGAGTCCTCTGCAAACCATTTGCTCTTTTGGAGCGCGATCGAAGAATTTTCCAGCACCGTGCGAATCCTGGATCTCGGCCGCACTGATATCAGGAATCAGGGGTTGATGCGGTTCAAAAGAGAACTCGGTGCGAGCGCAACTCCACTTCCGTCAGCCTTTTATCCGCGCGCGCCAAGGCAGGTGAGCGCAGAGGCTTTGACCGGCGGCTTTGCAATTGTCGCCAAAGTGTGGCGCCGGATGCCTATTTTTGCGACAGCGCTGGCCGGCCGCCTCGTGTACCGGTTCCTTATGTGATCGTGTCTTAGCGGATCGCGGGACAACGTCGTTATGGCGAGTTCAGCCGAGAGGTTTAAACTTCATGGCTCGCGTTTTGATCATAGCCTATTCCAACTACGTCCGTGACGGACGTGTAAAGCGGCATGCCGAAGCCCTCGCGCTTCGCGGTGATCATGTCGACGTAATCTGCCTGGCAGACGAACAGTTGCGCTCCGCGAACGGTGTGACAACCATCGGGATCGAGATGCCGCGGTACCATGGCTCGAATCGCATTGCTTACATTCGCAGCTATGCGAGATTTTTCCTCTCCGCCATGACTACCGCGCTTCGACTGAGCCGCATACAACGCTATGACGCGGTGATCGCTTGTTCGATGCCGGACATGGTCGTGCTGTGCGCGGCCCCGTTGAAGCTTTTGGGTACCCGCGTGATTCTCGACATTCACGATACAATGCCAGAATTGTATCGCGACAAGTTCTCCGACAACCGGGGAGCACTCGGCGCGCGCCTCCTCATGCTCGAGGAGCGAATGAGCGCATGGCTCGCCGACCGAGTGCTGGCCGTTCACGATCTTCACCGAAGCCGCCTGGTAGCCGCCGGCATCCCGGCAGAGAAGATCAGGGTGGTCCTGAACTCCCCGGATCTGAAAATCTTTCATCCGGGCGCGCTTCGCCTCACGAATGGCCGTCCAGGCTTGACCCTGGTGTGTCACGGCACAATAGCGCGCAGGCTTGGACTGGACATCGCATTCAAAGCACTGGCGCTGCTCGGGCCCGAGGAAAGCGCGGTGCGGCTGATCGTCATAGGCCGCGGCGACTACCTGGCAGAAGCCGAGGCCTTGGTCGCCGCCATGAAGCTTGAGGATCGTGTCTCGTTTGTTGCGCCCGTTCCGATTGAAGATTTGCCCGCATTGCTCGCACAAGCCGACGTGGGCCTCGTTCCCAATCGGCCCAGCGCGGCAACTCATCTCATGCTGCCGGTCAAAATGCTTGAGTATGCGACGCTGGGGCTGCCGATAGTCGCCGCGCGCCTGCGAACGATCGAGCGCTATTTCGCAGACAATGCAGTACAGTTTTTTGAGCCCGGCAACCCCGAGTCCTTGGCCGCAGCGATCAGGGAATTGCACAGGAATCCCAGGCGGTGCGATGAGCTTGCGGAGCGAGGGTCGGGGGTTGCGGAAACGCTCAGCTGGAAGCACCACAAAGACAGATACTTTGACGCTATCGATTCCTCGGCAAGATCCGAGCTCGGCACCAATAGCGCGTCCTGCGCGAGAGACAACCCGGCTCTCCGTGAGCATCCCTGAATCCGGGGATCCATCCGGCTGGATCGAAGCTGGCGACCGCTCTCACGGCGTTTTGCCAGGTTGGCGATTTTCAAAAACCATTCTCCGAAGGCGCATATCCCCGGAGGCGTCCGCGTCTTACTAATAGTCTGCGACAAGGCGGCGCGATGTGTGCACCTTCACCGAACGACAGTTCAACTCGGACATGACAATGACGTTAATGTCGCTGTCTCCGGGGATATACACCAAGGTGACCTCGTCGCCATGAACGTCGGCCAGGCGGCCGCCGACGGCGAAGCAGTTCAACCGGTCTTGGCACACCAACATTGACTCGCCGAAGACGTTTGAGTTTTTCGTAACCACAATATATATTCATAAATTCCAGGCACTAAGGGCGCACAATAAGTGGTCCCACTTCAAGGCGTGCTAGCGGCGCGAGTTTGACTCTAAGCACGAAAAGATCGACACGTTGCATCAGGAATTAGCCGAAGGAGAATTCCTGATGCGGCGCTGCTTCCGCAAGTTTCTTCACCTTTCCAGCGCGGACCGCTGGCTAACGATTCGTAGCCTCCTGGCATTAGTCACTGCCCGCGCGGCGCTCGGGACGGTCAGGTTGGCACATAGACCTATGCCACTCGACGCAACCCGAAAGGTCGTCGATCTTAGCCAACGCCTGTTGCCCGCGCCGGCGCTGAGTGCACCGGCGGAGCGCATTGCCTGGGCTGTAAAGGCAGTTAGTGAAAATACGCCAGGACTCGGAAACTGCCTGGTGAAAGCCGTTGCATTGGAATCACTCCTCAAGATGGCGCATCATGCCTGCGCGCTTCGAATAGGCGTCGCCAAGAAGCCGTCGGGCGAGTTCCTGGCCCATGCATGGATCGAAAAGGACGGCGGAGTACTGCTTGGCGAGTTCGAGCCCGGGTCCCTCCAACCGCTTACTGCACGCGACCGCACCGCGTAACTGCTTCACGGCCGGATAGTTACTTGAACGAAGCTTGAAATTACTTTTCAACCGTGCGGCCAGCCTGACCGCGCCGGCGGCTTATGTCGATCGTTGCGGCCTCGCTTTAGTATTCGGGCTCGCGTACAATTCAGATACTAACAGGCCCGCGATGAGCGCTCCCGAAAGTCTTACCCGCACAAGCCCGTTTTCCTACCGTTGTAACCGATGCATGTCATGTTGCTACGATGCGCATATTGCGCTCAATCCTTAGGAAATCACTCGGCTTGCCCGAAGCGTGCAGCTCAGCACGACCGAATTCATCACACGTTATCTGACCGACGGGGGCATCGTTCTTCGCAACCGTGACGGAGGCGCGTGCATCATGCTGGGCGATGCGAGCTGTAAAGTGTACGCGGACCGACCGTTAATCTGTCGCACTTATCCGCTTTTGCGAACTCTCGGCGCGAATGGTGAAGAGTACGTCAGATACAAACCCCTCCCGACATCGAGCGGAGCATATGGTGAGGACGGAACCGTGGCAGGCTTCCTCCAGACGCACGACATCGCTGCATTCGTCGCGGCTAATGACCGGTACTTCGAACTCCTCCAACGAATAATCGCCGCGCTCGCTCGCCTGGCCGGTTCGACACCCGAATTCTTTCCGGTCATCCGACAGACGATCGAGAATCACTGCGAATGTGTCGCACAGAACACGCCCGAACTGATCGATGTCGATCACGTGGTGAACGAGTTTTGCCGTAATAGCGCAAATGCAGTACCCGGTGTCATAGACGATCTGATCCGGATGCACATACTGGCGATCGAGGAGAAAATCACCGCGTTGGAGGAAAGCCGGGCGGTCTGCAGCGTGGCGAGTCGTTCCACCACCACGGTGAAGGCTGGCACGATTAACCGCGAAACACTAGAACTCTCTGCATTGGCGGGGGCGCTTGACGCGGCAACCAGGGCCCGGGTCGGGCTTTTACTGGCTGCCGCGGTTCTGGGCAAACCGACGGAACTCGTCGATGAGAGAATTTACGGATCGCGATCCCGCACGCGCGATTGATCCGGTTATGGCCTTGCTCGGCCGCACTCGCTGTTTCGTCCGAACATTACCTGGTGCCAAATCTCAGTGCCGATCGCTGTCCACACCGGCACGCCATATTGCATGATCCCCTTCTCGTAGCATGCCATGAGGCTGCTCAGAGTCGCCTTGAGCTTCGATTGATTTACCCGCCCGTATCGAACGATATCCAGATTGTCCCATGCGATTTTCCGGCTGTTGAATTTCACAGATTCAAGAAAAGGCTGAGCAAAGTCGCCTTTGCTAATTCTAGTGCGCACGACTTCCGGCAGGATTCCCTGCATCGCGTTTCTCAATATCAAACGCTCCATGCCGAATCTTTGACACTGATCTTCCGGTATGGCCCAGGCGAACTCCACGATCCGTCGGTCTAGAAAAGGATGATGCAGCTCAAGACTTGACCGCGAGAACCAATGCTCGAACCGATCCATGGTCACGGCCAACTCGCCGTCATGAAAATATTCGTAAAAGTCACGGCGGGCGAGGTTACCTGACCTTCCTGTCCCGGGCTTCGGGTTGAGCCGTTCTTCGAGCGATATGCGCTTGGCGAATTCTGGATTGATCCAGTCAGGAAAGGACTGCGTATGCCCAGCGGTCATGTGGGCCATGCGCTGCATGATGGTCGGCAGCAGCGGCAAGATCGCGGTAGATATCAGAATTCGCGAGGCGCTGAGCTTTCTGCCAATTCTAATCGGAGACTGGGCGGCGGCGATTTGTATTCGCCGAGCGAGCGCAAACAGCCTGCCTGAGCGCAGCAGGTCGGCGTTGTAGGCCGGGGAACCGCCCAGCCATTCGTCGCCGCCTTGGCCGGTGAGCACTACCCGGCAACCTCTGCTGCGGGCCAGGCGCCGCATACCAAGCATGCTCGCGGTATTCGGATATTCCGAAAAGTCTCTGTATTGGCCAACCCCCCTCGACGTAGTCGATTTCGCTTGGCGGGGTCAGCGTCAAAAGATTGGTGCGTACCCGTAACAGCGGTTTCAGCCGACCGTCAATTACGTCCGGGGAACCAAACCGCCCCGCAGTCGAGCCATTCTTACTACCGGACGCTGGTAAACGCGCTGTCGCAGGAACTTGATATGGTATCGGCGAACAACCGGAAAAATTCAGCCGATGCGTCCCTTCCCATTACGTTATCCGACGCGGGCGCAGGTTGGGGTTCACGCATCACGAGACCCGCTCAGAAAGCGCCCTCGTTGGCCGGAGTGTCGGGCGCGGGACGTCCAAGCAAAGCGCGGATCAACCGAGGCCCCTGCACGAACGCGAGCCTCGCCGGATGAAGCACATAGTAGAGCGCGAAAAACAGCCGCGGAAGTTGAACGTATCGCCAGTCGTCGATCGTTGGCGCAAGCGCACGAGCGGCCAGATAACTGATCCCGCCACGGAACGACTCGATCGCCAGCGTCGGCACGATCCATTCCTGCAGGACGTTTGCGCGCGCGCCGATATTACCGAACATACGCTGCTTCACCTCGGCGGCCAATCTTAGAATCACCCTGTCGTTGCCCTCGAGTGCGATCAGATTTTCCGGTACGGCCCCGCGCAGCAGATTATGCGCCAGGT
>Ga0335083_10003106_pt1 | contig 21671 bp, 20 predicted proteins | sample Lox_Sample_42_FD_206716 | JGI IMG/M metagenome (GOLD analysis project Ga0335083, IMG submission 206716) | Soil microbial communities from Loxahatchee National Wildlife Refuge, Florida, United States - Lox_Sample_4.2 | ecosystem: Environmental > Terrestrial > Soil > Wetlands | place: USA...
CGACGCAAACCGGTTGGCGGTTTTCACGAACACGGCCGCAGGCCGGGCGTGAATGCCCAGTTTGTTGGCGATGGTGAGCTCCTTGGTGAGGAACTGCAGATCTGCCGTTTTCTTCGCACTCATCGGTTTGCTCATGCTACACTAGATGAAATAAGTTAAATTTCCAGCTATTTTTGCGCCGGCGGCGGCAAGGCATGGCCAGGGACCATGTGGGCGATCAGCCGCTGGTTCAGGTCCTCGGCGGCATTGTAGCCGGACATTTTCAATTTGGTCTGGAAGGCGGCGACCTCGATCAGCCGTGCCAGATCGCGTCCCGGCCGCACCGGGATCACGATGTGGGGAATGTCCACGCCCAGCACCTTGACGTATTCCTGTTCCATGCCGATGCGGTCCACCTCGCCGACCTCCTGCCACAATTTGAGGGTGATGACCAGGTCGAGGTTCTTTTCCTTGCGAACACTTTTGACGCCGAACATGGCGGCCACATTGATGATGCCAATGCCGCGGATTTCCATGTGATCGCGGGTCAACTCGGCGCTGGTGCACATGACCTGGCGGCCGTCCAACAACGTCACCTTGGTCACATCGTCCGCCACCAGGCTGTAACCGCGTTCAATCAGCGCGAGGACCGCCTCGCTCTTGCCAATGCCGCTTTCGCCCCGAATCAGCACGCCCACGCCCAGGATGTCCACCGTGCTGCCCATTTCCGTGCCCCGCGGCGCGAACATCATTTCCAGCGCAAACGTGGCAAAGTTGATGAACCGCATTGTGACCAGCGTCGTATGAAAAATCGGCACGCCCGCCTTGTCCGCCGCCACCAGCAGTTCGTGGTCCGGCCGGAGGTTGCGGCTGAACACAATCCCGGGAATCCGGTAGGTGAACAGGTCCGCGTAACGGGCCTCGCGTTCCGCGCGGGAGAGTGACCGCAGGTAATAGGTTTCGGCATTGCCAAAGATCTGGATGCGTTTGTAAGCGAAGTAGCGCGTAAATCCGCTCAACGCCAGGCCGGGACGATTGACCGTTGGCTCGCGGATGATGCGTTTGAAGCCGGTCTTACCGGACAGCAGGCGCAATTGCAGCGCCTCCGCATGCTCTTCAAAAAACCGTGCAACCGTGACGGGTTCGTGTGCCATATTTTTTCAACCGTGATTACGATTAAGAAAAACCGCGGGCGCACCCGACAGCATTGTGCTCATTATCTTAATCATAATCCTGCGCTTAATCTTAATCTCATTTTACAGGTTAAATTCCGGTCCCAGGTAAATCTCCCGGGCCTTGGGGTCATTCGTCAAAAATTCCGAACTGCCCTCCACCAGCACTTGACCCTTGTGGATAATGTAGCCGCGGTCAATTAATTTCAAGGTTTCCCGCACATTGTGGTCGGTGATCAAAATGCCCAGCCCGCGTTCCTTGAGTCGGCGCACGATTTTCTGGACTTCGTAAACCGCAATCGGGTCAATACCGCTGAAGGGTTCATCCAGCAACATCAGTTTGGGGCTCGTCACCAGCGCCCGCGTTATTTCCAGCCGCCGCTTCTCGCCGCCGCTGATCTGGTAGGCGCGGCTCCGGGCCACCGGTGTCAAATCCAGTTCCTGCAACAGGTACTTCAGCCGCACGGCGCGTTCGTCACGCGACATTTTGCACGTTTCCAGAATCGCCAGGATGTTTTCCTCGACCGTCAGTTTCCGGAACACGGAGGGTTCCTGCGTCAGGTAACCGATGCCCAGCCGGGCGCGCTTGTGCATGGGCAGACGGGTGATGTCGCGCGCCTGAAATTTAACCGCGCCGGCGTCCGGTTTCAGGACCCCCACGACCATGTTGAAGGTCGTGGTCTTGCCCGCGCCGTTCGGGCCGAGCAAGCCGACGATTTCACCCGCCTGCACATTCACCGAAACGCCGTCAACCACCCGCCGGCCACGGTACGCCTTCATCAGCTTCTCCGTGGCCAGCAGCCGGCCGTTTGCGGGTGGCGGGGTGGATTCCATTCGCACTTAGAAAGTTTTTGGCGGCCCGGTCGATTTGTGGGTGAGATCCGGTTTTCCCGGCGGGAGATTCGTGTCCAAGGCCGGCGTATTGGTCGCGGGCGGAGGTAAATGGATCTGCCCCGCCACCGCATTGGTCGCCAACGGCGGCAAATTGGTTTGTACCGCCGCCGCATTGGTACCGGCCACCGCGCCTTCGTGGGTTTGATTGAAAACCATTTTCGGATTGGTCGGCACCGTTAAACTGTTGTGTGCGCGGTCCCAAATGATGACCGGGCCGGTCAGCGTGATTCCTTTGTATTCCGCCTTGGCATCGCCCGTGAGCGTGACAGTCTCGTTGGTGACACCGTCCTGGACGGCATAAACGTAGACGGTCTTGTCGCCCGTCGCATGCATCTTCTCGCCTTTGTCATCGGTGGCATCAATCACCACGTTGGTTTGCGCCACGATGTTGGTGACGCGCCCGCCGGCTTGCGCCAGGTTGGCGACCAGCCATTCACACCGCAATTTCAGGTTCGCGGAGTCCACGCGCACGTGCTCGCGATAAATCACCGTCGCCCCGTGCTCGGTCTGCTGAAAATCGGCGGGGCCATCGGCTTCAATCACCGTCTCCGAACTGGCAGGCGGTTTGGCGGCGGGGGCGTTGGTCGTGACCAGCGCCAGGATTTGGTCGATGGCATTTGTGTTGGTGTTGGTGTTCGTCTGCGCGCACAGCGTTCCCGCACCCGCGAGGGCGGACAAGGCAATGTAATAAAATATTTTCACAGATCGGTCTTTCTCTCCGGTCCGAATTTCAGCACGGTCGAAACCCGGTTCGAGATGGTGAGGGCGGAATCACTTTGCCGCCACAAAAAACCTTCGCCGGCCACGCGGATTTGCCCTTCGTGGTATTGCACCTGCAACGGTCCGGCGGAACTTGCGGTGCCGCCCAACTGATCATAAATGCATTCCGGGGCGCTGACGACGATTTCCGGTTTGCCGTCGGGCCCGAACGTTTCGAGCTTGAGCTGTTTGATGGCGAGCAAACCGCCCGGCATCGGCTGGGCTTCGGCGCCGGACAAACGCGACTTGATTTGCTGCTGGTTCGGCGCCGGATAATACTCCACTGACGTGAAATCACTCGCGTGACCCAATAAATTCGTCTGCGCACGACTTTCCGCAGCGGCAGAGAATAAAACCATGCCGGCACTCAATGACACCGTGGCCAATGACATGTGACACTTAACCCAAATCATCACGCGCCGCACGGAGTTTTTTTTCTTGTCACCTGTCACATTCGATAATGTGTAATAATGGCATCCCATTTTCCCTGCGCCTGTAAAATCATTTCCGCTACTTCCCGGATCGCGCCGTGGCCGCCGGCCGCGCGGGTGACATGATGCGCCGCGGCCTTCACCTCCGGACGCGCGTCGGACACTGCCACGGCCAGGCCGGCCCGCGTCAACGGCCCCAAATCCACCACATCGTCGCCGACGAAGCAGACGGCGCCCCAGTCCAGTTTCGTCCGGCGCAACAGTCCTTCCACGGCACCGGTTTTGCCCACGCGATCGCCTTGCTGAACGAGAAAATCAATTCCCAGTTCAGCGGCCCGCGCCTTTGTGACCGGCGAGGGCCGGGCCGAAACCCAGCCGACCCTGAGGCCGGCCCGACGTAAAAAAATCAGCCCCAGGCCGTCACGGATGTTGAACCGCTTGATTTCCCGCGCGCCGCCAAGGTAGACCGCGCCGTCGGTCAATACTCCGTCAACGTCGCACAGGAAAAGCCGGACGGCTTTCAGTCGGGAGACGAGAGACGAGCGACGAGAGCTTTTCTTGCGCTCGACGCTCGACGCTCGGCCCTCGACTTTCTTGTCACTTGTCACACGTCACCTGTCACTTCACCACCGCGTTGAAAACCTTCAGGCAGTTCCGCAGGAGCGCGGGCATCTCGGCCAGCGGAATCATATTCGGCCCGTCGCTCAACGCACGGTCCGGATTCGGGTGGGTCTCGACGAACAGGCCGTTGGCGCCGGCGGCCAGCGCGGCGCGGGCCAGCACCGGCGCAAATTCCCGCTGGCCGGACGATTTGTCGCCGCCGCCGCCCGGCAGTTGCACCGAATGGGTCGCATCGAAAACCACCGGGCAACGGAACTTTTGCAGGATGGGAATCGAACGCAGGTCGGCGACCAGGTTGTTGTAACCGAAGGTGGTGCCGCGCTCGGTAACCAGGATTTTGTCCGCACCGGCCCGCCGGGCTTTCTGAACGACCTGGCCCATTTCCGCCGGGGACAGGAACTGGCCTTTTTTCAAATTCACAATCTGGCCGGTCAGGGCGGCGGCTTCAATCAGGTCCGTCTGGCGGCAGAGAAACGCGGGAATTTGCAAAATATCAACGACTTCACCGGCCACGGTGGCCTGGGCTTCCGTATGAATATCGGTCAAAACCGGCACGCCGACCCGGGCGCGGACTTGGGCCAGGATTTCCAGACCGGATTCCATGCCGACTCCGCGAAAGGATTTGGCGGACGTGCGGTTGGCCTTGTCGAAGCTGGCCTTGAAAACGTAGAAAATGCCGAGCGCGGCGCAGGTTTTCTTGAGAGCGGCGGCCACCTGCAGGCACAACTTTTCGCTTTCAATTACGCACGGCCCGGCAATCAGAAAAAGTCGGCGCGGCGAATTGAGGTTTTTCCAGATGGCAGCATCGTTGAGCACCCGGAAGTTGTAACAACGAACCGAAGGAAAGTAAATGGCACATGCCAGCCCGGCACCAACAGGAGAATCATCCCTTGCAGCCTGTCCTCAAATCAGGCCACGGCTTCATATCTAAAAATTCCATCTCCAACGATAACCAAAAACTTCGACCGAATCATCGGCGTGAAATGCCGCTGAAAACTCCCACTTGCCAACCAGCAAATCCTTCCGCCAAAAAGCGAAACCCTTCTCGCTTGAAAACGCCGGCTGTCCAAGTCTTGCGTAAACATCCTGCCGGCTCATGCCAGTAGTAACATCGCTCCAAGCCCGTGGCGGTCTGCTGGCGAGGACGCCGAGCACCGCCAAAACCAGAGCAACAAGAATAAGTGCTCTCTTTTTCATGCAAACGTTCGATGTGGCCTGACAGAATATGGCCGGCTGGTATTGCAGTCTATCCTGTTTATGAAAACGACCTTATTCGTGCGTTGGTATTTTGTCTGCAGCGATTCCGTCTGGACTGCCCGTTTAAAACCTTGTTTTCCTGGAGGAGGCGAAGTGACGAGTCTCAATTTTTTCCGGTTCTGAAACCGAAACTAGAGACTCCTCACATCGTCTCCGGCTTCATTAACGGGCTGTTAAAGTGGCAGTTCTCCGGTTTGAGCAAAGGCCACAACATTGTGGCTCCGTTAACCCTTTCAACGACTCAGCTTAGCGCCCCACCGAATACGTCGCTCCTGGCGGGGCTTGGGATTTTTTAAGTCCGGCTTTCTCCATCCATGCCAGCCGCGACGGGCCTGGAATCCATGTCAAGAGCACCCGCATTAAACCCGTGTTTTGTTTCTGGCTGAATTCAGCCGCGCTTTCCTTTTTCCGTCCCGCGTGTCAATCGCAAATCGTAAATCGCCAATTCTAAATCACCGTTCCGTGCGGGATGACGGCGTTTTTGGGGATGATGACGATGCCGTCGCGGATGAAGTAAAGGTCGTGATCCAATTTGTCGGCTTTGCCGGCGGGCGAAATGGTCACGTTGTTGCCGATGCGCGCATTCTTATCAATGATGGCGTTCTCGATTTTGCAGTTGGTGCCGATGCCGATCCGCGGTTTGCCCTCGCACTCGTGCATCAGCACGGATTCCTGGGATTCGTAATAATCACTGCCAAGGATGACCACGCGGTTCAAGTCCGTACCGCTGCCGACGACGGTGCGCAGGCCGACGATGCTGCTGTTGATACGCGCCTGATTGATGATGCAACCGTCGGAAATCACCGCGTGATCAATCTGCGCGCCATTGATTTTGGAGCCGGGCAGGTAGCGCGGGCGGCTGTAAATCGGCGCGCTCATGTCAAAGAAGTTAAAGCGCGGCAGTTCGGTGACGAGGTCGAGGTTGGCCTCAAAAAACGAGCGGATGGTCCCGATGTCCTCCCAATATCCCTGGAAGATATAGGAGAAGACCCGACGGGTGTTGATGGCATGCGGAATGATATGCTTGCCGAAGTCGGGCAGGGGATTATCCAGCAATTCGCGGACGAGCTGGCGGTTGAAGACGTAGATGCCCATCGAGGCGAGGAACAACTCGCGTTCCCCTTCGATGCCCAATTTGGGATACCACTCGGGCGGCAGCCGCAGGGTATCCTGTACGGCGGGGTCGTTCGGCTTTTCCACAAAACGCGTAATCCGCCGGTCCTCGCCGATTTGCATGATGCCAAGTGAACGTGCGTCGTTGCGGACGACTGGAATCGTGGCCACGGTGATGTCGGCGCCGGCCTCGGCATGCTGCGCCATCACTTTGCGGTAATCCATCCGGTACAACTGGTCGCCGCTGAGGATCAGGAGGTAATCGAAATCGTGGCTGAGGAAGTGAATCAGGTTTTTGCGAACCGCGTCCGCGGTGCCCTGGTACCAGGAGGTATCGGTGAGCGTTGGTTGTGCGGCCAGGATATCGACGAAACCGCTGTGGAAAAAGTCGAATTTATACGTTCCGGAAATGTGACTGTGGAGCGAAGTGGAATTGAATTGCGTCAGGATGTAAATGCGCCGGAAGCCGGAGTTGATGCAATTGGAAATGGGGATGTCCACCAGCCTATATTTGCCGGCCAGGGGCACTGCCGGCTTCGCGCGCTCCTTGGTGAGCGGGAACAGCCGCGTGCCTTGTCCACCGCCCATGATGACGGAGAGAACGTTGCTGACGTTGATGGTCTGGCGGCTGCTATGCAACATAAACCGGATGGCACCGGCAATATATTGCCAGTTGCCGCCTCAGGGCAAGCCACGGATTTGTGAATTGACTGGATCATTGGAATCGGAAAGCTTCTCAGGGAACCCCTCAACCAACCTCAACCTGAAGAAACTATGAAACGAAGACTTAGGAGTGTCAGCCCGCTCAAACTTGGAATCACGCTCGGGGTGATTTATGGCGTCTTGTCGCTCATCGTTGCCGTTCCGCTTTTTCTTGTCTTTTCTTTAATTGGCGCCGCCAGTGCGACCAAAGGCGGTGGCCCGGCATTTCCCGCGCTTTTTTCGGGCGTGTTCATTATATTTCTGCCCTTCGTTTATGCCGTCATCGGATTCATTGCCGGAGTAATCATGGCCTTCATTTACAACTTGGTTGCCAAATGGACCGGCGGAGTTGAGTTCACCACGGAAGAAGTTTCTTGAACTTCAAGCCTTCGGGCCGTCGCGCACGATGTAGGGCGCAAATTCGTCGTGATGATGCGGCGGGATGCGTGCCTTGAACCGGGCCGCCCGACCGCGATAATTGCGGGAGATGATCTGGCCGACGGCATGCAGGCGCGCAATCACTGCCGCCTGTTCGTGCGGCACGCGCAGTTCCAGAAATTCGCGCTTGGGCCGCAATTGCGTCCCGATTTCCGCGAGCAAGGTCGCCACCCCTTCGCCCGTCACCGCAGAAATGGCCACGGCGTGGGGAAATTTTTCCTGGAGCCGGTTCAACACGCCAACCGTCCCGGTTCCATTGCCGTTCAGCCGGTCCACCTTGTTGAGCACCATGATCGTCGGCTTTTCGCCGGCGCCGATTTCCCCCAGCACGGCATTCACCGCCTGGATTTGTTCCTCGGCCTTCGGATGGCTGACGTCCACAATGTGCAGCAGCAAATCCGCCTGCACGACCTCTTCCAGGGTCGCTTTGAAAGCCTCGACCAGCCCGTGGGGCAGTTTGCGAATGAAACCGACCGTGTCCGTCAACAAAACATTCTGGTTCGTCGGCAGCCGCAACCGGCGGGTCGTCGGATCGAGCGTGGCGAACAGAATGTCCTTGGCCAAAACGTCCGCGCCGGTAAGCGCGTTGAGCAAAGTGGACTTGCCGGCGTTGGTGTAACCGACAATGGAGGCCAGCGGCCAGAGACTGCGCTGGCGGCCGGCGCGCTGCGTGGCGCGCTGCCGGCGGACGAGCTCAAGGTCACGGCTGAGTTTGTCAATGCGTTCCTGCACCTTGCGGCGGTCGGCTTCGAGCTGTGATTCGCCTTCGCCGCCGCGCATCCCGATGCCGCCCGCCTGCCGCGACAGGTGGCCCCAGAATCGGGTCAACCGCGGGAGCAGATGCTGAAGCTGGGCCAGCTCGATTTGCAGCTTGCCTTCCCGCGTCCGGGCGCGCTGGGCAAAGATGTCAAGAATCAGCGACGTCCGGTCGAGAATCTTGCAGTTGAAGATGTTTTCCAGCGTGCGGCTTTGGGCGGGCGACAGTTCGTCATCGAAGATGACCGTATCCACGTCGTTACGCCGGCAGAACGCGGCGAATTCCTCGGCCTTGCCCTTGCCGATGAACGTGGCGGGTGTGGGTGCGTCCAGTTTTTGCCGTCCGTCGCCGACCACTTCCCCGCCGGCGGTGGCGGCCAGTTCACCCAGTTCGGCCAGTGAGTCGTGTCCCGCGTTTGCGGGATTGCGCGATTTGAATGCGGCACCCACGAGGAAGACCCGTTCGGGCCGCGTGTTTCTGGTCTCAATTAATGCTTTCAACGGTCGCGAAAAACATTCTACCACAACTGGGGCACGGTGCATTTGAAATTTTGGTGAACACGGCGCTTTACTTTTTGCCTCACTTCCGCTCTTTTCCGGTTCCTGAATTTATGAAAAAGACCGCCTTATTCCTGGCCCATATGCTGTGGTTGTCGTTGGTTGTGGCGCAACCACTTCCGAATGTTGAACTCAAGCCCGTTTTCCCCGGTTTGAAGGGCGAACGCCCGGTTTGGATGAGCGAAGCGCCGGATGGTTCAGGCCGTTGCTTTGTCGTTTATCAAGCAGGCAAAATTCTCGTCGTTAAAAAAGGGTCGGACGGCGGCGATGCCAAAGAATTCCTGAATATCGAAGATCGCCACCCTTATTTTGAAAACGAAGACGGCCTGTTGAGCATCGCGTTTCATCCCGGGTTCAAGACCAATGGCCTGTTTTACATTTATTACACGCAAAAGAATACGCCCGAACAGATGAGACAATTCCAGAACGGGCGCCCGACGAGTTTTCCTTATCGCAGCATTGTCAGCGAGCTGAAAGTGTCCGCCACGGATCCGGATAAGGCCGACCTGAGTTCCGAACGTATTCTTTTGACCGTCCCGGAGCCGTTCTGGAATCACAAGGGCGGTGAACTGGCTTTCGGGCCGGACGGCTTCCTTTATCTCGGCCTCGGCGACGGCGGCGCGGCGGACGATCCGTTTGGCAGCGGTCAGAACACCGCTGTTCTACTGGCCAAGATGTTGCGAATTGACGTGAACACGCGCAGCACGATCCGGGCGGGCTGGCGTGAACAACAACTGCCTTACGGAATTCCATCAGACAATCCGTTTGCCAAGGAACTCAACATGGCCTACGGCGCGCGCAAGGAAATTTACGCCTACGGCCTGCGCAATCCGTGGCGCTACAGTTGGGATTCCAAAACCGGCGCGTTGTGGGTGGGTGACGTCGGCCAGGATTTGTGGGAGGAAGTGGATTTGGTTACCAAGGGAGGCGATTACGGCTGGAGCATCCGCGAGGGCGCGCATCACTTCAAACCCGGCCCGGCCGGGGCGCAACTGATTGACCCCGTCATGGAATACGCCCACCGCACGAATCTTCAGCCGGAAGGAATGTTTCCCGACCACAGCATCGGATTGTGCGTGATTGGAGGTTACGTATATCGCGGGAAGAAATATCCGGCGCTTGACGGTGTTTATGTCTATGCCGACTACAATGTCGGCACCATTTGGGGTTTCCGGTACGATTACGACGCGCACAAGGTGACCGCCGAAGGCACACTGCTTCGGCAACCGAAAAACATCACAAGCTTTGCCGAGGATTTGGATGGCGAGATTTACGCGCTCACCCAGGGCGGCGGGATTTACCACGTTACCGTCCCGTAAAAATCTTAATTTTGATCATGCTCTTAATCTTTCTCGGGCGATGATGATTAAGAACAAGATTAAGATTAAAATTAAGCTCGGGAGGCTCAAATCTGAAAATCCGCCAGGGATTTCCCTTTGCGCTCCGCCTTGCTCAACACGCGCGCCTTCGGCGCGTCGTAAAGGACGACGGAATTCGGCGCGACGCTTTCCATCATGAACACGTTGCCGCCAATCGTGCTGCCCGCGCCGATGACGGTGTCGCCGCCCAGAATGGTGGCGCCGGGATAAATCGTCACGCGGTCTTCGATCGTGGGGTGCCGTTTCTTGCCGCGCAATTGTTCCACGTCCGACGTGGACTTCGCGCCGAGCGTGACGCCGTGATAAAGTTTCACGTGGTCGCCGATGATGGCTGTCTCGCCGACGACTGTCCCGGTGCAATGGTCCACGAAGAAATGCGTGCCGATTTGCGCGCCCGGGTGCAAATCCATGCCGGTGCGCGAATGCGCCCACTCGGTCATGATGCGTGGAATCAACGTAACATTTTTCAAGTACAGCTCATGCGCCAGGCGCTGTACGGCGATGGCTTCGACGAACGGATACGACACCAGCACCTCTTCCTTGCTTTTGGCCGCCGGGTCGCCGTCGTAGGCCGCCTCCATATCGGTCTGGAGCACTTCGCGCAGGCGCGGCAGGCTGTTGAGAAATTCCACCGTGAGACTGTGCGCCGCCGATCGCAGGCCTTTCTTCGGCAATTCCGGCGGCGGATTGTATTCGAGGGCCTTGTAAATTTCGTCCTCTAGTGCGCCCAGCACCGAATCGAGCAATTCTGCCGTTGTCACCTTGATTTCCGAGGAATGAATCGGCTTTTCGTCGAAGAATCCGGGGAACAGCAGCCGCAACAGATTCTGGGTAATGGCGGTGATGGCGTGGTTGGACGGCAGGTTCTTGCCATCCAAATGATTGATACCGCCGACGCGCGCATACGACGCGACCAGCTCATTCGTCAATTGGGTGACAGTATCCACGGGGAATCATTTACCACATTTCGTTAAAGCACGAAAGGGTTTTAGTTGAATCGTCATCCTTCTCCTCGTTCTCGTCCTCGATTTGTGTTCGATTACTGGGACGAGAATAACGTGCAGGAGGATTATCGTTCAGGACGCATTAAAAATGTTACCGAGATAAACCGGTTTGCGCGGCGGCGCGAGCCACACATGTCGACTGGGTTCGTCCCAACTCCAAAGACTCCCGTCAGCTGCAAGCGTGAACGTGAGTCCCCAGCACCGATAAAGTGCAACCCAGTCCGAATGATTTCCCAACCGGACCGGGCCCACAGACACAGGACGATTTTGAGTTGCGAAAGCCACTGGCCACTCCCAAAGCGTGCCATCGTTACGGAGTGCTGTAATTGACCAGAAACCAATGTAGTCAAACGCAACGGCTTGCCATTTTGAACCCTGACCCAGTTGAATTCTTCCCGTCGGTATAAATGTATTGTTGGTCCAATCATTCAAGAGGAGCCAAAGTTCTCCGTTTGTCTTAATGCCAACATCCGCCCATCCCTGCGACGTAAAGCGCAACCATCTACCACTTATGTTTGTAGACTGGAGAAGGGGATATTCAAAATTCCGTTTCCATTCAGCTGACAACTCCAAAATGCTTCCGGTATTATTTCTTGCGCAAACACCTCTTCGATCACCGGATACAAAGATCTCCGCCCAGTTGGATTCTGTGCCGATCCGCGCAGGCGGTGTTACCAAATCCAATTCTAGCTTTTGCGGAATTGTATTTGAAGCTTCGCGCCAGGCGTATGCATTCGTTCCCCAAACCCATAAAGTGCCGTCCTTCTGTAGAAGCAAAAATCCAAGCATACCGCCTGCAGCTTGCGACCAATTGGTATCTGAACCCATTCGAGTTAGTTGAAAAGCACCAGTCTGTAAGCGCCAATCATTCGAGGGATTCCACTGTCTTTGCAGGTGCCATAGACTTCCATTGGATTGAATGCCGAGTGTTTGATAACCGTCTGTAGCAACGGTGACCCAATTGGAGCCGCCGACGAACTCCGCCTGGTCCCATTTGGGTTCAAGCTGGTGCGTTGCGCGGCCTATCGCAAGCGTTCCCACCCACAACCGGCCGTCAGGCAGGGTGGCATAAAGAGTGTTCCCGTAAGCCGCAAACTTGACTTCGTTTGCACTGTGCAATCGCGCCGGACCATGCGGTGGACGGGTTGGTGTCACGAACTCCCAGGCGCGAAAATAAATTGAGTTCGTCAATATGAAGATCGTCACGAACGCGGTCAATATCACGATTAAATTACGCCGCCGAGATTTCCAGTTTTCATGCAACCACTTGAAATTCCAATACATCAGCCTGGCCAGAACGAAGAATAAAATTGGAATGCCCAGAAAAAGTTTGAGTAATTCAAGCCCGATGGGTCTGTTTGGCTGGTACTGGTGAAACGCCAAAAAGTTGGAGGCCTTCGCGACTTCGAAAAAATAGATCGCGAAGGCGGCCACCATGGCCAGACCGATGGCCTGTAAGGTCGTGCGCATGAGCGTCGACGCGTAAAACGAAATAAAGAAAATCCCAGCAGCGACAATAAATACGTAAAAATTAAGGCCATGCCCTCTTTCAACAACGAACGGCATTAATCCGCCGAGAACCAGGCTCAAAATCAGTCCAAGGAAGAATTTTACGAAGAATTGAGTGCGCCGTGAAACCGGCAGGCAAAACTGCGAATCGATGATACCGATCCGGTGTTCCTCGGCGACGGCCGCACTGCCGATTAGTAACGGCATCGCGAGCCAAAATGCCCAAAAAAGTTCAAGCAAGCCCGAGACGTTCCAAGCGGAAAAATTGGGATGAAATCTGCGGATAAGAACCGATGTCAGATGTAGGATGAATACAACCGTGGCAATCAGAATATTCACTTGCTGTAGCTGCAATTCTTTCCTGACTAGCGCGGAAAGCCAGTGGCGCCGGCGGTCGGAAAACGTTATTCGCCCCGAAATTGCTCTGCGTGATGGGAAGATAATTTCGCCACCGGTCCATTGGAGGTCTTGCGCACGAAGAAACAATCGCCGGGCCCAGAAAAACCCGGCCAGCGAATACACCAGGAATACGGCGGGCACAAAGTAGTCGTTGACCTGATCGGGCCAATGGAAATATTCCGAAATTGCAAAAACCATGGCCATGAGGATGACCGGCGTCAAAAGCGTGAGCCAGAATGCTTCTGAGATTCGGCGCAGCAACAGCGTCGTGCAAAGTCCGCCGCTGAAGAACACAAAGGCACACAGTGCTGAGAGTCCAACGTATTTCGAAATCGTCCAGAGCACCCGCCAATTACAGTGAAGATGGAACAAATGAAGTTCCCAGGAAACGAGCAGTGTCAAAAAAACAGAGGCGTATGCCAAAGCAAGTAGAGTGGTTTTAATCGTCCAGATCCGGTGACGTTCAATCGGCTGCGACAGAGAAAGCGTAAAAGTTCCAGAACTGAACTCTTGACCGAACGAAGCAATGCTCAGGAGGGTTGCTCCGAGCAGAAGGAACAATATATGTAAATCGATTGGTACGTCTGAAACGACGTCTCCAGCATTGCCAATCGTTAATAAAAAGGAGGCAACGGCCAGCAGCATTGCCGCAATCCACGCCGGCAGCAGCAGGCGGATTTCCTTTTTGACGAGCGGACTCATGCGCTGGCTTTTTTCAGAAGGCCCGAGGCCACAAAAATCTCTTCGAGCGAAAACGATTCGCAGTGTAGTTCCTCCGGCGAAAGCGACTTGAGCTTTTCCAACAACGGCCCGCTGTTGCCGTTGGCAAAGATTTCCACTTCGCGACCATTTTGTTTCACCTTCAGCGCGCCGGGCAAATCAAGCGGCGCCGGCGGTTGGCCAAATCGCGCGCGGATTTTCCGGAACCGGTCGCGCGCGGCGTCGGCTTCCATCGTCAGCAGTTCATGGCCTTGCTCGATGATGGTGAATTCGTCAATCAATCCCTCGAATTCGGAAATCAAATGCGTGGAGACGAACACGGTGCGGCCCGCGGGATCACCGGATTGGTAGGCGCCGATGACGGTCTCGATGAACTCGCGGCGAACAATGGGGTCGAGGCCGCTGGTCGGTTCATCGAGCACGAGCAATTCCGGCTCCGGACAAATCGCCCCAATCAAGGCGAGCTGGGTTTTCTGTCCTTTGGAGAGGTGGCTGGCTTTTTGATTGGGATCCAGTTGAAAACGCTTCAGCAGGTCGGCCTCAATATCCTGGTTCCAATGTCGTCGGAAGGAGGCAAGGTATTCCAGCGTGCCGCGCACCGTCATCCAGGGATAAAACGCGACGGCGTCGGGGACGTAGGCCAGCCGCGATTTCACGGCCACTTCATGCTTTTGCGGGTCGAGACCAAATACGCGCACCGTACCGGAGTCGGGCCGGAGCAGATTGAGCAGGCACTTGATGGTTGTGGTCTTGCCGGCGCCGTTGCGGCCGAAAAAGCCATAACATTTCCCAGTGTGCACGGTCAGGCTCAATCCATTCACCGCGTCCAGCCTGCCGTAACGACGGTGGAGGTCTCTGATTTCGATGACGGGAATTTCAGTATTCATGCGCATCCTTCCAATGCATTGTGGTGCTCAAGTCGGCCACAGAGCTTTCACCGAGACCGCGAAAGCTTCTCCCTCTCCGCACCCTCGGCGGGAGGGGAGAGGGCCGGGTTGAGGTGAGGTTTGAGCAATCAGTTGAATTCATTTTTCCTCCTTCGCTTTGCGCTCGAAGTAATCGAGCCGTTCCTTGACCAGGGCGAGAAACTTTTCGCGGTCCACCTGCAGGTGATGCGCCATCACCACCGCCTCATCAATTTCCGTGAGCAACAGCTTGTTTTTGACCTGCCAGGTGAACGGCGAATTGTTCTCCTTCAAAAAACAGCCCTTGCCGGGGAGGGTCTCGATGACGCCCTGGCTTTCGAGCTCAGTATAGGCCTTGGCGATGGTATTCCGGTTGACGCGAAGTTCCTCGGCCAGCGGGCGGATGGACGGCAGCGGGTCGCCAGGTCGCAAAGAACCGGACGCCGCCGCGTAGCGGACCTGATCCACCAGTTGCAGGTAAACCGGCTTGCCGGACTTGAAATCAATCTGAAACAGCATGGCTGAATTGTGTGTCATATGACTGTATGACAGTTGGTGATGGGTGTCAAGGAATTTTGGGAATGGGCGGCATTGGTAGGGCCGACCTGCTGGTCCGCCGGGTTTTGAAGTGAGGCGCGCGGCAACGCAGAGCTACCGGGGGTGGATGGCAAGCGCGGCTTCCACGACGCGTTCGACGGAAATGCCGTTCAGGCAACGGAAATCAATGGGGCATTCTCGCCGGAAACATGGCGAGCAGGGCGCGTCGGATTTCAACAGGTGATGCCGCGAGTCGCCCGGCAGGCCGGGTCCGGTCAGTTCGGGCGACGTACTGCCGAAGGGCACGACGACCGGCGTGCCGAGCGCAGCGGCCACGTGCATCGGCCCCGAGTCGTTCGTCAGCAGCACGCGGCTAAGTTTTACCAAAGACATCAATTCGCGGAGGCTGGTTTGGCCGGACAAGTTACGGATTGCGAATTGCGGATTGCGGATTCAATTTGGTTGGCAATGTCAGTGTCGTTCTTGCCGCCAAAAATCAGCCAGATGCAATTTGTCCGCTTCTGGATTTCCTTCGCGACGGCGATGAACCGTTCAGCCGGCCAGCGCTTGGCCGGGCCATATTCTGCGCCGGGGTTCAGGCCGAAAATGGGCTGTGTGATTTTATCCAGGCCAAATTTTTTCTTCACGTTTTCGACTTCCTCCGGCGAAACGAACAATTGCGGTGGCAGTGGTTCCGGTTTCGCGTCCAGCGCGGCGGCGAGATTTAAATACTCATGGATTTGATGCGCTGTAGATGGGGTCTTGGGTCTTGGGTCTTGGGTCTGGGAAATCAGGTTCTTGATCTCGGCGACGGACAATTTCCGCATCCTCATGGCTTCGGCGCGCGGCGGAATGGCCTGGGTCAGGAAGAAATTCCGCCAGGGACGGGCGTAACCGATTCGTCGGGGAATTCCGGCGAGCCACATTTCCATGGCTGAGCGCGGCGAATTGGGCAATACCAGCGCAAGGTCAAAGCGGGTGGGGTGAGCAGCCTGTCCCGCCCTGCGGTGATCTTCGCGAGCCGTCGTCGCTATGCTTTGACGCGCCAAGACCGGCTCGTCAGTAGCCTCGCCCCACCTGCGCAGTTTTCGTCCGACTGCAAAAATGCTTTCCCCCGGAACAAACGGAATCGTCTCATTCACCGCCGGATGGCTTATCCATAAATCTTTCAATTTTTCCGGTGTCAGCAACGCGACATGCGAATCGGGAAATGTTTCGCGCAATCGCATCAAGGCAGGTATGGTCATCACCGCGTCGCCCAGCCAGTTGACGCCGCGAATCAAAATTCGGGGAGCAGATGGCGGATGGGAGGTCGCGGATGGAGAGTTCATTCATCGGGACCGGCTTTTTCAACGTTCGACTGCAGACTGTGGACTGCGGACTGTGGGCTGGCAACTTTAGTCGGCGCGGGTTTCCATCGTTTGTGGACCCAGAACCAGTTGGCCGGATCGCGGCGCACGGCGGCTTCATGCAGCCGGAGCACATCCCGCATAATATTTTCGACCGACCGGGGGTGGCCATTTTCGTGCGTGGGAATTTGTTCACCCAGTTCCACCCGCCATTGGGCCAGGCCAATGCGGAAGCAGACCCCGGCATAAAGTTCACAATGGTAGCGCAGGGCAAAAATCGCCGGCGCCGGATTGGTGGAACAGTCATGTCCCAGAAACGGCAGACGCAACCCCTTGTCGCCTCCATGATGGTCGCTCAATAAACCCAGGATAATATCGGGGCGGTTCATGGCGGCCCGCAACAGCGGCCCGTCGGTGCGACGCTCAAAAAACAGGCAGCCGGAGCGATTGCGTAATTTTTCCATCAGGTGATTGAGCGCGGGCTGGTTCAGGGCCCGGTAAGTCGTGGCGCTTTGATAACCGCGGACCACGTCGCTGACCCGCGCGTACAATTCAAAATTGCCGAAATGCCCGCAAGCATTGATCACGCGACGCGGTGGCGAGAGACGTTCCAGGCCGACATATTCCAGGTGCGGGCGCAACTGATCAAAGCTCATGCCCATGGTTTTGACGGCGCCGGCGTAATTTTCACCCAGGCGCCGGAAATTTTCTTTCGCCAGGGCGCGGATCCCGTCCGGTGACATTTCACGGCCGAAACACATCGTCAGATTATTCAGCGCCACCTGCCGATGCCGCGCGTCGAGCCAATACGCCAGCGTGCCGCCGGCGCGGCCGAGGCGCGCGACCCAGGTCAACGGCAGTGCCTGCAGGAGTGCGACCAGCGCACTGCCGAACCAATAAATCAATGTGTTCATTTTAGCGGAAGCAGATTTTACGGACGCAATCCTGAAAGTCGTTAGCGCCGCTGACGATCTGGATTTCGACGCGCATGAAATAAATCGGCAGATCGCGCCGGTCGATTTTGGGGAAGCGCACGGCGTCTTTTTGGGTGGTGATGATGGTGCTGGCCTGGCGCTTTTTGCCGCGGTTGATGACGTTGAGGATTTCCTGCTGGGTAAACCGGTGGTGATCGGCAAACCGTTTGGAATAGACCAGTTCCGCACCGAGTTGGCCGAGGCTTTTCTCAAAACTTTCCGGCTGGGCGATGCCGCTGAGCGACGCGACCTTGCGCCCCTTGAGAAAATCCAGGCCGATGCGTTCGCCGGTAAAAACATCTTCGAGATACAGCGGATGATGAACGCATTCGATTACCGCGGCGTCAGGGTTTAATTCCATCAGCCGCTGGCGGAGCCCGCCGGTCTGGCCGTCGCTTTTGGTGATAAAGATGGTATGGGCGCGGGCGAGGTGCGACGGCGGTTCGCGCAAGGTGCCGCGAGGCAGCAGATGTTCATTGCCGAACGGCTGCTGTCGGTCCACCAGCACCACGTCATGGCGACGTCCGCGCAGGTCCCAGTATTGAAAGCCGTCGTCCAGCAACAACGTGTCACAGCCGTATTTCTCAATGGCGTAACGCCCACTCTTCACCCGGTCCTTGTCCACCAGCACGATGACATCCTTGAGATTGGACGCCAGCATGTACGGTTCGTCGCCGGCCATTTCCGAATCCAGGAGGAGCGATTTGCCGTCGGAAACGACGCGCGGCGGCGTCTGGTCTTCGCGCAGAAAAATTTTGTTCAGGAACCAGACGTGGAACGGCGGCGGTTTGGAGCGATAACCGCGGGACAGGATGGCGACATTACGGCCGGCGTCGCGCAGTTCGCGCGCGAATTTTTCCACGACGGGCGTTTTGCCCGTGCCGCCGACGGTGAGATTGCCGATGGCGATGACCTGGACGCCGAGGGTTTTGTCGCGAAAGATGCGGACGTTGTAAAGCCAACGGCGCATTTTGACACCGACCTGAAAGAGTTTGGAACCGCCGAACAAAAAGCCGCGCATCAACGCCGCCCGGGTGTCGCGGCGTTCGCCGGAAATGACCTCGAGGGCGAACGTTTCAAGACTTTCAATCCAGTCCCGGAATCTTTCACGCATTGCGGGCGAGTGTGCCAAGACGCCACGCGCGCGGCAAGAATTGGCGTAGCGGCTTTCGGCAGAAAGTCGCACTCTTTCAATGGCTGAAGTTTGCGGCGTTCTGCCAGGACGCCGCTACGCCCAATGGGTGCTTTTGCAGAAATTAAAAGCCCATCCGCGAAATTTCCTTTTCCAGAGTCATCTGGAATTGCTGCACATCCGCCGCGGACGGTTTATAGCCCTGCTGCTTGGGCACCACGCCGAGACGGCCCGTCTGGTCCAGATACCACTCGGCTGTCTGGCCGTCACTGAACGTCACCTTGCCGCTGACAATGGCACCGGCCCGGGTCAGTTGGTCCACGATCACGGAAACCTTGCCGGCGGCGGATGGCGGTTCGGCGGGAGCGGCGGCGGCCTGGGGCGGCGCCGCGGGCGGCGGCTCGACATGTTTGGGCGGTTCGGGGTCCTTGGGAGTCAATTTCAAGTCATCGACCAGGAACCGCACCTCCATGTAGGTGAGCCGCAGACCGAATTCCGCGGCCAGCCGCGATTGGATCTCGGAGAGCTTGGCGCCCTCCAGAATCCAGGCGGTGACGCGCTGGCGTTGATTTTCGTCCAAATTCATAATGGAGATTCTATTTGCCGGGCTTTGGGAAATCCAGTGGCAAGCTGACTTTTGCCCGTCACCGGGCGCGCTGGGTCAGGGCCATCTTGCCGATGTTGGTCAGCACATCCCAGGCGGGGCCGGGGAATTTGTGCATTTGGGTCAATACGTCCTCGAACGCCGACAGGAACCATTGTGCGTCGGTCTCGCTGATCACCAGCGGCGGCAGCAGCTTGATCACGTCGATGGCGTGGCCGGCGACTTGCGTGATGATGTGATGCTTGTCCATCAACGGAATGAGGGCGGCCTGTGGAAACAGGCTCTTATCCATGGTATGGCACATCGTCCAGGCCATTTTCAGACCGAGTGATTTGGGCGGGCCGAACTCGATGCCGATCATCAGGCCGCGCCAGCGGACGTCCTTCACCAGTTCGAACCGGGATTGCAGGCTGCGCAAACCGTTGCCGAAGACATCGCCCAGGCGCGCTGCGTGGGTGATGAGCTGGTATCGATCCAGCACATCGAGCGCGGCGAGGCCGGCGGCCATGGCAAAGCTGCCCTGGCTGAAGGTCGAGCTGTGGACGACCGACCGTTGCATGGAAGAAAAAACCTTGTCGTGAATCCATTTTTTACAGAGCACCGCGCCGGTGGGAACAAATCCGCCGGAAAGCGTTTTGGCCAGGATGACGATGTCCGGATCCATGTTCGGGCCGTCGTGTTCGATGGCCAGGAATTTGCCCGTCCGACCCATGCCCGACTGGACCTCGTCGGCGATGAAGAGGGCGCCGTGTTTGCGGCAAAGGCGCAGCGCCTCGGGCAAATAGCCGGGCGCGGCCACATTCACACCCTTGCCTTGCACCGGTTCGACGATGAATGCGGCCACATCACCCTTTTGGAGCTGGGCTTCCAGGGCATCGACATCGTTGAAGGGAACGGCCCGGCAGTAAGGCAGGAAGGGCTCAAAACCCTCGCGGAAATTTTCGTCGCCATTGATGGAAAGCGCGCCGTAAGTCAGCCCGTGAAATGATTTTTCACAATGAATCACCGTAGGTTTGCCCGTGGCGCAACGCGCGTATTTCATGGCTGTTTCCACCCCCTCGGCGCCGGAGTTGGTGAAGAAGACCATGTCGAGCTGGTTCGGCATCCGCTTTTTCAGTTCGGCCGCCAGCAAGCCGGACAGCAGGGGCGCTTCCAGTTTCACCAGGCTCGGATAGTCCGCGTTGAGAAAATCGATCAGGACGCGGCGGACATCGGGATGATTGCGGCCCAGGCCGAAGACGCCGTAACCTGACAGCAGGTCGAGATACTTCACGCCGTTGATGTCCCAGAGGTAAGGCCCTTCGGCGCGGACATAACACCGGTCAAAGCCGATGGTTTTCAGGGCGCGGACGTTCGCCGGGTTGACGTGCTCCGACTGGAGCTTGTAGTTTTCACCGGCGTGCTGCTTTAACAACCCGACAATATCCAAAATAGGTTCCTGCGACATGACCAGTTATGACGGCATGATAGGCGTTCAGCCTTTCAAAATCCAGTCATAACCTTTGGCCTCTAGTTCCAGGGCCAGTTCCTTGCCGCCGGTGCGCATGATTTTGCCGTCCACCAGAACATGCACGAAATCGGGCACGATATAATTCAACAGGCGCTGGTAATGGGTGATGACCAGCTGTGCATTGTCGGGGCGCTTCAATTTGTTGACCCCGCTCGAAACAATCTTCAGCGCGTCAATGTCCAGACCCGAATCGGTTTCGTCCAGGATGGCGAGTTTCGGCTCCAGCACGGCCATCTGGAAAATCTCCGCGCGCTTCTTTTCGCCGCCGGAAAAGCCCTCGTTCACGGAGCGCTTCAGGAGGTCATCGTTCAGTTCCAGCAGTTTCATCCGTTCCTTGACGAGGGTCAGGAACTCCATCGCATCCAGTTCCGATTCGCCTTTGGCCTTGCGGATTTCGTTGAGGGCGGCCTTGAGGAAATAAGTGCTGTTCACGCCGGGAATCTCGACCGGATACTGGAAGGCCAGGAACAAACCTTCGCGCGCCCGTTCCTCCGGATCGAGATCGAGCAGGTCGTGGCCGTCATAAAGAACCTCGCCGCCAGTCACGTCGTAACCGTCGCGCCCGGCCAACACGGCCGCCAGCGTGCTTTTGCCGCTGCCGTTCGGGCCCATGACGGCATGGACTTCGCCGGCGGAAACCGTCAGGTTGACGCCCTTCAGGATTTGTTTGCCCTCGACGCCTGCCGAGAGATTTTTGATTTCCAGAATTGGTTGATTGCTCATGTAAATTTTTCATCCTCGTCCTCCTGCTCGTTCTCGCCATCGAAAAATTGAGGACGACAACGAGTACGAGGACGACCGGGATTAATTTATCCTACGCTGCCTTCCAGGCTTACGCCCAGAAGTTTCTGCGCTTCCACGGCGAATTCCATCGGCAGTTCCTTGAAGACCTCCTTGCAGAAACCGTTGACAATCATGTTCACGGCATCCTGGGTCGAGAGTCCGCGCTGGTTGCAATAGAAAATCTGG
>Ga0335083_10003108_pt1 | contig 21670 bp, 15 predicted proteins | sample Lox_Sample_42_FD_206716 | JGI IMG/M metagenome (GOLD analysis project Ga0335083, IMG submission 206716) | Soil microbial communities from Loxahatchee National Wildlife Refuge, Florida, United States - Lox_Sample_4.2 | ecosystem: Environmental > Terrestrial > Soil > Wetlands | place: USA...
CGTTCGAAAAGACTTCCTTGATGTCGTCGTGATCTTCCAGTCCTTCGATGAGTTTGTTTACCGCAGCAACTTGCGCTTCGCCATTCAGCGGCACCGTAATAGCGGGTAGCGACGTGATTTCTGCCGCTTCGCATTTGATTCCCGCCCCCTCAATCCTTTTATGCACAGCCTCAAAGTTAACCGGCTCGGTTAAAATTTCAAATCCTTCCACTTCGGTTTTGAAATCTTCCGCGCCGGCTTCGAGCGCCAGTTCCATTAATTTGTCCTCATTGGCATTTTCTTTGGAGACGATTATCTGGCCTTTGCGTTGAAAGAGGCGGCTGACGGAGCCCGGAGTGGCAATAGAACCGCCGCTTTTGGTGATGAGGCTGCGCACGTCCGCGGCAGTGCGATTGCGATTGTCCGTGCTGACTTCCACCAGCAGCGCAACGCCGTGCGGCCCGTAAAGTTCGTACGTCAGATCGTCGAAATTGACGACTTCACCGCCACCCACGCCTTTTTTGATAGCCCGCTCAATGTTGTCGGCCGGCATGTTAGCGCCGCGGCTTTTGAGCAAAACCATTCGCAGGCGCGGATTCATGTCGGGGTCGCCGCCGCCGATTTTGGCCGCAACGGTGATTTCGCGCGCGAGTTTGGAAAAAATTTTCCCGCGTTTGGCATCCAGGGCGCCTTTGAGACGCTTAACCTTCGCCCATTTACTATGTCCAGCCATGTCGTTGGTTCAGATTAGAATTTCCGTTGTGCCCGGTTAAGCCGTTTCCACATACACAGCCGTGCCGTAACAAAGGACTTCAGTGATGCCCTGGGCGATTTCCGTGGCGTCATACCGCACGCCAATAACGGCGTTGGCGCCGAGAGCGCCGGCATGAGTCAGCATGAGGTTAAATGCGTCTTCGCGGGCGCGTTCGCACAGGCTCGTATAGAGCGAGATGTTCCCGCCAAAAATGCTCTGGATACTGGCGCCAAAGTTGCCGATAACCGAGCGCGAGCGCACGATGATGCCGCGCACCACACCAAACGATTTGGTCACACGATAGCCGGGAAGCTCAAATGTCGTTGTCGTTAATGGATGGGTCAGACTCATATCACAGGAATTGAACACGAGCCGGCGGGTTCACAAAAGCGAAAAATCTCCCGAGATACGGCCCGGGTTATTGTAGGGGCGCCAGAAATGAAAACACCGGCATGTTTCGCAGCACCACAAAGATAATCGCAACGCCCAGGAACGTCCATAAAGCATAAGGCGGAATGAAAAAACGCACCGGCTGATGGTAAAATCGCCTTTTTAAGAACCAAATGCCTCGGACGGCCAGGGCCATGAGCGAAACGACGTACAGGGCATTATCGTGCAGGGCCGTAGAAAAATTCCCATGCAATAATTGGTAAGAAGCGCGCGTGGCCCCGCAACCCGGACAATATAAGCCAGTCAGCAGGTGAAATTGGCAGATGGGATAAAAATTATTTTTGGTAGGATCAAAAAAGAACAGAACGGCTGCGCCGAAAACGGCAACCAATCCAAGTATTACCCCGGTGAAAAGCCCAAGCGAAGGCTGCGCGGCGAGTCTCGGCGGGCTGGGTTGAGGTGGCGCGTCCATGCGTTAAAAATGATGGTAGTGGTACCCCGGGTTAAACTCAGGATGCCAGGCCAAAGCAAACAGGATAGAGGAAAGCGCGAAGAGCAGTCCCAATGCTGAAAGAACAATACCCGCAATGGCATAGCCGCGGCCTTCGTAGAAGTCGGGGCGTTCGTTAATTTGTGAGAGCGCCACGAGGGAAAAAATCAGTCCCAACGCGCCGAACAGGATTTTTGGGCAGCAGCAAACAATAGCTAAAATTCCAAAAACCATTCCCCAAATGGCGAAGGAATTGGTTGTGCGCAGATGGCTTCCTGTGACTGGATTAATCGGCGGCGGAGCCTGGGGGGTAAAATAGGCGGCAAATTCCGGGAAGCTGCCCAGCGGTTTCCATTCGGCGGCGCCTTCAGCCAGCGTTCGGGTTTGGGCGTTGGCACGGCCTTCTGTAATCCAGCGCCGGATTTGGTCCGCGCTTATCGGGCCATATTGCCGTCCGTCCGCTCCGATAATCCTATACATAACGTTTCTCCCATGGTTTATGACTTATGATTCATGAGCGCAATCAAAATGGTTTGGCTACTCTTCTCCACCATCATCACTGCTGATGTCCGAGCAAACACCACGTTTGGCGCTGGCCACGAAATCCAATAAAGTCTTAGCCGGTCCGTCCGTAAAGAGTTTTTGTGCTTCCGCCAGGGCTTCCCGCAAATTTTTCCCGCTGCGGAAAAGCAGCCGGTAAGCTTTTTTCAATTCCAGGCGCTGTTCAGGGGAAAAACCGGCGCGGCGCAAGCCGATCACATTTAGTCCGCACATCATATTGCCCCGGCTATAGGGAGAAACGCAGAAGGGAGGCAGATCCAGGCTGATCGCCGCCCCGCCCTGCATCATGGCGAGGGTCCCGATACGGCAAAACTGGTGCACCAGGCAGTTGCCGGAAACAAACGCGCGGTCCTGCACCACCACATGCCCGGCCAACAGTGTGCCGCCGGCAATAATGGTGTCATCACCGATGATGCAGTTATGGCCTGCGTGCGAGTGCTGCATGAACAAATTCCGGGAGCCGATTACAGTATCCTCGGCAATTTTATTGGACCGATGAATGGTCACGTGCTCGCGGAAGACATTCTTATCACCAATACGCAGGCGGGTAGGCTCGTTTTTATATTTTAAATCCTGCGGGGCGTCGCCAATTACGGTGCCGGCATGAAAGACGTTATCGGCGCCAATTTTGGTCAGGCCAGTCAGGTAGACATGCGGCCCGACAATGCAATTCGGTCCTAATTCCACACCCTCATCAATGACGACATAGGCAGCCACTCGGACCGTGGAATCAAGTTTTGCTTTGGGATGAATGACAGCCGTGGGATGAATCATTGGCCGAAATCTATTTCAGACTGGTTGCGCAATCAAATCGTAATCGGTATGGCCAATAATTTTAACATGGGCAAATTCGCCGATGGGCAACTGGCCGCGAATGAATACCCGGCCGTCAATGTCCGGGGCATCGGCCTCCCCGCGGCCCACGAAATAATGGCCTTTTATCTGGCGGGTATGTTGGTCGGTTTCACGAATCAAGCCGTGTTCCCAGGAGCTGACATTGGCCGCTTTTAGTTGTTTGGCATCAGCCTGGCCTTCGACCAGCACCTTGAGGGTGCGGCCGACGAAGCCCTCCGAGACGGCGATCGCAACATCGTGCTGCCCGGCCATGGCCCGTTGGCGGCGCTTTTGTTTCACTGCGTCGGAAATTTGCCCGGCCATGCTGCCCGCGCGCGTGCCCTCTTCCTTGGAATAAGCAAAAACGCCTAAACGCTCGAATTTCGTTTCGCGAATGAAATCAAGCAGGGTTTCAAAAGAGGCTTCCGTTTCCCCGGGGAAACCGACGATGAAAGTTGTCCGGAGAGCGATTCCCGGGACTCCGGCGCGAATTTTCTTAATCAGGTCACTAATGTATTGCTGCGAGGTCTCGCGGCGCATGCGTTCGAGCATATTGTCGTGGATATGCTGGAGCGGCATATCTACGTAGCGAGCGACCTTCGGGCAATCGGCGATCGTCCGGATAAGTTCATCCGTCCAATGCGCCGGGTGTGTGTAAAGCAGGCGGATCCAGAAATCGCCTTCGATGGAATTCAGCTCGCGCAACAACGTGCATATCGTCGTGGCTTCGGCGGAGAGTGATTTGGCGGCAGCAGTGAATTTTTCCGGCGATGAAATCGCGCGGCTGTGATTGGGACGCAAATCAAGGCCGTAGTAAGTCGAGTCCTGCGAGATAAGGTTTATTTCCTTCACGCCATCAGCAATGAGCGCTTTAGCCTCGGCCACGATATCGCGCTGGGTTCGGCTGCGATGCGACCCGCGCATGCGCGGAATGATGCAGAAGCTGCAGGGATGATTGCAGCCCTCGGCGATTTTCACGTAGGCAAAATGCTTCGGCGTCAGGCGAAAACGCGGTGTGGCAAAATCGGGGATGAACGTGGGACGCTGGTGGACTTCCAGCAGGGGCTCATGATGGTGTTTTTCCTGTCCGGTTTTATCCAATTCAGCAAATCGTTCGACGATTTGAGATTTGGATTTCTTTTGAATTTTAGTTTTCTTCGGCGCGGGTTTTGAGATTCGCTCGCTGCGCTTCTCAATGGCCCCCTTCACGATTTCCGAGACCTGCGCTACCTGGTCTATGCCCATGAAGGCATCCACTTCCGGCAGAAGCTTGGGGAGTTCATCGCGGAAACGCTGGGGCAGGCAGCCGGAAACAATGAGGCTTTGGCCGCGGTTTTTGGCGTTGCGGACTTCAGCGGATTCCAGGATGGCATCCACGCTTTCTTCCTGGGCGGAATCAATGAACGAGCAGGTATTGACGATAAGGGCGTCGGCCTGCGCGGCGTCATTGGTGATTTGGATGCCGTCTTTTAAAAGTGAACCGAGCATGATCTCGGCATCCACGAGATTTTTCGCGCAACCAAGGGAAATCAGCCCCACGCGAAGCGGACGCTTGCCGGCACCGGCCGGCACCGGCGCATGCGATTTTTTATGTGATGAAGATTCAGCCACTGACATACAGGATAAGCGATAAAATGGCTGAAACGCACGAAAAAACAGGGAGCGAAGAATTATGGCGCCACAGAATTCGTGGACGGCGCATTTGTAGGTGAAGAGATGGACATCGGCACGGAATTTGTCGAAGCACTGGCGGAGCTGGCTTTGCCTTCCGGCGGCATCTTGAGTTGGGTACGGATGACGGCGCGCGCAGCGTAAGGCAGGCCGCTCTGAGGATCCAGGATATGGTCGAGGACAACCTGGTTTAGATCCTTAAAGGGCGGCAACTTGGTACGGTTGAAGCTCTTTTCATATTTTCCGGCCTGGTCTTGATACCGGTTATAAACTTTTCTGGCCAGCAAAGTCAGGCCGGTATAACGGTCTTCATCACCGAGCGCCATGGCTTCATAAGCCCGAATTAGCAATCCTTCAATGGCGGCAGTGGTATTATTTTGCGAGGTATCATGAAAGTCCTGGTTTACCCGCCCAACGGCAAAGTCGTCGAGCGTCAAATTTCGTGGATATGAATTAGGATCGTTATCAAGCAAGGTTTTATCCGGGTACAATTGGCTGAGCAATTTATACCATTTCTGCGCTTCGGGGATATTATTTTGCTCGTATTGAAAGTAAGCGGCATCCGCCAAAAAATTTCGGTGGGCTACAGCAATGTGCTGCGCATTGTTGGTGTCGTCCTTCATGAAGGCTTCGTAGGCGTCGTTTACTTTGGGAATAAGCGGGACGTTTGGGCCCATTTCGATCTCTTTAACGAACGGGTTATCAATGATAGCGCCGTGGTCAAACGTTTGGAGCATCGATTGGTAAACAACGCGGCGCAATTGGATCAAATCTTCCGGTTTAACGTTATTGGGATGTTTCGCGGCCTGGTCGAGACCCACGGAAGCCCAATAGATGGCATGCGCTTCGGGCAGCCGCCAGTCAAGCGGGCCCCATTCCTCATTCACTTTTTTGGCAAAAGCCGGGTTGATTTTATATTTCGTGCTGAGAATGAAGGCGTTCGTCCGGTCCTCGGCGTTTTGGGGGTTAACCAGGTTATCAATATTGGTGCCGTGCGGGCCAAAAAACGGCGTCATTTCCTTGGCCCACGCCGTTTTGTAATAGACGTTCGCGTCGTCGAGGTTCTGTCCCATCTTGTGCTGGAAGAACCAGCCGAGTTCGCGATAAATCAGCGTGCTGTCCGGATTATAAAGCAGGCCGCGGTCGCGGAGGAGTTCGATGCCGTTTTCTACCCAGCGCCAGCGATCGCCAAAATCGGTGAATTTAACGGATATGTTGTAGGCCATGTTCCAGCCTTCATAAACCCAAACTTGTGCGAAGTGCGGCTCCAAATCGGTAATCCAGTTTGCCAGTTGCGCCGCTTCAAAATATTTGTCGTTGATTTGCAGGTCGTTGGCGCGCATCCAAAGGAAATTGGAAATGAGCCCGCGGAAACCGCCGAGTGCCTGGGTAAACAGCGCCAACACGGGAGGGGCGTCTTGCAACGGTGTCGCATAGGTCAGGCCTAATTTGTCGCGGTCCTGATTTAACGATTTCTGTAACTGGCCGGATGCGAAAAGCAGCACAGCGGCCAGCAGCAGGAGGATGGTTTTTTTGGCGCGCGTGTTCATTGGTTTTGCGCCCTGGCCAGTTCGCGCCGGTTGAATAAAATGATCCCAATCAGGGCAAAGATTCCGCCGAGGAGTAAAATGATCTGCCCGAATGCCGCGCCCAGTTCGCTCCATGGAATGCTCTGGCCCGTGCTGACGGCATCGATGGGCGAAAAGCTTTCGGCCAGGTTGACCAGGTACAATAGCCCTGCGTAAACCGGGGTCATGATCAGATCGTTGAGGGAATGGGTAGTGACCGGGCCACCGCCAGTGTCAATCGCTTCGGCGAGGGTATCGCTGGAGAAAGCTACCGCCAGCAAGGCCAGTGAAAAGAACGTCGCCACGGGGAAGGACAGGAAGCTTGCGGCCATCAGTCCAATCGCCGAGAGCAGGACCAGCCAGCAAAAAATAATGCCCAGCGCACGGATGTAGTTAACCGTAAAGCTGCTTTCGGGATAGAGCACTTCCATGCCATCCTCCAGGGGGAACAGCAGCGCCGTGTCGTTGGCGTTGAGGAAAACGATGTCGAGTTCGCCGTTGCTTTTGAAGAGGTTGGGCGGGATGAGAAATTCATGGAAATTGTCAGGAGTGAGGCTGGCCTGCGCAATCTGCACCACATTGGAGGAGTTCTGGTCTCCAATTTGCCAGGCTCCCATATAAGTGCCTGAAGGGCTATGGTTGGCGGCATTAAATTTAATCCGCAATTGCAGCGGTTTGTTTTGCAGATAACCGATGGCCGATCCCAGGTTGATTTTCCATTCGCGCGTGTATCCCGGCGGGACGAGCTGAAAATCTGCTTTTACCTGCTCGCGAATCTGTTTGCGCACTTCCGCGATATCAGCGGTGGTCACGGGGCTTTGCTTGAGACGGTTTTGTAAAACCTGCTGGGTCTCCGCGTCGATTTCGGCGTCGTAATTTTGCTCTTTCGCCGTACCGCGGGCGACCATGACTTGCGAACGCAAATCAGCCTGCTCCTGCGCGGGTAATTTGGAAGCGCGCCATTGGAGCAGGCCGTAAATGCAACTCCCGGCCAGAATGAGCAGGACGGCGTTGAGCGAAGCGATTCCCAGCCATTTGCCCAGCCAGATTTGCCAGCGAGCGATGGGTTTGGTCGCGATGACCTGGATCTGGCATTCCTCGATATCGCGGGCGAGCGTGCCGCAGGAAAGCCAAAGGGTGGAAATACCGAGCAGCGTGGTGACGGCGCTCAATGTGTAGGTCAAAATAATCTGGGTAAAACCATTCGCCGTGCCGTCGTCTTTGACGATCAACGGCAGGCCGACGACGGCCAGCACCAGCAGCACGGCGATGACCGCGAACAGGCGAAACCGGATGGCTGCCTTCCACGTCAACCATGCTATGGCGAGAATTTTTTGCATCAGGAATTACTGGCGATCGGAGACGAAAATTATTTTTTGTCCCCGAGCAGCGACGAGAGCTTCTCGTCTACTTTGGACAAATCCACCGGCTTTTGTTCCGGCTCGGCCTTTTTCGCCGGCGCGGATTCAGGGCGGGCCATGGCTTCGAGCTTTTTCTCATCCACTTTAGGTTCGGTGGACGGCGCGGGTTTCTCGATGACTGGCGCGGCCGAGGGTAAGGCAAGTTTTTCGAGCAGCTTGTCGGTAGCGGGGCGTTCATCCACGCCTGCCCGCAAGTACGCGGCCACGCGCGCGCCGGATTGCGCGCCGCTGGTTTCATGGGCCGCTTCACGCGCCTTTTGTACGACCTGTAGAAAGTAGCTTTCGAGGTTTTGCGTGGGGTTATCCACGCGAACTTCGCCGGAAGTAATATCTTTGCGGATGATTTCCAGGACGCGCTCCAGGGTGGGGCGCGGCAGTACAGGCGTCGTAATCCGGAGCGTATCCGGCTCGGACAACAGCTCTTTCAGCGTGCCGGCGGCCTGGATTTTACCACCGTAATAAATGACGACGCGATCGCAAACGTCTTCAACATCTGAAAGCAAATGACTGCTCAGGATAACCGTCTTGCCACGGCGCGCCAGGGCGACAATTAAATCTTTCACTTCGCGGCAGCCGATGGGATCGAGGCCGGCGGTCGGTTCGTCCAGGATGACCAAATCCGGGTCGTTGATGAGCGCCTGCGCGAGGCCAATGCGCCGCTGCATGCCTTTGGAAAATTCACCGACGGGCCGCGTTTGCGTTTTGCCCAGGCCGACCATTTCCAGCAATTGACCAGCGCGGTTCTCGCGTTCCCCGGGGCTTAAATGAAAGAGGTTCCCGAAGAAGTCCAGTGTCTCGCGCGAGTTGAGATAGCGGTACAAATAGGATTCCTCAGGCAAATAACCGATGCGCGACTTGGTTTGGACGTGATGCGGCGAATGGCCAAAGACTTCGATGTGCCCGCGTGTGGGATTAAGCAGGCCCAGGAGGAGCTTGACCGTCGTGGATTTGCCGGAGCCGTTGGGCCCGAGTAATCCGAAGACTTCGCCGCGGCGGACGGTAAAATCCACATTGTCCACGGCGCGGGCCTTGGGGCGGTTCCAGAAATCCTTGAAGATTTTGGTAAGGCCGCGCACGGATATCACTGTCTCGGCAGTTTTATCCGCTCCGGCTTCCGTTTTTAAAATAGGTTCGGCGACGGGCATGATTTTCTTAATTAGCTTTTTTTCTTAGACAGCGACAAGGCCGGATTTGTTTAATTTCCAACGCGATGCGCCTGTGGTGGAAACCACCCCGTTTCACTCACGCCGTCTTCGGTGTCATTTGGCCGGAGGCGCGGCGCGGCGCTTCTTCCATTTCTGCGTGGAAATGCTCCAGTTCCTCGCCTTTGCGAACGAGACGGGCGCTATTGAAAATGACGATGAGCGTGCCGGTCACATGCAGGATGGCGGCCGTGATGGGGCCAATAAAGCCAAAGGCCGAGGCCGACAATCCCAGGACGATGAAGCACACGCCAAACGCGAAATTCTGGTTAATGACCGCGCGGGCGCTGCGCGAGAGCTGCACTAAAAACGGCAAACGACGCAGGTCGTTATTCATCAGTGCGATAGTGGCGCTATGAATGGCTACTTCGCTGCCGGCCGCGCCCATGGCGATGCCGATGTCCCCCGCCGCGAGGGCCGGGGCGTCGTTTACACCGTCACCCACGACGGCCACGCGATAGCCTTTGGCCTTCACCGCATGGACAAATTCAACTTTGTTCTGCGGCAGGCAATCGCCCTTGGCCTCTTCACAGCCGATTTCAGCGGCCACGCGGGTGGCCACGGGCTGGCGATCGCCGGAAATCATCGCGACGCGGCGGACGCCAGCGTCCTTGAGTTCTGCGAGAGCGTCTTTGGCGCCGGAGCGGGTCTTGTCCTGCAAACCCACCCAGCCGACGCATTTGCCGTCGCGGGCTACAAAAATCAAACTCCAGCCTTCCGCTTCATTGAGGTCCACGGACTTTTCAAATTGCGAATCCACGCCGTTGTCTTTGAGCCATTGCGCGCGGCCCACCAAAATTTTCGCCCCGCCGATTTCCGCTTTCACGCCGCGTCCGGCTGTTTCGGCAAAGTCTTTCGGCTCCGCCAACGGCACGCCGGCTTCGCCCGCCAATTGGGCAAGGGCTTTGGCGGTAGGATGGTTGCTGTATTTTTCGGCCGAGGCGGCGAGTAAAAGCAATTCAGCCGGCTTAACTTCCCCAATCGGGGCCAGGCGGCTCACCGCGAGCTGGCCGGTCGTAAGTGTGCCCGTTTTATCGAATACGAACGCATTGATTTTTGCGGCCAACTCAATGTCGGCGACGTTCTTGATTAAAATTCCCAGGCGTGCAGCGGCGGAAAGGGCAGCCACCATCGCGGTAGGCGTTGCTAAAATAAACGCGCAGGGACAGGAAACCAGGAAGACGGCGATCACGCGGTTCAAGTCGTGGGTAAAGGCCCAGACCAAAATACCGATGAGCAGCACGAGCGGCGTGTAATAGCCCATGTACTGGTCCACGATTTTCATGATAGGCAGCTTGGTTTTTTCGGCCGCCAGGATTAGCCCGCGCACACGGCCCAGTGTGGTGTCCTCGCCCGCACGGCTGACTTTCACTTCCAAAACACCCGTAAGATTTTGCGTTCCGGCGAAAACTTCCTCGCCGGCCTTTTTATCCGCCGGCAATGATTCACCGGTGATGGTGGCCTGGTTCAGCGAGCCCTGGCCGTTCACAATTACGCCGTCCGCCGCCACGTTATCACCGGGGCGGATGCGGATGACATCGCCAATCTTGAGTTCGCTGGCGGCAACTTCTTCTTCATTGCCATCTTTTAAAATGCGCCGCGCTTTGGTAGGCGTGAGTTTGATCAGCGATTCGATGGATTGCCGCGCGCCTTCAGCGGTGCGGGTCTCGATGACTTCACCCATGAGCATCAGGAAGGCGATCAGCCCGGCGGTCTTGTAACCAACGCTGGCGTCGGGACTGAATAAGCCTTCGTTCATGCCGTTGGCGGCTGCGTACTGGCCGTTGACGATGCCAATGGCGCCGGACGCAAAGGCCGCGAGCACCGCGATCGCGACCAACTCATTGATGCTCAGCCGGCCGGCGCGTAGATCCTTGATGGCTGTTACAACAATGGGATACATCAAAATGATCGCGCCAAAAAATGCGCTGAAGCTGGAAACAGTGGCGCCTTCCGGGAAGAGCCAATCCACTACAAACGCATTCAGGACGAGCACGATGCCCAGGACCGCCTGCCACAAATGGACCGAAGAATGTTCATGGTCGTGGCCGCAACCGCACGAATCATCGTGTTCGTGCTTATGGTCATGTTCGTGCTGGCTTAAAAGTGACGTAACTTGCATAAAAAAACCTTCCGCGATTACTGCCCTGCCGGCTTCTCTACCGGCTGGGGCGGCACGCGATTTAATAATAACCTAACTTCGTACGGTTTGCCATCGGCATGAACCGGCAGGAACCATTTGTCCTGCACATTCGTCAGCGCCGGGCCGATCATTCGCACAAAGGTTTGCTGCACGTACAGTGAGGAATTGGTCTTGTAGTACGGCAGGATATCGCTGAACCGCTTGGCCTCGGCGTTCAGGTTGGCGACGTAGTTAAATTTAGTGGACTGCGCGAGATTAACGACATTTGCCGCCACTGCCCCGGCGTTATTGGTCATCTGGTTCTCGTAATTATGCGCGTCATAGAGGACCTTGGCGCGGTTTTGGCGGGCGTCGGTCACCTGGTTGAAAATATCCGTAAGTTGCCGCGGAGGCGTTTTATCGATGGTGCAGGTATCGATCGCGATTCCCAAATTATCCTTGTCGATCAAATCCGTCATGCGTTCCTGGACTGCTTCACGATAACGCTCCACATCATTGATCAGGATATCATCCGCATTGAATTGTGCCGCGGAATAGAGTACGGCATTGTCGAGCTCGTTTTGCACCGCGTTCGACGCATTGACGAAATTGAAAACGTATTGGATGGGGTCGGTGATGTGATAAGACAGCGTCGCCCGCACATGGGCAATGCCATGGTCCGCCGTCAGGACGTAGCCATCAATCGCGGGGTTCAGGGACATGCCAGGCGGTAATTCCTCGCCGCTCAATTCCTGTTCCGGCGTTGTAAAATACCAGCCATTGTCCGAAGTGACGGTTTGGATTTGCGATATGGGAATACGGACCACTTCATCTATCGGATACGGAAGCGCCCAATGCAAACCCGGTCCCAGCAAGGCTTTTTCTCCCGCGCCAACCGGCTTGCCAAAACGGAGAATGATAGCCCGTTCCTGTGGTTGCACATTAAAAGCACATTTAATGATAAACCCAATGACCATGAGTCCCATGACGATTTTTACAATCGTGAAACTGCTGCCCAGCGCTTCCGCCAATGCCTGGGAACCGGCGTCGTGCGTTTCGGGCGCGTCGGGCTTGTGCTCGTGGTCGTGGTCGTGATGTTCGTGACCGTTCATGGAAATTATTGGGCTGGCGAATTGGTGGGCAGGCCGGCGAACAAATCAAACGGCGCATTGCGCTCGTCCAGGATTAAGGTCGTTTGCTGGTTTAGTGAGAGGCGCAATGCATCCAGGCGCAGCAAATAATTGGCGAGTTGCGGATTTTCCTGGAAGGTCGGGAGCACCTTTGCCGCCTCGGCGTCGCCTTCGCCCTGGATATGCTTCGCCGTCGCATTCGCATTGGCGATGGTTTCGGCCGCTGTGCGGTCGGCGTCAGACTTGATGATAGACGCCTCCCGGGCGCCCTGGTTGACCACCGCACTAATCAGCTTTTGGCGCTCTGCTTTCATCCGGTCAAACACGGACTGCGTGACGCTCTCGGGCAATTCGATTTTTTTGAAACCCAGGAATTCCAATTGGATGCCGTAGTTGTTTGTGCTCAGTTCCGCCTGGGCCGCGTCCTGGATGGCCTTTTCCATTTCGTCAAACTTCAAGTCTTTGGGGTCGGAATTGACGAAATCGGACAAGGTATGTTTGCCGACCACCGAGCTTTGGTCCGTAGCCAGGATTTTTTCCAGCGCCTGCTGCGCGGCAGGCACGGAGCCGACAAATTTGGGATAAAATTCCGAGGCATCAGAAATCTTCCAGCCGACATAGACCGTCAAAATCAGGTTGTTATTGTCCGCCGTGAGTGTCTGCCGCAATTTGTCTTCGAAATTCTGCACCCGGCTGTCAAAGCGGTAAACGCGTTGGATCGGCCACGGCCACTTGAAATACAAGCCCGGCTGCGTGATGGGCGTGGCGCCCGGCTTGCCAAACGTAAGTACCAGCGCGACTTCAGACTGGCGCACCTGGAAGGTGAATAGCAGCAGCAAAAAAACAACGACGAGCGCTGCGCCCACAATGAGGTTTAAAACATTTCTTTTATTCATGGCGAAATTATTCCGGATTCAGGTTCAGCAAATCCGCGCGGATTTTATCCTGGAGATCAATATACAAATTCGGCTGGACGTTCGTGACCAGCATCACATATTTGCGCGAACTTTTCGTCGCTTCTACAAACATGGTGTAATAGGCGCGCTGCTTATAGACCGCCGGCGCCGATAGATACGCGGCAATCTGATTCGTGAACAGGTCCGCGCGGCTATATTGTTCCGTTACCAATTGAAAACGGTTTGCTTCGGCGGCATTGGTCGTGGCGACTGCCTGCGCCTGCGACAATGAAGTAGCCATGATCGCATAGGCCTGCGCCACGAGGTTGGTTGACAGGCGGATTTGTTCCGCCCCCACGACCTTTTCATAATCACTGGCCACCGGGGTCGGCGGATGGATGTCCTGTAATCCAACAAAAAGCACTTTCACGCCCAGGTCATGCGCATCGGCGTCATCCTGGATGCGGCCTTGCAATTCCTGCGCCGCTTCGAGCCGTCCCTGGGAAAGCACATTGTCAATGTCCTGCCCCACGAGGAAATGCACGACTTCGCGATACGCCAAATCACCCAGCAAATTGGTCGCATCGCTATTGTGGTAGGCCCATTGCATGACGTTGGTGATCTCAAATTGAATGGGAATGCTGACGGTAATCAGGCTTACCGGCGGCGCTTTGAGTGCCTGGTCGAAAATCCCTGTTTCTTCGGGCGTTTCACTGGCCACAGTATCGGCCATATGCGTGGCAACCAGGAAATTCTGTTCTTTATTGTGGGCTACGGTCCAGAGGATCGTCTTTACCTCATTCGTATCCGGCTCAAAACCGACGTACAGCGATTGAATTTGCGCCGTGCGATAGCGATATACCTTATCCGCCGGCCACGGCCATTTGAAATGCACGCCTGCGGTGAAAGCCTCCACCGGCTTTCCAAAATGTTCCAATACCGCCTGCTCGCCCGCGTCCACGAAAACCACGCAAGTCGACAGGAGCAAAATCACCAGTTGCGCCAGTATCAGGATAGGCAGGTTTTCCTTGAGCAACTTGAAAAACCAGGTTTCGGAAACCTTGAAGCCAAATTGGTAATCCAATGTTTGCGCGGCGGTGGTAAACAGGCTTTCCGGCTGCGCCAGGATGCCGATGAGCCGGCTGTCATATAACGGGCGTGAAATTTTTCCGCGCACGCGGGGCCGGTAAATTTCCAGCAGCAACGTCAAAAGGATTTCCGCCGCCATTACTCCCAGCAGGATGCAGAATCCGCGCGCGAGCCAAACGTCCGCATGGGGATATTGCGTTTTGACCGCAGTAATGGCCAGCGCCGTGAAGAAGCAAACGTAAGCCCCTGCCAAAATGAAGCTCGCCCCCGGGCGCAACAGCCGGTGGTCCTCCAGCCGCGCCATCGTCACGGAAAACCGGCCGATTAAAAACAGCAACAGCGCAAAAATGGCGAACAATGAAAGCGACGCCATGGCGCGCACGTCAATAATGGACGTGTTCCCTTTGCCAATCGACCGCCACAGCACCCATGCGCCGCCGGCTTCGATGATGAAAAGCAAAACCGCAAAGCCCGGGACGAAAAATTTCTCAAACTGCTCGCGGGAACGGCGCGCGGGAAAAACCTCGCCGTCCTTGGTTTCGAACAGCGACGATTCGCCGCGTGTGCGGGAAAGCTCGTCGATTTCCAGTTTTTCGGAGCGCTCATTTTCTTCGAGCCGCATCTGGAACCAGCTCGTAAATGTAATCAGGACGGCCACTAGGAGGAAGATCGAGGCGCCCATGCCTGCCAGCGAGCTGACAAAACAGGTGACAGCAAACGTCGCAATGAAGATGAACACCGCAGTGATCAAATTCACCAAGCCATTTTTTGGAACATTTTGGTCCACAGGAATTTAAAACAAATCAGCTTAATTCACGTTCTTCAAACAATGCCGCACCCGCGGCCAGTGCCGCGCCCGCATAAAAAACCGCGTACGCGAGCGCCTTGCCGACGTAAGCCCATTGAAACGTATCTTTGCCTGTTTCAATCGCGTCGGCGAGCCAGAAAAGTTGCCAGTTTGGAATCACACTGTAAAGCGTTGAAGCCCACCATTGGCCCTCGGCCGCCGGACGGCCAAAGAAGTAATCGGACATCAGGCCCAGCAAAAATATCGCCGAACAAATCGCCAGCGTCGGAATGGTGTCAAACCGCGTCGAACATGCCAGCGCAATCGCCGCCAAAATCCACAAGGCAAACAGGATTAAAATAGCCGCGGGCACCAGGTTCCAATTGACGTGGCCCACTGTGCCCAGGCTCTCCATCTGGGTGGTAAACCGGAAAATGACAAAGGCGGCCAGCGTGGACAACAGCAGGATGGCGAAAACGGCATCGCTCACAAAGGTCCGCCGCAGAAAGAAATTGGTGAATCCGCCCAGGAGATAGGCCAGGGCTATGGCCGCCGCGAAAATGCCGAGGGCCGGCAGGTCGGTCTTCCCGTAGGCGTCGAAAGCCATCCGGCTCGCGATTAAAATCCCGATTGCATTGACGTAGGTCAAAACCGTTAGGGCCGCCGCCAATCCGGTAAATTTACCCAGGAGAAATTTGATGCGGCCAACCGGTTTGGACAGCACCGCGAGCGCTGTGCCTGTGCGGATTTCACGTGCCAGCGATGACGAAGCGCTCAAGACCGCGCCAAACAGGCCGGACAGGAGCATCACCGCCAGGGTGGAATTTTCAACCAGCTTCGGTTCATCACCAAACGCAAAATAATAGGGCACAGCCAGAAACAGCTCGAACAGCACCGAGGCTGTCATCAGCAGTAAAAAAATGGGCTGCCGCACCAATTCCATGAAAGCATTGGCGGCGATGGTAAAAAACTGGCGCATTAATTTCGGCGGAGATTACTTCAATGTCTCAATCTAAATCAAATGGTTAAATTCCTGTTAATTTCGGTTGTACGGGAATTTGAGCGAAAATAAGGATTTCTGTTCAAAAAAATCTCAGCAAAACACTATGCCATCGCCCGGGCAATGGCATTCCACCAGGCATCATGAAGCTCGCTCACTGGCGCGGAAAATTCACCGGCCGAGGTCTTAATGTTCAATTTATCGCCGCCGACCTTGCCGATTTGCATGGCCGGGACTCCCATTAATTTAGCCCGGTCTGCCACTTTCACAGCGTCGAGTGCCGCACAGGTGATGACGATGCGGGATTGCGATTCGCCGAAAAGCAGGGCGTTTTGGCGCAAAGCCGCCATGGCATCCTGCTTAAGCGCGCTTAAATCGATGTTTGCGCCAACCAGCCGTGGCGTTTCACGCCCGATGAGCTGGCTCATGCAGCTTTCGGCGAGGCAAACTGCCAAGCCACCTTCGCTGCAATCATGCGCGCTCTTCACCAGCCCACTCTGGATGAGACCCAGCAATGTGGTGTGCAACGTCTTGGCCGTTTCCAAATCACAGGGTGGCGGTGTGCCCGTCTTCTTTCCGTAAACCACCTGCAAATAGGCGCTGCCGCCCAGGCCCAGCAAGGGGTCGGTCAGGTTGGCGATTTCGCCGAGTAAAATGATGGCATCGCCTTCGTCTTTAAACCATTGTGTCGTAACATGTTCTGGCTTTTCAATCAAACCTACCACCGCTACGGTCGGCGTGGGGTCAATCGGGCCGGCGGGACTTTGGTTGTAGAGCGAACAATTGCCGCCGGTCACCGGCGCGTTAAAGGCGCGGCAGGCTTCCGCCAGGCCGCGCACGGATTCCTTGAGCTGCCAGAACAGTTCCGGCTTAAAGGGATTGCCGAAATTCAAATTGTCTGTGGCGCCCAGCGGTACCGCGCCGGAGCAGGCGAGGTTCCGGCACGCTTCCGTTACGGCCGCCTTTCCGCCCTCGAACGGATCGAGGTAAACATAAGCGCCGTTGCAATCCACGGTCATGGCGATGAGCTTTTCCGGGACGGATGGCGCCGTGCCCGTGTCCGCATCCGGCAGCGAATCGGCCTTGATTCGGATGACCGCGGCATCGCTGCCCGGGCAAACGACTGAACCGTCGCGGACCATGTGGTCGTACTGGCGATAAACCCAGTTCTTCGACGCGATGCTTGGCCATGCTAAGAGCTTTTTTAAATCTTCGATCGGCGTTTTGGACTCCGGAATTTCATCGAGCCGGAACGCCCGCACTTCTTTCATGTACGCCGGCTCTTGTGCATCACGCTGGTACACCGGTGATTCGTCGGCAATTTTTTTGGCCGGAATATCCGCGACTACATTGCCGTGCTGTTTCACCACCATGCGGCCGGTGTCGGTCACAAAACCCACTTCCGCCCAGGGCAAATCCCATTTGTCAAAAATCCGTTTTACTTCCTCTTCACGGCCTTTGTGGACGATAATCAGCATGCGCTCCTGCGATTCGCTGAGCATGATTTCGTAGCTGCTCATGTTCGGCACGCGCTGAGGAACTTTATCGAGCTCGATTTCAATGCCCGTGCCCGCGCGCGCGGCGGTTTCACATGTGGAACAGGTCAAGCCCGCTGCGCCCATGTCCTGGATGCCCGCGACCGCCCCGGTAGCCAGCAATTCGAGACACGCTTCGCACACCAGCTTTTCCATGAAGGGATCGCCCACCTGCACCGCGCCTCGTTGTTGCTCGGCGGATTCCTCGGTCAAATCTTTCGAGGCAAACGCCGCGCCCGCCAGGCCGTCGCGTCCCGTCGCCGGGCCGACGTAGAAAACCGGGTTGCCCACGCCCTTGGCCGCGCCGCGGGCAATCTGGCTGTGCCGCAGCACGCCCAGGCAAAACGCGTTCACCAGCGGGTTGCCTTCGTACGATTTATCGAAATAAATTTCCCCGGCAATCGTGGGAATCCCAAAACAATTTCCGTAGTGCGCGATGCCGTTCACCACGCCCGTAAAGAGGCGCTTGTTATTTTCAATCGCCGATTTTGCGCCGTTGGTCTCGCTATCTGATCCGACAATGGGTCCAAATCGCAGCGAATTGATCGCACACACCGGCCGTGCGCCCATCGTGAAAATATCGCGAATGATGCCGCCCACACCGGTGGCCGCGCCCTGGAAGGGTTCAACCGCGCTCGGATGGTTATGCGATTCGATCTTGAACGCGATGGCCAGGCCGTCGCCGATGTCAATAATGCCGGCGTTTTCTTCGCCTGCACCGACGAGAATTTTCGGCGATTTCGTGGGGAACGTCTTGAGCAGTGGCCGCGTATTTTTATAGCTGCAATGCTCGCTCCACATGACCGAGAAGATTCCCAATTCGGTATAGTTCGGCGCGCGGCCAAGGATCTCGAGGATTTTTTTATATTCGTCCTCCGTCAGGTTATGCTTGGCTACAAGCTCGGGTGTGATGGCTGGTTCGGTCATGTCAACAGGCCAATGGATTTAACAGTGTTGTCAGCGAGTCGTCAATGAAGATGTCGAGGAGTCTGATACAATTCGAATTTTGGCAGGCTACAATTAACTTGGCTGGACTGGGGGCAAGCAAGTGTGGGCCTCCGCAATATAATCCTCAATCACCGGCATAGGGAGATTCTTCTCGAAAAGTGAAATTGTGAATTTGCCAGTGGCGTCAGAATAGAACACCTCTGCGATAAGCTTTCCATCTCTGTAAAGCTCCAAACCCATGCCGTCCCGTTGCAAATCGCTGGCAATAACGGTGGAATAATAATGCCCTTGAAAATCAGTTTTCAAATTAATCAATATGCCTGCTTATAATTTTCTCTGCCAGTGTTTGCCACGACGATTCAGCGTTCACGTCAAAGACAAACGGATTTAAAGCAGTTCCTGGCATGTCGTCTATAATGATGTCCGGTTTAGCTGAGAAGCTTTCAAATAGTTCTTCCAGGCCGTTAATTCGGGCAACCTTCCTCGAATAATCAGCGCCGTTCGTGGACCAAAGAAAAAGGTGGCAGCCTTTGTCTTTTAACTGAGTCAATGCTTCGGCTGCGCCGGACCGGATTTTCCCGTTTGCGTCAATTAACGTAAGATCAACATCCACAAAAATATTGGCATTTTTCATTCCTGTCCCCTTTGTAACGCCTGCCGGCAAGCCGTACAAATAAAATCCGGCGTTATCATTGCCTTGCAATAATGGCAGTGGACTTCGTCAAAAATTAACCAAAACCCGGTAAAACCGCTGGTGATTTTGCCGGCCCGGCGTCGAGTCAATAATTGAGGCAAGCGAGCCGTTCCCCGAAACAGGATTCCCCAGCGTATTCCACGTCACCAGGTCACTCGACCATTGGACCGTGTAATTTTTGCCCAAAACCGAATCCCAGCTGATTGTAGTCCCGCTGTTGGTCAGCAACGCTTTTTCAATTTTGAAAACGGAAGCCGTGTTGGTGGGGTTTAAGCCCGCCCAAAAATCCTGGTAAGCCGTCATCCCGTTGTTGTTTGCATCTATATTCGGATCAATGCCAACATGGCCAAAGTATTTAAGCTGCCACCAGTCAGCGATGCCGATGCCAGCGGTGTCCGGAGAAATCTCGCGAATACAGTTGTTGCCCGAATCAGCCACATAGATGTTTCCATTAGTGTCCATGCACAGGCCGGCTGCGCCATTGAAGAGAGCCATCGATCCAGGGCCATTTTGAAAACCCGAAGCCCCCCCGCCTGCCATCGTGCTGACATAGCCTGAAAAGCTGATTTTTCGAACGGCGGTTCCATCACTGACATAAACGTTGGTAAATGAGTCAACCGTCGCATCCTGGAGATTTTGGAACCCGGCCGACGAAATGGGGCCATCACAATATCCACTGTTCCCCCCGGCATACAAACTGGTCGCACCACCCTGCGTGATTTCCCAAACATTATTTAACGTTGCTGCGTAAACGTTAGTAGCCAAATCGATACCCAGTCCTACGTATTCGCCCCAGCCGGTATTGCTGCCGAACACTCCCGGTCCGCCAAATAAAGACACGGTTCCCTGCGGCGTGATTTTTTGCACACTGCAAAAAAATCCGGCATACATATTGCCATCCATCCCCATCTTGATCTGCCCGATCTCATTTTGACCGCCCGGGAAACCCGCAAACTGAACAAGCGATCCGTTTGCCTGGATTTGCCAGACATTATTGGCGCCACTTCCATAATATTGGCTGCCACTGGCAACATACAAATGACCGGTGGGATCCATGCAGATCCCCGATGGACCGGAAATATTAGCGACCAGCGATGACTGGCCTGAAGCTAATATTTTAAAAACAGAATTATTCCCGCTATTGGCAACGTACAGATCGCCGGCCTGGTCCAGGCAAACTGCCCGGGGCAGCGAAATTCCACCCCCGACAGCAGTCACCGTCATCACTACAGTTCTTTCTACGCTCTTAAGCAGATAAGTAGCCGATGCCACGCTGCTGTTCCCGTAAGAATTTGCGGCGGCAAAAGCCTGTACGGTCACCCCGCTATTGATGGGGAAAGGTCCGGAATAAACAGGCGAATTTGTGGTGGGCGGGCTTCCGTCAATCGTGTAATAGATGGTGCTTTGTGGCGTTGAGCAGGAGATGGAAATGATTGTCCCATTGGTAATGGGGCCAATCGGAGGATTGAACGTCGGCGTTGCCGCCAGTGCCAGTGAATAGCTGCCGGTAGCAATCGAACTGTTGTTATACCCGGTTTCAACCGCCAGCGCTTCTAAGGTCGTATTACCCTGCATGATAATCGGACCGGAATAGGCCGGAGAACTGGTGGTGGGCGTCGTTCCATTGGTTGTAAAGTAAATGGTGGCGCCGGGAGTAACACACGATATGGAAACAGGGGTGCCGTTAGTAATAGGCTCCGAAGATGGTGAAAATACCGGAGTTGCTGCCTGGAGAGTATAGACCGCCCTGGCAACAGCACTGGGACTTAAATCCGCGCGAAAAGCCCAGGCCTTGTTCGTAAATCCGGCTGTAACCACGATGCTTCCTCCAGAAGCAATAATCGGGTCAGAAATGGTCGGATCAAGGCCATTGGTGGTGTAATGGATTTCCGCGTTGGTGGTCAGGCAGGTGATAATGACAGTATTGGAATTGATAGTTCCTCCCGCGGGCGAGAATGCGGGCGTCCATGTTTGCTGCGTATCATGGATTTGATAAATGATTCCCCGATAATAGTCTGCCAGATACAGATTGCCCTGGTCATCCTCGCCGAAAGTACTGATCATAAAATTAGTTTGAGGATAGCTATTCAGGGGATTGACTAAAATCTGGTTTTGCCAGTTTGTCCCGCTCCGTTCCAATCCCCAAATCCAGCCCGCCTCAAAGTCGCCATAAAAATACATTCCATTCATGCGCGGTTGACTGGGCCCGCGATAGACGTAGCCACCAATGATCGCGCCCGATAGGTCCGTAGGGAGAGATGAATGACTATAAACGGCTACCGGAAGTGTCAGCGCGGAGAAGTTCGTGAATCCACTGGGGACAATATAATTGGTATCTCCCTCCATTATCCGCCAACCGTAGTTTTGACCTCCCGGCGAACCCGCCGGTTGAAAATCCACTTCCTCATACATGTTCTGGCCCACGTCGCCAATGTAAAGATCACCAGTCAGGTCATCGAAGGAAAAGCGCCACGGATTGCGCAGGCCGTACGCCCAGGTTTCATGGACGAAATTATTGCTTGAAACAAACGGGTTGCTGGGTGGGACGGCATAAGGCGAAACCCCGTTCTCCACATCAATCCGGAGTATTTTTCCGAAC
>Ga0335083_10003109_pt1 | contig 21668 bp, 22 predicted proteins | sample Lox_Sample_42_FD_206716 | JGI IMG/M metagenome (GOLD analysis project Ga0335083, IMG submission 206716) | Soil microbial communities from Loxahatchee National Wildlife Refuge, Florida, United States - Lox_Sample_4.2 | ecosystem: Environmental > Terrestrial > Soil > Wetlands | place: USA...
TTCATTTAGAAAAGAAAATTCCCATGGCGGCGGGCCTCGGCGGCGGCAGCGGCAACGCCGCGACCACTCTTCTCGCGTTGAATGAACTCTTCGGTCAACCAGTGGCCACGGAAAAACTGTTTGAAATCGCCACCTCCCTGGGTTCGGACATTCCGTTTTTCCTGCAGGACAAACCGGCGTTGGGAATTGGTCGTGGCGAGAAAATCGAATCCTTGGAAAAATTCCCCGCGCTCGAGGGCAAGGCGTTTCTGCTGATCCATCCCGGCTTCGGTATCGCGACGCCTTGGGCCTACAAAAATCTGGCACGTTTTCCGGCTGCATTGAATGGGCAAACCGGCCGCGCGCAAAAATTGATTTCACTCCTGCAAACCAGCGATCTTAAAACCGCCGCCGTGGAATTTTATAATTCACTCGAAGCGCCTGCGTTTGAGAAATTTCCCATCCTGCAATTGTACCAGGAATTTCTGCTGGCCAACGGCGCGCTGGCCGCGCTCATGTCCGGGAGCGGTTCAACTACGTTTGCCATTTGTGAAAACCTCGCCGCTGCCGAATCCCTCATCGAAAAATTTAAATCCCAGTTCGGCGCAAACTGCTGGACGGCAGCGGTGAGGGTTTAAAAATCCGGCATCTGCAACCGGAAGAATTGCGCGCTGTTCGTTGGGCTTAACCAAACGATGTTCTGGTTGTTTGAATAGGCCGGTGCAAAAAAGTTGTTGGTGTTCCAGTTAATTGGTGAATTCAAACCTGGGGCGCTGGCAACGGTGAAACCTGCCGGATAAACCGGCCAGCTCAAAAACCGGCTCGCCCCGGACCGGGTAATGCTGAGGGAGGTTGAAGTCATTTGCCATGCCAGCGCGTACGGTTCGTTAGTAGTGACAATGCTTCCTCCGCCGGCTTTCCATACCTGCAAATCATAACGGCCCTGCGCCAGCCGGGGAACGAATACATGCTGGACATTATCCACCACGCTCGTGCTTGCTGCTACGAGATTGCTGTTAGCTGCGTTGTAAAGGTACAGCGCGAGATTATTAATGGCCGTCTGGCTCTGGTGCCGCTTCCAAACAAGTGTTGAAGTAAGCGTGAACGTCGCGCCTGGCGTGGCATTGGTGATATTGAAAAAATAATGGTTCACCGCGTCCATGGATGAAGTGCTGATATTCGTATTGTAATCCCAGCCGCTTAAAACGGGAACAGAAGCAGCCGTTGCGACCGGTGGATGCGCCGTGCTCATGGGGATGTTGGATGAGAAAACATAGCCATGTTTGCCAAATGCAAGCTCTTCGCAGGAATTAAAGACATTCAACACGCCTGCCCCATAACGGTAATCCAATGGCGAGGGCGGCGTGTTCGTCCAATCACCCGGCTTCACCGCGCCATTCAACAGGAGCGCTTTGACGGTGAGCATGTTCGCCGCGGAATTGGTGGCGTTGCCGCCATCGCCGCGCAGGCCCGCTTGTATCAGGATAGCCGCGGCGCCCGAAACTTGCGGCGTGGAAAAGCTTGTCTCCGGTGCGGGAGCGACAATGTCCGGCTTGCAACGTCCGTTATCAACCGTCGGGCCCACGCTGGAATTGCCGCCATAAGCGCCTACGCCGATGCCATTGTAGCAAGTGGCGGGAGCACAAACCTGCCCGCCATTGTTGGCACCCGAAACGAATAAGGTTCTAAATTGCAGGGAATAATTATCGTACACCGAGTCTATCGTTTCCTGGACATTCGCGGGCTCTACGCCAAAAGTGTAGCTTTGATTGACCACCAGATCGGTTGTGTTGAGCGCCAGAAGTTTCGATTTGGCCAGGTAATTATTGTAGTAGTCATCGGCCTCCACATTGTCCACGTGGGCCAGGTTCGTAGCCACCCCCGAAGCCTGCATATAAAAACTGTAAGCCACCTGGTAGGCGTGCCCTGATTCAATACCTAGCGAATTCGGAAAAGTTGTTTTGGAAACGCCGTTGGAATACCACGTGAAGAGGTTGGTGGGTTCCATGACGGTATTCGGGTTAATTTCCCAATCATTGGTGCTGGAGTTGTCTGCTTCCGGCTGGCCAACGCGAACGCCCGAGCCATTTAAATTCGTTCCCACCTCCCGCAGGAGATTAATACCCACCATGCCCAGATCCTGCGCCCGCGTGGCCGCGCAACTAAACGCGGCCCAAACACAAATAAGAGCAAAATATCCCTTGAGTAGCTTTTTCACGCCATTCCTTTCCAAAGAATACCATTTTTCAAATCACTTTTCCATCTTTGGCTCTCACTAAGATGTTCGCCATTTGCCGGAAAACGGCTACACTTCTCCGGTGTCGGACACGCTCGTCATCAACGAAATCTATCTCAGCTTGCAGGGGGAAAGCACCTTCGCCGGCCTGCCGTGCATTTTCATCCGCCTGACGGCGTGTGACTTGCGCTGTTCGTATTGCGACACAGCGTATGCCTTCACGGAAGGTAAGAAGATGGCGTTTGCGAAAATTTTGAGTGAAATCAAAAATTTAGCCGCGCCGTTCCACGACCAGCCTCTTCCTTTGGTCGAATTGACCGGCGGCGAACCGCTGCTCCAGAAAAATTCACTGCCCTTGATGAAACAGCTTTGTGATGAGGGCTTTATCGTCCTGCTCGAAACCAGCGGCGCGCATGACATCGCCAAGGTGGACGCCCGGGTTCGCCGCATCATGGATTTAAAGTGCCCATCGAGCGGGGAGGTTGAGCGCAATCGTTTTGAAAATATCGCTCATCTGAAGGCGACCGATGAAATCAAATTTGTTATTGGCACGCTTGAAGATTATGAGTGGGCCAAGGAGCAGATGGCCAAATATCACCTGGCAAAAATCTGTCCATTGCTGTTTTCGTGGGTCCATCCATTGGCCCCGGAACAACAAAATAAATCCCTTAAAAGAGTTCCCTCCGGCCTGACGCCCATTTCCCGCCGCGACCTCGTGGAAAAGATTATTGCCGATGCCCTGCCGGTCCGGTTCCAGGCGCAACTGCATAAAATCATTTGGCCGCCGGAACAAAGAGGCGTTTAAAAATTGCGATTTATCATTTACCGTTTAGGATGCGTCGAATTTAAGCCGACATTATATTGTAAATCTAAAATCGTAAATCCATGACCACTACGGAAACACTGAATTTACTCCGCGATTACGAATCACAAAATGTCCTTTTTGCCCCGCGCGATGGCTCCTGGCCGATTGTTTGGGAGCGCGCCAAAGGCGTGCAGGTCCAGGACGCCGAAGGGAAAAAATATCTCGACCTGACCGCGGCCTTCGGCGTTGCCGCCGCGGGCCACGCCAACTCGAATGTTGTCAAGGCGGGCCAGAAACAAATGGCGCGATTGCCCCACGCCATGGGCGATGTCCATCCCCACGCACGCAAAGCCGAACTCGCTCGCGAACTGAGCCGGTTCACCTTCGAACGCTGGACCCGTTCCCCCGGCAAAACCATTTTTTGCAATTCCGGCTTTGAAGCCGTCGAGGCAGCGCTCAAGACCGCCATGCTGGCCACGGAAAAAAAAGGCGTTCTCGCCTTCACCGGCGGTTATCATGGATTGGGCTACGGCACACTCAACGTCACTCATCGTGATTTTTTCCGTCAGCCCTTCCGCTCTCAATTGCGCGAATTTGCCAAGTTCGTGCCTTTTCCGAATTGGAGCAATGACCTCGCGACGACTGAATCACTCATCTGGCATTTTCTCAAGAGCCAGCGCATCGGTGCGGTCCTTGTCGAACCCGTCCAGGCGCGCGGCGGCATCGTCGTCCCGCCGCCGGAATTCTTGCCGTTGCTCCGCAGGATGTGCGATGACTTTGGCGCGCTCCTGATCGTGGATGAAGTTTACACTGGCTTTGGCCGTACCGGGAAGTGGTTCGCCTGCGAGCATAACCGTGTGGTCCCGGATTTAATCTGCCTCGGCAAAGCCCTCACCGGCGGCTTCCCGCTGGCTGCGTGCGTAGGCAAGTCGGATTTAATGGACGAAGCCTGGCCGGCGTCTGAAGGCGAAGCCATTCATACCAGCACCTTTCTCGGCAACCCCGTCGGCTGCGCGATGGCGCTGGCGCAAATCAAAGAAATTCGGCGGCTCCATCTGTGTGAACAGAGCGCGGAACTGGGCCAGTTTCTCCTGGCTGAGCTAAATAAGATTAAGACGAAGAGATTAAAAACGGTCGCTCGCGGCCTGGGCTTGATGGCTGGTCTCAAACTTCATTTACCTAATGGCGCTCCTGCCACCGTTGACACCTTTGCGGCGATTAAAAAAATGCTGCGCCGCGGCTACATTCTCCTGCCCGAAGGCGAACACGGCAACGTCATCAGCTTCACCCCGCCGCTTACCATTAGCAAAGCCCAACTGGCGAAAACAGTGAAAGCGCTGACCGAAACGTTAGCCTCGTTGTAATGAAGTTGAACGAAATGCGGCAGATTCTGGATGCCAACGGGATCCTGCTCACCAAGTCCCTCGGCCAGAATTTTCTGCACGACCAGAATCAACTGCAACGCATCGTCCAGGCCGCTGAGCTCTCGAGTAATGACAAAATCCTGGAAATTGGCCCCGGCCTCGGTCCGCTTACGGAGATGCTTTTGCAGAATGCCGGCCATGTTTTAGCCGTTGAAATCGACGCCCGCCTGCTCGCGTTTCTCGGCGAGCGCTTTCAGAAAACCCGGCTGGAATTGCTCTATGACGACGCGCTCGATTTTCTCAGGAACGAGCCGCGCGATTGGAGCGATTGGAAAATCGTTTCCAATCTGCCATACTCGGTCGCCTCACCAATCCTGGTGGAACTCGCCTGCGGCCCGCGCGCGCCGAAAAGAATTGTGGTGACGCTCCAGCTCGAAGTGGCCCGCCGCATCGCCGCCAGCCCGGATGAAGATGATTACGGCATTTTGACCCTCCTCGTGCAACTGGACTTCGAGCCGCGCGATTATTTCAAAATTCCTCCGGGCTCCTTTTTCCCCGAGCCGGACGTGGATTCCGGATGTGTCGTCTTGGAACGACGCGAACAGCCCTTGTTGCCGGAGGATTTGCGTCCGGCCTTTGTCAAAATCGTCAAACGCGCCTTTTCGCAACGCCGGAAAATGATGCTCAAATTGCTTAAAGCAGACTGGCCGGAAGAAAAATTAAAATCGGCGTTTGCCACGCTCGATATTTCCCTGCAGGAACGCGCCGAAAAATTGAGCCTGGAGCAGTTCGCCGAGTTAACCAAATTGTTAAAATAAATTGATTGCCGCCGCTATCGCCTGCGGCTAAAAAGAATCCATGAGCGAACCAGCCACTCCCCAAAAACAGCCGTACGTCCAAAAATGCGAACCCGGTACCTATTACTGGTGCGCGTGCGGACAGTCCAAAACGCAGCCGTTCTGCGACGGCTCGCACAAAGGCACGAGTTTCACCCCGGTCAAAACCGAAATTACCGCCGCCCGCACGGTCGCCTGGTGCGGTTGCAAGCGCACCGAAGGCCAGCCGTTCTGCGACGGCTCACACGCGCTCTTATAGTAAAGCGTGAGCGACGCTAAAATCAGCCGGGAACTCATCGCGGTGGCGCGTGATCTCGCGAAACAGGTTGACCGTTTGAAATTCAGCCTTCCGGTCACCCACGTCTATAACCCGCTCGATTACGCCTGGGCCGCGCATGAATTGTATTTGCAAAAATACGGGGACAGCAAAAAGCGGGTCGTTTTTATCGGCATGAATCCGGGCCCGTTCGGGATGACCCAAACGGGAATTCCCTTTGGTGAAATCGCCGCCGTTCGCGATTGGCTGAAAATTTCCGCGCCCATTAAAAAGCCCGCCCATGAAAATCCCAAACGCCCCATCACCGGTTTCGCCTGCCAGCGTTCGGAAGTCAGCGGCCGCCGCCTCTGGGGACTTTTTGCGGAACGCTTCGGCACGCCCGAAAAATTTTTCGCGCACCATTTTGTCGCCAACTATTGCCCCCTTGTTTTTTGTGAACAGAGCGGCCTCAACCGGACGCCCGATAAACTGCCGCCGGCAGAAAAGAGTCCCCTGTTAAAAATTTGCGACGCCCATCTGCGCCGCGTTTTGGAGATCCTCGACCCCGAATGGCTTATCGGCGTCGGCGATTTTGCGGCGAAACGTGGAAAAGAAGCCTGTGAAAATTTGCCCCTCCGTATCGGGCAAATCCTCCATCCCAGCCCCGCCAGTCCTGCCGCCAATCGCGGCTGGGCAGAAAAGGCCACAGAACAATTGATACAATTGGGTGTGTGGCCAGGATAAATCACTCTTCATTTTCCCGGTTGAAACCGATTCGCCGCCGTGAGGGTTCTGCCGGTTCCAGCAAAGGCAACAACCTCTCAAATGCCTCTTGCAATGCAGAATCATGTGCCAGCAGCGTTTTGTCAATTTCTGCCAGCCGCTTGAGAATGGTCGCGTTGGTTGCCAGTTCTTCCCGCATCTTCACAAAGGCCCGGATGATATAAAGGCTCATTTGGACTGCGCGTTTGCTATTTAAAACATTGGCTGCCTGGAGTGCGCCATATTCGGTAAATACACGAGCGCTTTTGACAAATTTGATGTTCGTCAGGGATATCACAGTTTGTGATATGCTTAAAATCTCCTTGCGATTGAGCAGAAAACTAAATTCAGACGGGAATCGCCCAAGGTTGCGTTTTACCGCTTGGTTCAATGCGCGGGTTTCCACACCATAAAGCCGGGCAAGATCAGCATCCAAAAGCACTCGCTGGCCGCGTATGTTAAGGACGCGGAATTTTTGATCCGAAAATTCAGTTAGTGCCCTGCTCTTCATGCTGTTTGATTAAACGATTGCCCTGTTATCGGCAATGGTAATCGTTTGACCGCATCAATGGGTCTTTATCTTTTTGATATACTGCAACGGATGCTCGTCCACCAGGTTGGGATAGATGCCCTGGATTTTATTGGCGTCGAAATAATTCACTCCCTTATAAAAATACAGCGGGATGATGGGAACGTCATTGCTGACGAGCAGCGTTTCTGCCTTCTGAAAAATTTTCTCGCGCGCCTTCAAATCCGTCTGCGCATTGGCCTGGAGAATCAGTGAATCATATTCGGGGCTTTTCCAGCCCGTGCGATTGTTACCATCGTTGCTGGTGAAGCATTCCAAAAAAGTATTCGCATCGTTGTAGTCACCCACCCAGCTTGACCGCGCCACCTGGAATTCCAACCGCGTGAGCATGCCCCAAATAATTTTCGTCTCCACCTGGCGCAAATCCACCTGGATGCCCAGCGTGTCGTGCCACATTTGTTGCAGTTCCACTGCGATGTCTTCATGGATTTCCGCCGCACCGCCTGAAGACGCGTCGAAGGTGTATTCCAGCCGCGGAAAACCCTTGCCGCCGGGATACCCCGCGTCGGCCAATAACTTCCTCGCCAGTGCCGGATTATAACCGAGCCCCTGCGGGGATGTGTAATTGGCCGTGCCATCCGGCACGAGATGCGACGCTGGTTCTTCCCCGGCGCGCATAATTTTTTTTACCAGCAAATCTTTATCAATCGCCAGTGCCAGCGCCCGGCGTACTCGCGGGTCATCGAACGGTTTGGCCGTCACGTTGAAACGGATGAAATACGCGCCCAGGTAGTTGAAGGTATGAAAATCCGGCCGCTTCAAAAGCACATCCATTAATTCCTCCGGCACCTGGTTTTTGTCCCACACGACGTCCACCACGCCGCCTTCGTAGAGATTGAACGCCGTGTTCGCAGAAGCCACGGGCAAAATATCAATGATCTCCGATTGCGTATTGGTCGCGTCCCAGTAATACGGATTTTTTTTCAGGCGCACCCGGTCGTTCAGCCGCCAATATTCCACTTCATACGGCCCGCTGCTGGGCAGCGGCCTGGCCATGATCCAGCGGTCGCCATATTTTTCTATCGTTTGCCGCGGCACGGCAAACGTCACCGGCAACGCACAGATATCGAGAAAGAACGGCGTAGGGCTGTTCAATTCCACGCGCACCGTTTGTTTGTTCGGGGCGGAGACGCCGACCAGTGACGCGTTGGTGATTTTCCCGGCGTTAAAATCCTCCGCATTTTTCAGGTAAAAAAGCGCTTCCGCGTAATCGGAAGCCGTCACCGGTTTCAGCGCGCGAATCCACGAATAAACCAGGTCGTCCGCCGTCATTGGTTCCCCAGTGGACCACATCAGGTTCGTCCGCAAATGGAACGTGTAAATTTTCCCGTCCGGCGAAATGTCCCAGCGTTCGGCCAGGCCCGGAATCGGCTCGCCGGTTTTGGGATCCAGCCGCATCAACCCTTCGTAAATTCCCTGCACCAGCCGCTCATCAGGCTGGCTGACAATGATAGCCGGGTCGAGCGACTCCGGTTCTGCGCCGTTGACAATGGTAAGGTCCGCTGCCGGCTCGCGGCGAAAACAACCGGCCGTCAAAAGTCCGGCCAAAAAGATTCCAACCCAAAAACGACAACGCGCCCGCGAAAAAAATTTCGGGGCGCGAGTCGCAAATTTGGGCATCGTATTATTTGCCGTTCGTGCTGGTCACCGGCACTGTCGCCGGCGTCGTTACCGGCGTATTGGGCGCAGACGTCAGCGGCATTGCCGATGATGACGGCGTGCCGGACTGCGATGGTGACGCTGGTTGCGGTGCCGCGGGTTTCATCTGGGGCGACGACTGCATTTGCTGCTGTTGCTCCACCCCTTGTTCGAATAGCGACTGGTTGCCGGCATGCATTTTCACTTCCAGCGAACCGAGAAAAACCGTCAGCAGCATAAAAATAAATGCCGCCCATTTAGTGATCTTGGTGAGCGCATTGCCCGAACCGGCGCCAAACAGCGCATCCGCCGCGCCGCCGCCGAAGGCCAGTCCCGCCCCCGCGTCTTTTTTCGGCAACTGGACCAGGATCAGCAAAATCAATGCGGCGCAATTAACCACCAGCACGAATGTTAAAATTCCAACGATGAAACTCATAGCTTATATCTTATATCGAATTTTTAATGATGTCAGCAAAACTTCGCGATTCCAGGCTCGCTCCCCCCACGAGCGCACCGTCCACGTCCGGCTGGCTCATCAATTCCTTCGCATTCGCAGGCTTCACGCTGCCGCCGTATTGGATGCGGACTTTGCGGGCCGTCGCTTCGTCAAATATCTTGCCGAGCAGGCCGCGGATGAACGCATGCGCATCCTGCGCCTGCTGCGTCGTCGCCGTCTTGCCCGTGCCAATCGCCCAAACCGGTTCGTAAGCAATGATCGTCTCAATCATCTGCTCGCGCGTTAATCCTGCCAGGCTTCCGCGCACCTGTGTGTCCAGGACGGCTTCCGTCTGGTTCCCTTCGCGCTCGGCCAAAGTCTCGCCCACGCAAACAATCGGTTTCAGCGTGGCCGCATGGGCCGCCGCCGCCTTTTTCGCGATCAGCGCGTCGCTTTCCTTTTGATACTGGCGGCGTTCGCTGTGGCCCAAAATCACGTAACGGACAAAAAATTCCTTCAGCATTCCCGCGCAAATCTCCCCCGTGTACGCACCGAAATTATTCTCGCTCATGTTTTGCGCGCCCAACCGGATATTTTTCGTTTCCAGGATCGCCTTGGAAACCGATTCCAGCGCCGTGAACGGCGGACAAACCACGATGTCCGTTTCCTTCACATTTTTCAGCTCCAGCTTCAGGTCGTTGACCAGCGACAGCGATTCCGCCACCGTCTTGTTCATCTTCCAGTTACCGGCAATGATCAATTTTCTTTCTTTATTCATTTTTAAAATTTCTTAACGCAAAGACGCAAAGGTTCAAAAGGCGCAAAATTTTACAAACCATTAACTACGCGATGAATTCCATTCTTCACGTATTGCTCGCCAAAATTAATGATGATGCCCAGTTTCAATTTCGTCAGTCTCAAATATGTTAGCATCTGCGCCGCAAAAATGGGATTCCATTCATTCGTCGCTTTATTATCAATCAAAACAAGCCCGTTTACTTTCAAATCCAGCCGCAACGGCGTGCCCAGTTGTTTTCCCTTATACATAATCGGCACCTGTAACTGACGTTCAACCATCATACCACGACGAATCAGCTCTTCTACCAGCGCTTCTTCATATACGGACTCAATCAAACCCGGGCCGCCAAGCTCGCGATGAACTTCAATGGCGCTATCAACAATGACTTTGCTGATTTCATTTTCGTTCATTTACGAAAAATGAATTTTCTTTGCGTCTCCGCTTCTTTGCGCCTTTGCGTTAAAATCTCGGGTTAAATTACTTATCGCTCAACGCCGCCACGCCCGGCAGCTCCGTGCCTTCCAAAAATTCCAGGCTCGCGCCGCCGCCCGTGCTCATGAACGTCACTTTGTCACCCAGCTTGGCTTTGTTCAGCGCTTTCACGCTGTCGCCGCCGCCGATGATGCTCTTCGCGCCGTTCTTTTGCGTCGCATCCGCCACCGCCTGGGCCACCGCATTCGTGCCCCCCGCGAAACGCGCATCCTCAAACATGCCCATCGGGCCGTTCCACAAAATCGTCTTCGCGCTGGCAATGATCTGTGCGTAATTCTTGGCCGTCTCGTCGCCGATGCTAAAGCCTTCCGCATCGTCCGGAATTTCGCCCTTGATGGTGCGCACGTTTGTGAAATCCATCACCGGCTTGCCTTTTTTGTTCAGCTTGCCTGTGTCCACCGGCGTCGCGATCACGACGTCCGTCGGCAATTGGAAATTCACACCCAGCTTCTTTGCTTTCGCTTCGGCGTTGAGCGCAGTCTGCTTGTGGTCCGGTTCCACCAGCGATTTGCCAACCTTTTCGCCGTGCGCCAGCTTGAACGTATAAGCCATGGCGCCGCCGATCAAAATCGTGTTCGCCTTTTCCAGCAAACGGTCAATGACCTTGATTTTGTCCGACACTTTCGCGCCGCCCAAAATCACCACGAACGGCCGCGCCGGGTTTTCCAGTTCGTCCCCCAGAAATTTCAATTCGCGCTCCATCAGCAAACCGGCAGCGCACTTGCCGCCGCGCTTGGCGACGATGCGCGCGATCCCTTCGGTCGAAGCATGCGCCCGATGCGCCGCGCCAAAAGCGTCATTCACATAAATGTCTGCAAACCGCGCCAGCTTTTCCGCAAACGCCGGGTCATTTGCTTCCTCTTCATTGTAGTAACGAACGTTTTCCAGCAGCGCGACATGCCCGTCTTTCAAGGTCGAGACAATCTTCTCCGCATGTTGCCCGATGCAATCGTCTGCAAATTCCACCGGCACGCCCAGAAGTTCGTGCAGCTTCACGCCCACGGGCCGCAGCGACATCGTTGGCTCTTTTTTGCCCTTGGGCCGTCCCAGGTGCGCTGCCAGGATGATTTTTGCGCCCTTTTCGATGAGCAGTTTCAGCGTGGGCAGGGTCTCCACGATGCGCGTCGCATCGGTAATGACCATCTGCCCGTCTTTTTCTTCCAGCGGCACGTTATAATCCACGCGCATAAAAACGCGCTTGCCCCGGACATCCAAATCTCGAACTGTCAATTTAGCCATAAATCAAAGACTGATAGTTAATCTTATTGTCGCGCCATACGCCAGCTTTTTCATTAGCCGTTTGGCCCGGGACGGCTAACTCCTTATGGCTACAAAATAAACGAAAAATTATTGCAGGATTTTACCCCGGCCGTCGTATTACTGTATGAAGAACAACCACCAGAGCATTAAAATATGAAAAAACTCATCTGTCTGCTGTGTTTGATAACGTTAAGTATCTTGCCTGCCAAAGCCCAGCCAGGGGTACAATTACAGGTGTCTAATTTACAGGTGTCTAACCAAAGCCAGGACGACCGGCTCAAGCTAACCGCCTTCAACCTCGATTTTCCCGGCGGTGCGCCTGCGGATTTAGTTACTTCTATTGAAAAAGCCACCGGCAAACCTCTCAACGTTATCATTCCGACGGAAGATGCGAATGCTCAACTGCCGCCGCTCAAAATGAATGATATCAATACGGTTAAGTTGTTTGCGGCCCTGGAAACCGCCAGCTACCGGCAGGATGCGGTTAAGACGGGCTTTGGCGGCAGTTATTCGGAATACCAACTGGGTTATGGTTTTAAAACTACGGACAACCCCATCACGGACTCTTCCATTTGGTACTTTCACGCGGACAAACCTTCTCTGCCTCCCGTGGTTTCGACCGCGCCGGTCTGTCAGTTTTACCAATTGCAAAACTATTTAAACTATGGCTTTACCGTGGACGATATTACCACCGCCATTCAAACCGGCTGGAAAATGGCCGGCATTTCGCCTGCCCCGGAATTAAATTATCACAAGGAAACCCATTTGCTGATTGCCTTTGGCAAGCCGGATGATTTGGCGGTCGTTAAAAATGTTCTCGAAGCCCTCCCGGGACTTTATTTGGATTCTAATCAATGGAATTGGCAGATCAAAAAAATTGACGGTTTGCAGTCGCAACTGAATCAACTGGCCGCCCAGGTTTCCGCTTTGACGAACTCCGCGGCGATGGCCCAAAAAAGTTCTGGAAAGTAAATATAAGCTGTCTGTTAATGCATCAGCTTGGAACAAAACATCCAATCATCCGGACCGCTTCCTGCGACCTCTGGTGAAACGCCGCAAGGCGCATTGGACATTCCCGGACTGACGCGCCGGATGGCCGGAGGAGATGAAATGGCCTGGCGAACCTTTTACAACGCCTATTTTGACCGCCTGTGGCGCTACCTGCTCGTCGTCACCGCCGGCAACGAAGATACTGCGCGCGAAGCTTTGCAATCAGCCCTCGTTCGAGTGGCCCGGCACGTCAAAACGTTTCCCGATGAGCCTGTCTTTTGGAGCTGGCTCACCGTTTTGGCGCGCAGCGCCTTCGCTGATGAAACGAAAAAGCAGCGCCGTTACCTTTCTTTTCTCGATCGTTTCACCGGCCATTCAGGCACCGAACTTGATGGCACGGGAGACGTCCTGGCGAATGACCAGTTAAAAAATCTCCTGGAACGCCATGTTGCTTTATTGCCGCCGGATGAACGAACCATCGTTGAACAAAAATATTTTGCCCGGCGTTCCGTGCGCGAGATTGCTGAAGAAATGCAAACGACGGAAAAAACCGTGGAATCCAGATTATCGCGCATTCGCAAAAAATTGAAGGACGCCGTCCTGGCCGAACTGAATGAATCGAAAGACTGACAACGAATTGCTCGACGATGTTTTGGCCGAAGCCGCGCCCGCCAGCTTTCGCGAAGCGTTGCTCGATCAAACGCTCCGCGTCGTTCGCCGTCGCCGCCGCCTTCGCCATGCGCGAAATATCGTGGGAGTTTTTGTTACCCTGGCTTTGCTCGGTCTCGTTCTGCGCCCAACATCGAGGCCGCCTTCTGTCGCTATCGACCGTCCCATTCCAATTCCGGCCGAAAAAAGTTATACTCTCATTTCTACGCGACCGCTGCCGGCCGGCTCTATTATCGCCACACTTTCACCGAATACCGTCGCATTCATTACGTCCAGCCCGACAGTGGCCGTGGTCGAAACTACCTCTGGCCATTTCCGGGTCATTAACGACCAGCAGCTTTTGGCCCTGGTGGCCGCGCATCCGGCGGTCCTCGTTCGCACCGGCCCGCACTCTGAGCAATTGGTGTTCGCCAATCCCAACGACGCCAAAGGCTTCCCCCTGAATTGATTCTGTGTTTTTAGTGGGACAGACGTCTCGTCTGTCATCGGCAGCAAACAGCCAGTGTCCGTTTGCTGTTCCCTCTCCGCTCCCATTCGATGGGAGGGGAGAGGGTCAGGGTGAGGTGAGGGTAATTAACTTAACTCAAAACCGATCATTATCTCAAACCATGCCTTCCACTCCCTCTCCCAGCGGGAGAGGGCTGGGGTGAGGGAGGGTGGTTCAAACCACTCCGCGCCTTTGTGCTTGGGATCCCTCCACTTTGTTTCCTTCTGTTAAATTTTTTCGCGTATTTCGTGTCATTCGTGGTTAAATTGCGCTGCATGGCAAAACCTAAGCGCCCCAGCCAGTTCGAAACCCATGTGGTCTCGGATCCGGCCATGGGTTATTCCCGTCCCATCCATTTGCTGCGGGGCTCCGCTGGTCAATCCCACCGGCTCTGCCTCTTTCTCGATGGCGAACTTTATCTGCAAAAAATGGAAGTGCTTCCTGTGCTCGCTGGCCTGCTCGAACGCCATGCGCTTCCGCCGGTCACTTTTGCTTTTATCGATCACCTCAACATGGAAGCCCGTGAGCAGGACTACACATGCAACGATCAGTTCGGCCGCTTCGTCGTGGAAAAAGTGGTTCCGTGGCTGCAACAGGAGATCCCGGATCTCCAGCCCGGTCACCATCTCATCGGCGGGCTCAGTTTGAGCGGTCTTGCTTCCGCCTGGCTGGCCTTGCAGTATCCCGGTCATTTTCGGTGCTGCCTGTCTCAGTCCGGCTCCTTTTGGTGGAACGATGAACGGTTCACCAAAATGGCCTCCCAACATCAGCCAGTCACGAACCGTTTTTGGCTGAGCGTCGGCGACCAGGAAACGGAAGTGGATTCGCCCCCGGAAGTCTCACAAATCGTGGGTGTGAAGAATGCCCAGCGCGCTCTGGAGGCCCTTGGCGCCACGGTCCATTACCATGAATATCACGGTGGCCACGACCTGAAATATTGGCGCGACGAATTGGATAAAGCTCTGCCTTGGCTTCTTGCCGATGAGAGGAAGGCCGCTTAAAACTTTCGTGCGTTTTGTGGTTCAAACTTATTTCACTTGCCTCTCATACCTTTCCGGGAATATTCGTTGATGCTATGAGCTGCACTCCGGTGGAAATCCCAAGTCTGCTTGAAATGCGCGATTACGATTTAGTCGTGCGATGTCTCGAACTCGTCCTGCTGCATATTGCGGATTTTGCGCCGGAATGCCAGTCGTGGGACATTAAGGTAATAGCTCTCTGCCACCATCATCCTAATAACATTTACCCCGCACTCGCCGTATATACTGGTGCCACTGATTTTGAAGCCATCGAGCGCTTTGGTAAGAAAGCTGACGAGTGGGTACGTAAGCAGTCTCTAGGTTGGCTTTTGGTGGCAAGCGCTAAGGTTAGCGCCACCAAATGGAACGTTCTTAAGGAGATGGGACAGCCGAAATCTAACGGAGAAGAGGAAGCCTAGCCGCATCAATCGGCTAAAATAAAAATTCCCATTCGTGATAATTCGTGAAATTCGCGTCTCAAAATCCGTGTTTATCCGTGTCCATCCTACATCAAGTTGGTAAAGGCCCTGTATTTACAAGGGTTTTCTTGAGAGGCGGACGGCCACTGTCAGCGGAACTGTCAGTAACGCGGCGGGTTGAACTACAATCCGCCACAATCCGACAGAACTCCGTTGAAACTCGCCCACAACACTCTAACGTGTTGCGACGCGGCTGGTGCATGATTCAGACCCATGCACATGAAAACGAAATATACATTGTTCCGGCGCGGTGAAGTGTTCTACATGCAGGACAGCGAGACCGGCAGACAGACCAGCCTGCGCACCAAAGACGAAACCGAGGCCCGCCGTTTGTTGGATGCCCGTAACGAGGCCTTGCGCCAGCCAGCGTTAAACTTACACCTTGCCCGCGCGTACCTGACGGCCAGCGACCCGGCCTTTGTGGAACGCACATGGCAGACCGTCATGGAGCAGTTGCAGAGCCGGGGTAAGGACACGAGCCGGGAGCGTTACGCTACGGTATTCAAGTCACCTTGCTTTGATGCCTTGCGTCATAAGAAACTATTGGAAACCACCGCCGATAATTTTCTGGCGGTATTCAAGACCAGCAAAGTATCCATCGTTTATTTTCTGAAACGACTGCATAACTTTGCGCTCAATCTGGGTTGGATTGCTATTCCAATAGTCGCCTCCAATCTTTGGCCTAAATACGAACCAAAAGAGCGGCGGGGCATCACCCGCGACGAGCAGGAGAGCATCCTTGCCATTGAGAAGGTAGCCGAGTGGAAACTCTTTCTCAAATTGCTTTGGGAAACAGGCGCGGCGCAGAGCGATGCCGTGAGCCTGACCGCCGAGAATATTGACTGGCAAACCCGCACCATCACCTATTTTCGGATGAAAACTGGCTCGCGGGCGCAATTCACGATTAGCAAGGCACTGGAGAACGTCTTAAACCAGTTGCCCACCACCGGCCCGCTATTTCCGAATCTCTCAACGTTTTCGGCCAATGACCGGGCCAGCCGGTTTCGCCGCCGTTGTCACAAAGCCAATGTATTCGGCGTAACCTTGCACAGCTACCGTTACGCTTGGGCGGAACGGGCAAAAGTCGTGGGGATGCCGGAACGATTCGCCCAGGCCGCGCTTGGGCATAATAGCAAAGCGATTCACCGGGCGTATGCCAAGAAAGCGGAAATCATCGTGCCATCACTGGAAGAATACGAGAAGAAGGCAACCGCACCGCAAAAAGGAATAGCGGCGTAAACCCGCGTTATATGAAAGAAGCGGTTGAGTCCACAAACTTGGCCGCTTTTTTGTTTTTTGGGACTTGCGCCACCCTCGGCCCCGCGCCAGAGCAATCGCCTTTGGGCTCCATCGCACGCTCGCGCTGGCACTAAACGCTTTGCGTCCTTTTCGAGGAGCGAAAAGGAAAGCGGCGAGTAGAAGCAATATAGGCTATGCCCCTTGTAAAACGTGCCTGCCGAACCGTTCCAACAGTGCGTCCGGTAAGATGCGCCACCTCTCGATCAGGCATTTGACCCAATAATAACAGTTCCGCCTTTGTCCACGCCTTTTTGGCCGGTTTCAAATATGGTTTGCGTGCCTTACGGCGAGTCATGCTTACTGTTGCTATGCTCCGGCCAGTCAAACTGGCAACTTCCATATCAGGCATCGTTCCCAACAGGGCCAATTCCGATTGAGCCCAGGCCCTTGGATGCGGAGCCGCTTTGATTCCCAGTTTCCGTCGGCGCTGAAATACAGCCGTTACGGTGCGCCGCAGTATTTTGGCAATTTCAAGATCAGTGTTCGTCCCCAGCAGCCGGTCTTCTTGCGCGGTCCAAGGACGCCGGATTTTTTTGGACCATCGGTTGGCAATTCCCAGCCGGATTCGACGATGCTTGACCGAGATAATGCTTCGACCCAGTAACAAAGCAATTTGGTCATCAGGCCGGATGCCAAGGATTTTATCGTCCTCAGGTCTCCACGTTTTATGTTTCGGCTTTACAGGTGGGATGCTGCGATTGATTCGCCGCAGGCTGACTGCATTTAGAGTTCTCTTGATCCGACGGGCCAGCACCCGGTCCGCCACCGTTCCCAACATTTCATCTTCTTCTACCGTCCAGCGGCGGCATTTTGATGTGCCATTAGAATTCATCGCCTGGATAATAGCCTATTTCTCAAAATTGTCTTCTTCCAAGGTTTTCACAAAGCGCAAAATCCCCACAATCGAATCAAAAACAAATCGCGCCTCGGCTTGGTCTAAAAGTTGATTGTCATGCGCCAAAGATAAATTATTTCTCACATGGTTGAATTCTTCAAAAACGCTGATAGAGCTTTTTATGATGCGTTTACTGGTTTCGTGCAGCGTAACTGTTTTTTCCAACTCTTTCACATACATGCCAACCCGACTGTGCAATGGCAATTCCTTTTCACATGGAATCTCCCGTTTTTTCAGTAAATGCGCAAACTTCTTCATGCAATAAGTATGCAGACGGTCGAGGCATTCGGCGTGCCGGTTCTCACGCATACCGCGTTGAATCTCCCCTATCAGGGCTTCCAGTGTCTGGTCATTCTCAAATTTGTCCACGGCGTCGTGAATGGCCGGGGCGGGCGATAATTTAGGCGCTTTGGGCACTTTACGGACTTTAGATTTCTTAGGTGCTTTATGAACTCCGAGAATTTCGAACAGGCTCCCATCTTTAACTGCCCAATGAGTTCGATTCATCTCCCAGTCGCCAATGCCCAGGTCCCACTCCAAAGCTTTGATTTGTTTTGCAGTCACTGATGGAAACCGCTGATCAAATTCAAATTGAATACGAAATTCTGCACCACGTTGTTGGATTTTTCGAACCCAGCCCACCTTGGCCCGTCCTTTAGCCCCTGTCTCATACATAAAAAGCGTAGGGAGTGAGAGGAGGGCTTTTTGGGCCTTCTCAGACAATGAACCGAACTTTTTGATTAACTTTTCGTCGGTATGTTCAAAAATGCGGGATTTATGCCATGTATATTGGCCTTCTTCCCAGAGGCCATCGCCAGCCGTGACCATGAGATTAAACATGTTTCAAGGTTTTATCGAAGTAAAATAGTCATTGCTCTATTAGTTGGCAATTGTTCGTTCGTTTGCAACGCCATTTTGACGGGCATTTTTTCTCCGCCAATGTTGATAAATGGCAGCCGATATTCGCACCAGCCAATGGCTGTCTTTGCTGGATTCCAGTAGGTCTGCGGTGGCAAAATATTTGATGCCGTTGACTGGCGGATTACCCAATGGCTTGAGCAGCTTGGCCGCGACCAGCACCGGCACGTCATGCGCCTGACAGTTGAGCACCCAGGCTGCCTGCTCTGCCGTTAACCGCACGGGTAGCCGCCCCAGTAACCTCAGAAACCGATGTTGCTCCTCACTCATAGCCTTTACGCGGGAGCATTGCCCTGTGTTTCTTTGAGAAACCGCTCAATCTCCCAAACCGGATAGAGCGGACGGCGTGTGGCCCTTGAGGGTTTGAGCAGGCCACGTTCAGTCAAACGATCAATCGTGGCCGCACTGAGACCCAGCGCACTGGCGGCTTCTTCGCGAGTCAGCGCCAATTTGGGCGCTTGCGCATCTGATGCAGAGTTGTGTTGCATGTCCCCACACTACTGCGGGCGGCATGAGCGTAATAGTGACTTGTCGTTTGGGGAGAAAAACGTTTTCGCGCTTTCGGGAGCGGCTACATTTTCTGTTTTCGAGGTTTTCCGGGCTTTTTGTAGCGCAAACCAATCTTTGCGCAGACTAAGCGAATCTCACTGGAATCGGTGCCGGGTGAAATTACTTTTTGGGAAAGCAGCCATTGATGCAGTTCACCCGTGTCATTGAGAACGCCCAGGGCAACTTCTTTCCACCGTGCCGCAATCGTTCGATAGATTTTGGTTCTCTGCGCCATTTGTTGCGCCCTTCCCGGCGCACCGCGCATGAGTTTTTCCCCGTCTCGAAATCCGCAAAAGAAATCAGCAGCTTTATCGGAGGGCTGCTCCGCCCAAGACGCTTTCAGGATGGCATGGCATCCGTGTATCCCATCCACTATTTGCACAACCTGTTCATGAGGAGGCATGGACGCAAGCAACTCTTCCACACCGTGCATGTAGCCCGAATCAAAACCAACATTGTATGATTCAGATGCCTGGCGTTTGCGACGCTTGGGCGTCAGGGCATCGAAAGTCATGTCCGCCGCACGCCTGGCCCATTCGGGAGCGCTAATTTCGATTTGCAGACCAAATTTCTTTTTCAACAAGTCGAACAGCGATGGCAGCGGCGGAGGTGGTTTTGGTAGTTTTTCATCGGGAACACTGCTAACCAAGCCGAGGGCGACGGTAGACACCTCGACGAACCCGGCATGCCGTTGTCCAGGCCGGGTGGGCTTCTTTACTAGAAAATGATCCGGTGAGCGTTCTCTTTTCATACGTTCGCTTTGCGTTTGAGCGTAGCGACATTCCCGGTCGGTTCAATGCAGAATTGCAGGGCGCGTTCCGTGTATCATCTCTCGTTATCCTGTCTACCCTTGCCGCAACTTGGGCTCACTGGTTCTTGCTGGTCTCATCCCGTGTCCTCACCAAACAGGGTTTGGCGGACGTTTTTACCCCATCACGTTCGGACATTCTTGAGGTTTATTTCTGCCCGTGATTTGTGTCCGGCAAAGTATTCCGGAGCGTAAATCACACCAAAACCGGACAAACCGGATCGAGGATAAGCGGACACAAGACCGGACGGATACAGGGACCAGTTAGGCGGACAGACTGCATTTCCGCCCATTTTAAGCGCAAAACCAATGGCGGACAGGATATTTTCGTCCGCCTCTCCTGTCCGCGTATCCTGGCGAAATCTTGTCCGTCGATCCTGTCCGGGTATCCTGGCTCCGCCGGGCAACTTCAAGACCAGCGGAAGTTTATCGGCGTTCTGTTCGACCACGGCCTCTAGCAAGCGCACGGCTCGCGCACGACCCGGCGACTGGCTCCGGCGATAGCGTTGCAACCAACCGGCCAACGTCGAATACTTCAGACCAGTCTGCTGGGCGAACTGGGCAGCGGACAACCCACAACGAAGCCCGACGGCTCAAGGAGTTGGAGCGTGAGAACACGGAACTCAAGAAGATGCTGGCCGAGGAGATGCTCAAGAACCGTGTCTTGTCCTACGTATGCGAAAAAAAGCTGTAAGCCCGGCCCAACGCCGGGCATTCGCACAAGAAGTCGTTGACCAAACGATGTGTTCGCAACGGCATGCGTGCCGGTTTCTAAAGCTGGCGCGTTCCACCTTCAACTACCGTGGGCGGTCTCTGACGCCTGCGCAGGAGCAGTTAAGGAAACGGTTACCCCGCTGCGTTCAAACTCGGCCAGAATGAGTTGTCGTTGCTCCTTCGGTACACGCACCCGGCCCCGGCTGTCCATCGTGACAGGCACATTGGGAATCGGGGGCAAAGAAACCGAAGGAGATGAGTCAGAGCCGCTCGTAGAGGTCATAGCTCTCATAAATACGATAATTATAAGGTAAGCGTCACGCACAGCACCTTCTTGACAGAGCCAATATAGCGGGTCGTCAGCGTCATATCCTATAATGATATGACGTTTATGACGCGGTTTGTCGTTGCAGTTGAAGGCTGGCCTTGGTCCAAGCCGCTGGTGTGACCGTGGGGATTTGATGGTTGGTCATGTTCGGCAGGCAGGTGAGGACATCGCGAAGATACTTGAATGGGTCCAAACCGCGTCGCCGGCAGTTTTCGATGACGGTGTAAATGATGGCACTGCGCTGGCCGGCGTCGGCATCGCCGATAAAGAGCCAGTTCTTCTTGCCGATGGCTGTGGGCCGTATGGCATTTTCCACCAGGTTGTTGTCTATCTCGATCCGGCCGTCCTTCAGAAAGACCTCCAGCGTCGGCCATTGGCCCAGTGTATAATCTATGGCCTGACTCAATAAGCTCTGCGGCAGATAGCGTCCGCTGCTCTTGAGTCGAACCAACGCCCGTTGCAGGCGTTCAACGAGAGGACGGCTTTGACTGGCCCGCATGGCCTCTCGCAGTCGCGGCCCGGCGCGATGTTTCCGCAAGACCGCTTCGATCTGATACAGATGCTGGATTTGGCGCAGCAGCCAGCCCGCTACTTTAGGCGACTGTTCCAGCGCCTCGTAAAACTTCCGCCGCACATGCGCCCAGCAACCGGCCAGTTTAATCGTCTGACCGCGCCCCTTGACAAACGACGGGTAGGCGCTGTAACCATCGCACTGTAACGTGCCACTGAAGGTCAAGGGTATGATGTTGTCCAGGCACAGGGCAGCCCGGCTGGTTTGCCAATGGTAAAAGCCATCGCCGCCCGGACGATTGAACGTCCAAAAATAACCCTGTTTAGTCTTGCCGTTGCCCGGCTCCAAATAATCAATCGGCGTTTCATCCACTTGCATATACCCGCCAGCCAAAACGCCGGTGCGGATGTGTTCGTATATGGGCCGCAGCCAGTCGGCGCTCAACTCTACCCACCGCGCCAGCGTCTGCCGGGACAGGTTGATCTTGTGGCGTTGCGCAAAGATTTGTTCCTGCCGATAGAGCGGCAGATGATCACAGTATTTGCCCACC
>Ga0335083_10003111_pt1 | contig 21665 bp, 20 predicted proteins | sample Lox_Sample_42_FD_206716 | JGI IMG/M metagenome (GOLD analysis project Ga0335083, IMG submission 206716) | Soil microbial communities from Loxahatchee National Wildlife Refuge, Florida, United States - Lox_Sample_4.2 | ecosystem: Environmental > Terrestrial > Soil > Wetlands | place: USA...
ATCAGCGGCGCGAGTCGTTCGAAGTTCTCCGCGGGCTTCTCCCACACGACGTCGTGCTGGATACCGGCGACGATCACTTGGCCAGGCTCTTGAGCCGCGTGCACGCCTCGTCGAGAACCTCGGTGCGCTTGCAGCACGCGAAGCGAACGAGCGGCGCGCCGGCGGCGACGTCGTCGTAGAACACGACACTCGGAACGGCGACCACACCGCACCGATGCGGGAGTGACCGGCAGAACTCCAGCCCGTCGCTCTCGCCGAGGGAGCGGATGTCGACGGTCACGAAATACGTGCCCTGCGGACGCAGCACCTCGAATCCGGCGTCGTCGAGGCCGGTACACAACCGGTCGCGCTTGTCGAGCATCTCGGCCCGGAAGCTCTCGAAGTACGAGTCGGGAAGCTGGAGCCCGCGCGCGATCGCATACTGAAACGGACCGCTGGCGACATAGGTGAGGAACTGCTTCGCCGACTTGACGGCGGCGACGAGCTCGGGACGGGCACAGACCCAGCCGACCTTCCAGCCCGTGAACGAGAACGTCTTGCCGCCCGAGCCGATGGTTATGGTGCGATCACGCATGTCCGCAAGGGTGGCGATCGGTATGTGCCGGCCCTCGTACACGAGGTGCTCGTAGACCTCGTCGGTGACGACCAGGAGCTCGTGCTCGCGCGCAAGCTCGGCGATCAGCAGGAGCTCCGGCTCCGTGAACACCTTGCCCGTCGGGTTGTGCGGCGAGTTCAGCAGGATGAGCTTGGTGCGCGGGCCGATCGCGGCGCGCAGCTCGGCCGGGTCGAAGGCGTACCCGGGCGCGCGCAGCTGGACAACACGCCGGTCGGCGCCCGACATCGCGATGCACGCCGCGTAGGAGTCGTAGTACGGCTCGAACGTGACGACTTCGTCGCCGGGTCCGCAGAGCGCGAGCAGGGTCGCCGCGATCGCCTCGGTCGCGCCCGCGGTGACAAGTATCTCGGTGTCGCGGTCGAACTCGAGCCCGTAGAACCGTTGTTGATGCGTGCTCACCGCGTCGCGCAGCTCGGGAATGCCGATCCCCGGCGGATACTGGTTGTGACCGGCGCTGATTGCGTCGATCGCGGCTTGCTTGACGACGTCGGGACCGTCGGTATCGGGAAATCCCTGCCCGAGGTTGATCGCGCCGGTCGAGATCGCGAGCGCGGACATCTCGGCGAAGATCGTCGTGCCGAACGGCCGGAGACGATCGACGAGGTAGGGGTTCACGAACGAGATCTTACGAGTCGCCGTTCCTGCCGGCGGCGCCAGATGAGTACCGCGTAGCTCACGACGATGCACAGTCCGAACAGCAATTGGACCGTCCACGCGTAACCGTGCGGATACACCCGGCCGGTCAGGTAGTGATCGACGAATCCGTCCGTGTACGCGCGCTGGCCGCCGCGCCGCCGCAGCGACTGCTCCCACGTGGTCAGCGGGCAGTCGAAGGTGAGCGTGATGCTGATGAGCCCGACGGCGATCGCCGCGAGGTGCGGACCCACCAGCCACCGCCACCGCCATGCGAGGAATCCGCCGAGCGGGATGAACAAGATGTACGCGAGATGGAGGATCAGGATCGTGTCGGCGAGCAGGACGTAGATCGCGTTCACCGCGACCCAAGCGACGCGCGACACCCGAGCGGGCCGGCCCAGCAGTTGGCGCGCGACGTACTCACGTCGTTCTCGACGTCAGATCGCATGTCATGGAGAGATCTTGGCAGGCGAGACGAACGCCGACACGGCGCGCGTCAGCCGAGCGCGCCGAGCACGACGTCGGGTGAGAGCGGAGTGTGGTCGATGGTCGCGCCGACGATCGCAAGCGCGTCGGCGACGGCGTTGAAGACCGCGGGCGGCGAGCCGATCGCACCCCCCTCGCCCATGCCCTTGTGGCCACCCGGCGTCGGCGCCGGCGTCTCGACGTGGCCGTACTCGATGGTGGGGACCTCGGTGGTGGTCGGCAGCAGATAGTCCATGAACGTCGTCGTGAGCGGGTTCCCCTCGTCGTCGTACACGAAGTGCTCGTACAGGGTGCCGCCGATGCCCTGCACCACCCCGCCGGCGACTTGGCCCTCGACGATCATGGGATTGATCATCACGCCGCAATCCTCACTCACGACGTAGCGCAGCACCGTGACGACGCCGGTGGCGCGGTCGACCTCGACAGCGCAGGCGTGACAGGCGTTCGACCACGAGAACGGCGGAGCCTTGAAGGTCGCGGTCGCCTCGAGCCCGACCTCCATCCCTTCCGGCAGGCGCGCCGTCTCGAGGTGCGCGATCCGCGCGACTTCGCTCCACGCGACGGCGCGGCTCGGCGTCCCTCGCACCGCGATCTGCCCGTCGACGATATCGAGATCGTCGGGCGCGGCTTCCAACAGGTGCGCGGCGATCTCGATCGCCTTGGCGCGCACGACCGCGCACGCGCTTCGGCACGAGTTCCCCGCGATCACGGCGGTTCCACTCCCACCGGTCCCGCGCCCGAACGTCGTCACCGCGCTGTCACCTTGCACCACGGTGACGTCGTCGAAGTCGATACCGAGCTCCTCGGCGACGACCTGCGCCATCGTCGTCTCGATGCCCTGGCCGTGCGAACCGGTGCCCAGCGACACCGTGACCTGGCCGTTCGGATCGACTCGCACGACCGCGGTCTCGGTGCCCATCGGGTCCATCATCCCGGTGCTCGGTTCGACGTAGAGGCCGAGCCCGATCCCGAGCAGCCGGCCGTCCTCGGCGAACGCGCGCGCCTGCTCGGCGCGGAACTCGTCGTACGCGATGATCTCCGCCGCTTGTTCGAGCGTCTCCGACGGACTGACCATGTCGAGCGGGAGCCCGGTCGGCAGTGTGTACGGCAGCTCCGACGTCGGCACGACGTTGCGGCGCCTCCACTCGAGCGGATCCATCCCGATCTCGCGCGCGACCGCGTCGACCATCTGCTCGCGCGCGACCGTCTCGAACATCCACGGTCCGCGGTACGCGCCGCGCCCACACGTGTTCGTCCAAACCGCGCGCGTGCGCAACGAGGCCTGCGGGCACTTGTAGGGGCCGGTGAACAGCAACCCGACGAGCGCGCCGGCACCTCCGGTTGCACCGATCGGGAACGACCCCGCGTCTTCGAGATGGTCGATGTAGGTTCCGAGCAGCCGGCCGTCGGCATCGAGGGCGAACGTGCAGTGGGCAACGTCGGCGCGCGCGTGGTTCGACGCGATCAGGTTCTCGCGCCGGTCTTCGATCCACTTGAGGGTCCGACCGAGCCGCCGCGCCGCGAGTGCCACCGTGAGCTCCTCACGCGGGGTGAAGAATTTCTGACCGAAGCCTCCGCCGACGTCGTGGCCCTGCACGCGAACGAGATGCGACGGCACGCCGGTCACGCGGGCAATCGCCTGTTTCGCCTCGTGCGGATTCTGTGTGCTCATCCACGCTTCCAGCACGCCGCCCGCGGGCTCGTACTCGACGACGATTCCGCGCGTCTCCATCGGTACCGGCGTGTGGCGATGCTGGCGGAACGTTCGGCGGATGGCGTTGTCGCCGTCGAGTAGTGCCGCGAGCTCCGGCGCGATCGGGAACGCCATCTCGGCACCGAGATTGGTGTCGAGCTCGGGGTGGACGACGGCGACGCCGACGTCGAGCGCGTGCTCCACGTCGATCACCGGCGGCTCACTCTCGATGTCGACCTCGACGAGCTCCGCCGCGTCCTCGGCGACGTAGCGGCTCTCCGCGACGATCAAGACGATCGGTTCGCCGACGAAACGCACGTCGCCGTCGGCGAGGGGACGCAGCGGCGCGCCGGGTGTCGTCAACAGCATGGTCGGCTGCATCGTGCCGGCGTGCGGGTTGAGATCGCTCGCGGTGAGTACCGCGACGACGCCGTCGAGATCCTTGGCCGCTTCGGTCTCGATGCCGACGATCCGCCCCCGGGCGACGTCGCTGCGCACGAAGGTGCAATGCAGCATTCCCGGCCGCATGACGTCGTCGACGTACCGGCCGTGGCCGGTCAGCAGACGCGGATCCTCCCGCCGCTTCACCGATTGCCCCACGAATCGGCCTGCCGTCGACGCGCTCACCTCGCCGCCTCGGCGGCCCGTTGCACCGCGCGCACGATGCCCTGATACCCGGTGCAACGGCAGAGGTTCCCCGACAACGCCTCCCGGATCTCCTGCTCGGCCGGCGCCGGGTTGTCGTGCAGCAGCGCGGTGACGGACACGACGAACCCCGGGGTGCAGAAGCCGCATTGGAGACCGTGTTCTTGACGGAATGCGTCCTGCACCGCCGACAGCTCACCGTCCGGACCGCCGAGCCCTTCGATCGTCGTGACCTCCGAGCCGCCGGCCTGCACTGCAAAGAGCAGGCACGACCGGACGGCTTCGCCATCGACGAGCACGGTGCACGCGCCACACACCCCGTGTTCGCAGCCGAGATGGGTCCCGGTCAACGTGCAATCCTCCCGGAGGAAGTCGGCGAGCGTCTTGCGCGGGTCGACGCGACCATTCCGGCGCGTCCCGTTGACGATCATCTCAACCGGCAGCACGAAGATCCTCCTGCACCCGGGTGACCACACGCTCGACGAGATGGCGCGCGATGCGGACGCGAGTAGCACTGCTCGCGTGCACGTCGCCCGACGGGTCGAGATCCCGCACCGCGAGCGCCGCGACCTCGGCCGGATCCGCTCCTTGGGCCAGCGCGGCTTCCGCGTCGGGCGCGCGCACCGGCGCCGGTCCTACGCCGAACAACGCGATCCTCGCTCGTTCTCCGACGAACGCGCATGCAACGCCGGCGAGGGCGAAGTCGCCGTGACGGCGGGCGACCTCCTCGATCGCGAATGCACTCCCCGCGGGCCACACAGGGAATCGCGCTCCCACCAGCAGCTCGTCCGCGGCGATCACGGTGGTCCAGGTGCCGACGAAGAAGTCGTCCGCCGCTACCCGCCGCTGCCGGCCACCCGCGGCCGCTATTTCGAGCTCGGCTCCCAGGGCGACCGCCACCGCGGGATATTCGGATGCGGGATCCGCGTGTGCGAGCGACCCTCCGACAGTCCCGCGATTGCGGATCTGGAAGTGCCCGATCAGCGGCGTCGCCTGCGCGAGCAGCGGGACGGCGTCCGCGACGGCTGCGTCGCGCTCCATTGACCGTTGCCGCGTTGTTGCGCCGACGACCAGCGTGCCGTTCTCACGCCGCCAGCTGCTCAGCGCAGGGACACGATTCACATCGATGAGATGCTCGAAGCGCGTGAGGCGTAACGCGAGCATCGGAACCAGGCTCTGGCCGCCCGCGAGCACCTTCGCGTCATCGCCGAACTCGGCGAGAAGCGAGCACACCTCCTCGATGGTCTCGGGCGCGTGATACTCGAACGGCGCGGGCTTCACGCCGCGGTTCCCTGCACCCGAGCGACGTTACCGGCGAGCTGACACCTGCGTCAGGTCTTGCGGTGATTCGACCCCTCCCCCGTCGACAACCGTGGGTAGCCGGCCACCGCGATCGAACAGGAGCACCAGCGAGGCGAGGATCGGGACCGAGAGCGAGCCGATCATCGCCACCTTGTCGAGACCGGGCATCGCCATGGTGAGGTGACGCAGGTGATACACGAGGTGCGGCACCGAGTACACGAGCCAGGAGACCGCCGTAACGCGGCTCAGCGCGCGCGTCCCGAGGAAGATCGCGGCGACGGTCAACACGAACAGTGCGAGGTTGAGCTCACCGACGTCTCGGACGAGGTGCTCGTTGTAGCGGCCGTCCATCGCGACCCAGCCCCGGCCAAACGGGAAGTCGTCGTAGAAGGAACGCGGAAAGAAGGCGGCCTGCGCCCCGACCCCGAACGAACTGAACGCGAGTATCCAGAGCATGAGCCGCGACCACCCCGAGAGTGCCGGCTCGAGGTTGAACGCGCGTGCAATTTTACGGTACCCGACGCGCAGATTTTGCGACAACGGCCGCCATCTCGTCGCGTCACGGAACGCGCGGTTGGACACGCGCTGCGATGCCGCGAGATAGCTCGCCTTCCTTGGCGTCATCCAGGCCGGAGCTCGCCAGAGGCGGCGGCGCCCGACCGCGGCCGCGAGCGCCTCGCTCTGCTCGGCGCGGGTCAGCGGTTGGTCGTCGACGACGTCGTACGTGCCGGCCGGGGCGTCCAACGCGGCTACCACCGCGGCCGCCGCGTCGTCGGCGTCGATCATCGGCGCGAACGACGCCGCGGCGCCAACGTCGAGGACCAGTCCGCGTCGTGCCGCCCGCATCGTCGCGGTGGTCTGGTCGCTGTCGGGCGCATAGAACCGCCCGAAGCGCAACACGACGCCGCGTCCGCCGTGCGCGCGAAACCGCGCGGTGTTCGCCTCGGCGGCCTCGATCGCGCCCGTGAAGTCGGACTCCGCGAGAGGAGTCGACGCGGCATCGAGCCACGCGTCGCCGTGCTCGCCGTACATGAAGGCCAGCGACTCCTGGACGAACACCGTCGCACCGGCGGCGATCGCCGCGTCGACCAACTTCCCGGATGCCTCGCGACGGATGCGCTCGTTCTCCTCCCAAGCGCTCGCGCGGCTCATCTGATCGAGGGGCGGGATCTTGGTCGCGATGTTCACCACCGCGTCGTGGCCCGCGACCGCGATTCGGAGTGGACCGTCGTCGAACAGGTCGACGCGCACCGGCCGGGCGCCCATCGACTCGATCAACGTGTCCTTCTCGGGCGATCGCGACACTGCGGAGACCTCATAGCCGGCGGCGACCAGCCGGGGAACGACTCGCCGGCCCAGGACACCCGTCGCGCCGGCGACGAACACTCGCATCTCGTCCTCCTCTCGGCGGCCAATAATCCGGATATTACATATCCGGGTTATTGGAGTCGAGCGGAACGGCAAAATGACAGACTCGCCCGGAGGAGAGCCGCATGCAGTCGACGAACCCGGAATCCGGCGCCGGCCTGGCCCGAACGCCCGAGCCGCCCTACTGGGCTGTCATCTTCTCGACCCGGCGCAACCGCCACCCGGGCGATCAGTTCGACGAGACGGACCGGCGGATGATGGCGCTCGCCTCGCAGCAGCCCGGCTTCCTCGGCGTGGAGACGGCGTCGACGGAGATCGGCATCACCGTGTCCTACTGGATCGACGAGGAGTCGATCGCGGCGTGGCGGCGCAACGCGGATCACGCCTTCGCGCAATACCAGGGCCGCACCCGGTGGTACGACGCGTACGAGCTGCGGGTTGCCCGGGTCGAGCGCGCGCACGGCTTCGTTCGCGAGAGCGCGTGAGCCTCGCCCTCCCTCCGGAGCTTTCCACCGACGACGGCCATCACCTGAGATGGTTCGTGCTGGACGACGCCGAAGCCATCGCGGAGGCCGTGCGCGTGAGCCTCGACCATCTCAAGCCGTGGATGCCGTGGGCCAACGTGCAATCCGCCGATGCCGGCTTCCAGCGCGGACGGCTGCGTGCACAACCGCGGCAGCGAGAACGCGACGAGGAATGGCAGTACGGACTCTTCACCGCGGACGAGAATCAGCTCCTCGGCGCGTTCGGTGTGATGACGCGGCGCGGCCCGCGCTCGCTCGAGATCGGCTACTGGCTGCACGTGGACGCGGGTGGGCGAGGCTACGCGACGAACGCAGCACGCGCGCTGACAACTGCCGGGCTCGGCGTCGACGGCATCGAACGCATGTTCATCGTTTGCGACGAGGCAAACGATCGGAGCGCCGCCATCCCGCGGCGTCTGGGCTATGCACTCATGCGGGTCGAGGAGCGGGTTCCCGAGGCTCCGGCCGAGACGGGTCGCATGCAGATGTGGACAGCCGAGCGAGCCGGTTGGACCGGCCGTGCCACTACTGCGTGAACGGCACTGCTCCCTCGATGCGCGCCATCACCTCCGCGTCGAGCCGAGGGAGGACGTCGAGTGCGCCCATGTTCTCGCGCACCTGCGACGCCCGGCTGGCGCCCGTGATCACCGTCGAGACGCGCCGGTTCTTCACGCACCACGCGATCGCGAGCTGCGCGAGGCTGCAGCCGAGATCGTCGGCGACGACCTTCAGGTTCCTGACCTTCTCGTTCGTGTTCGGGTCGGTGAGCATTCCCTGCAGCCATTCGTACCCCGGCAACTTCGCTCGCGATCCGTCGGGCATACCGTCGAGATACTTGCCGCTGAGAACCCCTGACGCGAGCGGGCTCCAGATCGTGAGACCCAAACCGATGTCCTGATATAGCCGCGCGTACTCGAACTCGACCCGCATCCGGTGCAGGAGGTTGTACTGCGGCTGTTCCATCACCGGCTTGTGCAGGTGATGACGGTCGGCGATGTCCCAGGCGGCGCGGATCTCGTCCGGCGTCCACTCGGAAGTGCCCCAGTAGAGCGCCTTGCCGCTCGAGACGATGTCGCTCATCGCCCACACGGTTTCCTCGATCGGGGTGTTCGGGTCGGCGCGGTGGCAGAACAACAAGTCGACGAAGTCGAGGCCGAGCCGGTCGAGTGAACCGTCGATCGCTTGCATCAGGTACTTGCGATTGAGCGTGTTCTGCATATTCGGCTGCTCGTGCAGCCCCCAGTACACCTTGGTGGAGATGACATAGCTGTATCGCTCCCACCCGAGCTTGGCGATCGCCTCGCCCATAATGGTCTCCGACTTCCCGCCTGCGTACGACTCGGCGTTGTCGAAGAAGTTCACGCCGGCCGCACGGGCCGCGTCGAGACATTCCATCGCGGTGTCGACACCGAGCTGGTCACCGAACGAAACCCATGATCCGAAGGACAAGACACTGACTTGGAGGCCGCTACGGCCGAGGCGTCGATATTCCATGACACCGACCGTACCCTGGCTCGCGTGCTCCTCACATCCGTGGTCGAGGTCTCGGACACCGTGAGCGCGACGCGCTCGCGCAAGGCGAAGACCGAGGCAATTGCAGGTCTCTTGCGAGAGTGCGCGCCGGACGAGGTCACGACGGTCGTGTGTCTCCTCACAGGTGAGCCCCGCCAAGGTCGTATCGGCGTCGGTTGGGCGACCCTGTCCGCGGCGAGACGGGAGTCATCGTCGGCTCCGTCGCCGGACCGGCCGCTCACACTGGCCGACCTCGACGACACCCTCGACCGAATCGCCGCCACGACGGGCGCCGGCTCGGCCGCGGCACGCCGCATCATTCTTGGCACGCTCTTCTCGCGCGCGGGCCCGAATGAAGCCGACTTCGTGGTCAGATTGCTCACCGGCGAACTGCGTCAGGGCGCGCTCGCGGGTTTGATGACAGACGCGATCGCCGAGGCAGCCGGCGTCACCGTGGCCTCCGTCCGGCGAGCGGCGATGCTCGGCGGCGACCTCGCCGACGCGGCGCGGCGCGCGCTCGGCGGCGGGGCCGCCGCGCTCACAGGTGTCGCGCTCGAGGTACTCCGGCCGGTGCAGCCGATGCTCGCGGCGGGCGCGAGCTCGGTGAAGGAGGCGATCGACCGAACCGGGCCCGCCTCGGTCGAATGGAAGCTCGACGGCGCGCGCATTCAGGTGCACCGCGACGGCGGCGACGTGCGCGTGTTCACCCGCAACCTCAACGACGTGACAACACGCGTTCCCGAGCTCGTCGAGATCGCGCGTTCCTTCGACGCGCGCTCGTTCGTGCTCGACGGCGAGGCGATCGGGCTCTCCGAGGACGAGCTTCCGCGCCGCTTCCAGGACACGATGAGCCGCTTCGGCACCGACGACGCCACCGCTCACACCACCCGGCTCGCCGCCTTCTTCTTCGACGTCCTGCACCTCGACGGTCGCGACCTGCTCGACCAGCCGCTCGCGGCACGAGCTGCCGCGCTGGCAGATCTCGTCGGACCCTGGCGCGTTCCTGCGGTCGAGACCGACGACGACGCCGTCGCCGAGGCCTTCCTCGCCGACGCGCTCGCAACCGGCCACGAAGGTGTGATGGTGAAGGCCCTGCACGCGCCGTACGAAGCGGGTCGCCGCGGCGCGACCTGGCGCAAGGTGAAGCCGGTGCGCACGCTCGATCTCGTGGTCCTCGCGGCGGAGTGGGGCCACGGACGGCGGCGCGGCTGGCTGTCGAACCTCCACCTCGGCGCGCGCGATCCGGAGACCGGTGGATTCGTCATGGTCGGCAAGACGTTCAAGGGCCTCACCGACGACCTCCTCACGTGGCAGACGCAACGGCTCCAGGAGCTCGCGACCGGGGGCGACAACCACGTCGTGCACGTGCGGCCCGAGCTTGTCCTCGAGATCGCGCTCGACGGCGTACAGGTGTCGACGCGCTACGCGGGAGGCGTCGCACTCCGATTCGCGCGCGTGCGCGGCTACCGGCCCGACAAGGCGGCTGCAGACGCCGACACGATCGACGCGGTACGCGAGCTGCTCGCGCCGTGACGCCGCGCGGTCAGCTCGACGCGGCCGCGAGCTGGGTCATGTACTGATTCAAGTCGAAGTAATCGCGCCATGCGGCGATCTTGCCGTCGCGCACCTCGAACGTCCCCATCACCGGGAGCTCAATGGTGACGTTCGGTAACACGAAGATGTCGATCCGTTCCGTAAGAACGGTGTCGCCGGCCGCCGCGATGTTCCGTACCCGGAATTCCATGCGCTCTACACCCGTCGTGAACATCGCGAAGACGGCCTTGATCGCCTCCGGGCCGACCGCCGGCTCGACCGGAATGTTGTGATACACGGCGTCATCGGTGAAGTAGGCAACGATCTGGTCGACGCCGGCACCCCTGCCGAACTCGTCGCAGAACCGTCGAATCAATTCAATCGCGTCGCTCATGGCGATTGACGATAATGAACTCCGGATGGGAACGTCGCTGTTCAGCCGAGGAACCGCCGTGGAACCGCTCGGCGAGGGGCGCTTCGCGGCGCGGCTCGACGAGCGGTGGAACTGCCCCGTGGTGCCGCAGGGCGGCATCGTCGCGGCAACGGCGGCGCGGGCGATGGCGACGGCGCTCGCCGACCCGACTCAACAATTGCGCAGCTTCAACGGCGTCTTCGCCGGTCAGGTGGGCCATGGTCCCATCGAGGTCGACGTGAAGGTGCTGCGACGCGGGCGCTCGATGTCGCAGCTGCACGCGTCGCTGCGCAACCCGGGCATGGAGGCGGGCTTCGACGCATTCGGCGTGTTCGGCGCCGAGCGCGAAGGTTTCACGTTCACCGACCTCACCCCGCCGACCGGCCTGACACCTCCGCTCGAGTGCCCGTCGTTTCGCGACCCGGCGCCTGAGGACATCGACCGTCTCCACTTCAACTTCTGGGACCACGTGCAGGGCCGGCCGACGATCGGACACGCGCCGTGGGATGACTACGAGCCCGTCTCGTCGCTGTGTGCCTTCTGGTACCGGTTCGACGACCCGCCGCGCGCCGACGACGGCACCTGGGATCCGCTGGCGCTCCTCGCCCTCTGCGACACCATGCCCGGCGCCGTCGGCGAACGGCTCGGCCCCGAGGCCCGACAACGGCGCTGGCTCCCACCGAGCGCCGACCTGACGGTCCACGTCCTCGACAACGCGCGCTCCGAGTGGGTCCTCGGCGTGAACCGGGCCCGCCACGCCGGCCAGGGCTACGCGTCGGCCGACATGGAGCTCTGGGACCTCGAAGCTGCTCCGCGCCTGGTCGCGTACGGGACGCAGACCATGCTGTTCAGCTTTCCCAAGTAGGGCTCTTCAGCTTTCCCAAGTAGGGCTCTGCAGCTTTCCGAAGTAGGTCCCGGGCCCAAAATGAGGTTCCGGCCGACAATGAGGTACCGGTACGTCCGGGAATTCTCCCGCGCCCCTTGCCACAGAGAGTGAACCAGGTGTTCACTTGCCCCGGGGGTGGGGCTCGGAGGCGGCCCTCGGCGCGACGGGATGCCAGGCGCGCCGAGGACTGCTCGCCCCTCCCCTCAAGGAGTAGGGGCCGCCCAAGTCGCGCGCTAGCCCTCCCGGGGAGGGATCGCGCCGAGCTCGCCTCGTTCGAAGAGATCGAGCGAGTCGAGAATCTCCTGCTTCGTGTTCATCACGAACGGTCCGTACCACGCGACCGGCTCGCGCAACGGACGCCCGCCCAGCAGGAGGACATCGGCGGCCTCGGCGACCTCGACGTGCACGCGAGCCCCGTCGTTGCCGAGCACGGCCAGCTGGTGCTCGCCGAGCGAACGCGGGTCGCCTCCGACGCGCACCTCGCCGCGCAGCACGTAGACGAGCGCGTTGTAGTCCTCGCGCCAGGCGAGCGAGAGCTCGCCGCCGGCCGCAATCGTCGCGTGCGCGTACACGATCGGCGTATGCGTGTGTCCCGGTCCGGTCTGGCCTCCGAGGTCGCCCGCGATCAGGCGCAACAAGGCGCGGCCGTCGCAAGATCGGGCGAGCGTGAGCTTCGACGCGGGCAGGTCCTGATAGCGGGGCGGCGTCAGCTTGTCGGAACGCGGCAGGTTGACCCACAGCTGCACTCCATGCATCAGACCTCCGTCGCGAAGCATCTCCGCGGTCGGCGTCTCCGAGTGCACGAGGCCGGCGCCGGCCGTCATCCACTGCGTGTCGCCCCCGCGGAGCAGACCGCCGCCGCCCGTGGAGTCGCGGTGTTCCATCTCGCCGTCGAACAGGTAGGTGACCGTCTCGAAGCCGCGATGCGGGTGGTCGGGAGCGCCGACCGCCTCACCGGGGCCGTACCGGACCGGACCCATCTCGTCGAGCATCAGGAACGGATCCGTCGAGCCGAGGTCGGCACCCGTTTGGGGGAACGGCCGGAACACCGGGAACCCCGCGCCCTCGAAGGATGCCTGCGCCGTGACGATCGATTGCACCTGCCGTACGTCGCCGCTCGCTTCTTCGAGCACGGGCAGTACCGACTGGTCAATGGGAGTGATGGCCGGCACGACGACCTCCTCAGGTTCCTGCTCGGCTCCGACACCGGCGAAACCGTTGCGTTCGCAACTATATTCCTCGCAGCCCGTCTAGCGCCGAGGGCTCGAACGCGTACGCGTACATGACGTCGGGGTCGATCCGGGCGTATCGAGGCGTGTCGCCGGCGTACCACTCGTCCCACTCCGGGTACACCTCGTGGACGTACGCGAGGAAATCACGGTGCTCCCCCGCGCGCACGTCGATCTCGACGGCGCGACCGTGGACGATGGTCGCGAACGTCTCGCCGATCGTGTGGCACGCGCTGACCTGTGGGCGCGCGCGCAGATGGCGAAACCGCACCGACTCCCGGCCGGATCCGAAGTGGAAGTGGCCGCGGAAGAACAAGCCGTCGACCGGGCCGACGCGCGGCTCGCACGCGGCGGTGACCGTCGCGAGGTCGAGCACGCGCACGCCACGCAACACGCGAGCGAGATCCGGCGCGGCGACCCGCCGCTCGGGTGTGTGTATCGAGCGCATGTGCGTGCCCATACGCGCGTATGACGCGTCGAGCAACTGTTGCAGTGCCGCGAGATCGGCCGGGGCCTCGTGCACGCCGAGGAGGTTACCGATTGCAACCGGTGGTTCTCGCCGACGACACGTCCCGGTTACATCCCGCGGGCACACTCATGACGATGCCTCCGACGGAAGGCAGGTCATGAGGACCGAAACACAACGACGAGCCGACGAAGAGTCGGCGCGACGCTGGCTACGGCAGCAGCTGGAATGGGAATCCATTCTCGCCGCGCTGCGGGACGCGAAGGAGGTCTCAGCCGTGAGACCCGTCCGGGTCGCCGCGCCCGCGCAGCGCGCAGTGGCCTGACCGAGCCGTGATCCGGCCGGTCACGACGAGGGTTTCCGACCGACGATGAAGCCTGCCGGGATCGGCCCGTGCTTTTCGAGTTCGTGGACCGCGTCGTAGCCGGCGTCTTCCAGCAGCTCTACAGCCCGGGCAACGGCGACGATCGCGCCGCCGCTGCGGATCGTTCGTGCGTCCGAGAGGGCTTGCGCCAGCGGGTCCGGCACGTCGTCGAAGCGGCCGAGCACGATCCACCCGCCGGGCTTCAGTGCCTGCATCACTCGGTCGATCGTCGCGACGAGTTGACCGTCGGCGATGAAGAACGTCGGTATCCACGCAAGGTCGAACGCGTCGACGTCGTCGAGTGTCGTCACGTCCTGGTTGCGAATAGTGATGCGGTCGGTCAGGCCTGCTCCCGCGACGTTCGCGCGCGCACGCTCGAGTGCCGGCTCCCACACGTCGACGCCGACGACGGTCGCCCCCGGCCACGCGGTGGTCGCGGCGATTGCCAGCAACCCGACACCGACGCCCACGTCGAGCACCGATGTCACGTTCTCGAACTCCGGCCTGCCCGCAAGGAGCATAGGAATGATCGTCGAGGCCCGACCGATCCCTTCGAGCACGAGCGGGTCGGTGTGCGTCCAGCCCGGAGCGCGCGCCGGCGCGTTCAGGAGCTCCTCCGCCTGCGCGAAGAAGAGCCGGATCATGCCGAGGAGCAGTACCTGCTGCTGCGGCTCCAGCGTGTCGAGGTCGGAGAGCCCGAGCGCGTCCGAGACCGCCTCGAAGGCCGCGACGACGGTCTTGTCGCCCTGCTCTCCCGAGCTCTGCAGGCTGAGCTCGGCACCGATCACGGCGAGCGCTTCGACCGAGGCCGAAAGTCGCTGCACGGTCATCATCGTCTCGTTGAAGGGCATGGGTCGCTCCTTGTCGCTCGAGGAGATCATGCCGGGATCGAGGCGTCGCGTGCATCCGTGGAACCACCGGTCGTAACGAGGTCAGACTGGGGCCGTGCGTGGAGAGGGCAGCGGCGGGATCCGGCGCTCGGCTGTAGTGATCGGACGAGAGGTGGAGTTGGACCACCTGCTGCGGTGCGCCACCGACGTTCGGGGCGAGGCTTCACGGTGCGTGTTCCTCGTCGGCGAGGGTGGCGTCGGCAAGACCCGTCTCCTTCACGAGGTCGCCGCCGCGAGTCGCCGGATGGGACTGGCGGTCATGGAAGCACGTGCGTCGGCAACGACGCCGGTCGCGTTCAGCCTCGTGGCCGAAGCGCTGCGCTCGTGGCTGCGTGCGCACGACGGCGGTGCGGTCGACCCACCGTTCGACGCCGGCCTCCGCCTTGTGCTTCCGGAGTGGCCCGGTGGCGACGGGAGCGGGCACGCGGCGCTCTCCGACGCGCAGCTGCGCTTGCTCGCGCTCGAAGGGGTCGTACGGGTCACGCGCGACATCGCGGCGACGAGCGGCGGCGCGGTCGTCGTGTTCGACGACGTGCATACCGCCGACCCCGACAGCATCGAGACCATCCGCTATCTCGCGGCGGCACACGTCGAACACCTCCTGATCGCCGGCGCGTTACGCTCCGACGAGTCGGTCCTGGCCGAGCAGGTCGTGCGAAACCTCGCACGCGACGACGGCGCCGACCTCTTCGAGCTGAAACCACTCGGCCGACGCGAAGTGGGCGAACTGCTCGGCGCCCTGCTCGATTCCGAGGCGCCGACCGACCTCGTGGACGATGTCTTGGCGCGCACCGATGGCGTTCCGTTGTTCGTGGAGGAGGTGCTCGAGTCGCACCTGCGGTCGGGATGTGTTGCCATCGACGCCGACGGCGCTCGCTGGCGTGGCGGCGCGCCCGTCGTGTCGCGGACGATCCGCGACATGGTGGAGGCTCGCCTCGCGCGACTGCCCGCGGGACAACGCGACATCGTCGTCGCCGGAGCAGTCCTGGGTACGTTCGAGCCGACACTCCTCGCGGCGGTGGCGGAGACGCCCGAGTCCGACGTCGGTCGCGCGACCGCGGCCGCGATAGACGCCGGGCTCCTCGAGACCACGGCGGGCACGATCGACTTCCGGCACGCCATCGTCCGGGAGATCGTTCTCGAAGGAATCCTGCCCCACACGCTCGTGGCGTTGCATCGGGGCGCGGCGGCCGCACTCGCGGCGAACGCGGTGATCGACGCGACCACGCTCGAACAATGCGCCGGTCACCTCGCGGCTGCCGGTGAGATCGACGGCGCCGCCTCCCTTCTCACCGACGCGGCGCGACGACGGCTTTCCGAGCACGCGTTGCTCGGCGCCGAAGCCCTCGCTCGCCGCGCGCTCGACCTCGCGCGCGAGCCGGAGACCCGTGCCGCGGCGGCCGACGTGCTGGCACGGATCCTCGAGGTGCAGGGCCGGTGGACCGACGCGCTCGCGCTCGACGCCGAGACCATTGGGCGCCACGGCGCCGACGAGGCACGCCGCCTCCGCATGGCGCGCTGCGCGATCGAGTCGGCTCAACCCGAAGTGGCGCGCGACGCGATCCACAGCGCGATCGCCGCAGGCGACGATTCCCCGTTCGTAGCCGTGATCGCGGGCCGTCTCGCGATGACCGAAGGCGATCCCGGAGCGGCGCTCACCGAGTCGGCTCGTGCGATCCTCGCCGCCGACGCGATCGGCGCGGTCGACGCTCGCTGTGCCGCGCTCGACCTGCGCGCTCGCGCGCTCGACTACCAGGGCCGGCGCGACGAGGCGCGCGCGGTATGGACACAACAGTTGGAAGAAGCGACGGCCGCGGGCCTCACCGACGCGAAGATGCGGGCGGTCGTGCAGTTGAGCAAGCTCGAGGTCTTCGAGGGGACCCCGCCCTACCGTCTGTACGAGGCGCGCGACCTCGCCCGCGACGCCGGCGCACTCGTCGAGCAGGCATGGGCGGAGGAGAACCTGGCAATCGCGTTGGTCATTCAAGGCGATCCTGCGGCCGGGAATGCAATCCTCGACGATGCGATCGCTCGGTGTCGCGATCTGCGTCTCGACCAGCTTCCGTACCTCCTCGCCGCGCGCGCGGGCGGCGCGAGCTATTCCGGCGACGATGCCGAGTTCGTCGAGGCGCTGCTCACCGAAGCCGAGGCGCTTGCTCCCACCGCCGATCTCACGATCCACACGCTGGGGATACGCAGCGATCTCGCGGCCCGCGAGGGTCGCTACGAAGACGCGCTCCGCTACGCCGACCAGGCCGCAGAGCTGCTGAAGACGTCGCCAGGGGGTGCACCGAACGACGTGGCGTGCTGGCGGGTGTTTGCACTCGCGGTGGTGGGGCGCCACGACGACGCCGTCGTCGCGCTGGAGGACGCTCGCTCGGTTCCTGACGACATCGCGCGCTGGCACGGGCGCCCCGTCATCCTCGCCGCGGCCGATGCATTGCTGCGGGGCGACGCGGCCGGCATCGATGCCGCGTTCGCATCGGCGACCGGGAACATGCCCTTCGACCTCGCATGCATGCGCGTGCTCGCGGCCGAAGTGCTCGGTGGCGAAGATGCGACGCGCTGGCTGCGCGAGGCATTCGACATCTACGAAGTCCACGGCGCGAGTCGCGAGGCGGCGCGCGTTCGCAGTCTGCTCCGAGCCGCGGGCGCTCCGGTGCCCCGCCGGCGCCGCAATACCGATGGCGTGCCCAGCGCACTGGCCGAACGCCGGGTCACGACGCGAGAAGCCGAAGTGCTCCGGCTGCTCGGCGACGGGCTTTCGAACGCGGCGATCGCCGAGCGCCTCTTCCTCTCGGTCAGGACGGTCGAGACCCACGTGTCGTCGCTGCTCTCGAAGCTCCAGCTCGAGAGCCGGGGTCAACTCACGGCCCTGAACGCGACGATCGACTACGCAGTCGCCGGGCCGCCGTCCCAGTAAGACCTCGTCTTAAGACCCGTGGCCTCACGGATGTGACACGGAACCGTCGCGTCAATCATCGACGGGTACGCCAAGACCGCGAGGAACGCAGATGACGAGGACCGAAGCGGCCTCCGCCGATGCCGCCGAAGAGATCGACGCGTTCGCTGCCCGACTGCTCGGGATCTACACGGGCGCGCTCATGAACTACATGATCGACATCGGCCATCGCACCGGGCTGCTAACGGCCGCGGCGAGCGGTCCGGGCACCTGCGCCCAACTGGCCGAGCGGGCCGGTTGCTCGCCGCGCTACGTGCAGGAATGGCTCGGAGCGATGGTCACGGGCGGCGTCATGAACTACGAGCCCGATCGGGACACCTTCTGGCTCCCCCCCGAACGCGCCGCGTGCCTCACCGACGGCACCACCAATCTCGCGCCGATGGCGTTGTTGCACACGCACCTCGCCAAGCACGTACACCAGGTCGCGCGAGCGTTCCGCGAAGGTGGTGGCGTCCCCTACGCCGAATTCCGGCCCGAGATCACCGACCTCATGGACTCGGTGAGCCGGAACATCTACGACGCATTCCTGCTCGACGCGTACCTCCCCCTTGTTCCCGGGCTGCGCGCACAGTTGGAGACGGGAGCGCGTGCGGCCGACATCGCGTGTGGAACCGGTCACGCGCTCGTCCTGCTGGCGGGAACGTTCCCACGTTCCACCTTCGTCGGTATCGACCTCGACGAGGGTGCGATCGCGCGAGCGCGAGCCGAGGCGCGCGGCGCCGGCTGCGCGAACGTTCGTTTCGAGGTGCGCGACGCGGCCCGGTTCGAGACGGAGACCCCGTTCGACGTCGTCTTCGTCTTCGACGCCGTTCACGATCAGGTGGATCCGACCGCCGTGCTCGATCGGATCCACGCGGCGCTGGCGCCCGGCGGATGGTTCTTGATGAAGGAACCGCACGCCGCGGACCGGCTCGCGGACAATCTCGGCGATCCCATGGCTCCGATCCTCTACGCGGTGAGCACCCTGCACTGCATGACGGTTTCTCTCGCGCACGGCGGCGCCGGGATCGGAGCGATGTTCGGCGAGGGCCTCGCCCACCAGATGCTCAACGACGCCGCGTTCACTGACATCCACCAACACGTCGCGCCCGGCGATCCCGCCGACGCCGTGTACGTGAGCAGAAAGGCACAATCATGACAACCCTCACCTCCCCCGGATCAACGGTCGCGACCGCGGACAACGCCACCGGCCGTGATGCGACCGTGAGCGAAGCGGGCGCGTCGCGCGTGGCGGCCGGGTGCGGCATCGCGTTCGTCGTGCTCAGCTTCATTTCCAACTTCCTTCCCGGCGCGCCTCTCGCGAGCGACGCGTCCCCGGCCAAAGTCGTCGCGTACTTCCGCGACCACGGCAGCGGGATCAAGGGCCAGGAGTTCATCGGCGCGATCGGCATCGTCGCGCTGCTGTGGTGGTTCGGCGCGTTCTGGCAGAGGCTCAGCCGGGCCGAGCACGACCGTCCTCGCCTCGCGACGGTCGCAGCCGTCTCCCTTGCCAGCGGCCTGACGCTCGCGATGGTCGCCGGATCGGTGCAGGCCGCCGCCGCGCAGCGCGCCACGACGGATCCGTCGTTGTTGCCCGCGCTGTGGACATTGTCGATCGTCGCACTGGCCGCCGCGGGTATCGGCGTCGGCACGTCGCTCATCGCATCGTGCGTGGTGACATACCGCGCGCGCATGGCGCCACGGTGGACGAGCTACCTCGGATGGGCCGCCGGGCTCGCGTTCCTCGCAGGCAGCGCCGGGATGCTGAGCGATTCAAACGTCCTCAACCTGGTGGCGCTGGCGGCGTTCCTCCTCTGGTGCGCGTGGCTCGTTGCGACGAGCGTGTTGATGTGGCGCGGCGCGGGTGACCGTGAGATCGCGGCGCCGTCCGCGGGCTCCTAGCCGGCTGGAATCCCGACGCCGGTGCGGCGCGAATCCGTCGCGCCCGCCCGACTCGCCCGGCGGTTACCATTCCTATCCCCAAGGAGATGACGGGGAGTGGCGCAGTGGTAGCGCACCAGCTTTGGGAGCTGGCGGTCGGGGGTTCAAATCCCCCCTCCCCGACTTGCGTGCCGCGGCGGCTGCGTTAAGGCCCGACACGAGCCGCGAGGAAGACAACACGAGGACGGTAGGGATCCATCACATCCGCGATCGCGGCGATTGCTTCGGAACGGACGGCGGCGGACCTGCTCGGACCGAGTCGAGCAAGCCACTCGGCAAACTGGGCCTGACCGAACCGATAATCGACGAGCTTCCGTGGTTCCATGATCCCGACGTCGACATCTTCCTCGGCCACGTTGATGTCGACGAATCCCGCGGCCGTCGCGGCGACCCTCATTTGCGCCGTGGTCCCAAGGAGCGGAGTCGCGTTGGCCTTGAGGTCGATGTACCACGACGGAGGCGACCACCCGTGGGCGCGGGCGATCTCGTCAACCGTGTCTCGGTTCTCGCTGTGCGAAGTGTTCGCGTAGACCGTTGCCAGCAGTGCTCCGCCCGACTGCAACGCCCGGGCGAGCTCGACGAGTCCGCCGACCGGATCGGTGAGGTGATTGAGCACGAAGGATGCAACCGCGGCGTCGAAACTTCGGTCGGGAAACGGTAGACGCATCACGTCGGCAACCACTGCGGGCGGCCGTTCCGCCCGATTCCAGCCGAGCATGTCGGGCGAGAGGTCGACTCCGACGATCGTCGCGGCACCGGCCGAGCGCAGTGGCGCCTCGGATGCGCCCGTGCCCGCACCGACGTCGAGCACACGAGCGCCGGTGCAGGAGATCGGTCTGCGGACGATCATCCGCGCGGCAATCGGCGCGTAGACCAGCGTCGCGCCCGCCGCCCAGCCCGCGGCCGCCCCCTGGTAAGGGTCGCCCGTCACGCTCGCGGCGACGGGTAGGAGTCGGCGACTCGACGCGCGCCGTGAATGGCGCGCTCCTGCCACCACAGCAACTCGTTGTCGTCACCCATTGCTTTTTCCCACCCGAAGCACGCAGCCATCCCGAGCAGACAGAGGTCGAGCTGCTCGTCGAACCACCCACTCGTGCGTACCCCCCGCCGTTCGAGGCAATCACGCAGGGCGTCGATCGTGTCTTCCTTCGTGATAGGCAGTCGAGCGCTGTTCAACGCGAGGTACCAGGCGAGGTCCCACAGCACCGGGCCTGCGCCGGGGTACGCCCAATCGAGCAGAATCGTCCGACCATCCGGATGGCGTCCGAGGTTGCCCATCTTCCAATCGCCGTGCAGGAACGTCGCCGGTGTGGCACGCATGGCGTCGGCCAACGCGCCCGGCGCCACGTGGATGGCGCTGAGGAGTTCAGCGAGCGCGGGCGCGCGCTCGCTGAGCCGCGGCCAACCCTGCACCGCGACACGGATCGGTAACGGCGGGTCGGCGACAGCGGCCTCGGCCGCAATGTTGTCAGGCGCGAAGAATCGCAGACGTTCCTCGAGAGTCGCGAGCCCGAGGTCGTCGGACCATCCCCAGAAGCGCGCCGACAGCGCCGCCAGGCCGTCGATCAGACCGAGGTGATCTTCGAGCGAGATCGTCGAGTCGCCCTCCGGAATGAGTCGATCGCCGATGTCGTGCATGAGGATCGTTAGCAGGGCGTCCAGTCCGTCGCCGTCGGCGGCCATGCCAACCACTGCATGGTCGATCTCGGTGGGCGCATCGAGCATGATTCCCGCGCGCCAGATCTTCAACGTTCGCAGGTCGCGGTCGCCGGTCACTCGCATGATCCAGTCGGTGCGATAACCGAGCGTCTTGGCGAAGTAGGGCTGACCGTCGATCGTCACCTTCTCGAAATCCGAACCCGAGCGAGCGTCGCCGGGATCGACGGCTTCTCGGGTCTCGACGCCCGCGAGGAGGTCGGCCCGTGACGGCGCAATCCAAGGGTCAGACCGTTTCATCGCTCCTCCTCGCCTCCTCGATCGCCGCTCGGTCGGCGTGCGCGGCGCGCTCGATCTTCCTAGACGCGCTGAGATCGAGCAAGATGTGGCGGCCCGAACGAGTACCCCGGAGCACCGCTAGTGTCAGTGTGACGAGCTCTTCGCGCTCTCGCCGCACGAACGCGCACGAGCGCGCACGTCACATAGGGCGCCGGCATCTTGGGTGTCCGCAGGTCGCGGTGAGCCCGCGTCGTAGATCGCCTACGGGGACCGCGACGATGTGCCG
>Ga0335083_10003112_pt1 | contig 21660 bp, 29 predicted proteins | sample Lox_Sample_42_FD_206716 | JGI IMG/M metagenome (GOLD analysis project Ga0335083, IMG submission 206716) | Soil microbial communities from Loxahatchee National Wildlife Refuge, Florida, United States - Lox_Sample_4.2 | ecosystem: Environmental > Terrestrial > Soil > Wetlands | place: USA...
GCGTTGTCTCATCGCTTGTGCGCCCGTTCTCACCATCACGCTCCTCGCACGGTGGAACCGTAGCGGTAGAGTTTGCCGTGCAAACGCCATACTCTAGCTTTAATCGGCAAGCGTTACAGCTAATTCTTGCGCTGCTTAAAGAAGAACGATGAGAATTGTGTCGGGGGCATATACTAGGCAGCATTCTCGGCGGACTGGCTGCACTCGAGCCTGTCTCAGGTCGCACGCGTAGTGTTTGCACGTCATCGAGACGGGCACCTTCAGGCGCGTCGGCAGCACCGAGACCCAGCGGGCCGATTTCCGGCTCGTCGCTGCCACATACAAGCCGCTCGAGCAGATGATCCCGGCGGGCCTGTTTCGCTCCGACCTATACTTCCGGATCAGTGCTTTCCCCATTCATTTTCCTGCGGTGCGTGAGCCTGTGGGAGATATTCCGCTTCTGGCTGACTCCAGCCTGGCGCGTATTGCCTCTGCGGGACACGGCTCGCCACGCAAACCCCTGATTTCGCCGGACGCACTTGCACTGCTGCGTGCGTATTCGTGGCCGGGCAACATCCGCGAACTGCGCAACGTGCTGGAGCGGACAAGCCTTCTGGCCGACGACGGTGTAATTCGGCCCGACCAGTTGTTAGTCATGTGTAGCTGATCCAAGCGACTGATAGATCGACGAACCGCCGTTCTCCGCCATCAGCAGACCTGTGTAGTCCGCTCGACGTTCGTCACGGATGCGCGCAAGCGCGCCCAGGCGGCCTGGGCAGTCGGCCTTCTCTGTCTGCTCGCGCTCGTGCTCGTGGTCGTGCACGCCAGTTCGCTCGAACGCAGCCTCGCGCTCGCTCGCGCAGCGCGCCCCGGCTGGCTGCTGATCGCGCTCGCGGCCCAGGTCGCGACCTACGTGAGCGCCGCGCTCGTCTGGCGCGAACCGCTTCAGGATTCGGGCTATGCGCTGCCGGTGCGCGTGCTCGTACGCCTTGGCATCATCAAGATCTTTCGTTTTGTCTCACGCACGGCAAGTTGACAACGCCCTGCTGTCGCCAGGGTCCCGCCGCCGCTGCGCGCGGTCGCCGCCGGCATCAAAAACCCAGCTGCCCCAAGCCAGGTAATTCGCCGCGCCCTGAGAGAAGCGATTCACGGGCCATTCTCGAGGCCGCCATACCTCGCGTTCACCGAACTCTTCTGATCGCTTCCAGCCGAACGGCACTGATTGAGGTAATCGCCGCGCGCGCGAGAGGTGCCGCCCAGATCGAAATGGCCGTGGTGATAGCGCACGATGGAAAAGTAGTCCGCCTCGTACTGGCGGCAGTCTCGCCCGCCATTGGCGCCCTGCATCAGTCCGGCAAGACAGAGCACCGCGCCGCACGCGTTCTGGTTGTCGTCGTCGGCCCGCGCCGGCGTGACACCTGCGAGCGCCGTGCATACCGCCGCCGCAACCACAAAGGATGTCTGGAATGGCATGGAGCGACTCCTATGCACCGGTCATACGCAGCACCGCGACCGCGCCGACCGAGAGCGCAGCCGAACCAAGCGCTGCACAGACGACCCATAACGCAAGCTCAAGGCGGCCAATACCGCGGCGGTAACCCGCTTCGCGCAGCACATCACGCAGCTGTCCCCGTACGCGAGCGCTTGCCGCATCGTATTCGCGCAACGCAAGCTCGCCGACCAGCTGGTCGCGCGCCTCAGCAAAGTGACCTGCCTCGGCGAGCATGCCAGTGGTTGATGCGTTGAAATCCTTGAGGAACTGCTCGTAGCGCGAAGTGAAGCGCAGCAGCGTCAGTTCGCCGTCATCCCTGAACTGTTTGCCGCTCGCCTGGAGCAGCGCGGTCAGCTCTTTCACGTCGCGACGCAGATGCGAAAGCTGGCCGAGCACTTCGCCGATGAGTTCCTCGCGGATCGAGTCTTCTGGCGTGCCCATCACCGCACCAACACCTTGAACACATCATCCAGTTCTGTAACGACCCGACTCGCAAGACGCTTGAGTGCGACCATCTGTCGAATGTGGGCTTTTTCGGCTTCCGATGCCCCGTTTTCCATTGCCTCGGCGTTCAGCGCGACGTAGTCGCGCGGGTCATCGCGGATTTCGACGATCGACCTGTCGAAACCCTTGATCTTTTCAAAGATCGGGTTCTCGTAGATGACTGCGTCACGATGCATCGAGAAAACGTCACTGCGCGAGTGAAACTCGAACAGCCTGGCGAACCCCCGCTTGAGGTCCTGTTTGCGGTCGACCATATTCATGACCAGCCGGATCTTTGTGGCGTGCACGCCCAGGTCAGAAAGCGCACGCAGCGTTGCGATCGTGTCCACCTGCTGCTTGGCGGACGATACAGCCGGCACGATAAAGAGATCGAAGTCTTCATGCGACCCGTCATAGCTTCGCATCAGACCGACAAAATCTTCGACATTCGACGCGCCCACATCGACGACGGCGTTTTCCAGCGTCATCAGGTGATCCTGAAGTTCATCGAACTGCGAGCCGCGCAGCGCGCCTTCCTTTTCGCGGTCATCCGAATTGATCGATTCGATCGGGATCACTTCGGCGCCGGGCAGACGCGGCACAAGCAGATGGTGTGCAATGGTGCTCTTGCCAACGTTGCCCGAGAAATTGATAACGGCAATCTTCATGGTGCAATGGTCCTTACCGGTTAGCATGGACGTAGCAGCGACATCGCGGCCACCCCGGGCGGGTTCAGTTACGGTTCGAGTTCAAAGGGTGGTGCTTCGCGACCCGCTTCCTGGGACGGGTGCCCGGTGGTCTCTTGAGCCGGCTGCTGTACAGATGGCGGGAGCCCGCGCTGTTCACGCTCGATCTGTTCACGCACGGCCTCGATCGTCGCCTCGCTCACCTGCGGCATCGGCACGTCGAGCGGCCGGTTTTCTGCTCGCGCCGCAGCCACAGCACTCTCGAACTCCCCCATGAGCTTCTCCTGCTGGTGTTCAGGCAGACCCTTGATCTCCTCCCGCAAGACTTCTCGCGCAGCCTGTTCCTTGATACGCTCCCGCGCTGCGTCGAGCGCCGCGCGCTGTTCCTTCGAGTACTGCCAGTTGCCGTTCAGGAACCGCTCGCGCGCGTCGTGGATCCGCCGGCGCTCGTCGACTTCGCGTCGTGCCGTAGCGAGCGCCTCACGTTGCTCGTGCGTAGGCAGGCCCGGCATGTCCGGCGAGGAAACCCGCCATTCGTTGCGGCGGCTCGTGACCGTCTTTGGCGCGCGCTCGTTGCCCTGCGCGTCGAACTGTCGCTGCCGGGACGTGACCGTCCTGCTGCCGCCCTTTTCGAGCTCGATGTGCTGCCCGACCTGCACACCGGCCCCACTGATTGCGCGCTCGAGGTCCAGGCCCCAGACCGTGCGCTCACCCGTGACGGTGCGCACGGTCGCGTAATAGCTTGGATTCTGTCTGGCGTCGTGGTTGAATGGTGCCGGCCCGTGCGCGACGAGCACGCCCGCGGTCACACCGGCTGCCGGCTGCTCGAGCGTGGGAGGCGGCGGTGGCGCCTCGGTGCCAGGACCCGCGCGGTCGGGCTGCGGCGAACGCTCCCCGGGCGGCGCGTCAGCGATCGGGTCCGCTGCGCTGGCCGCCGCACGCCGCATGGGCTTTTCAGGCCTGGCAAGCTCGGCCTTCGGGGCTGCTGCAGTCTCGAGGGTGTTGGTGCGGGCCTCGTGCGCATCGCCGGCCTGCTTGCCGGCGCCGATACGCATGGCCTCGCGCGCAGCTGTCAACATCGCGCGATCCACTTCCTTCGGCTTGAAGCCGCGCGTTGGTATGCCGGCGAGCTCTGCCGCAATCCATGCCTGCCGGCAAAACTCGTCCGTGCCCCTGAGCTGCAGCTCGCTCCAGTTCTTCGCCTTTGCAACTTCCACCATGTGCGCGATCACGCTGCGATCCTCGCTGGCCGTCGCGAGCGTGCGGCCGGTGTCCTCGAAGTGCACCGTCTCGCTCTTGCGGTCCAGAAACTTCCCGTCGTGGGCAACGTACTGGTCGCTGACTGACTTCGGCACGTCGTAGCCGGTTTTCTCGAAGATCGGCCTTGGGCGGATGCTGTTCTGTGTCTCCCCGTCTTTCCTGCCGATCAGCCGGCCAGTGCCTTTAGCCGTTTTCACCCCCTCGGCGGTCTGCGCATCGTGCAATGCATCGGGTGCCAGCCGCTGCCGGGCCCGCTCGCGATCTGCGGCCCGGATCTTCTTCAGGCGCGCTTGCGTTGCGCTGTCTACGGGCAATTCCGCATGGCGCGGCACGGCCTCCCCTTCCGGTTCGTTCGCCGGCGGCGTGGTGCGCGCCCGGATAACCGAAGCGTCGTCGGCGTTGGCCGCGCCGCGCTCGCGGTGGTCAATCTGGTCGGCCGGAAATTCGATCTCGTTCATGCGACGACTCCTTGTCCAGGCTGGGGATGAGGTTGCGGGTCGGCGTGGGAACCGTGCTGGGCGTCTGTGGCTGCACGTGCACAAGCGGCTGCATCCGGCAGCACCTCACTCAGGTAAGGCATCAGCCGGAACAGCGAGGCGCGGATCGTGCCGCGGTTGGCGAAGTGCACGGCGCTGAGCACGCCAATTTCGTCCTCACGGACATCGCGTACGCCGGCGGCCTCCGCTGCGCCCGCGGCCGGCTGCGCCTGCGCGCGGCGCACGGTGTTCTGCAAGTGCCACCACTGCTCGACGTCGATCTGCGGCACAGGTGCACAGAGTTCGCGGGCAACAAACGCGGCGTGCTTCATCTGCTCTTCGTTCGGGAACTTCGGTCCGAACCCGAACCACGCACGGCGACGGTTGGTCTTTTCGAGACTGGTCATGACCCCCTGCAGCCAGGGGCTCTGCTGGACCAGGCGATCGACGAGTTCGGCATCTTCGTAGAAGTACGCCTTTTCGCACAGGATCGGCGCGCAGCCGTCGATCGTGATGATCTGCCTGCGGCTGGACAGGGCCCGAAGTTCCTGCGGCAGCATGAGCGGCCGGCCGTGCTCCGTCTCGTTCGTGCTGGTCGATGCGCTGCGGCCGCGGCTGCGGCTGCGGGAACGCGACAGATGCGTGAACGTGCCCAGCATCTTCGAATATTCTTCCGAGTCCTTCAGCGTGCGCGGCGCAAAGAGGCTGCGCATCTTGCAGTTGATCGCAAGCGTTTCCGCACCGTGCCTGCCGTACAGCTTCGGGTCCTCGAGCTGCGACATCCCGTGGAAAATCAGCATGAGCCGCAGGTTGAAGCCGGCGATGAACGCGTTGGCCGTATCGATGATGTCGATCCTGCCCGGCGCCGCAAACTCATCCAACAGCAGCGCGCACTGGTACGTCAGATCCGGATTCTCGGCAGGCTGCTCACGCGTGTTCAGGTCGATCAGCTGTGAGAAGAAGAGGTTGACGAGCAGCGCGCCCGCCTTCAGGTCGCCCGGCTTGATCCCGACGTAGATGGACATACGTTTCTTTCGTACGTCGCCCAGATGAAAATCCGATCGGCTCGTCGCTGCATCGACGACCGGATTGCTGAACACGTTGAGCGGCGCCGTCATCGTCGACACGATATTGGCGAACGCTTCCTTCGACTGGGACAGAAAGCGGTTGAGCGCATCCAGGCACTCGAAGCTCAGGGCAGGCAGCGTGCCGGTAGTGTTCGAGCGCGTACTGACGATCGACGAGACATGCTCGCGGATCGCACGGCCCCTGCCCGAGGCCTGGCGCAACACTTCGCCGAACGTGCATGGCAGCGATGGCGTTTCGAGAAGGTACAGCACGATCCCGACAAACAGGTTGCGGGCGTTGTCGTTCCAGTACCTCAGGCGCGCGTCGACGTTCGACGGATACAGATGCTCGCCAATCGTCATCACGTCACCCACACGCGTATACGCTGGCCTGCCGGCGATGTATTCGAGCGGGTTGTAAGCGTGCGAGCGGCCGTTTTCGGAAAACGGCGACCACAGGTAGACCTCATGGCCGCACTTCCTGCGGTAGCCCGACGTGTACATGAAGTTCTCTTCCTTGATGTCCTCGACGACGACCGAATCCGGATAGGTGAGAAGATTCGGGATCACCATCGAGACACCCTTGCCCGAGCGCGTGCCGGCAGCGAGCATCAGGAAGTCCTGGCCGCGATACTTCAGGTACTCGCCCTTGTACTTGCCGACGATGAACGGTGGATACATGTGGGACATGGTGCTTGCCTCCTGGATCAAGTGAGGGGAACTCCCGGGTCCGCAGCTGCAGACAGGTGTCGTAGCACCGGCAAAGCGGTCGTACCTGGCCGTGCTGGTCCAGGGAGAGGCGAATCTGGCTCCATGATCATTTTTCCAGCAGGCCGGCCTTCACGATGTCCCTGCGCGTGGCGAAGCGCGCATTGCCGAACTGCGCGATACGCCCGCGCGATTTCAGCAGTGCCATCGTGATCACGACCACGGGCATGCAGCCAATGGCGGCTGACAGCAGCGTGCAGACGGACAGGGCCCGCCTGACCGCAGGGACGTCGCCCCAGGCCTGCCAATAGTCGTACAGCGTAAAGACGCCAACGGCGTCCTGCGGCAGCTTCTGCATCTTCGCGAACAGCAGGCCGCCGAGATACTGACCAAGGGTCACAGCTGCCGCCACGATCACCAGCAGGACCAGACACGGCATGAGAATGCGGAGAATTTTCGGCATGGTTCGCCCCGCAGTGCGCTATCGCTTCATGGTTAATCGGGTACTCCGGGCCATCGAAACCGACGATGCGATTCATCGCCAGACCTCCACCCAGATCGGCAGTCGTGCGTTCCGGCTTTACCTTGCGGACCGCGAAAGTTACGTGGTCGGGATGATCGGGCGCGTAGCCCGAGCCACGCTCCATACAGATCCTGCTGTCACCAAAGCCGAATATCGAATGTGTCGTCACGCCTCATTCTCCTTTACGCATGCCGTTCGACTGGAACGGGAAAGGCGTAGTGCCGCCCGCCCGGCCTCGTCGAGTTCGCCGTCCTCGATGCCTGCACTGCCCTGGGCGCTCGCTGCTCCATAGACCCCGCGAGCGCGCGGCCCTCAGTACTCTGCGCAAAAACCTCTTCCGACGGCGAAGCGCGTCGCCAGTGGCATATCGCGGCCTCGATATGACTCATGCCAATGTTCATGCGTGGAGCACTGCCCTGCCTTCCTGCAGACCTTCATCTGCCTTGCCGATCATTTACAGGGAAAGCGCGAAGACGCCGCCCCAGTGACACCAGAGCAAGCCGATAACGAGCCGTCCGCTCACGCCGGACGCTCCTGTGTTGGGGCACAAACCGCCGCACCCGTCAGCCCGGCGTGCCAACACTTCGCTGCGTCCGCTGTCGCGAAGCGACCCTGTGTTTCATCTCCATGCCAGAGCATCCAGGTCCACATGCCGTCGATGCGGTAACGCGCAATCGACCAGCCGCCGTCATGCACGAGAGCATGGTCGGCCTTCCGTCTCCAGCCGCCATGAGACAGCGTCGGGCTGGTGGGCGATGCAGCGCGCCCTTTCATGCGACGCCTCCCAGCAACTGCCATTTGCCCACCGGGTCATACCAGATCTCTGACAGGCACCTGTCGCGCATGAACAGCACAAGATCGACGGTCACGCGGACCTGATCCATAATGAATTGCCAGTCGAGCGTCTGACCCACCCCGCTCTGCTTGATCAGCGTCGCGATACGGGAGTGCGCCGACCTGGCGTCGTTGCAGTGAACGGTCGTGATGCCGCCGGGCGTACCCGTATTGAGCAGCGTCATGTAGTCCCAGGTTTCGTCGCCACGCAGTTCGGCAAGAAACACGCGATCAAACTTCATGCGCAGCGTCGAGCGCACCAGTTCCCTTGCGGGCAGCGTATCGCTGAAGAACATGTGCACGCGGTTCGGATGGTTCGGCAGCGTCAGCTCCGGCGTATCCTCGATCGTGCCAATCCTTTCGTCGGACGGCACGAGATCGGACAGCGCCTTGTTGAGCGTCGTCTTGCCGGAGCCCGTGCCACCGGCGAGCACGATGTTGAGGCGGTTCGCGACGGCGAGCTCGAGCAGGCGCGTGACGTTGCGCTGGCTCTTCGCCTCGAGCATTTCCTGCTCGTACGGCCGCAGGTCGAGCGATGCCGGCACCTCCCGACGCGGCGACACGTCCCGGTAGTCCGCGAACCAGCCGTTGCGCTCGTATTCGTGGACCGAAAACCGCTGGTTCGAAGGAATCCGGATGGTGATCGAAATCGTGTCCTGCTCGCACGCCGGCTGCATCAGTACGTGACCGCGCTGGCCGTCGGGAAGGACCACCGGGTGGATCGGTTCCTTCGTCGAGAACTTGCCCCCCTTCATCACCGTCAGGGCGTTGGCGAGCTTGAAACAGGCGTCAAGCGTGCAGACGGGCGCCTCGTGCCGCTTCCACGCGCCCGATCCCTGGGTCCATATCTCGCCGGGCCGGTTAATCGCCACCTCGGTCAGGCTGCTGTCAAAGAAACTGGCGATACCCATCTGCCGGAGGAAGCTGCGCGCAATGGTCCCCTTTTCGATGACATCGATCACTACGGCATTCATATGTACTCCTTCCTGATATGTCTGATGCGGGCTGTCAATAACCGCCCGGCCAAGTCAGTGCGATCCCGCATCTGTGCCCTGCAGCTCGACCCGAACCGGGACCCGGTACAGTCGCCCGCCGTCAGGCACGCCGCTCGCCAGGTCGCGCAACGTTTGCGCGGGCGACATGGAGACAACCGTCGCCACCATCGGCGCCGTAGCTGCAGGATGGGCGATCTTCCGCAGCGTTGTCGCTGTGGCCAGAACCCCCACTGCCATGCCTGCTGCAATGGCAGGAGCAAGAAAGCTTCCACGGCGCCGGCGCGGTGTCAGAGGGATGTTCGGCTCCAGACGGTTAGTTGCATCCTTATTCTGGCCGACGGTGTCCGCCGCGATGCCCGGCTCGGCCAGATCAAGGCCGAGGCGTGCGCCGATCGCGTGCATGACCATGCGGCGCAGCGCCCGGACGTCAGACGGCTCGAACGGCCGGCGCGCATCGACCTGTTCGGCCAGCTGCCGCACACGGCTCCCGTCACAGACGTCATGCGGTGCGTCGCGCAGCTTCGCCTCGAAGGCATCACGCTCGACCCCATGAAGCGCAAAGGTGTCGGGGAACTGGATCTGCAGTTGCATCGTCATGTCCTCACATCCGTCATTGCCGGCCCGACGGCGCAATCTCGCTGCCGTCGCTGCCGACGTTTTCATACACGCTGCTCAGATCGACATCGCGCGCAACGAAGATGTTGATCACGGAGCCCTGGTTCGAATACGCGGTCGGCGGGATGTTGATCGACTCGCGCAGCGTCTCTGCGGCCACGTCCTGTGTCGCGTTCGAGCTGTTCGTGAAGGTGATCGTCTGGCCCGAGCCGGTGGCCTTGTTGGCGAGGGCCTGGCCGAAGTCGCCAATGAGGCTCACCATCAGTGCACCACCGAAGCGGGTCCAGAAGTGCTGATCAATGTAGGCGGGAATGCCCGCAGCGCCGAGCGGATCGGTCGCCGGTGAGTTCAGGGGAATACGCACGTCACCGTCGTCAATCTCGTCCCAGATCGCTCCGATCACGCCCTGCCCGTGCATCACCGCATCGCGCTGCTCGCCCTTGGCCAACGCGCCCTTGCGGATAAGCAGCGTCGTGCCATCGTCCGACCAGACGTCATCGGCGATCGGGCAGCCAACCAGTCCTGGCCGGTCGGTGCGAATTGCGGTGGCCTGCCCGCAACGGATCATGGTGTTCCGGGCAATCATGTAGTGCCGGTTGGGCCGGAACGAGGCGCGCATCGGTTGCAGCTTCGAGGGCTGCAGCGACTGGTCGAAAGCCGACCCCTTGCTGCTGCCGGCATCATGGTTATCCGCCAGCCCTGCGCCAGATGAACCAGCGGCTCCTGCTGGGCCGCCCCGCAGCGCCGCGAGCCCCATGGACTTCGCCATGCCGGCCAGGCCATCGCCACCCGGGCCGTTGCCGGTGGTGTCTGCGTAGCCGCCGCCGGCGTCACTGGACGCGAGAGCAGATTCCTCAGGAGCGTTGGTGGCCCTGCTGTCGCCGGACATGACGAGTACGCTGCCCGAGAGACGTCGCTCGGCGGGTGTCAGCGACCGTGGCCGGTTGCTCGCGATCGCGGTGCTCCCTTCGCCGATGGGGCGCGACGCGGCGCCGGCCGGCGTGGCAAGCTGCCGGGTTGCCGCAGCGGCCGCCGCTTCCGATGCGGCGCGTGCCTGCTCGGCTTCCGCGCGCTTGATGCGCTGCTTCTGTGTCTCGATATCGGCGCCGGCCTCACTCGCGCCGCTGTCCTTTGGCTTGTTGAGTGCCGCCTGCTTCGCGTCCTGATGCTGCTGGAAGAGCCGCTGCAGGTAGATCGTGACGCCCGAAGCGCCCAGCGCGATCACGACCAGCGCGGCCAGCACGAGCCTCAGCCTGCCCGCACGCGTGCGGCGGCGCCCAGGCAGATCCAGCGACGGCTGGGGCCCGGCGTCCGCAGGCCCTGCACCACCGATTTCGTTGCGTTCGCTCATGCGCATCCGCCCTCCCGTCAGTCTTCCGGCCGATCGCCGCCGACGTGCGCGCGCTCGATGCGCGCCGTGCCGGGCAACGACGAGGCGGTGCGGTTGTAGTGGCCGTCCGGCGAGTAGCCGACGTTGCGGATGCTCAGCACCGACTGGCCATACCGGATGACAAACTCCCTTGAGACCTCATGGACGACAACGGTGTCGCCTTCCATATGGAAATTCGCTGTCGCCTCGCTGCCATCCGGCAGCTTCGTGAAGATCGTCGGCAGGTCGCGCGCGGTTGCGTACTTGAAGTAGGTGAAACGTCCGTCGTCCCACAAGGCGGTGGGCGCAAGCGCGCGTTCGCCGCGCATCATGTACTGCATGTTCGCTGCCGGCGTGGATGACCCGGTCGGACCTGGGGACACCGCCGCGCCCGGCGCTGCGATTGCGCCCGGGACTGCGGGAGTGTCCTGCTGGCCCGCCAGCGCCGCGCTGACCGCCTCGCGGCGCCGGAGCTGTTCGGCCGCGGCCTTCGCCTTCGTGTCCGGATAGTCGAAGCGCAGGATCCATGTCGCGGGCTGCAACCGCGATACATCGACAAGCGAGAGCGAATAGGTGCGGCGGTTGGTCACGAGCACGAGATTGGTTTCGGGTTGCAGCGCACCTGGCTTGAGCAGCGCTCCGCTGTCGTTCACCGAGACGTGCCAGGCGCGCGCGTCGCCAATGCCGCCGCCGTCCTTCAGGATGTGCTCACCGGGCTCGAACTGGATCATCACCACACGGCCCGGCATCGTCGCCACGCGGTAGGCCTGGTCAGGGCTGTACGTCGCGCACTGGATATGTGGGTCAGCGCCGCAGCTGCGCGGGATTTCAAGCGCGCTTGCGCGGCCAGCCGCAAGTGCGCAAGTGGTAATCGCGACCAGGCTGATCGGCGAGCGAAGTCCAGAACCACTCACGACGCGCTCCCGGTCGCCCTCGACACTGCCGGTACGGCATCGGGTGACGCATCCGCCGGCGCGCGGGTATAGTCGCGCGTAACCTCGTAACTGGTGCACCTGAACCCGTCTGGATCAACGTCCTGCTGATCCTGTTTCTCCGGCACGTCGACGCGGGTAAAGGCCACCGTCGCAATCCAGTAGGTCGGGTCCGGGCGCTTCGCCGCCGCATTCAGCGGGATCAGCTGCCGTGAGAAGAACACCTGCGCGGTCGAACCGACAAAGGTAATCGAGCCGACCCGGGCGATGACACGCGCCTGGTCCTTGAGCAGCTTGAGCGGGCCGGCCGGGCCACGGATGAGCGCGTCGTAAGCGTCCTTTTCGTGATCGTCGCTCATGAACATCACCGCGCCATGCATGTCCGAGATCGTCTCCCAGTCGTAGCTCTCGCGCATCTCGACGTAACGGCGCAGATCCGCGCGGTCGGTTTTTTCAGTGAAGCTCACATGGCCGTTCGCGGTCGTCGGCAACACGTCCACCCTGCCGGTCGTGTCGTTCACACGCAGAACAGCCGGTGGATTCGGTCTTTTAAGGAGTCCTAAAGCCGCCATGCCAAAAACAGCCGCCAGAGCGATCCCGCCCGAGAGCACCGATCGCCGGTCGGCGATGCGCGCCTTCTCTTCGGCCGCCTCGACCTTCGACTTCTCGAACTCCCGCGCCCGGTCCAGATACCAGCTGACCGAGTCGCGCTGCGAGCGGTCAACGGCGTTCGCTGCTTCCTCCACGTGCGCTGCCGATGTCGCAGGCGTGCGCGCGCGCCTGCGCGAGCCTGCGCCCGCCGCGAACCACTGCCTGATTGCCGATACCATTCTGGTCCTCACTTAGGTTCCGTGCGACCGGGCTGCTGGGCCAGCGACGGGTTGACTGGCACCCATTGGCCCGTCGGCTCCGGTGGTTTCGGCGCAGAGCTGCACGCCTGCAGGACAAATGCGAGCAGGCCCGCGCGGAATAGGGTTTTCATGCCCGAGGTCCTCCTTCACCGGTCAGCCATGCAAGCGGCGATAGATGACCATACCGATGCCGTTGAGCAACGCGCCAACCAAACCAGCAAACGTAACCCAGCATACGGTGAGCAACCACCAGCGGATCAGCTTCGCGAAGTAATCCGGCATACGTCCTCCTACGCTTGCGAAACGGAGCCACCGTGCTTGGACTTGCCTGCACTTCCCATTTTCGAGGCCGCGGCCAGCGCACGGCCCAGACCACCCAGCTTGCCCGTCATCGTCGAAATCCCCACACCACTCGCCAGCGCGGAGGCCAGGCCCGGAAGATTCAACGCGACGACGAAGAACACTACACCCATCACGTTGATCTCTACCACCTGCCTCATCGACGGGAAGGCGGGCCCGCTCGGAGCGATTGATTGTGCGAAATTGACCTCTATCGCACCTGCACCTGCGAACAGGGCCACGAGCAGCGCGTAATTGAAACACTGTCCCGCCCAGTTCCAGAAGAACTGCCGCACCGGCGGAAACAGCGCCATCGAAATGAACAGTGGTCCGAGTGCGAGCAGCAATCCGAGGGCGAACTTGGCGAGGATGATGTAGGCCACGGCTAGTCCCATGAACGGCGTGGCGAAAACGAGCATGACAGTGATCACCCATACCGCCCCAATGATGTGAAAGCCCTCGGCACTATCGTAAATCTGGCCGCATGCGTTGATGTACGCACTCAACAGGTTGTCGAGACCCGAAACCGGATTGCTCTGCCCGGTAATCGCACCGGATAGCTGCTCGCCGAAGCCATTCACGGCAGGCACGATATATTCCGTGTAGAACTGAATGTTCATGCCACAGGTCAAAATAAACGCCCAGGCCGCCATACGCGTCAGGAAGTCGTTGATCGGTTCGTCGTTGTGCCCTTGCCAGTACGACCACAGGACCAGTAGCACATAGATGCTGAAGCACGCCATCATCAGCGGCGATATCAGACCGATGATGCGTTCGGAACCTGAACTAATGGTCGCGACGACGTTAGCGTCGAAGTCTGACGTCATCCTCGAGAAGATCGTTGTGGTGATCGGCGTATACGACATGGCTTGCTCCTTAGTTCGGGTCCTGTTACTTCTGTACCGCTTTCGCCGCCGCTTCGTCGTCAGCCTTTTCCTCAGCGCTCTGCGCGGGCGTTTCTTCCTGTTGGAGCTTTTCAGGCGTCGTTCCAAGGAACTGGGCTTTCCACGCGAGCTCACGCTGGTGCGCAACTTCTTCCTGCACGTTGTGCTGATGGCGGTCCCACGCGAGATAGCCCAGATAGCCGGCAATGACGACCAGCAGACTGACGACTGCGGAAAGGAGAGCTTTATTCGCCACTTGAACCTCCGAGGAACTGGTTTTTGAAGTCGCGGTCGCGCTGGTTTTCCGCAAGCTTGAGTTCGGTCGCCTGCAGCCGTGCGGTGAGCTGCAGACGCGTCTGCTCGTTAGTAACCATCGCCTCCTCAGCAGCCATCCGGTTCTGCAGATCCGCCTTCTCGGCCGGATCCTGCGTGAGGTTCGACTGCTGCATCAACGACTGGATATTGTTGAGCCGCGCCATCGTTGCGCTATATGCCTGCTCGTTCATCGCCTTGTTGGCCGCGAGCACGTCGTAATAGCGCTGTTGCCCCGCCGTCACGGCGTCCGTCATGCCTTCCTGCTGCTCGATCGAGCGCATCGTCGAGCTGATGCCCGACAGGCTGCCACTTTTCGCCTGGTCGTAAATGTCCTGCCACTGTTCCGGCAGATAGTTGCGCAGGGACGCGTCGTTCATGATCGTGCCCAGGCTGCTGTTACCGGTGAGTGCCCGGTACTGTGCCTCCTGGTTCTCGATCTGCTGCATCAGCTGCTGGACCTGCTCCATCTGCTGGGCAAGCTCGGCAGGTGAGATGGTCGGTACGCCCTGCGCACGTGTGATGGCCGCGGCACCGAGGCAGAGCACTGTGACGGCCACACGGGCGGCCCGCAGCAGGTGTGCACGGCATTCGTCATCGTTGACGTTCACGATTCCCTCCATCAGGCAGTGAAAGCTTCGTTACCGGCGTCGACAGCGCGTGCCGACGGATAGATGCGGGCGAGCTCTGCCCGCTTGCGCTCAAGGCTGCGCTGCAGCTCACCGGCCCATAGCCGTTCTTCGGCACCGTGCTTTGCGGTAAGGCGCGTACGCAGCTTGCGTTCGAAGACGCGTTCCAGGTAGACCGGTAACCAGATGTCTGGATCGTCCCCCAGCTCTGCGCGCACGGCGTCGCAGATCAGGACGTTCTCGCGGTCACCCGAGAACACCGCGATCGCGTCATCCATGCCACTGATGTCAAAACTCGCGAATGCAGACTGGTTGCCCTGCTTGATGAGAAATCGGCGCGACGACGGCGTGAGCTTTTTGAACTCGCTGAATTCCTTGCGCGTCATGCCATCGCGCACGTACGCCCCCTCTTCTGCCGCCGGATCGGCCAGATACAGATTCGTCGCCACGAGGCTGCGCAGCGCCGGGTACAGGTCGGCAGCCTTCTGGCCCTGCTCGGGCTGCTGGGTAATCAGCATGATGAACTCACCCTCCTTCCGGCCGCTTGCGAGCGTCTCCTCGATCTGTTCGCGAATCGTGCGGAAGCGGATGGGCAACCAGTATTCTTCCATCACGGTCTGCATGAGCCTGCCCTCTCGTCGCATCATCCTCTTGAGGTGAAAAAGCCAGGCGAACGCCGGCTCCGAAGGTTCGTAGTTCTCGACAAGGAATGCCTCGACGTCGAAACCGATCCAGCGCTGTTGCGTCATGTTCAGCGACAGGTTCGGCGGGTTGTCGAACACCCACCAAAATCGGCCGTTTTCCGATTTGCACCAGAGCGACAGCCGCTGCCGAAGGCTGTCGTCGCCGTCATCCGGGATGCTGTCGAGCAGCAGGCTGAATCGCCGCAGGCGAACGTCCTCGATGCCCATTACTGCATCCACGGCGTTGCGGCACTGGATCTTCTCAGCAGCGCTCAGATCGATCTTGATGGCCTTGCCCTGGTGATCGACGCCGTTCCTGCGCCCACAAAGCTCGACCAGCCCGTACAGAAACTCGCGATTCTCAGCGGTGTCGGCCAGCTCAAACGGCGCCCAGCCGGTCGGCTTGCCTTTTTCCAGATGGACATAGGCGCCGCGCATCGCGCGGATGAACACTTCCCAGCCTCGGCCCTTGTCCAGTACGAACAGCAGCTGACCGAACCGGGACAGCATGCCAGCGACGGCGGTCGCGACAGTCGACTTGCCGGCACCAGTCGTGCCCTGCAGTTTCAGGTGCGCGGCCAGCTTCTCCGCCACATTGACGTCACCCTGCCGGGTCGCATGCGGGCTGAAGTGATAGATTCCCGATGCCGAACGGAACGGAATGACGGCCGAGCCGTCGCCAATCGGATTGCCCTCGGCCTTGCCCGCCGAATAGTCGTGACAGGTGAACATCGACGCGAAGTTGCGCGAAGACTGGATCTTCGGCCGTGGCTTCACCCTCGCACCAGGGACCTGCGAAAAATACGTGAAGGGCGCCGAGCCGGTCGCAAGAGCCCACTCGACTCCGCATTCGTTGAGTGAGCGAGATGCGAACAGGATCCCGTTTTCCAGCGCCTCCTGTGTACTTGCGCCGTAGATCACCGCCGCACCATGGTACTCGCCGAACGACAGCTCGCCCGTGTTGACGTAACCCTGCGCATCGCGCAGTTCCCTGACCTGGTGCTTCGCCTTGTCGCCGGCGGACTCCAGCTTGTTGATCGCCGAGTCGATTGTGCGGTTTGATTCGAAACCCGTCATGCAGTTGAACGAATGCACGACCGTGAATTCGACCGGCAACGAGAGCAATGGATCAAGCTGGCCAAAGCCAGGCTTGTCCGGGAAACTACGCAGGTCGCGGCACGTGAAGAACCGCCGGTGGTCCGGCACGCCCGGCCCGTCGATCGCATGCGTGTCGTAGCCGAAGCGAAGGTAGCTGGACGGGATGACGTCAACACCCGGCTCCGCAGCGACCGGTAGATCGCCCGTCACACCGTTCACGAGATAGCTGACGAAACCATACAGCGGCGAGAACAGCATCTTCGAGCCGTTTATATGCGTGCGTTCGTACACCTCAAGCAGTTCGGCCTCGTAATCCGCAAACTGTTGCAGCGCCTGCCCGGCGAGTGACGCGATTTCCTTCAGCCCGTCCTCGAAATCTTCGTACTTCAGGATGATCGAGAAGTAGTAGCGGTTTTCAAAGAACCGGCCCCCCCTGAACTGCCCGCCATGCTGCGTCGAAAACCAGTCCATGAAGGGGTTGTCGAAACGGTACTCGCGACTGACATTCACCCGCCGTCGCATGAAGGCACCGTGGTAGGCAAGGCGCCCGCCAAGGTCGCGACCCAGCTTGCTCAGGGTCTCGGTGTCGCGATCGAACTTGCGCTCAAGCACGATGTTTTCAAATACCTCGAACGGCACGCCGCGCACCGCAAGCGTCACCATGAACCGGTTTCCATAGAGGTGCTGTACGTGCCTTGTGACCGGGTGCCTGAACTTTGGCATCCAGTCTTCGACAGCGCCGATTGCGCCGAGGATCTCGCTCGAGACGGTTGGTCTGCTGCTCATTGCAGCTCCTGTTCGAGCTCACGCAACCGGCGCTCGCCCTTGGCTAATGGCTGGAGAAAGTCACGGAAGACACGTCGCTGCCGGCCGTATCGCAATGGCGCAAGCGTCGACGTGTTTCCAAAGTTTGGTGCCGCCCGCCCAGCGTTCACCCGTGCGCGGATGCGCAAACGCCAGAAATAGAAGCGGCAGCGCAACTGCAGCCACAGGATCCACAGCCCCTGATCATCGGTTTCGCATATGTGCTTGAACCAGAGCAGCACCGGAAAGCCGAGAAACACGAACAGTAGGCCGCCCGGGCCAACGAAGAAGGCCACGAGCACACCCGTGAACATCGAGGCGACGACCACTACCAGCATCGCCATGTAGGGCACGCCCCAGATGGCCGCGGTACGTCCAAGACCATTGAAACCGGGATAGCGGGCTTTCTCGTCCGACATGGTGCGCGCTCAGGTAAACAGGTTCCAGAGGTATGGAGCGAGCACGCCGACCACCGCGCCAACCACCGCGACCTTGCCGCCGAGCGTAACGAACTCGCTCCAGTGAGAGCGGTCCGCCCAGCACTCCGCCCCTTTCCACAGCAGCACGCAAGACGCACAGACACCGAGAAACGAGTACAGCCAGATCTTGAACGTATTCGCACCCTCCGTCGCCGAATCGAGGCCCCCTCCGGCCAGTGCAAGTTCGGGCGCAATCAGTGCTGCGCCAAGCAGCGTTGACCTGGCAGCGCCGGCGATGCGTTTCGCATAATCTATCAGTTGTACTAACCTGATTGCGCGGAGTTTCATTTTCCGAAACATATGGCCTCTCCTTTTCAAGTGAAGGCCGCGGCGCGGCCGGTCAAGTCATCTGCATGAATCGCTGTTGCAGCCGAAGTCGCCAAAGGCATCCCACGACGGATGCGGCGCAGCCTGGCGCTGCGCTCGAACGGCGCGGCTGCTGGGGCTCGACTTATCCTCTCCTGCACCAACCTGCGTTGTCGGGCCGGCTGGCCGGTCCATGATGATGGGTATCGCAGGAACCATGTCGACCGGTCCCGCCGTGCTCCGTGAATTGGCAACAACACGCTGAACGTAGCTCGACCCGCTGGATTCAACCCGTTCGCCACCAATGAAATTTCCGCTGTAATAGCAACTGATTGCCGCGCGCAAGGCGCGTTGGCCCTGACCGTACGCGGCGCTTGCCCGCTGATAACAGTCGTACAGGATCGCGCTGCCTGCACGAAGGTTGGCGCACGGGTCGAATGCGGTTTCGTACGTCAGGCCGTAGCGGGCGAAATTGAACCGGTTAACCTGTCCTAACCCCACGCTGAAATTGATTCCACGTGCCTCGAGCGCGCGCGCCGTGGCAACCGCCTCTTCGGAGTCGCGGGGTTGTCGCGCCAGATGGCCACCGACAACGCCGATTGCATAGGGGTTGAAGCCGGATTCGGTGCGAGCGATGGCTTGCATCGTGACGGGATGCACGGATGGCGCGCACTGTTGCGCTAACTGGTTGAAATCAAGCATGGGCGTACTCGATCCAGTGAGCGCGCGCGGCCACGATCGCCGCGGCTATAATGAGGCTAGCCATTATTTCCCTCGCACGGTAATCAATGGTTAGGCCGGTGGCGGTGTTGGTAGCACCGTCACTGGTCGATCATCGGATGTTGCCTGCTACAAACTCCCTGTCCTTGAAGCGGATCCGGATCTCTTCCGCGTCCTTGCAGTGTTCGCACGCAAAGGCGATCGCGTCGTCCAGAACGCGCCACGTCTTTGGATGCCCCCGCTGCGTCTCCACCGCCAGGACTTTTTCCTCCACCGTCAATTCGATCTGCCACGAGCCAAGCGGTCCCATGAAGATCGCCACGCGAGGCCGGATGACCAGTCCTTTCGCCAATTCCGCTTGCGTAATACCCATATCGCCCTTTCTTCGCACCGAAAGAGGCTTTTTGCAGCAAGCGAGAGGATTCATCAAGCATCATGAATCATTTTTTGATTTATGAAAGTCAAAAATCAAAATTCGTGATTTGATTATAGGCATGGCTCTTTCGCCCGTCAACCTGCGATCAGCTACCGTGGTGTGCGACGTCGGCGCTCGCGGGGAACTTCTTGAGCATGCGGGCAAAATCGACGGCGCGTGCGCCGTCACCATGCAAGCAGATTTCAAGCGCCACGCTGCCGAGCTGCGGGCCAGCAGGAGGCGTAAATGGCCAGACGGGGGTGTAGTCCCGTACTGCCCGCAGTAGCGCTCGATGTCATTCATCCCCCCCCCTTTCTCTCTCTCTTCCAATGCGTCACGCCGTCCGCGAATGGCAACACTGAATCGACGCCGCACTTACACTTTGGTCGAAGCATGCTGATAACTTCAAGACCCACGTTTATTCTTGCTTTTCATCTTCGCCCATTCTATGGGGGGGGCGGCTGGGCACTCCTACGTGGCGGTTCATAACCAAAAACCAGAGCGGTGGGACGAGTGCGAGGATGAACATATGCAGATAGCCGGCCGGGATCGCGGTGCCGACGAACCTGAGACGCTCGTAAGGGCGCGTCTGCTCGAAATGGTGATGGGTGTGGAGCCCGTTGTTCAAGAAAAGGCGATTCGACAACCAGAAACGCACATCCCACGCTAGCGCGTCTTCACGATTGTGTGCGGTACCAACCAAACCGTAGTGTTGGATATAGCCGATCGTCTCGACTATGAACACAGAGATAGCGCTCTGCCCGAGATAGAACAGGATCCCGCGGGCACCACCAAGGCACCCAAATACCCCGAGGGTCGCAATACAAGCTGCCGCCGGCCGTATGAGCCTGCTCTTTCGACCTTTCGCCGTTCGTAGCCGATCGTGAGTAAATGCAGCGAGTAACGAAAGACGAAGGGAGTTGCCGATATGTCGCCACAACGAAAGGCCAAGGCGAGCAGTTGAGCCGTAGCGGGCATCTCCTGTGTGCGCATGATGGAGGTCGTGAACGATCCGGTAGTGTGGATAGCCAGCCAGCGCCAGCGCGATATCAGATGTCGCTCTGAGCCGATGACCACCGCGATGCAAAATCTCATGGATGTGCGCCATTGCAAACGCACTCAAGACACCACATGCGGCAGTGAGCCCCGCGTATTCCGGTACAGCTACCGATCGCAAGCGGACCACCGTCGTGAGAATCGCGGACAGCCACAGGCAAATAAAGGCGGCGGGAACAGCCGCGCTAATCACCGTGACAAAGTGTTCCTCGCCGTCGGCTTCAACATGTTCTCCGAGGAGCCAGTCACCTAGCAGGATTGCTGTAATCAGACAGAGCAAAAACCACCACGGACGATCCCAAAGAAACGCAAAAATTGCAGCAGCCGGCATCATCGCCGAAAGCCAGTACCAGCCTTGATGTTCACGCCAGGAGGCCATGCTCTTCTGCGAATTTTACGGCTCTGGTAATGCGGCCAACACCGAGCTTCTCGTTGATCCTCTGAAACTGGCGATAGACCGTGATCGATGAGACCCGTAGTTCAATTGCAATTTCGGCCGCCGTGAAGCCCGTCTTCACGAGACCCAAGAGCTGCACCTCGTCTTGCGTAAGCCCTGTCATCTGCAAGGCCTCTTCCCTCAAAGCACCTGATGACCACTCGAGAAGCTCCAACGCCAGAGCACGAAAGAAGGGGCGCGCCTCGTGGAATTGTGGCTCGGCTTCTTCCGGCGGCCGATCTGACCCGAGATATAGAATTCCGATGCGTCCGTTCTCGCTCGTATGAGCTGGAATCAAATAGCCGCTTCGGAACCCGTACTCCGCGGCTACCTCCAGCATACGTTTCTGCCCCGCAGTACGGACTGGCAATGCTGAACCTAACACAGGCGCTGTATTGGAACGCGCATACTCGAGGCACGGGTCGGTCAGATACCACCGATTTGCGTTATACAACTGGCACCACTCTGGACGGCAGCCGATCAAGAACCGGTAGGTCGATCGACTATCTGAACAATCGGAAGGGTGCAGTGAGGCAAACACAAACCACTCTGCTCCGTGAGCTTGAACCGCACATCTGACTAGCGAGATCAGTTCCAGCTCATCCGTGGCATTCAACAGGTCATCAACACTCAGATCCATGAGTCCTACCTTGCTCAATGCGGGCGTTGTTGCATATATCCGATGACTGCGTGGCGCGCTGACGTTTACACGCAACAGCCGGGACGGAGCCTCTGATAACAACTCTGGGTCCTGCGTACATTCTCGATTTTTGCCGGGAAAATGCGCAGGGACACTACCACCAAGCGAACGGAGCCCATGGGCAAGTACCGCGTCAAGAACTGGCCGCAGTACAACACGGGACTCATCGCTCGGGGAGATGTAACAATGTGGATCGACCCGGACCTTATCGCTTCGCCGCCCGAGCTCGACGTGCCCGCTCGGGGCCGCCCATGCGTCTATTCGGATGCGCTCGTGCAGATGCTTCTCGGTCTCAAGCAAGTCTTTCATCTGCCGCTGCGCGCACTGCAAGGCTTCGCCCAGAGCTTGCGCAAACTCGCCTTCCCAAACTTGCCGATGCCGAACTACACGACCTTGAGCCGTCGCGCGCAGACCCTCTAGGTTGTACTGCCAACGCAGCGCCCCAATGGACCCATGCACCTCGTGCTCGACAGCACCGGACTGAAGGTCTTCGGCGAAGGCGAGTGGGAGGTGCGCAAGCATGGGTGGT
>Ga0335083_10003113_pt1 | contig 21658 bp, 10 predicted proteins | sample Lox_Sample_42_FD_206716 | JGI IMG/M metagenome (GOLD analysis project Ga0335083, IMG submission 206716) | Soil microbial communities from Loxahatchee National Wildlife Refuge, Florida, United States - Lox_Sample_4.2 | ecosystem: Environmental > Terrestrial > Soil > Wetlands | place: USA...
GGAAGGTGTTCACGCCGAGGACCGTCCCGGCGAACTTGTCGGTCATGTAGCGGTTCATCCCCTCGACCACCGACACCACCGCGATCAGAAACATCACGCCGATGAACACCCCGATGACCGAAAAGGCGCTCTTCAGTTTTTGGGCGCGCAGCGTTTGAAGGGCAAGGTAAACCGCTTCGAGGAACGGCATGAGGAGAAGCTAACTGCGAGAGACGACTCTACTAGATGAGGCGCCGTCTCATCCTATTCGTAACGTAACGCCTCCACCGGATCGAGACGCGCCGCCCGACTCGCGGGGTAGATGCCGAACAGGACGCCCGTGAACACCGCGGCGAATAGCGCGACCACAATTGAGCCGATCGGTACATGGGCCGGGACGGGGGTGGCGACACTGATCAGGAGCGCGACGAGCCCGCCCAGGATCATCCCGCACATGCCACCCGCGAGGGTGAGGGTGGTCGCCTCGACCAGGAATTGCCACAGGATCTCGCGCCGAGTCGCGCCGAGGGCCTTCCGCACGCCGATCTCGCGCGTGCGCTCGGTGACCGAGATCATCATGATGGCGATCACGCCGATCCCGCCGACCATCAGGCCGACCATCGACAGCACGACCATGACGACTCGCATGATCATCGTGGTGGATGCGATGTCGGTCAGATACTGCTCCTGCGAGACGACGGAAAAGTTGTTGGGCTGGCGCGGGCGCAGGCCGCGAGAGATCCGGAGCGCCGTCGTCACGTCCTCCATCGCCTGGGGGGTGGTCGCGGTCTCCGTCGGCCCGACCAGGAAATCCATCCACCCTTTCCAGAAATTGACGTACTTGAGCAGCGCCCCGTGCGGCATGGACACCTCGAACTGATTGTCCTCCCCGAACAGGCTGGGCGGCGGGTTGAACACGCCGATCACCTGGTAGGGCATGCCGCCGATCTTGATGGTGCGATCGATCGGGTCGAGCCGCCCGAACAACCAGTCGGCCAGCTTCTGGTTGATCACCACCACGCGGTCCCCGGCCTGGTCTTCGATGTTGGTGAACGAACGCCCGGGGAAGACGTCGCCCCCGGCGACGTCCACCCAATCCGAGCTCCGTCCATGGACGCTGACGTTCGAGGTGCGGCGGTCCCCGAACGACACTTCGATCCCTCCCGTGCCCTCGTCCAGGGCCACAAAGCGGACACTCGGGAGCTGGCGAATCAGCCTGGCCTCGGCCATGGTCATCGGCGGATTGTGGCGCCAGGGGCAATTCTCGTCGCTGCCGTCGCAGATGTTTACGCCGGCGGAGTAGAACCGGCCGACCCAGAAGGTCTTGGGACCGAGCTGGTTCAGCTGATCGGAGAGCCCCTTGTCGAAGCCCGAGATCAGGGCCCCGATCACCATCACGACCATCACGCCGATGGCGACGCCCAAGATCGTGAGCGCGGCCCGCACCTTGTTCGACCGCAGCGAGTCGAGCGCGATGCCGACGCCTTCCAGGAGGGGTGTCATCGGCTACTCTTGGCGCAGCGCGGTGATCGGATCGAGGCGAGCCGCGCGGGTGGCCGGGTAGACCCCGGCGACGATCCCGACGCCGCCGCCCAGGACCACCCCGAGCAGGATCGAGCCGGGGGCGACGGTGGCGGGGAGGGGGGTCGCCACGTTCAGAAGGATCGACAGGAAGATCCCGGCGCCGATGCCCAGCACCGCGCCGACGGTGGCGATCGTGGTCGCCTCGGCGAGGAACTGTCGTAGGATGTCGCGTCGCCGAGCGCCCAGCGATTTCCGGAGTCCGATCTCGCGCGTGCGCTCCGCCACCGCCATCAGCATGATGTTCATGATGACGATCCCCCCGACCACCAGGGAGATGAGCACGAGCCCAGGCCCGACGGCCATGAGAATGCGGTTGATCTTGGCCCAGAAGTTCAACACGCCCTCGGAGGTCTCGAGCGCGAAGTTGTCGTCCTGGCGCGGGCGCAGGTGGCGGCGGCTGCGCATGATCGCCTCCGCCTGGTCCATGGCGAGCCGCATCTCGGGCTCCGAGTTCGCCTTGACCATCAACGCGTCGATGACGCCCGGAGGGTTCACTTCCCGCTGAATCGGTGACAGCGCCGGGGCGACCACGAATTTGTCGAGTGAGATGCCGAACAGGTTACCCCGTGAGGCCGCCACGCCGACCACGCGGTAGGGGATGCCGTGAATCCGCACGTACTTGTCGAGCGGATCGCGCTTCTCGAACAGGCGGTCGGCCAGATCGTACCCCAGCACGACGACGGCCGCGCCGGCCTTGTCCTCCTGCGGGCTGAAGGGGCGCCCTTCGTCGATCTTGATGTTGCGGATCGCGAAGTAATCCGTGGTGGCCCCGTTGAGGGAGACCTGGGCCACCTTCTTGGTTCCCGCCTCGACGTCTCCCCGGTCCTCCGACGCCCACGCCGTCAGTACCGGCAGCGTGATCCCATGGACCACCGCGTCGGCATCGGCGAAGGTGATCCGGGGACGCCGCGCCCAGGACCGCCAGGTCGAGTCGGTCACATTGGGCGTGAAGTTGGGCCGTTTACGCAGGTGAAAGGTGTTCACCCCCACCAGCGTTCCGGCGAACTTCTCGGTCATGTAGGAGTTCATCCCGTTGACGATCGACCAGGCGCCGATCAGGAACGTGACCGCGATGAACACACCGATGAGCGAGAAGGCGCTCTTCAGTTTCTGCACCCGGAGCTGACCGAGCCCCAACCGGATCGCTTCGAACAGCGACACGCTAGGCAGCCTTGAGGTGGTCGGCGGCCACGAGGCCGTCGCGCAAGGTGACGACGCGGGCGGCGTGCGCGGCGATGTCGGCCTCGTGCGTCACCATCACGACCGTCTGCCCCTGCCGGTGCAGGTCCGCGAACACCTGCATGATCTCCTGGCTCGTGGCGGAGTCGAGGTTTCCCGTCGGCTCGTCGGCGAGGAGGATCGAGGGGGCGTTGACGAGGGCGCGGGCGATCGCCACGCGCTGTCGCTGCCCGCCCGACAGCTCGTTGGGCCGGTGCTCCATGCGGTCGCCGAGACCGACGCGCCGCAGAGCCTCGGCGGCCAGCGCGCGCCGCTGCCGCGCGTTCTGCCCCGCGTAAATCAGGGGCAGCTCCACGTTGTGCAGGGCGCTGGCCCGGGGGAGGAGGTTGAAGGTCTGAAACACGAATCCGATTTCCTTGTTGCGGATCCGCGCCAGCGCGTCGTCCGCGAGATCCGACACCTGCTGGCCGTTCAACCAGTACTCCCCCGAGGTGGGCGTGTCGAGACACCCGATCAGGTTCATCAGCGTGGACTTGCCGGAGCCCGACGGGCCCATGATCGCCACGTATTCGTTGCGGCGAATCTGCAGGTCCACCCCGCGCAGCGCGCGCACGACTTCGCCGCCCATGTCGTATTCGCGCGCCAGCTTGTGCGTGAGAATGACGATGTCGGGCAGGGGCGTGTCGCCCGTGCGGAACTCCTGCACGCGCGTCATGTGGTCTTCCGCGCCTTGGAGCTGTCCGCCGGCGCTTTGGCGGCCCGGACCGGGGAGCCGTCCTTCAGGTCGCGGATCGCCTGATAGGGGCCGGCGACGATGGTCTCACCTTCCTTGACCCCATCCAGCACCTCGAAGTACTCGTCCCCCGCGACGCCCACCTTCACCGGCCGGAAGGTGGCCTTGCCGTTCGTGACCACGAACACGCCCTCGGTCTCCTTCTTCTTCCCGGTCCCGGCGGTGTCGACGCGACGGCTCTCATTGGGGACGGGGGTGTTCTCTCGCACGGTCAGCGAGATGATCGGGATCGACAGCGCCTGCTTGCGCGTGTCGGTGACGATCCGCGCCGTGGCCGAAAGATCGGGACGGACGTCCGCCGGGGGATTGACCAGGGTGACTTCCACCTCGTAGTCCACGGCCCGGTCGTTGGTCCCCGTGAGGTTCGACGCGGCGGTGAGCACCGCGCTGTTGGCGACCTTGGTGACCCGTCCGACGAAGGTCGTGTCGGGGAACGCGTCGATCGATACCTCGACCGAGTCCCCCATGTGGAGGCGGACCACGTCCGTTTCATCGACCTGGACCTTGACCTGGATCACCGAGAGATCCGACACGGTGAGGAGCAGGCCCACGTCCTTGGAAAACGTCCCGGGTACCGCCACCTCCCCCTCCTCGACCGCGAGGCGGGTCACGCGTCCGGTCATCGGGGCCATGATCTTCGTCTTGGCGAGCTGATCGCGCGCCTCCCGGACGCCGGCGCGGGCCTGGTCCACCTGGTGCTGCGACGAGTTCACCAGCGCTTCGGCGACATCGAAGGCGGTCTGCGCCTGCTCCAGCGCCTCCGGCGAAATCAGATTGGGGTTCTGGGTGTGCAGCTCCTTGGTCCGGTCGAGACCGCGCTTCGCCTGATCGCGGTTCGCCACGGCCTGGACCAGGCCTGCCTGCGACGAGGCGAGCGTCGCGTCGGCGCGCTGGAGATTGGCCTCGTACACCGTGGGGTCGATCTGCAGGAGGAATTGGCCCTTCTGCACGTAGTCGCCTTCCTTCACCGCCAGCTGGGTGATGCGCCCCGTGATGTCCGGACTCACGTCCACCTTTTTCTTGGGCTGCACCTTCCCGCTGGCCGTGACGGCGGCCACGAGGTCACGCCGGCCGACCTTCTCGAACCGCACTTCGGTGCCCCGCTCCCGCTTGGCCCCGACCGATACCGCGATCAGACCGGCGAACAGAGCGACGACGCCGGTGCCGACCAGGATCTTGTTTCGCTTGGACATGTCCCGTCTTCCTCTCGTCGATTAGCGCAATGAACGGCCGACGGCCTGCTCCAACAGCGCCAACGACCTGTGATAGTCGAACACCGCGGCGATGTAATCGGTCTCCGCCTGCAGCGCGGCGTACTCGGCGTCAGTCACCTCCAGGAACGTGCCCGAGCCGACTTTGTACCGCTCGGTGGCGAGCTGGAGCCGCTCCCGGGCGGCGATGCGGTTCGTGTCCTGGATGGCGATCGACTGATAGGCGGCATCGAGCGCCAGGAATGCCTGGCTGACCTCGGTTTGGACACCGAGGGCCCGGGCCCGGACCGATTCCTCCAGGTTCTTCTCTTGAGCCTTGCTCTCCGACACCTGCAACGGCCGCTGGAAATTGAGCCAGATCGGCAACGACACCGACAGGCGCGCCTGGAATGGCTGTCCGATGAAGTTGAACGGGTAGGTGTTCTGCTGGTCCCGGATGAACTGCTCGCTCTGGGCGGTCCACGCGTACACCGAGCAATCCTGCGGGGCGAGCCCCGAGCTGCCGCGGATGATGTTGTTCTCCTGGCAGGATTGCACCTGCGCCCCGGATGAGACCTGTTGACCCACGATGAACTGGTCGAGATCGCTCTTGTTGGCGAACGCCTGGGTGAATCCCGACCAGCCGAGGGACAGGGACACGCTCGGGACGTAGCTTCCGGAAGCCGCCTTGACGCTCCAGCTCGCGGCGCGCTCGCGCTCCCGGAGGGCCAAGAGCGCCGGATTCTGCGCTTCGGCCATGGTGAGCAGCTCGTCGAGCTTCCATGGCGGTGCGACCACGGGGAAGGTGTCGGTGAGCTGGACCGAGTCGATCGCCACCGGCGGGGTGACGCCCATCTGCTCGAACAGTCGCAGCTTCTCGACGCTCACCAGCGTGCGGGCCCGCAGCAAGGCGACCTTCGATTGGCCGCGGTTGACCTGCGCACTGCGGACGTCGACCAGCGTCACCTGTCCGACCTGGAAGCGCGCCTGGGCCAGCTTCAGCGTCTCTTCCTGTCGCGCCAGCAGCTTGGCGGCGACGTCCGCGTTCGCGCTGGCCTGCAGCACGGTCAGGTATTGCTGCGTCACGCCCGCGACGAGGGCATTCGCCCCGCCGCGCACGTCCGCATCGGCCGCCGAGAGTTGCGCCCCACGCAGTCCCGGCTGGGAAAACGATGACACCGACCAGTCCCACTGCAGCCCGAACGAGTAGTTCGAGTTCAGGGTTGATACGTTCTGATTGAAATTCGAAGTGAGGAACCGTTGCGACCCGGTTCCCGAGTACCCCAACCCGCCCGACAGCAGGGCCTGCGGGGCGATCAGGCTGGCCCAGGCGTTGCGCGCGCCCCAGACCGCCGGCGCCCGGTTATTGAGAATCTGCCGGTAGGCCGGATTATGCTCCCGTGCGATACCGATCGCGTCCGCCAGGGACAGCGCGGCCGCGGTGGGAGGGGGCGCGGAGGAGTTGGGGGCGCCGCTCGACTGGGCCACCGCGGTGGTGGACACGGAGAGCCAGGCGGCGATTGAAAGCAGCGATTTCATCGAGGTTCCTTCAGAGCCTGGTGGATCGTTGCGACGGTCGGGGCCCGTACGCGCCTCACCCCCCAAGAGTTTCGTCCAAACGGTGCTTGGCGCGTTGTGGTAAAACTAATTGGGTCAATCGGTTAAATGCAGGGAGGGTCTACGGCCCCGCGGCTCGCTCGCCAACCATCCTGCGGCTCGGCACTTCCACCTTCATGAGCCGGCCAGCGGCGTCGAGCCAGACGTGGACCAGCCTCGCCGTGCCACCCGTCACGGTGATGTGCCGGAGAGCCACGGGTTGGCGGTTCACGGTGGTGCTCCCAGTGCCGAGGTCTGTTACGGTCAGCGATTCCTTGCGCATTGCGCGGGCGAACAAGCCTGACACGGTGGCCGTGCTCGCCCGGGCTCGCCAAGCCGCGAGTAAGTACAGGGCGAACGCCGAGTCATCGAGCACGACGGTGCCGGGACCCGCGGAGATCTCGCGCGTTCGCTCACGATCGGGGGAGAGGTAGCGGAGGGTGAAGCGCCCGCGAGCCGAGGCTCCGAGGATGCGAACGGGGTTGGCCGGATCGGAGACCTCATACTGGAGACTGACCGGCTCGGTGTCGGGGCCGATCTCGACGACCGGAGCCAGGAGCACGCTCCGGCTCCCCATCCCGTAGCGGGCCCGTGTCCCCACCCGCCAGCCGTTGGGGACGCCGTTGGCCGTCAGTCCGGTGACCGCGAACGACTCCTGACCCACGACCGAGGTATCCTCCCGGAGCACGAGCGTGCCTTCATCCCCGGGGCTCTGCAAGGCCAGGACCCACAACAGCGGAACGAGCATCAGGTCAGAACTCGCGTGGCGATGCGCTCACGGATCATCTTATAGAGGCGTTCGCCCTTCTCCCGGCTGGCCAGGGTCGGTCGTCCCAGCGAGCCCGGCGATTTCCGCGGCAACGCCCGGCTGATCCGCGGGGAGACAAAGTCCAGCGCTCGTTCCATGTGAACGAGGTCGGGAGCCAGGTACAAGAGCAGCGACGTGTCGAGCTCGCCACCGTGGCTCGGCCCGTCGGGGGAGTCGAGCAGTCCCGTGAAATCGAGTCCGAAGATGTCTACGGTGACGACCCGGGCGCTACGCGTGCGCAGCGTCGACAAGGCTTCCTGATGCGGGTCGTGACCGTGCGCGGTGAGAATGACGAACTGATCGACGCCGGCCTGCTCCCACGACCCGAGCAGGTCGTTCATCCAGCGGTGCAGGGTCTTGCGGCGTACGGCGGCGTTGCCGGGGAACTTGTGTTTCGTGGCGGTATTGACGCCGTATTCGACCGTTGGGGCGCGGAGGATACCGAACTCCGCCGATAGGTCGTCGGCCAGGTGCTCGACGATGATCGTGTCGCAGCCCAAGGGCAGGTGAGGGCCGTGTTGTTCGCAGGTCCCCACGGGGACGAGCAGGCGCGGGTCGCGGGCGAGATGGTCGCGGACATCCTCCGGAAGGAGATCCTTCAGGTGCAGCGGCCGGTTCATGTCGTGATCGCCGCGGGAGCGGCGGCCGCGTTCACGGCTGCCGAATGGTTGCGCGCGCAGGCACCTGGGTGGGCGTGGGCTGCCGGTGCGGCGGCGCTGGTGGCTGCCGTTGCGGCGTTCATTCCGCGACCGGCACGGACCGCGACCGTCGCGGCGGGACTGTCCGCGCTGCTCGTCGGCGCGGTGCTGACGACCAGCGCCCTGACGGTCAGCCGGCTCCGCTGCTGCTGGTCCGCGGAACGCGAGGCCCGTGCGACCGTGGCTGCGCGCGCACTCGCCACGACCCTGGACCAGGCGGTGGCCGAGGCCCGGCGTCTGGCCGAACGGGGGGCGGTTGCCGCGCTGCGCCCCCAGGCGGATGCCTTCGATCGACTGGCGGAGGCGATCGCCACCGGCCCCGCGGAACTCGAGCGGGGCGTGGCCGTGCTCGGCGCGGATGGCCGGCCATACGCCTGGGCCGGCCGCCACCGCATCCTGCCGGCGATCGACACGGCGGAGCTGCGTGTTTCCATTTCAGCATTCTACGTAACGCTCGAGGCTCGGCGCCAGACGCCGAACCGGCAGTGGGCCATCGGGACCGTCCTGCTCGACGCCGCTCCCGCGATCGCAGAGGCCAACGGGACCCTGGCGGCTCGTTTCGGGCAGGCTCACGGGGTGCGGCTGGCGTTCCGGTCGCCGGCCGCCGCCGGGAACGAGCCGGACCACCTTGCCTTCTGCGACGGCGTGTGCCGCTCGGGCGATACCCTGGCCATCGTTCAGGTGGTGACGCCGAGTCAGGGCGATGCCATGCTCGATGCCCTGGGGCACGCCGCTCGGCGGTCCGGTCTGGCTCTGGTCGTGTTGCTCGCGGGCCTCCTGGTGGCCGCACCGCCAGGCCGCTGGCGCTGGCTGGTGATCTCGGCGGGCGTCTGGTCATTCGCGCGTGCCTCGTTAGGGCCGGCTCTGGGGGCCAGCTCGGTCTTCTCACCCGCCACGTTTTATCGTTCGGCCCTCGGCGGTTTCAGTGACTCGATCGGATCGTTCGGCGCGTTGTCGGTCGCGGTGCTGCTGGGTGCCGCCGTCCTATGGCGCCGCGGCGTACCCCGTCGCGGCTGGCAGGTCGCGCTCGCGGGCGCTCTCATCATCTACGCGCCGTATCTCGTGCGGTACTTCGGCCAGGGGATCGCGCCGCCGGCAGGAGGAGTGAGCTTCGGACTCTGGTTGTCCTGGGAAATCACCATCGCCGCCGCCGCCATGGCGGTGGTGTTGGGTGCCGCGGCGCTGGTCAGGGGGGAATCGGAGCCGTCCCGGATGCCTTGGGCGCTGCCGTTCGCCTGCCTTTGGGCGGTGGTCGTCGGCGTCGCTGGGCTCTGGCTTTGGGCGCCGGTTGATGCCTGGCCTGAGTGGTACACCTTCCTCTGGCTGCCGTCGTTGGCGGGGGTGATCGTGCCGGCGCCGCGCCGCTGGGCCCTGGTCGGGATGGCGATGGTGGCGGGAACGGCGGCTGCGCTCGTGACCTGGGGAGCGGCTGTAGAGGGCCGGCTGGCGCTGGCCGCGCGGGACGCGCAGAGATTGGGGCGGAGAGCCGACGCGGTGACACAGGCCGAGCTTGATCGGCTCGGCGCGGCCCTCACCAATACGCCCGCGCCCCAGTCGCCCGGCGAGTTGTACGCGCTCTGGCAGGCCACTCCGCTCGCCGCGGAGCAATACCCGGCTGATTTGTCGGTCTGGTCTCCTCCGCCGAGGAACGAGCGCACGGCTGACCTCCCGCTCGCTGCTCTGGACCTGCCGCCCGGGTTGCTCGCCGCGCTGGCACGCGAGGATTCCCTCCCAGGAGGTGGTGCTCGCTTCGAACGACTCGATCGGATTCCCGGCACCATCACCGTTCTGGTCGTGCCGCTGGCGGGTGGGTCCCGTCTGACGGTCGGCGTGGGCCCGCGCTCGCGGGTCATCGCGCTCTCTCGCGTGGCTCGGTTCCTCCGCGGTGAAGGAGCCGTGGAGCCACCCTATACGGTGTCGCTCTCGTTGCCCACCAAAGACGCGCCTTCGACCGGCGTGGAGCCCTTCTGGACACGGGAAGGGTGGAGCGCCCGTGGCGAGTGGCGCGTCGATCTGCCGGGTGGGACCCGTCACGTGCACGTCAGCGTCGACCTTCAGGGGCCGTGGGGGCTGCTATTGCGCGGCGCGCTCGTCGTCCTCGTGGATTTCGCGCTGGTGTTTCTGTGCTGGGGTGTTTCCCGGATGGTGGGGGAGGGATGGTGGCCGCGCTGGCGTTCAGTAGCCGATCAGGTTCGAGCCAGCTACCACGCCCGGCTCACCTCGGTGCTCGCTGCGTTCTTCATCGTTCCGGTGCTCGTGTTCGCCGTTGGGGCCGTGGCCCGTCTGGCTGAAGGTGCCAGGGAATCGAGCGACCTCCTGATCGGCCAGACGCTTCGGGATGCGGCGGCGACCGCCACCGGAGGGAGCAGGCTCCGGACGGGGAACGGGGGAGGGATGGCGGCCGCCGTCGTCGACCTTGGTGAGCGAATTGACGCTGAGCTGTGGTTGTACCGTGGAGGAGCGCTCCAGGGGACCAGCGCCCCGATTCTTACCGAGCTGGGGCTCGTCGACGCATTCCTTGCTCCGTCAGTGTATCGACGCCTTGCCCTCGAAGACGAGCTGGCGGTAGGAGGCAACGGCGTGATCGCGGGCCGCGCGATCCGCTTGGGGTACCGCGTGGTCGGTGCCGGGTCGCCGACCGAGCAGGCGGTGCTTGCCGCCCCACAGCTGCTCGATGATGAGGGCCTGCGGGGACAACGTCAGGACCTCGCCCTCACCGCTCTCCTGGCGACCGCTCTCGGGCTGGTCGCCGCCGGCGTCCTGGCGGGTCTCGCGGCGCGGCCGCTGACCCGACCGGTCGCCGCCCTGCGCGATGCCGCTCTGGCGGTCGGTCAGGGCGCTGCGCCGGTGCCCTTCCCGGAGGGGGCGCCACGCGAGTTCCAGCCGGTCATGAGCGCCTTCCAGCGTATGGCTCTGGACGTTCAGGCCAGCCAGGCGGCGCTCGAAGATGCCCGCCGCCGCACGGCGCAGGTCCTCGCGAACGTCGCCACCGGCGTCATCGCCGTGGATGAAGTGCTGCGGATTACGATGGCGAATTCGAGAGCGGCGGAGTTGTGTGGTATGCCGCTGCCGGCCGGAGCTTCGCTCATGGATGTGGGCGGCGAGGAATGGCGCCCGGTTTGGGAGGCCGTGCGGTCGTTCGTGGCGGAACGTGGTGTGACGATCGTCGAACGGGAGTTCGTCGTGACCGGGGGGAGGCGCCAGATCCGCGTTCAGCTTGCCCCGCTGGGGCCCGCGCCGGCGGGATGCGTGGTAGCACTGGACGATACGACAGCCTTCGCTCGGGCGGCGCGGGTGCTGGCATGGGGGGAGATGGCCCGCCAGGTCGCCCACGAAATCAAGAATCCCCTCACGCCGATCCGGCTCGGCATCCAGCACCTGCAACGCGCTCGGGCCGCGAGCGGACGTCGAAAAGGGCGAGGGGGAGAATTCGACCAGATCCTCCGCGAAACCAGTGAGCGCATTCTGGCGGAGATCGACCGCCTCGATGCCATCGCCCGGGCCTTCTCCCGGTTCGGCGCTCCCACGTCCGTCGCGGACCAGGCGCCCCTCGAGGCGGTCGACCTTCACCAGGTGGCGACCGAGGTGACCCACCTGTATGCCCTGGGCGCCGATGCGGGCGGCGCCCACGTCGTCCTGGAGGGTGGGGCCGGGACGCCGGCGCGGGCTCGCCGGGACGAGGTGAAGGAGGTGTTGATCAATTTGATCGAGAACGCCCGCAACGCCGGAGCGCGCCGAGTCGCGGTCCGGATTGCGACTGATGGTCTGACGCTGACCGTGCTGGATGATGGGCGAGGGATTCCAGACGATGCGGTAGGTCGCGTCTTCGAGCCGGCGTTCACCACGACCACGAGCGGAGCAGGGTTGGGACTGGCCATTGTGAAGCGGCTGGTCGAGGGTTGGGGCGGGAGAATCTCGCTCGCCAGCGTCCCGGACCGGGGGACCACCGTCACCATCGCCCTCAAACCGGCCGACGGGGCTGGTGCGAGATGACCTGGATCACAACATTAGGGGCGTCCCGGAGGCTAGGGTAAACCGCTTTCCCTGTTGAGGTGACCGTGCGCCGGACACTCGTCGGTGGGTGGACAGTGGCACTGCTCGTGGCGCTCGCCGGCCCGGCGTCGGCGCAGTGGTTCGGCTGGGATGCCCGGTCGACCGGCATGGCGGGGATCGTCCTGCACAGGAACGGCGGCCTGGAGGGGTTCAACGTCGCGTATCGCGCCGTGCCACGGCGCCCGGGGGCCCATGGTGCCAAGCTGACCTTGCCGATCCCGCTCGGGATCGTGCAGGCCCTCAAGGACAGTGTGGCGTTCAATTTCGACTCCTCCTACTTCAACCCGATCGCGCTTGCCAACTATATCCTCAACCCGCCGGTGTTTTACCAGCTCAAGCAGCCCCCGGTCCCCAACAACGACGTCTTCCTCTTTATCGGCAAGGACTCCCTCTTTGTCGACCTCGGTCAAACCAAAGAGGTGATCCCCACCGATGAGGTCAAGGTCGCGGGTGTCAACCGGCTGCTCAATCTCGGGGGAGGCTTCAGCGGCTTCTACGTAGGCGTGATGCTGTGGGAGCATCACAAGCTGGGCACGACCCTCAACACGAATCTCCAGAACTTCCTGTTCGGCCAGCCGGCACAGCACAACACCTTGTATGCGATGAACGGCGACGAGATCGCCCAAATGGGGGTCGCCCCGGGTGTGTCCTACTCGCAGCGGCTCGCCAAAGTGGGATCGGGTGGCCTGTACGCCGGCGCCGGCGTCAACTACTACCTCGGCTTCATCCACGGGGTCGCCGTCGGGTTCGGTGGCATCCAGACCGGCGATACGATCTTTTCGGGCGGCAATCCGGTGCGGCCCCGGGTCAATTTCGTGACCGAATACAACAAGTTCGGCTCCGGCTTGGGCCACGGGATCGGGGTTGACGCCGGGTTGGCCTGGGTGACGGACAAGGTTGAAATCGGATTCGGGATCAACGACGTCAGCACGACCCTCACCTGGCCCAAGAATCGGTTGAGCATATTCGCGTACGATACGACGAAGAACGACTTCACGACCCGCGATTCGCTGGTCGACGTACAACGGACGACCAAGGTGCCGACCACGTATTTGCTGAACGCGGCGTTCGAAGTCGGGACGAATACGACGGCGGGCGCGGAGATCCGCAACGCCGGGTTCGGCACGATCACCCGGATCGGGGTCGAGCATCGCATCGGACCGCTGGCACTGCGGGGCGGCCTGACCCGGGACCTGCGCAAAATCCTCCAGTTTGCCGCGGGGACGGGGATCCGGTTCGGTCCGTTCAGTCTCGATCTGGCGGTGGCGAGCAACAGCAATTCCCTGGCGACCTCGCGAGGCTGGATTCTGGCGTCGTCGTTCTCGGTCTACTGAGCGGGGGACGGACGATGCGAATCAACCGAATCAGCACGCTCACCCTCCTGCTCGGATCGACGATCGCCGCGGGAAGCTGCGGGAGCGGCCGGGCGGTCATCGTCGTCGACGTCCTGAGCTTCATTCGGCAACAGGCCCTCGGGGACACGATTCCATACACGATCCCGACTGGCGTCAAGGACTCGGTCGATCGGCCGCCGTTCGCGACCCCGCTCATCGAAGGACTCGCCAATTCCACGGTGGACAGTGTGCAGCTCACCATCGGTGTGGACGTGCACAACTACAGCGGGGGACCGGGCCAGATCAAGTTCCAGGCGTTCTTCGGGGACGACTCCGCCACCGTGTTCACGAGCTCGCACTCGGGAGCCGATTCGGTCACCGTCAACGGCGCACAGGTAGCCACCCTCGGCCCCACGACTCAGACGATCGCGACGTCGGGTGACTCCACATTCACGCTCAGCAAGGTGTGGGTCGGTCTCCGTGCCTCGGTGGACGCGAGTGGCGCCGGGTCGACGATGAATGGCCGTGTTCAGGTGAGCGTGCTGCAGCTGCGCGTCATTCTCAAGGACAAAGTCTTCTAGTTGTGTGACTGGGATCACGCGAGACCTGGCTAGTACCTCCTAGCCGGGTGGCCCGAATCGTGCCACATTCTGGCCGCCGATGACGCCCTTCGCCTGAGCCGTCGGGTGCCCTCCGACCGCCGTTACTCGCCTGCCAACTCTCAGGCAGGCCAGCATTTACCACTTCGCCGGCTACGCGGCGTGGTGGCACTTGGTCTCATCGCCCTGGTCGCGACCTGTACCGATAATCCCTCAGGGCCGGCGCACGGCGTCTTCGGGCGTGGCTACCTCGCCCTCCGTCCCATTCTCGTCGCCCCGGTCAGCCTGGCGTCGTTCGACCTGACGATCGACACCCTGCGCGTGATCGTGATCCGACCGGCCACCGACACGGTCGCCGATACCAGCGCCTACTTCCCGCCCAACCAGAACTCCCTCGGGCTGGCCATCCCGGTGCTGCTGCAGGCTCCCGTCGAAACGCTGCTGGTCCACTTCCAGCTGAAGGCCGGCTCCCAGGTGCTGTTCACCGGCAGCGACTCCGCCGTGGTGAAGCTCGGGATTCCGGACACGGCGACCACCGCCACCATTCCTTTGAAGTACGTCGGGCCGGGCTCTGGGATCACCAAGGTGACGATCGCGCCCCGCGATTCGGTGGTCACGCTGACCGGCACCCAGAAATTCCGGGTCACCGCCGAGTCGCTGGGCGTTGCCGTGGACTCGTTCTACGTGAGCTGGTCCACCAGCGACACCGCGGTCGCCAAGGTGAACGCGTTTGGCCTGCTGCAGGCGCCGAATGCCCGCGGCGCCGTCTACCTGCGGGTCGTCACCCCGAACGGGGTCCGGGATTCGACCCGGGTCACGTTTGTTCCCGTCCCGGCCGCTCTCAATCTCATCAGCGGCAGCGGGCAGTCGGGGGTGGTGAGCACGACGCTGCCGCAGCCGTTGCGGGTGCAGGTCAAGGGTTCCGACTCGCTCGGCATCAAGGGCGTCGGGGTTCACTTCAGCGCCACGGCGGGTGGCGGATCGGTCCGCGATTCCGTGGTGGTCACCGACAGCCTGGGCAACGCCTCGGACTCGGCGACCTTGGGGCCCCTCACGGTGCCGCAAACGTTCCAGGCCAGCGTCACCGCACTCGCCCCGGTCTCGTTCGCCGCCACAGCCACGGCCGGGCCGATCACGCCCGCCAAATCCACCATCACCGTCTCGACCGGCGCGCTCGCCTCGGGTGTCGGGGCGACGGTGACGTTGCAGGGGAGGGACGCCGGCGGCAACGCGATCACCATCGGGGGCGCCACCGTGCTTTTCTCCGCGACCGGCGGTACCAGCACCGGGACGTTCAGCGCGGTCACGGACAACGGCAACGGCACCTACACGGCGACCTTCACCGGCGTCACGGCCGGCACGGCCACGACGATCGGCGGGACGATCAACGGCGTTGCGGTGTCGACGGTGTTGCCGACGATTACCGTGACTCCGGGAGCCGCCTCGGCGGTGACCTCGATCGTGACGGTGGACTCGGCGACCCTCGCGTCTGGGCATGCCGCCCTTGTCCGGTTGCAGGCGAAGGATGCGGCGGGGAACAGCCTCGCCACGGGCGGCGCGACGGTGGTGTTCAGCGATTCCGGCGGCACCAGCACCGGCACGATCGGATCCACCACCGACAACGCCAACGGCGCCTACACGGCCACGTTTACCGGCGTCCTCGCGGGGACGGCGACGTCGATCAAGGCGACCCTCAACGGCGTGACCGTCGCGACCAGCCGGCCTACCGTGACGGTGCTCCCCGGGGCGGCGTCCGCGGTCACGTCGCTCGTGACGGTAGACTCCACGACCCTGGCCTCGGGGCACGTCACCACCTTGCACCTGCAGGCCAAGGACGCGGCGGGGAACAATCTGACGGCGGGCGGCGCCACGGTCGTGTTCAGCGACTCGGGAGGCACCAGCACCGGCACGATCGGCTCCACGACCGACAATGCGAACGGCACCTACAGCGCGACCTTCACGGGGGTGGTCGCGGGGGCCGCCACGTCGATTAAAGCGACACTCAACGGCACGACCGTCAGCACCCCCCGTCCCACCGTCGTGGTCGTGCCCGGCGTGGCGTCCGCAGCGGCCGCGCTCGTGACGGTGGACTCGGGTGTGCTCGCGTCCGGGCATGTCACGACGTTGCGCCTGCAAGCCAAGGATGCCGCGGGGAACAGCCTGACCACCGGCGGGGCCACGATCGTATTCAGCGACTCGGGGGGCACCAGCACCGGGACGGTCGGCGCCACCACCACGGACAACGGCAACGGTACGTATACCGCGACGTTCACGGGTGTCTTGGCGGGGACGGCCACGACGATCCACGCCACCTTCAACGGTACCGCGGTGACGAACGCGCTGCCGACGGTCACGGTGGCGCCGGGGGCCGCATCGCTCAGCCAGTCGGTGGTCACGGTCACGAGCGGCACGGTGGCGTCCGGGGCGCAGACGACGATCACCTTGCAGGCGAAGGATGCCGCCGGGAACGCGATCACGACGGGCGGGCTGACTGTCGCCTTCACGAACGCCGGCGGCACCAGCACCGGGACGATCTCGGCCACCACCGATCATGCGAACGGCACCTACACCGCGACGTTTACGGGACTCGTGGCCGGGACGGCGACGACGATCGGGGCGACGATCGGCGCGAGTCCGGTGACCTCGACGCTCCCCGCGGTGACGGTGGTGCCGGGGAACGCGGTCACGGCCCAATCGGTGGTGTCCGTCTCAACGGGCACGGTGGCCTCGGGCGGGTTGGTCACCCTCACCCTCCAGGCCAAGGACTCGGTCGGGAACAATCTGACGAGCGGTGGGCTCACCGTCGTCTTCAATCACTCGGGTGGCACCAGCTCGGGGACCATCGGCGTCACGACCGACAACGGGAACGGCACCTATACCGCTTCGTTTGTGGGCACGCTGGCCGGCACCCCGACGACGATCGGCGCGACGATCAACACCAGCCCGGTGACCTCGACGCTGCCCACGATCACCGTGACCCCCGGCGCGATCTCGGCCGCGACCTCGGTGGTCGGTGTGAGCCTGGGCAGCATCCTGTCAGGGGGGACCAGCACACTCACCTTGCAGGCCAAGGACGCGGCCGGGAACAACCTCGGCGTGGGTGGCGCCGCGGTCGTCTTCTCGAACTCCGGCGGGACGAGCACCGGTACCATCGGATCCACGACCGACAACGGGAACGGCACGTATTCGGCGACGTTTACCGGCGTCGTCGCGGGGTCCGCGACCACGATCGGGGCCACGATCAACAGCGCAGCGGTGACCACGACGTTGCCGCTCATCACCGTGACGCCGGGGGCTACGGCGACTGTGGCTGTCGCACCGGCGACGGTGACGCTCGTGGCCCTGGGCCGCACGCAGGCGTTCTCGGCCAGCGCTAAGGATGCGGCCGGCAACACGGTCGCCGGCGAGACGTTCAGCTGGAGCACCTCGAACGTCGGCATCGCTACCGTCAACGCCGCGACCGGGCTCGCCACCGCGACCGGACCGGGGACGGCCACGATCACGGCGACGGCGGCGTCGAACTCGAAGACCGGGAACGCCTCGCTCACGATCGCCCAGGTGGTGAAGACGGTCGTCGTGGCCCCGGCCGTCGACACCGCCCGCGCGTTCGGCGACAGTGTGCTCTTCACCGCCGTCGCCAAGGATTCGAGCGACAGCGTCGCGACCGGCCAGACCTTCGCCTGGACGTCCTCCAACCCCGCCGTCGCCACGGTCAACGCCGCCACGGGTCGGGCTCATGCGGTGACTAACGGGACGGTCACGATCACGGCCACCGACGGCTCGGTCTCGGGGACGGCGAGTTTCGTCGTCGCCCAGAAGGTCGCGACGGTCACCGTCTCGCCTGACACGATTACGGTCACCGTGGGAGCGACGCCGACCTTCACGGCCGTCGCCAAAGACTCCAACGCCAACGTCGTGTCCGCCGCGACCTTCGTCTGGGCGAGCACCAATACCGCGGTGGCGACGATCAATGCGGGCACGGGTGTCGCGACCGCCGTCGGCACGGGCGTGGATACCATCACCGCGACCTCCAGCGCCGTCATCGGACGGGCCACGTTGACGGTCTCGTCCACCGTCCACGCCGCCGACATCACGTCGGATCAGACCTGGACCCTGGCGCAGAGCCCGCACCGGGTGACGGGGTTCCTGCGGATCCGAAACGGTGCGACGCTCACCATCCAGCCCGGCGTCACGGTCAAGTTCGACGCCGCCTCCGGGCTCCAGGTGGGCGACACGGGGCTCGGCCAGACGGGCGGGCTGGTCCTGGACGGGACCACGTCGGGGATCACCCTGACGGCCAACTCGGCGTCGCCCACGGCGGGGTTCTGGCGCGGGCTGGAGGTGCAGCGCAGCCTCGCCGTCCTGCCGTGGCGCAAGGTGCTGCTCGAGTGGGCGGGCGGGAGCGGCGAGCCCTGCATCCACATCGCGGACCGCCTGGGCGCGGCGCTCGACCTCGACAGCCTGCACCTGCGGCAATGCGCCGGCGGCGGCCTGCTCGTGACCGACGGCACCAATCACCTGCACCGGAGCATCGTGGACAGCACCGGTGCGACTGGCGCGGCCGCGACCAACGGCACGCTGGAGGTCGATTCCACGACCTTCCGCGGCGTCGGGACTGGAATCCAGTTCCCGAACGCCGTGGCACACTTCGGGCCGTCGTCGTTCAACCGCTTCCTGGGCGACGGGGCGCCGCTGCAACTCACCGCGTTCCAGCTGGCCGGCCTGCTGGTGCAGGACACGATCGACAACAACACGAGCAACGTGATCGCCCTTACGGCAGGGCTTCTGGATCCCGCGGTCGCGTCCGCGGCCTTGTTCCGCCAGCCGCGCCCGCGGCCCTCGGGCTTCGACTATCACGTCGTGAGCGGCGCGGGCCAGCTCAATGTCGGCCGGGCCGGCGGCCAGGAGCTGGTCATCGATTCGAGCGTGGCGATCGGGTTCGACCCCGGTACCGGGATCGTGATCGGCGACAGTACCGGAACGCGCAGCGGCACGCTGCGCTCGCTCGGGACGACCACCGCCAACGCGGGGCTCTTGGACGGGTTCTCGGCGTCGGTCCCGGGGTCCTGGGTCGGCGTGGAGATCGGGCGCCTCGCCGCCACCGACACGCTTCGCTACGTGCACCTCCAGAGCGCCGGCGACTCGATCCCGGGCTATACCCGGCATCGGGCGGGGCTTTGGATCCGAAACCCTGTCGCGGTGCCGTTGGTGCTCGACCATCTCCAGGTCAATGGGAACGGCCTCGCGGGCGACCCGACGAACTCCGTTGGCATCGGCGTCACGGCCAGCGGCGGCGGGCTCGAGGTCCGGCTGAGCGACATCTCGACCAATCAAGGATACGGCCTCGTCCTGCCCGATCGCGGCTTCTACGTCCACGGGAACACGTTCAACGCGAACGTCATCGGCGTCGGCGCATTCACGCAGGGCGGGTCGCAGCTCGGGGCGGGGGACTCGCTGGTCAGCAACGTCTACACCGGGAGCAAGTACGCGTTGTCGCTGTCCTCGGGCGTGCTGCGCGCGCTGTACGACACCGTCCTCGGCGGCAACAACACCGACACGCTGTTGCTCTCGGGCGGCCAGCTGACGGCGGACGCCCGGCTGCCTCATGTGCCGGGATTCGTGTGGCACGCGACCGGCATGACGACGGTGGACTCGAACGCCACGTTCACGATCGCCGCGGGGGACACGGTAGCCTTCGACACCCTCGCCGGCATCTTCGTCGGCAGTAACGCCCCGGCCGGGCTGCGCGCCGTCGGCGCCGCGGGGAACGAGATCCTGCTGACCCGAGGCGGTCCGGGGGTGCGCGGCTGGTTCGGCATCCAGTGGAACCGCCCCAGCTCCAACAACGCCATGGCGTTCGTCACCGTCGACCGGGCCGGGTTCGTCGTACCGTGCGGCACCGACTGCAACAACATCCCCTTCGCGGCGCTGCGGTTCGGCGACACGACGAGCGTCAACCTGACGCTCGACCACATGATCGTGCAGCGCTCCGGTTCGATCAGCCTCGACTTCACACGGCAGGGATCAGGGACGCTCGCCATCAGCAACAGCCAGTTCTACTTGGACCCCAGCCCGGTCATCCGGATGAACACGGGCCGAGGCAACCAGCTGTCGATCACGGGCTCCGACATCTACGCCTACCGCGGCACGGCGGTAACGGGGACCTTTGCCGGACTCGACTCGATCGACGCCACCAACAACTGGTGGGGGGACGTATCCGGCCTGAACATCAACGCGTTCAACGACAGCCTGGGGCGCGGCGGCACGGCGCAAACGGCCGTGCGGTTCGTCCCGTTCGCCGCGGCGCCGTTCTTCCCGGTCGGCCCGGGGGTGGCGCTCCGGGCGGCGCGCGACACGATCCTCCTCGGGCCGGACTCCGTGCTCAGTGCGGTGGGCCAGACGGACTCGCTGCGCGTGCGCCTGGTGGATGCGAACGGGCGGGGCACGCCGTCCGGTCCCACGCCATCCTGGGTCGCGACGTCGGGGACCGTCACGGGAAGCGGGTCGCCGGACCAGGGCGGCCGCTCCGGGACGGTCTGGTTGACCGGCAGCGCGTCGGGGAACCACACGGTGACGGCGACCTCCATCGGGGCACCGGTCGTGTTCCCGCTGAGCCTGCTCCCCGGGAATACGCTCCCGACCACCGTCCGCTGGCGGCTCGACCCGGGCTACACCTTGGGCGCGGTCAGCCCCGACTCGCAGAACGTCACCTTTACGAGCACGAACCGGCGTGCCCGGGTCATCACCCACGCCCGGGACGGCCATGGCAACGCCACGCAGCCCAACCAGCTGTGCTTCGCCGACGTCGGCGGCGGCTGCGACCTCTCCATTCCGAACGGCGTAGACTCGCTGAAGGGCGACACCATCTACTTCCATCCCACGGTGTTGCAGCCGGCGGCGTACCAGCTCTCCGGCCTGTTCGAGAGCGGTCAGGGCGGCGGCGGGGTGGTGACGCTTTCCTTGGTCACGGTGCCGTCCCGCATCCAGATCAATCAGGACACGGCGCAGTTCAACTCGCTGTGCCGCACCTCGGGCCCGTTCAACACCTATTGCCAGCGCACCTTCACCGCGGCGGCCGTGGACTCGGGCGGGACCATCATCCCCGGTACCGGCGTCGGATTCCAGTGGCGGCTCCAGCCGGCCGGCGACACGACCGTCACGATCGACGCCGTGACCGGCACCGATCGCGGGATCGCCACCATCTCGGCCCACCAGAACGGTCCGATCGAGCTCATCGCGCATGATTCGAGCGGGCTCGCGCTGGGCGAGGACACGCTCGCGATCACGGTGAACCAGTTGACCTCGCAGATCGTCGTGGTGCCCGACACCGTCTCGGGGCTGGTCGGCGGCGCGACGACGTTCGTCGGGCACGCCCTCGATCAGGGCAGCGACACCGTGTCGAACGCCGCGATCCACTGGCGCATCGACGGTATTCCGCACCTGACCATCACCGATACCTCGGTGGTCCGTCAGGTGACCGTTCGCCTCGACAGCACACCGCTCGGTCAGGCCGCCGTCACGGCGTTCGTGGTGCGCGGCCCCGGCGACACCGTATTCGGGCTGGGGAACGTCGTGAACCCGGTGGCGCGGCGCCTCGGTGTCGGCTCGAATCCCATCGGCATCGCGGCCAATTCGGTGAGCAACCGGGTCTACGTGGCCAACATCGCCGGCACCGATCTCTCCGTGATCGACGGGGCGACCGATGCCGTCGGCTCGCCGATCCACGTCGGCCCCAATCCGAACTACATCGCGATCGACGAGGGGCTGAACAAGCTGTACGTGACGACGGACTCCGGCGGGGCATCGCTCGCGGTCGTGGACGGGGCCACCGCCGCGCTCCTCACG
>Ga0335083_10003114_pt1 | contig 21652 bp, 23 predicted proteins | sample Lox_Sample_42_FD_206716 | JGI IMG/M metagenome (GOLD analysis project Ga0335083, IMG submission 206716) | Soil microbial communities from Loxahatchee National Wildlife Refuge, Florida, United States - Lox_Sample_4.2 | ecosystem: Environmental > Terrestrial > Soil > Wetlands | place: USA...
CGTTCGAGGCGGCCGCGCGCAACTTCGAGCAGGTCGCCGCGCGGCTTTTCCCCGGCGGCCGCGGCCGGCTGCGGCTCGTGACCGAGCGAGAAGGTCCCGCCCGGGTGCTTGGAGGGGAGCCGGCCCTTGAGGCCGCGAAACGCGAGTCAGACTACGACGAGGGCGACGATTCCGAGGAGACGCGCGACTCGGCCGACGAGCAGGAGGAGGATCTGCTCGGCGTCGAGATCGAGATCACGCCCGTCGGCAAGGAGATGAAGCGGCTGACGCTGCTGTCCGGTGGCGAGAAGTCGATGACCGCGCTGGCGTTCCTGTTCGCTGTGTTCCTCGCGCGGCCGTGCCCGTTCTACATTCTCGACGAGGTCGAGGCCGCGCTCGACGACCTCAACATCGACCGGTTCCTGGAGCTGCTCCGCACCTACTCCCAGCACGCCCAGTTCATCGTCGTCACGCACCAGAAGCGCACGATGGAGGCCGCGGATTCGCTGTACGGGGTGTCGATGGGCGCCGACGGCATCTCGAAGGTGATCTCGCGCCGGCTGCCCCCGGAGGAAGAAGCAGCGTAACCTCGCCGCTCCGTGGCACGAGACTGGCGAGACCTGTTCATCGTCGACGGCGAGCTGCCGCCCGACGCCGAATCCGAACCCGCGACTCAGGAGCGGCGCCGGGGCATGTTCCGCCGGCTGCGCGAGAACCTCCGCAAGACCCGCCAAGCTCTCACCTCCGAGATCCAGGCGACGCTGTTCGAGGACCTCAGCGACGAGACGTGGGAGCGGCTCGAGGAGGCCCTGATCTATGCCGACGTGGGCGCGAAGACGACCGCGCAGGTCGTCGGTCAGCTCGAGCAGGAGGCGACGGGCGGCACGATCACCGGAGGTCAGGCGCTGACCGAGCGGCTGACCGAGCTGCTCGCCGAGATCGCGCGCACGGGGGACGACAAGATCGATCTGCGGCCCGAGCCCACGGTGATCCTGGTCGCCGGCGTCAACGGTACGGGCAAGACGACGACCGTCGGCAAGCTCGCATGGCATCTGAGCAAGGAACTCGGACGCACGGTGGTGGTCGGCGCGGCCGATACGTTCCGCGCCGCCGGCGTCGAGCAACTCGAGGTCTGGGCCCAGCGCGCCGGTGTGGGCTTTGTCAAGGGCCCCCCGAACGCGGACCCCGGCGCCGTCGCCTATGACGCGATCGCGACGGCGCGCCGCGACGGCGTCGACGTCGTGATCATCGACACCGCGGGGCGGCTGCACACGCAGGACGATCTGATGGCCGAGCTGTCGAAGGTCAAGCGAGTGATCGCCAAGCAAATCCCGGACGCTCCGCACGAGACGCTGCTGACGGTCGACGCCACGACCGGGCAGAACGGTCTCCGCCAGGCGCGGCTGTTCTCCGAGGCGGTGCCGGTCAGCGGGCTCGTGCTGACAAAGCTCGACGGAACCGCCAAAGGCGGGATCGCGCTCGCGATCGCCAACGAGCTCGGCATCCCGGTCAAGCTGATCGGGATCGGTGAGCAGCTCGAGGACCTGCGGCCGTTCGACTCGGCCGATTTCGCCAGAGCGCTGGTCACCGAGTAGGCGCGCCTTCGCGGCCGTATCGCCCCGCTGGGCCTGCAGCACCCTAGGGGCGTACCCGCACTCGCCGCTCCTGCGTGACGACGGCGAGGTGGCGGCGTACGCTGGCCTAGGTCAGGCGGTCCGCCCACAGGTCGGCGCTGACCTGCACCCGCGCCGGGACACGCCGGGTCCGACGCAGTACGCTGAGAGCGCGAAATGTTCGATTCGCTGGCAGAAAAGCTCCAGGCGACGCTCTCCGATGTTCGCGGTCGCGGCACCCTGACCGAGGCCGACGTAAACGCGGCGATGCGGGAGATCCGGCTCGCACTGCTCGAGGCCGACGTCAACTTCAAGGTCGTGAAGAGCTTCACGAACGCGGTCAAGGAGAGGGCGCTCGGGGCTGACGTGATCGGCAAGCTCAACCCGGGCCAGCAGGTCGTCAAGATCGTCTCCGACGAGCTGACCGAGCTGATGGGCGGCGCCGCGCACGAGCTGTCGTTCTCGCCGCGGCCGCCGACGGTCGTCGTGATGGCCGGTCTCCAGGGGTCCGGCAAGACGACCGCGACCGCAAAGCTCGCCCGCTACCTGAAGGAGCAGCACGGTTCATCGGTAGCGGTGGCGGCATGCGACGTGTACCGGCCCGCGGCCGTTGACCAGCTAATCAAAGTCGGGACCCAGGCCGGCGCCGCCGTCTACGAGCAGGGCACCGATCGCGATCCGGTCAAGATCGCCGCCTGGGCCCGTGACCGCGCCATCTCCGAGGGCAAGGACGTACTGATCATCGACACGAGCGGCCGGCTCCACGTCGACCAGGAGCTGATGGCGGAGCTCGCGAACATCAAGAAGGCGGTCAACCCCCACGACGTGCTGCTCGTAGTCGACGCGATGACCGGCCAGGACGCGGTCAACGTCGCCGAGCAGTTCGCCGAGGTGGTCCAGTTCGACGGTGTCGTCATGACCAAGCTCGACGGCGATGCCCGCGGTGGCGCGGCGCTGTCGGTCAAGGCGATCACCGGCAAGCCGATCCTGTTCGCGTCCACCGGCGAGAAGCTCGACCAGTTCGAGCGCTTCCACCCCGACCGGATGGCCCAGCGGATCCTCGGGATGGGCGACGTGATGACGCTGATCGAGAAGGCCGAGACCACGTACGACCAGGACCAGGCAGCCGAGCTCGAGCGCAAGCTCCGCAAGCAAGAGTTCGGACTCGACGACTTTCTCGAGCAGATGCGCCAGATCCGCCGCCTCGGTCCGCTCCAGTCGCTGATCGGGATGATCCCGGGGATGGGCAAGGAACTCCGCGGCGCCAAGATCGACGAGCGCGAGTTCGACCGGATCCAGGCGATCATCCTGTCGATGACGCCCCAGGAGCGGCGGCACCCGGAGCTCATCAAGGGCTCCCGCCGGCTCCGGATCGCGCAGGGATCAGGCACCAACGTGCAGGCCGTCAAGGCGCTGATCAAGCAATTCGAGCAGATGCGCAAGGTCATGCGACAGGTCGCTCAGGGACGCATGCCCGACCTCGGCGCGCTGATGCGCCAGGCGCGCTGAGGACCCGGCCGCCGGACATCCGCGCTCACCCGCTACCCTCATCGCTCACATGTCTGTACGACTTAGGCTGACTCGCATCGGTGGACGCAAGAATCCGGTCTGGCGCGTGGTGGTCGCCGATCAACGCGCCAAGCGCGACGGGCGCGTGATCGAGACCGTCGGGCACTACAACGCCCAGACCAATCCGTCGACGATCACGCTCGACGAGGAGCGAGTCCGGGACTGGCTCGCGCGGGGGGCTCAACCCACGGACACGGTCCGCAAGCTGCTGCGCATCCAGGGCATTCAGTAGCGCCGCGGCGATGAAGGAGCTGCTCGAGTACCTGGCGCGCGGTCTCGTCGAGCATCCCGACGAGGTCCGCGTCAACGAGGTCCGAGAGGACGACGGGGCGATCGTGCTCGAGCTCTCTGTCGCCGACGACGATTACGGCAACGTGATCGGCCGCGGTGGCCGCACCGCCGCCGCCCTGCGCACGGTCGTCAAGGCGGCCGCGGTCAGGAGCAAGCAGCGCGTGTTCGTCGACATCGTCGACGCGTGAATGCTCTGCCCGGGTGAGCGCTCAGCCTGAGTGGCTTCTCGCCGGTCGCGTCGGCCGGCCGCATGGGCTCGACGGCAGCTTTCACGTCACCCGTCCGAACGCCCAGCTGCTCGAGGCGGCGTCGAGGGTCCTCATCGACGACCGCGAGCTCGAGATCACTCGTATGGCGGGAACCCCGCGGAGTCCGATCCTGCGGGTCGCCGACCACGACGACCGCGAGGCCGCCGAGTCGCTGCGTGGGAAAGACCTCCTGGTGCCGCGCGCCATCGCCCCGGAGTTGGGCCCCGACGAGTGGTGGGCCGAGGATCTCGCCGGGTGCGCGGTCCGGGACGGCGATCGCGTGGTCGGGAACGTGCGGCGGCTGGTCGAACTCCCCTCGTGCGAGGTGCTCGAGGTCGAGCGGCCGGACGGCGGCGATCTGCTGGTGCCGCTGGTCACCGATGCGGTCCGCGACGTGGATCTCGACCGGCGGGTGATCGACGTCGATCTCCGGTTCCTCGGCGAGGCCTAATTGCAGATTGACGTCTTCACGCTGTTCCCTGACGCGTTCGCGTGGTTTGAGCGTCAGCGTCACGTCGCCAACGCGCTCGCGGCCGGTCATCGGCTCGAATACGTCAACTATCGCGATCACACGCCCTTGAGTGCCGGGCAGGTGGACGACACGCCGTTCGGCGGCGGAGCCGGGATGGTGTTGCGAGTCGATGTGGTCGAGGCGGCGCTTCGTGCGCGCTACGGCCGCGACCCGGTCGAGCTGCGCGACGAGCGGCGGGTGATCGTGCTCGCCGCCGGCGGGAGGGTACTCGACGACAGTCTGGTGTCCGAGCTCGCGCGGGAGGGCGCGCTGACGCTGCTGTGCGGGCGGTATGAGGGCATCGACCAGCGCGTCGTCGATCACTTCGCCACCGACGAGATGTCGATCGGCCGCTACGTTCTCGCCGGCGGCGAACTGGCGGCGATGGTGGTGTGCGACGCGGTCCTGCGGAAGCTCCCGGGCGCGCTCGGCCATCCCGACTCGGCGCTCGAGGAGTCCTTCAGCGAGGCGCTCGCCGGCGCGCGCGAGTATCCGCACTACACGCGCCCGGCGGACTACCGCGGCTGGCGGGTGCCCGAGGTGCTGCTGTCGGGGCATCACGCACGGATCAAGGAATGGCGGCTTGCACAGAGCGCTGCGAGGGGAGCAGGCTCCGCAGACGGTCCGCTACCATAGGCGGCCCCGCGCAGGCTGACGTCTGCGAGTAAGTGCCCCGCCGCGGAAACACACCCGGTGCGGCAGGGACCTGCACCGTCATGAGCACCGTGATCGACAGCCTGGAGCGCGCCCAGCTCCGTCGTGTACCGAGTTTCGACGCGGGCGATCGGCTGCGCGTCCATTTCCAGGTGATCGAGGGCACGCGGCGCAGGACGCAGGTGTTCGAGGGGGTTGTCATAAAGCGCCAGGGGCACGGCGCGCGCGAGACCTTCACGGTGCGCAAGCAATCGTTCGGTGTGGGCGTCGAGCGCACGTTCCCGCTGCACTCTCCGAAGATCGAGCGGATCGAGGTCGCCGCCCGCGGTGACGTCCGCCGCGCGAAGCTCTACTACCTGCGCGGTCGTGTCGGCAAGCGCGCGCGGGTCCGCGAGCGTCGGAGCGCGGCGCCCGAGGTCGCGGTCGAGCGCGAGCTGCTGCATGCAGCGACGGCGGACGAGGAGCTACAGGACGTGGACGGGCAGCCGGACGTCGAGGCCGCCGAGTCGGTGGACGCAGTGCCGGAGAACGGCGCGGCGGAAGCCGAGGCGCATCCCGAGTCCGGCGCTGAGGCGGAGGCTGAATCGGGCGCTGAGGTACAGGCTGAGTCGAGCGCGGAGGGTCCGAGCGCTGAGGAGTCCGAGGATTCCGTCCCTCCGACGGCGCCGCAGGACGCCAGTCCGGCGGCCGCGGAGGCACCCGCCGGCGAATCCGAGGAGTGACGAAGGCCAAGAAGTCGCCGGCGAGCACGCTGTTGGAGCTCGCGGTGATTGTGGTGACGGCGCTGGCCCTGGCGCTAGGGATTCAGGCGTTTCTGGTGAAGCCGTATCGGATTCCGAGCGGGTCGATGCTTCCCACCGTACGCATCGACCAGCGCGTGCTCGTGGACCGGATCGGCATGGACTTCTCCTCGCCCCACGTCGGCGACATAGTCGTGTTCCATCCGCCCAAGAACTACGAGCAAGGGTGCGCGGACCCGAACCAGGGACAGGACGGCGGTGGCCAGGACGCCCCCGCAGCGTGCGCGCTGCCGTGGCGGCAACCCTCTTCGCAGACGTTCATCAAGCGCGTCGTCGGGGTCCCCGGCGACCGTATCTCGATCGTCAACGGGCACGTGATTCGCAACGGGAAGCGGGAGTCCGACGGCTACATCGTCCAGTGCGACGGCGATTCGGCCTGCAACTTCCCGCAGACGATCACGATCCCACGTGGCGACTACTACATGATGGGCGACAACCGGCCCGACTCCGAGGACAGCCGCTTCTGGGGACCCGTGCCGAGAGCGTGGATCATCGGCAAGGCGTTCCTGACCTATTGGCCGCCCGATCGGATCGGGCTCCTCTAGTGACGCTCACGCGCCGGCATCGCGGATAGTGCCTGGAGCCGTCCGGTGAAGGGGTTGATCGAGCTGGTGGTCACGGTCGCGATCGCGGTGGCGCTCGCCCTCCTGATCCAGGCCTTCATCGTCAAGCCCTACCGCATCCCGAGCCCGTCGATGGTCCCGACCCTCGACGTCGGTCAGCGCGTCCTGACCAATCGCCTCGCCGGCAATCCGAGCGTGGGCGACATCGTCGTATTCCATCCGCCGCACGGCGCCGACTTCGACAATCCCGTGTGCGGCGATCCCAATCAGGGAGGCTCGGGCGGCCCGAACGCCGAGGCCTGCGACAAGCCGACTCCGCAGGAGTCCAGCCAGACGTTCATCAAGCGCGTCGTCGGGCTCCCCGGCGACACGATCCGGATCGTCAACGGCCACGTGATACGCAACGGCGTACGGGAAAAGGACGCCTACATCGAACAGTGTGGGGACACTCCTTCGTGCAATTTCGGCAAACCGATCAAGATTCCGCCCGGCTACTACTTCATGATGGGCGACAACCGTGGCGCGTCGGACGACAGTCGTTTCTGGGGGCCGGTCCCGAGCAAATGGCTCATCGGGACTGCGTTCTTCACGTACTGGCCCCCTGACCGGATCGGCTTCCTCTAGCCGGGCAGCCGCTCCGCGGCGCAAGACCCCGCCGCGCGCGGCCCGCAAGCTGTTCAAGTTCGACCGCGCGCTGGGCGTGCGCTTCGTCGCCGGCGCGGACGAGGCGGGCCGAGGCTGCCTGGCGGGGCCGCTGGTCGCCGCCGCGGTGCTGTTCGATCTCAACTCGCTCGGGCCCGCCGAGGTCCGGGCCCTCGGAGCGCTGAACGACTCAAAGCAGCAGACGCCCGAGGCCCGCGCGGAGCTGTTCCCGGTGATCCTCCGCCTCGCCACCAAGGTCGCGATCGTGTCGCGCTGCGCGCCCGGTATCGACGCGCGCGGGTTGCACGTCACGAACCTCGCCGCGCTCCGCGACGCGCTACGGAAGGTGGCGCGCGACGGGTGCATCTGCCTCAGCGATGGCTTTCCGGTGAGGCCGCTCGGCTACGACCAGCGCGCCGTGGTCGACGGCGACGCGAAGAGCGCCGCGATCGCCGCCGCCTCGGTGATCGCCAAGGAGACCCGGGACCGCTACATGCGCCGCGCCGACGCCACGCATCCAGGGTGGGAGTTCGCCCAACACGTCGGGTACTCGACCCCAGAGCATCGGGAGGCGATCGAGCGGCTCGGAGTGTCGCCTCTGCACCGGCTCTCGTTCCAGTCGATGGCGTATCAGCAGTTGATGCTCGCCGAGCCGGTCGCTCTGAACGACAGCTAGATGTCGACGTGCCGAAGAGAACCTGCAAGACATGACATTCGGTCCGTCCCGAGACGACCGTGACAGACGGTGCACGTGGGGGGCACGCAGGGGCTGCCACGGTCGGGCGGCTTGACGCCGAATGGCAGACCATGCATGCCGGCCGTCCGGGCAACGCCATCGATGTAGGCGGCACCGCCCCGACTAGAACGCGCCCTCGAGGTGCTCGAGGCCAAGCAGCCGGCCGGCGCCATCGACCGTGACCCCGATCGCGTCGAACCGGAGCATGTCCGCCCGAGGCCGGTCGGTGCGCTCGATCAGCCACCGCCCCGCCATCTTGCGAACCTGGGCGCGCTTCAGCGACCGGACCGCGTCGAGCGGGTTCGCGCCGGGCGGACCTGCCCGGCGCGTCTTGACCTCGCAGAACGCGAGCGTCCGGCCGTCGAACGCGATGATGTCGAGCTCGCCCCACCGGGTCCGGTAGTTGCGCTCGACGATCTCGAATCCACGCCTGACGAGATGCTCGGCCGCGAGCTGTTCACCGAGCGCTCCGAGGCGGCGTCGGGGGTCACTGGTCACGCCGGCGACGCTACGCCGGCGCGCGTGAGGTGTGGGTCACACCGCGTTCCAACACTGCGTAACCCGGATGTCGCGCCCTACGTAGATTTGGAACAGCGCGAGGACCACCGCTGACGCGCCGGCGCGTACGTTGGACGCGATGCTCGCGCGCATCGCCACGTTCGCAATCGACGGGATCGATCCCCGCCACGTCTGGGTCGAGGTCGACATCCGGAGCGGCCTGCCTGCGTTCACGATCGTCGGGCTCGGGGACGCGGCGGTCCGCGAGTCGCGCGACCGGGTCCGCTCGGCGATCGCGAACTCGGGGTTCGACTTCCCCCAGACGCGGATCACCGCGAACCTCGCGCCGGCGTTCCTGCGCAAGGTCGGGCCGGGGTTCGACGCGGCGCTCGCGCTCGGCGTGCTCGCGGCCAGCGAGCAGGTCCCGGCGGACGCGCTCGGTGCTTACGCGGTGTTCGGCGAGCTGTCGCTCAGCGGCGAGCTGCGCGATTCGCCGGGGGCGCTCGCGGTCGCCGAGGGAGCGCGCCGGGCCGGGCTCGAGCGGCTGATCGTCCCGCGCCAGCGTGCCCGCGAGGCCGCGCTCGTCGATGGGCTCGAGATCGCGGGAGTCTCGAGCCTGCGGGCGGCGGCCGAGGTGCTCGCGGGGGCGGCGCCACCACCGCTCCCCCCGCCGGCCGTGGACAGTCGCGCAGCGGCGCCCGCCGAACCCGACCTGGCCGATGTCAGGGGCCACGCCGGCCCGTTATTGGCACTCGAGATCGCGGCCGCCGGCGGCCACAACCTGTTGTTCGAGGGCGCGCCCGGAACCGGCAAGACGATGCTCGCGCGCCGGATCCCTTCGATCCTGCCCGCGATGAGCCGGGCCGAGGCGATCGAGGTCACGAGGATCCACAGCATCGCGGGGCTGCACGCCAGCGGGCTCGTCCAGGCGAGGCCTTTCCGCGCCCCGCATCACACGATCTCGCCGTCCGGGCTGGTCGGCGGGGGAGCGCCACCGAGGCCCGGCGAGGCGACCCTCGCCAACCACGGCGTGCTGTTTCTCGACGAGCTGGCCGAGTTCCAGCGGTCGACGCTCGACGCGCTCCGCCAGCCGCTCGAGGACGGATGCGTGACGATCGTGCGTGGCCAGCGAGCGCTCGTGTTCCCGACGCGGTTCATGCTGGTCGCGGCCACGAACCCGTGCCCGTGCGGGTTCGCCGGCGTGGGGGACCGGTGCCGGTGCGGCGAGGCCGACCTGCGGCGCCACAGCCGCCGGCTGAGCGGTCCGCTGCTAGACCGCATGGACCTGCTGATCAACGTCGAACGGCCCACCGAGCCCGAGTTGCGGGCCGCGCCGCAGACCTCCTCGGCGCGTGCCCGTGACCGCGTGGCCCACGCCCGCGAGCGGCAGCGATTCCGGCTGGCGGGGTCGGCCGCACGGTGCAACGCCGAGATGGACGCACGGCTCGTCCGGCGCCACATCCGGCTCGAGGAGGCTGCCGAGCAGGCGCTCGCCCAGGCCTACGCGGTCGGCGCGCTCAGCGCGCGCGGTCGCCATCGGGTCGTCCGGGTGGCCCAGACGATCGCCGACCTCGGAGGTCACGATCGCGTCACCCACACCGACCTGCTGACGGCGCTCGGCCTGCGTCAGCGCGGCGAGGCCGAGACGACCCTCGCGGCATGACCGAGCGGGCGTGCGACGCGTGTGTCGCTCGGTCGTGGCTTGTCGCCAGGCTCGCGGGACACCTCGAGCTGGCACGCGGCCGAATCGAGCAGGTGCTCGCGCTCGGGGTCTACGAACTCATCGCGGCGATCGGCGGGCGGGAAACGGCGCGGTTGGGGCGGGAGTTCGAGATGCTGGACGTCGACGAGGTGCGCTCCCGAGCGCTCGACGCCGGTCTTAAGGCAGTGTGCGGGTGCGATCCGGCTTACCCACCGGGACTGCGGGCGCTCGCCGCCCCGCCTGCGGTTCTATATGTCGTCGGCGGCGTGGTCGACCTTCTCGCCGGGGACTCGGTGGCCATCGTCGGTTCCCGCAGGGCGACTCCGTATGGGCTCGATATGGCGCGCTCGCTCGGACGCGACCTCGCCGTGGCGGGGTTGACGGTCGTAAGCGGGATGGCGCTCGGGATCGACTCGGCTGCGCATGCGGGTGCGCTCGAGGCTGGCGGGCCTACGATCGCGGTCCTTCCCGGGCAGGCCGACCGCCCGTATCCGCCGGGCAAGAGGGGGCTCTACCGGCGGATCGTCGGGGAGGGCGGCGCGGCCGTTTCCGAGCTCGGGCAGGGTCGCTCGGTCTGGCGGTGGATGTTCCCGGCGCGGAACCGGATCATCGCGGCCCTGGCCGCGATGACCGTGGTGGTCGAGGCCGGGGAGCGGTCGGGTTCGTTGGTCACGGCCCGGCTGGCGAGCGGCGTCGGCCGTCCGGTCGGAGCCGTGCCCGGGCGGGTGACGACGCCGCAAGCGAAAGGCTCGAACGGACTTCTCGCGGCCGGCGCCTGCGTCGTGCGCGGGCCGCAGGATGTCCTCGACCATCTGTTCGGCGTCGGCGAGCGGACCTTTCGGGAGCCGCGCCGCGAACCGCCCCGTGAGCTGCAACCGTTGCTGACAGCGATCGCCGAGGGCCGCGAGACGAAGGCGGCGCTCGCCCGCGCGGGTTTCGAGCCCGACGAGGGGCTCGCGGCCCTGGCGGCTCTGGAACTCGAAGGGTTCGTCCGGCGCGGGCCAGGCGGCCGGTACCGGGTCGCACCGTGAGGTGACTGCGATTTTCACTGATAGTCGACGAAAATCGCAGTCGCGTACGCTCGGAGTCGTGTTACCGAGAGTCCTTTCGATTGCCGGCTCGGACTCCGGCGCCGGCGCCGGCATCCAGGCCGACCTCAAGGCGTTCGCCGCCTGCGGCGTTCACGGCATGACCGCGATCACGGCGATCACCGCCCAGAACACCGTCGGGGTGACCGCCGTCCACGCGATCCCCCCCGACGTGATCCTCGCCCAGGTCCGCGCGGTCAGCGACGACATCGGGATCGACGCCGTCAAGATCGGGATGCTCGGCGATCGCCCCACGATTGAGGCCGTCGCCCAAGCCCTGCACGAGCTTCCGGACACGACGCCGGTGGTGATCGACCCGGTGATGGTGGCGGAGTCCGGGGCGGTGCTGCTTGCCCCCGAAGCCCGCGAGGCCCTCATAGATCTCCTGCTTCCGAGAGCGACCGTGCTCACCCCGAACGTACCCGAAGCAAGGACGCTGACCGGAGACGCCGAAGCCGAAGTCGACAGCCTCGCAAGACAGATTCATGCGCTCGGCCCGCAAGCAGTCGTCGTCACCGGCGGCCATCGCGAGCCCCTGACCGACGTGTTCTTCGACGGCCACCGACTGGTCGAGCTGGAAGGTGAGCGCCACCAGGACGGGGCCGCTCACGGCTCGGGCTGTACGCACTCCTCGGTGCTCGCGGCCCGTCTCGCGCACGGCGACGAGCCGCTCGAGGCCGCGCGCATAGCCCGCGCGCTCGCCTCTCGGGCGGTGGCGCAGGGGCTCCGCGAAATCGGCGGGGGACCCGGTCCCGTCGACGTTCTGGGGATTGCCTGCAAACCCGATGTTTGGGCAGTTTTGGTACCCACGGATACCTCGGGTGCCGACACGCTTTTGGCATAATCCTTATGTGCGGTTCCTGAGGATGAAGCCGGGGCATGGTGAGGTTCTGATCGCCGAGGGAGACGTCGAGCGCGCTGAGGACGAGCAACGCCTGATCGAGGAGTTCCGCCGCCAGCTGGACGCCGGGCTATGGGCCGCGGTGCCGGTTGCGGACGAGGGGGGACGCCGCGAGTCGATCATGGTCCGCTCGTTCGAGGACATTCCCTGGGACGCCGACCGCGTGATCTTTTTCCCGCGGGCAGCAGGCGGCAGGTAGGTCCGAAAGAGCCATGCTGCTGGCGCTTGCAGCGACCGCGCTCGTCGCTCTTGCGCTGTTATCGGACCTGATCGTCCCGCGGATCGACGAACTCTGGAGCCGGTACAAGGCGCGGCGTCAGCGCACCCCGACGTGGTCGTACGATCCCGGACGCGAACGCCGCGCCGAGGGGCGGGCGCGGGCGCTGCTGCGCTCCTGCGTCAACGAGGAAGAGTGGGCGATGTACCGCGACCTCGGCTTCCTCCGCGTGTGGGGCACGCTCGCCGATGGCCCGGATGACGCGGGCGGCACCGGTGGCGCGCCGTACGCGTACCTGATCTACCCGCACCGACCGATCCTCGCCTACCTGGCGCAGACCCACCGGCTCCTCAGCGAGTACTGCGTGACGTTCCCAGACGAGACCCGCCCGTATGGCAGCTCGCGCCTGCCCGACTCCGACGACGTGCTCGCCAAGTGGATGGCGCTCACCGGCGACGAGCGCCGGCTGATCACGACCGCCAACATGCACCTGCCGGGTCGCCAGCTCGACCCCGCCCAGGTACGGCGCGACCTGTGGCGGCTGTCGCAGTGGGAGCGGGCGCGAATGCGGCAGATCGCCGGCGGCGATGGCCCCGACCGGCCCGCCGACCGCCAGAGCGCGGCGTAGAACACGGCCGCACCCCAACGCCGGGTACAGTTCCGCGCCCCTGGGGTCCGTTGGGAAATAAATCGAGGTTTTGACGGCGTCTCGACGCCCCTGGCCCCACCGGCGCGCCCTCAAATACTCCCGGTATTATCGCGCGCGCCGGTGGCGCCAGGAACGCCCAGCCACTCGTCAATTCCCGCCGCTTATTTCGCAACGAACCCCATGGATCTCAAGCACAAGAGTCGCGCGCTCACTGAAGGACCCGAGCGCGCCGCCGCCCGCGCCCAGCTGAAGGGCATCGGCTACGACGACGAAGCGCTGAGCAAGCCGCTGATCGGCGTCGCCAACACGTGGATCGAGACGATGCCGTGCAACTTCCACCTGCGCGCGCTCGGCGCCAAGGTCAAGGAGGGGATCCGCGAGGCCGGCGGGACGCCGATGGAGTTCAACACGATCGCGATCTCGGATGGGATCACGATGGGCACCGAGGGGATGAAGGCGTCGCTGGTCAGCCGCGAGGTGATTGCCGACTCGATCGAGCTGGTCGCTTTCGCTCAGGCGTTCGATGCGGTGATCGCGATCAGCGCCTGCGACAAGACGATCCCCGCCACCGTGATGGCGCTGTGCCGCCTGAACCTGCCGAGCCTGATGCTCTACGGCGGCTCGATCTACCCCGGGCACTACAAGGGTCAGAGCATCACGATCCAGGAGGTGTTCGAAGCGATCGGCGCACACGCCGCTGGCCGGATCACCGACGAGGAACTGACCGCGATCGAGGAGGCTGCGTCCCCCGGCTCCGGTGCTTGCGGCGGCCAGTTCACCGCGAACACGATGGCGATGGCGTTCCAGGTGCTCGGGATCTCGCCGTTCTCATCGGGGGTTCCGGCCGAGGATCCTCACAAGGGGGACGTGGCCAAGGAGGCCGGCCGCCTCGTGATGGACGTGCTCGAGCGCGGCCAGACGCCGAGCGACATCATCACCCGCGAGGCGCTCGAGAACGCGATCGCCGCGATCGCCACAAGCGGTGGCTCGACCAACGGCGTGCTCCACCTGCTCGCGGTGGCCAAGGAGATGGGGGTCGAGCTCGACATCGACGACTTCGACCGGATCAGCGAGCGGACGCCGCTGCTGTGCGACCTGAAGCCGAGCGGCCGCTTCGTCGCTCCCGACCTGTACGCCGCCGGCGGCGTCCCGCTTGTGCTCAAGCGCCTGAGGCAAGCCGGCATCCTCCATGAGAGCGCCCAGACCGTGACCGGCAAGACCGTCGGCCAGCACGCTGAGGAGGCGACCGAGCAGGACGGCCAGGAGGTTGTGCGGCCGCTCGCGGACCCGCTCAAGACCACCGGAGGTCTCGTGATCCTCAAGGGCAACCTCGCCCCCGAGGGGTGTGTCGTCAAGGTTGCCGGCTACGAACGCCGTAAGCACACCGGTCCGGCGCGGGTGTTCGAGTCCGAAGAGGACGCGATGGCGGCCGTCCGGACCCAGGGGATCAAGCCCGGCGACGTGGTCGTGATCCGCAACGAGGGCCCGGCCGGCGGGCCCGGCATGCGTGAGATGCTCGCAGTCACGGCGGCGCTCGTCGGCGAAGGCCTCGGAGAGCACGTCGCCCTTCTGACCGACGGCCGTTTCTCCGGCGCAACCCGCGGGCTGATGGCCGGACACGTCGCGCCCGAATCCGTGAGAGGCGGCCCGATCGGGATCGTCCGCGACGGCGACGAGATCACGCTCGACGTCGACGCGCGTCGGCTCGACGTAAACCTCTCAGACGAGGAGATGGCCGCGCGCGCACAGGACTACAGGCCACCCGAGCGGCCGGCGCCGGCCGCCGCGCTCGCGAAGTACGCCCGGCTCGTGTCGAGCGCTTCGCTGGGTGCGGTCACCCGGTAGGGGCACGTGCGTGCACCCGGCCGGCCAGCGGCCGGGGGCCGGGGGCCGGGGGCCGGGGATGAAATCTCCGTTGCAGAAGTCTGAACAAAACGTCGCCCCAACAAAGACCCGACGGGACGGCCTGTACATTGTTGGCATGGGGTGGTCTTAGCTGGCACGAGCGCGAGCAACATATCTACGCCCTGAGCGAAGCCCGGCGAGGCCATCCAGAGAGCCGCGCCGGGCGTCCGCGGCGGGGCGTAGTTCGCGCAGGAGGCGGGGTCCATACGTGGCGCTTGGCGTCATCGTGATCCTGGTCGGCGCGGCGGCGGCGGTTGCGATTGCGCTGAAGAGCTCGAAGGCGACCCTCACCACCGATCCGACCGCGCTCGCGAAGGTTTCCCTGCCGCTCGGCGGCGGCACGATCGAGAGCGTGCGTGCCTACGGCGGGAAGACGAACTCGGCGATTCCCGTGCACGTGTCCGGCACCCAGATCTGGCCGAACGGGAAGATCCCGGCGCACGAGACGCTGTCGATCCAGGTTGTCGTCAAGCGGCCGAGCGCGGTCGCATGGGTCACCGGCAAGACGCAGCACCTGAACCTGACGCTGACGACGCCGAGCGCCCACCTGAAGGCCCATTTCCTGACCGTCGCCTCGGGCCAGCCTCTGCAGCTGCAGTTCGCCGAGCCGGTGTCCACGGTGTCATCGGGCCCTGAGATGACCAGCCTGCGCCGGAAGGTGCTGGGCACGCCGCAGTCGACGGTGACGCTCGCGCGCACCGCCGACGCCGGCACGGTGTACGTCGCCGCGGCGCCGCGCACGTGGGAGAGCTCGACGGCGGCGCTGGTCAGCTGGTTCCCCGCCGGCTCCGCGACAAGCGCGATCGCCTACCCGGCGCCCGGCTCCACGATCAAGGCGACGACGCCGATCACGCTCACGTTCAACAAGCCGGTCTCGAAGGCGCTCGGCGGCTCGTTGCCGCCTGTCTCGCCGACGTCGTCCGGTACCTGGCACAAGGTCGGTAGCCATTCGATCCAGTTCCAGCCCACCGGCTTCGGCTACGGGCTGGGCGCGCACGTCAGCATCGGATTGCCCAACGGGGTCCGCCTCGTCGGCGCCAAGCAGAGCGGCGACGCGTGGAGCGGCTGGACGGTTCCAGGCGGGACCACGGTGCGCCTCCAGCAGCTGCTGGCGGTGCTGGGGTATCTCCCGCTCCGCTTCCACTACGACGGCACGGGACCGGGTCCGAACACGGCCAACGAGCTGGCCGCCGCGATCAAGCCTCCGGCCGGCAAGTTCAGCTGGCGCTATCCGAACACGCCGAGCGCCCTCGTGAGCATGTGGGCGCCGGGAACGTTCGGCGAGATGACCAAGGCCGCGATCATGATGTTCGAGGACCAGCACGGCATGACCGCCGACGGCATTCCCGGACCCCAGGTCTGGAACGCGCTGATCACCGCAGCGGTGAAGGGCCAGAAGAACGCGTTCGGCTACACGTTCGTGCAGGTCAGCGAGAGCAGCCCCGAGAGCCAGTCGACGTGGCACAACGGCAAGACCGTCGTCTCCGGGCCTGTCAACACCGGCATCCCACAGGCCCCGACCGCGCAGGGCGTGTTCGCGGTGTTCGAGCACGCGCCGTCGGTGACGATGAGCGGGACCAACCCGGACGGGAGCCACTACAACGACCCCGGCGTCCCGTGGGTGAGCTACTTCAACGGCGGAGACGCCCTGCACGGCTTCCTCCGCGCCTCCTACGGCTCGGCCCAGAGCCTCGGTTGCGTCGAGATGCCGTACTCCGAGGCCCACGACGTGTACCAGTACACGCCGATCGGCACGCTGGTCGACGTCGCTTAGCGTCTGATTAGCAGGCACTACCGCGCTCGCGGCGAATACCGGGCGGCGATGCCGTCGCTGACCGAAACCTCGACCTGGACAGCGGCGCTCCAGGCGTTCGACGACGATCTCACGCGCCGGGCGGTGGCTTCAAAGACGCGCGAGGCCTACGCGAGCGACTGCCGCCACTTCGCGGCGTGGGCCCGCGAGCGCGACATCGATCCCACGGGCGTCGACGTGCGGACGCTGCGGCGCTACGCCGCCGCGCTGTCCGAGGGCGGCGCGGCTCCGGCGACGATCGCGCGCCGGCTGGCGGCGTTGCGAGGACTGTTCCGGACGCAGATGGAGCTCGGCACGCGCGAGGACAACCCGGCCGAGCTTCTCGGCTCCCCGAAGAAGGCGCAACGCCTGCCCCACGTGCTCAAGGCGGGGGAGATCGCGGCCCTGCTCGACTCGATCCCGGCCACGACCCCGCTCGAGCTCCGCGACCGGGCCTTATTCGAGCTCGCCTACGCTTGCGGCCTGCGAGCCGAGGAACTCGTGTCGCTCGATCTAGAGGCAATCGACTTCGACTCAGAGTCGGTACGGGTCGAAGGCAAAGGCGGAAAGACCAGGCTGGTCCCGGTCGGCGAGCACGCGCTCAGAGCGCTGGAGCGGTACCTGTCCCGCGGTCGCCCGACGCTCGCGGCCGACGGCGCCCAAGACCGCGCGCTGTTCGTTTCGAAGTCGGGACGGCGGCTGTCGACATCAGACATCCGACGCCGGCTGAACGGCTGGGCGAGGCGCGCGGTGGCCCGCTCACCGGCGCTGGCGCGGGCGCATCCGCACGCGCTTCGGCACTCGTTCGCGACCCATCTGCTCGACGGAGGCGCGGATCTGCGGGCGATCCAGGAACTCCTCGGCCATGCGACCATATCGACCACTCAGGTTTACACTCGCGTTGAGTCGGCCCGCCTACGTTCGACCTATTCGCGAGCTCATCCCCGCGCATAGCGGGCCAAACTCTTGGGGGAACTTGGAAACCAACGTCAAAGCGATCGAGCTACAGGATCTGTGGAGGCGCTTCAAGGCGACCGGCGATGAGCGCGCGCGGGAGCGTCTCGTGGTCGCCTACTCGCCGCTGGTCAAGTACGTCGCCGGACGGATGAGCTCCGGCCTGCCGGCCCACGTCGAGGAGTCCGATCTGATCTCGTACGGGCTGGGCGGCCTGATCTCCGCGATCCAGCGCTTTGACCTCTCCCGCGAGATCAAGTTCGAGACCTACGCGATCACCCGCATTCGCGGCGCGATCATCGACGAGCTGCGGACGCTCGATTGGGTGCCGCGGTCGGTCCGGGCCCGCGCCCGCGAGATCGAGCGCGCGAACATGAAGCTCGAGGCGCGGTTCCAGCGCGCCCCGACCGACGAGGAGATGGCGACCGAGCTGTCGCTGAGCGTCGAGGACTTCCAGGAGGCCCTGCTTCAGATCTCGAACTCGACGATCGTCGCGCTCGACGAGCTGTGGAGCGTGTCGGACTCGACGGGCGACGCTATTTCGCTGCTCGACACGCTCCCCGACCGCGGGGCGCCCGACCCCGAGCAGCTGATGGACCAGTCGGAGCTGCGCGACCGCATCGCGGACGCGATCGCGGCGCTGCCCGAGCGTGAGAAGCTGGTCGTCGCGCTGTACTACTACGAGAACCTGACCCTGCGCGAGATCGGCGAGGTCCTCGGGGTCACCGAGTCGCGGGTCTCGCAGCTGCACACCAAGGCGGTGCTGCGGCTGCGCTCGAAGCTGGCCGGCGAGCTGGATTAGGTGGGGCCGCCTGCGGCGGCATCCATGGGGCCGTTCCGCCGGGCGTCCTTGCCCGGCGGGCGGTATCGTCGGCTCCATAGGCTTCACAGGTCACCTAGGGAGAGGAGCACGGCATGCACAAGCCCGCGGATCGCATCCGCAACGTGGCGCTCGTCGGCCACCGCGGTAGTGGCAAGACCTCGCTGCACGAGGCGCTCTTGTTCGAGGCCGGCGCGATCAACCGGATGGGCTCGGTCGTCGACGGCACCACCACGTCCGACACCGACCCCGACGAGAAGGCCCGCCAGATGTCGATCACCGCGTCGATGGCCACGTTCGAGTGGCAGGAGCGGAAGGTCAACCTGATCGACACCCCTGGCGACTCGAGCTTCATCGCCGATGCTCTTGGCGCCCTGCGCGTGTGCGAGTCGGCGGTGTTCGTGATCAACGCGGTGATGGGCGTCGAGGTCCACGCCAGCCGGCTCTGGGCTCGCGCCGCCGAGCTCGACCTCGCGCGACTCGTGTTCGTCAACATGCTCGACCGCGAGCGCGCCGACTTCTTCCGCACGCTCGAGTCGCTGAAGTCCGCCTTCGGCCAGCACGTCGTGGCGACCGAGATCCCGATCGGCGCAGAGCACGAGGTCCGAGGCGTGATCGACCTGGTCGACATGAAAGCCTACGAGTACGACGGCGTCGCCCGCGAGAACTGCAAGGAGATCCCGATCCCGGCCGAGCTCCAGGCCCAGGCCGAGGAGTACCGCGAGAAGCTGATGGACGAGGTCGCCGAGAACTCCGACGCGCTGATGGAGCGCTACCTCGAGGGTGAGGAGATCTCCCACGAGGAGATCGTCACCGCGCTCAAGGACGGGACCAACCACGGCCACATCTTCCCGGTCACGTGCGGCGTAGCCACCCGCAACCTCGGCACGAACCGTCTGCTCGATGCGATCGTCGAAGACCTGCCCTCTCCGGTCAAGCACGGCGGCCTCGACGTCGGCGAGCTGACGCTCGAGCCGGTCGAAGACAAGGAGATGTTCGCGTACGTGTTCAAGACCCGCGCCGACCCGTTCGCCGGCCGCATCAACATCTTCCGGGTCTACCAGGGCGTGGTGAAGCAGGACTCCCAGGTGCTGAACACTCGGACGCACACCAAGGAACGGATCGGCCAGTTGCTCACGTTCGAGGGTCATCAGACCGGTCACGCCAACGACTTCGGCCCCGGCGACATCGGGGCGGTGGCGAAACTCAAGGAGACCAAGGCGGGCGACTGGCTGGCCTCGCGCGACGAGCCGATCGAGATGCCGAGCATCAAGCTGCCCGCGCCGGTGATGGCGTTCGCGGTCGAGCCGAAGAGCAAGGGCGACGAGGAGAAGGTTTTCACCGCGCTCCGCCGCCTGCAGGAGGAGGACCCGACGATCGACCTGCATCGCGACGACCAGACCGGCGAGCAGATCGTCGCCGGCCTCTCCCAGGTCCACGTCGAGGTGATCGTCGAGCGGCTGAAGTCCCGGTTCGGCGCCGAGGTCAACCTGAACCCGCCACATGTGCCCTATCAGGAGACGATCCGCAAGCCCGCCAAGGCCCACGGGCGCCACAAGAAGCAAACGGGCGGCCGTGGTCAGTTCGGCGACTGCCACATCGAAATCGAGCCGCTCACGCCCGGCGAGGGGTTCGAGTTCGTCAACGCGATCAAGGGCGGCGTGATCCCGACCGGTTTCATCCCAGCGGTCGAGAAGGGAGTCCAGGACGCGATGCAGGCGGGCGTCGTGGCCGGCTATCCGGTCAAGGACGTGCGCGTGCGCCTGTACGACGGCTCCTACCACACGGTGGATTCGTCCGAGATGGCCTTCAGGCTGGCCGGCTCGCTGGCGATGAAGCAGGCGATGGAGCAGGCCGGGCCGGTGCTGCTCGAGCCGATCATGCTCGTCACGGTCGCCGCGCCCGAAGACGCCGTCGGCGACGTCATCGGCGACCTCAACTCGAGGCGTGGCCGGCCGCTCGGGATGGAGCCGGTCGGCGCCGGCATGACCGAGGTCAAGGCCGAGGTGCCGATGGCCGAGATGCTTTCCTACGCGCCGGATCTGCGCTCGATCACCGGCGGACAGGGCGAGTTCACGATGGAGTTCCTGCGCTACGAGGAGGTCCCAGGACACCTCGCGGGCAAGGTGGTCGAGGAAGCCAAGGCGGAGAAGGAGGCGGTCAAGGCGTAATAAACCGCCGCCGCCGTCTCGTTATATTCGTCTGTCTTCCCCGTGGCCACGACCAAGGACATCCGCCCGTCCACCGCGATCACCGTCTGCGACGTGTGCGGCCGCACGCTGCTCCGCGGAGAGCACGCCGAAATCTACATCGATGGCGGTGTTCGCCGGTCTGTGTGCGAGCTCTGCAAGTCGCGGGCGCTCCACGAGGGCTGGTTGCGCGAGGGAACCGCCCCCACGTACGACGACAACGAGGCGACGTCCGCGCGACGGGGGTCGGTGCTGAGCCGCCTGCGCCGGCGGCGCGAGCGCCCGGGCCAGCCTCCCGTCCCGACGGACGGCGATCCGGGGCTCGCGGAGGAGCCGAGCGCACCCCCGCCCGATCCCCGTCCGGCACCGCGCCGGCGCGAGCGGGTGACCACCCGAGAACCGCGACACGTCCGTGCCGTCCCGGTGGGTTCCGAGCAGAAGATCGCCTCCGCGATCGCGGTGTTCAACAACTCCGAGCACCGCCGGACCGTCGCCGGGGTGGCGAGGTCGCTCGGCGCTCCCGACGTCTCGATTCACCCGAATATGGAGCATTCGAGTCTGGTCGACATCGTCGCCTCGTGGGAGCTGTGCTGGTACCGGTACGAGGTCGACCTGTCCGACGAGGTCCCTGTCGTCCGCGTGGCGGCCCAGGGGTACGAGCTGGACGAGCTCACGCCGCAGGAACGCGAGTCGAACGCCTCCTACGACGAACACGGGGCCCTCGGGCCCGCGTGAAGCGCTGAGAGCGCCTGAGCACGTTTTCGGGCACTGGCCGCGTTCAGTGGGCGTAAACCACGCTGAGCGCGTTCGGTGGCCTCTGGACAAAGGTTCGATGTGAACGCCCCGATATGTCCTCTAGCATCAGGGACGTGATCTACTGCGTCGTCCCAGAGGCGCTCGCCGACGAGTTGCTGGACAAGCTCGAGAGCTATTACGCCAACGATCCCAACGTCGAGGTGATCGTCGACCGCCGCAAGACCTCGCGCCGGGGCCGGGCCTCGTCCGGAGGAGGCAATCGCGCGGTTCGCGATCGCCGGCGCCCGCGGGTCACCGGCGAGCTCCCAGAGCTGGCCACGGATTGAGCGTCCCCGCGCGGGGAGCACATTGAACGTTGTCGTGCACGTCGACGGCGGCGCTCGCGGCAACCCCGGCCCGGCCGCGATCGGTGTCGTGGTCTCTACGACAGACGGCGAGGTCCTCGACGAAGTCGCCGAGCGGATCGGGGTCGCCACCAACAACGTCGCCGAATATCGGGCGCTGCTGCGCGGTCTCGAGCGGGCCCGGGCGCTCGGAGCGCGTGAGGTCGAGATCGTCAACGACTCAGAGCTCGT